>Ga0307469_10000261_pt1 | contig 20290 bp, 13 predicted proteins | sample atmos_gasesAM2C__FD_203084 | JGI IMG/M metagenome (GOLD analysis project Ga0307469, IMG submission 203084) | Hardwood forest soil microbial communities from Morgan-Monroe State Forest, Indiana, United States - atmos_gasesAM2C_515 | ecosystem: Environmental > Terrestrial > Soil > Temperate...
AGAGAGACAACTTCCGGGTTTTCGAAGACGGTGCCCCGCAAACGATCTCGAACTTCAACCAGTCAGCTGCTCCGATCACGGCCGTGCTGCTGGTCGAGTACGCGTCGACCAACTACAACTACATGTACGAGGCGCTCAATGCTTCCTACAACTTCGCGGCTACCCTGAAGCCCGAAGACTGGATCGCGGTCGTCTCCTACGACATGAAGCCGCAGATTCTCACCGACTTCACGCAAGACAAGCGCGCGGTATTGGGCGCGTTGAACATGCTCCGTATCCCGGGCTTCTCAGAGCGCAATCTTTTCGACGCCCTGTATGACACGATCGACCGCATCGAGAATCTGGAAGGCCGGAAGTACATCATTCTGGTCTCGACCGGGCGCGATACCTTTAGCAAACTGAATCTGGATCAGATTCTGAAAAAGTTAAAGACCACGCAGAACATCACGATTTACGCGGTTAGCATCGGTCGCGCCCTGCGCGAAATGATGGAGGCCCGAATGGGCGGTGGCGGCGGCCTTATCACCACCGACTGGCTGCAGGCCGACAACCAGATGAACACGTTCGCCCACATGACCGGAGGCCGCGCCTACTTCCCGCGGTTCGACGGAGAGTTGCCCGAGATCTTCCACGACATCGGCAGCGACATCCGCAATCAGTACACCATCGCCTATCACCCGACCAATCCCAAACTCGACGGAAGCTATCGCAAACTGAAAGTCGAACTGGTAGCCCCCGACGGCGGCCCGCTCAAGGTGAAAGATCAAAAAGGCAAAGATGTGAAAGTCCAGATCTATGCCAGGGACGGGTATACGGCGAAGCATCAGGTGGAGTGAGGCAGGTCTCAGTTCCTGGTTCTCATTTCCAATGGCTCGTTGTCATCCTGAGCGCAGCGAAAGACCTCTGCACTCCGTTGCAACGCATCGTCGCTCGCGTTCATTCGCGCACCCCGCAACCGAGAACCGACTTCCTCTAGTGCGCATGAAAAAAGTAATCCAGCACGAACAAGCAGGCCACGCCTAAAAACACCACCAGCGCCATCCTGACGCCAGGCTCTTTGTTGACCTCAGGAATCAAGTCAGACGCCGCCACGTAGATGGTGACGCCGGCCGCCAGCGGCAAGCCCTCGTTCACTTGATGCCGAAAGACCGCCATAGTCAACACTCCGGCCAGCGTTGCCGCTCCCAGCAGAACCGACGCACCCCAGGCAAATGTTCGGCTGCGGCCACTGGCGAGCATGACCGAGGCCACGGTAAATCCTTCTGGAATCTTGTGCAGGAAAACGGCGAAGAAAATGATCCACCCCAACCACGAAGACACCAGAAAGCCGGCAGCAATCGCAATCCCGTCAAAAAATGTGTGGATGGTCAAGCCGACCAGCACCGAGAAACTCTTATGGGGACGAAGAAATTCGTCCTCATGTGTCTCTTCGCCAAAATGAAAATGCGGGGTTACCGTGTGCTCGAAGAAGTGAATGATCAGATAACCGAGCAGGATGAGAAACGCCGCATAGCGTCCGCCCAACTCAAGACTGGTGGGGACAACTTCCACGAGAGCCGTCGACAGCATGAAGCCCGCGCCCAGAGCCACGAAGTACTTGAGATAGCGCCGCTCCCAGTTCCGCTGGACAATGAGCGCGCCGCCAAAAACATTCGCGGCGGCGGCCGTAAGGCCAAGCAAGATGCTGGTGTAAATCGGACTCATGGGCTGGGCGATGATAGCAGAGCAGCAACAGCGATCAGCTATCAGCCACCGGCCATGAGCTAATCCAGCAACGGCCGTGTCGACCCGCCGAGCAGCGAGGTATTCATGTTGAAGATGTTGTGATGGCCTTCGCTGCCTGCCCAGGCAAACATCAGCGAGACCATCGGAAAGCCACCCGCGCGCAGCGTGAAGCCCGCGGCGAAGCTGTGTTTCAGATGGTCGAATCCAACGTCGCCGCGAGTCAGGGCGACTCTACCCTGGTCCGCCAGAAACTTCACCCCGAATGGACCCCACAGCGAGTGCTCGAAGGATTCCTGCAGCAACAGCAAATTGGGCGCTCGATAGCGGTAGTCTCGATAACTGCCCAGCGACATCGCTCCGTTGATATCGGACCCGCCCAGAGTCTGCTGAAAATAGAACGGCACCGCGGCGGTTGACGAATTCATCGACTCCGACAGCAGCAGGCGCAGTCCGACCGAGCCACTCAGATTGCGGGTATGCGGAACCTCGGGACAGTCTTGTCCAGAAGGTGCGCACCGGTCGGGGCCAGTCGGGTCAGTGTTTCTCGGTGGCGACTTGGTGTACCCGTACAAATAGAAAGTGTGGTTCAGGTCGAGCGTCCAGCGCTGAAAGGAGTTCCGCGAACTCGACGGAGCAAAAAATTGCTGGTAGTTCGCGAGGTAGTTCAGCTGAAAGCGGTCGCCGAACCCGGGCTTGATCCGAACGCCTTCTCCGAACTGCACAAACGTCGCCTGGCTGCTCAAACCGGGCGCGGTCGCATCGTTGTAGAGCGTCTCGATAGAAGGGAACGATTGCCCGTGTTCGCCACGGAGGTTGACGAAGCGGCCATTGATTTCACCGAGCAGCGCGAGATTCAGCTTCTTGATCGCCGACCACTCATACACCGGCTTGATGACACTGCCGCCGACGATGGTTTCTCGCATGCCGAAAACCGAGGCGCCCGCCAGCGTGGAATCATTCCCGAGTCCAAAGAAATTCAGCTTGTTCAGCGAAATCGTCTGCGCGTAGAGATTGAAAACCGTGTAGGGATGCACCAGGTTGATCGGCGACTTCTCCGCAGGAGTCGTTGGAGTCTCGCCAGACTGCAACACAACGGGCTTGACGATGCGCACCGGCTCTCTCGGCGTGTGAATCAACTTCATGTACCCGCCGGCTCGCCATGCTCCGCTGAAGGAGCCGACTGCGTCCACGTCCCAGCTGAGCCGCCAGTTCTCGATGTTCTTCGCGGTGAGGAAGGCTGCGCCCAGGCTGAACCCGTTCTGCGGCGGCATGCTTCCCGCCGCAATGTGCAGAGGATGATCGGTGAAGAGTGCAACGGCGCAACCGGGAACAGCCTTGACGCTGAACGTTCCGCAGGCATCCGAGACGCGTTCCCTTTCCCGGCGAAAATCCGCCTGCAACGTGCCTTCCTGGGCGAACGCCAACGGACCTGCAAGGCACACCAGCAGTACCACGGTCCAACGCATACAGCTTCCCGCCTCCTGACCAGAAAATATCGCTAGGCCCTCCGGCCAGGCTTGCTCTTTTTCTTGGCCGCCTTCGTTGATTTCTTTCTTGTTTTCTTCTTCCCCGCGATGCGACTTCCGCGATTGGGTCGCCCGACCTCGGCAGCGGCCGCGATATCAATCACGCCCGTCCCCTTGCGCGCCGTCCTCGCCCGGTTTTTGGCCGCACCGTCATGGGCCTGGTGGATCGCCTCGGTCACGCGCCGGATGTACTCTCCCGCCTCGCCCTCAGTCTTGATCGCGTTGACGTAGATGTCCGTCTGCAGACGCGCGGGCAGCTTCAACTCGGCGTCCTGCAGGTGCTGCATCTGCGCCCGCAGCAGGGCGTTGACGGGCCGCTGGGGATCCATCGCGCTCTCCGGTGACCGGGGTACGTGGATGACGGTCATCGCGTCACTCCTTTCGGGACGTTGGGATTGCCCTTCAGAGAAAGCTCCAGCTACAGGTCGAAGTCCGGACAATCCGTCCGCATCTTGTCGAGCGAAAGCAGATTCCGTGCTGGATCCACCGGCGCCGCCTGTGGCTCGATAAAAATATCGGCGCTGGTTTCGCGCGGAGATCGGGGGGAATAGTCGCCCAGGAAAAACTTCGTGATGGTCGCCGGAATCGAGGCGTGATCAAACACGCGATCCACTACCGTGCCTTTCGGAATCCACGCCGAAATCAGGATCGCCGGAACGCGAACGCCCAGCCGGTCAAACGCAAACGGCATTCCCGTCCCGGTGGCATTGGCCGAAGCCGTGAATTTGTCGGGCGTGCAGGCTGGTGGAACAACGTGATCGTAAATTCCCCCGTGCTCGTCGTAGACCACCAGCAGCGCAATGTTGGGCCAGAGTGGCGACTGTTTGATCGCGTTGTATACCGAGGCGATATACAACTCACCGGCCTGCACGTCGTGATCCGGGTGCTGGTCGTTGGCGATTTCTCCGCCGCGGTCTGTATCGTGATCGTTGTAGTTCGGCTCGACGAAGGAATATTCGGGCAGCGTTCCCCTGCGGCAATCTTCCAGAAACTGCGGGTAAGTGCCAAACAACTCTGGCTGGTGCTGCAACAGGTTCGTGATCTCCATGGTCGAGCTGGTCGTGTCGTAGTAATACAGCTTGGCAGTGTGCTTGGGCTTGGCGCTGATCAGGCGGTTGTAAATGCTCTTGAAGGGCTCGTTCACGTACAGCAGATTCATGTCGACTCGGCCGAACGACGTCCCATAGTGCGCGAACGCGCGATTGCAGATGGTCGGCCCCGGAATCGACGCGAACCAGCGATTGAACACCGCAAACTCGGTGGCCAGCGTGGTCAGCACCGGCAACTTCTCAGGAGGGAAGTAGTACATGATCTTCTGCGAGTGCTTCAGGTCGCGGCGCTGGTTGAAATAGCTCTTCACGAACCCCTGCATGTTGGCCGCGCGATTGGGGCTGGTGTCGCCACCGAAGATTTGGAGGTCGACTGCTGGAAAGTGGTGATCGGGATCAGGATCGAGCTGGCCCTGGAAATCTGCCAGGGGCTGCGGCGAAACCGCATTTGCGGCGGAACTCGTGTCAGGATTGGTTAAACCCGGCCTGATCCCGTCAATCTTGGGATGGGTCGCGGTCAATCCCCCCAGCATGTGGTCAAACGAGCGGTTCTCCATCATCAACACGACGATGTGTTTAAGGCTCTCCAGTCCAGGTGACATAGTTAAGGAGTCACTTCCCAAGTCCAGGCAGACCCTCCGGTGAGGAAAGTTTCGCAAACTGGGAAGGGCAGGTTGCCATCGTTCGGAGAGCAGATTGCAAAATTTTGGTAAACGCGCCGGATGCGATAGGTCTCCATTTCCGGGCGGAATCCGGCAGAGGGCTGAAGAAGTGGGTTGTGGGTTTTGCGACCGACGTGAATTTGAAGACAGAATCTACAGACTCAGGCTGACGCGGTTCGTTCCTGTTCACGCCCGGCGGCCAAGCGAGCGAGACGACGAAAACCAGCGACGGCCACAAGCAACGCCAACGCCGCGCCTATCCCTGCTCCAATTCCATTCAGTGCGGCTTGGCTCCGCGCCTCGCTCTGCAGGGCCTCGGCGTTGCGCGACTCAACCTTCAGTTGCAGTGTCTTGATCTGGTTCTGCTGTTCGACGATCTGTTTTTGCTGATCGGCAATCTGCCTCTGCAGGGGTTCGGCCAGCTTGATTTGCCATTCTTGCCGCTGCTGTTGCTCGACTGCCTGGTGATATTGCTGGATTGTTTCATCGCAGGGATCGCCCGCATACCAGACGAGACAGTCTGGTTTTGGCGGCAGGGGAGTGGGCTGTAGTTGGGCAATCGGCTGCAAACTAGCCTCCCGATCGCAAGAGTTTAGCCCACAAAATGGCCGAATCGAAGGTTACGAGCGGCCAGCACTGGGATGGGCTTTAGCACATTTCGCATTGCACAAATTCATCGTGAAGGCCACCCGCGAATCGATTAGCGAGTGTTTCACTGCAGGCTCCCAAGCGCCAATTCGCGGCCTCGATGAACTTCACCCGCTGTGTCGTATATGCATCACGTCGCCGTCCTGCACGATGTAGTCCTTGCCTTCGAGCCGCAACTGACCCTTGGCGCGGGCGTTGGCCTCGGAGCCGGCTTCGAGCAACTGGTCCCAGCGGATGGTCTCCGCGCGGATGAAGTGTTTTTCCAGGTCGGAGTGGATGGCGCCCGCGGCTTCGACGGCACGCGTGTGCACGGGGATTGTCCAGGCGCGGCATTCGTCTTCGCCAGCCGTGAGGAATGAAATCAGGCCGAGCAGGTGATACGTCTGGCGGATCAGGCGAACCAGGCCGCTTTCATGGAGCCCGTAGCTCGATAGAAATTCGGCAGCGTCGTCGTCGCTCATCTCGGCGAGTTCGGCTTCCACTTTCGCGCAAACGGCCGTCGCGCCGGCGTTCGGACGGGACGCAACTTCCGTCAAGTTGTACTTCGCCACGGCGCTTTCCAGCGCCTTGCCGAGTTCCTGTGTCTCGTTGATGTTCAGCACGTACAGCATGGGCTTCTCGCTGAGAAACATGAAACCGCGAATACGCTTCTTGTCCTCGGGCGTCATCTCCATTTCGCGCAACGGCTTCTCGGTCTCCAGATGAGCCTTGGCCTTGATGAGAAGTTCATTTTCTTTTTCGAGTTCGGGCGAGCGCATTTTCTTGAGATCTTTCACCAGTCGCTCGAGGCGTTTCTCGATCTGGCCCAGGTCGCTGACCATGAGGTCGAACTCGACATTCTTGATGTCACGCAGCGGGTCGATCGGTCCAGCGTGCGGGATGGAGTCGTCTTCAAAAGCGCGCAACACGTGGACGAGGGAATCGACCTGGCGCAAGTGGCCGATGTAGGCGGTTTCCTTGAGCGCGTCCTGGCCGACGGCGCCGACGTCGACATATTCGATGGACGCGTGGGTGAGCTTCTTGGGCTTGTAGAGCTCAGCCAGGCGGTCAAGGCGGTCGTCAGGAACCTTGGCCACGCCAATGTGCGCTTCGCGCGGGTTGGCGAGGGCATGCGCGGACAGGACCGTCTTGGTGAGCATGCGGAACAGGGATGTCTTGCCTACCTGGGGCAGGCCAATGATTCCGGATTTCATGAGTCAGCTTTCAGCCGCAACGCTAGCCTACTTGATACGCTCATATGCGGTCAGCAAGGTATGAATAACCCTTCAGGATAAATGATGGATCGGGACTGGCCAAATACAGCGTCGGATTCACGGAACGTTTGCCGGCTGCCGAAATGGTAAGCTCGCTTTTACGAGATGCGGCAGTGTGATCGAACTCGGCGCGCAATTTATTTCCTCGCCCTCCTGATGGGGTTGACAGGCGCTTCATCACGGGTTAAGGCGCAAATCAAATTCCACCTGCTGACCGAGCAGGTGGTCAACAACCGGCTGCATGAGTTTGGCGGAAGTGACTTCGACCGTGAGACGCGCCTGCGCCAACTCTTCGCGGAATCCGGCTGCAGCCCGGAACAAGTGTCAGAGCAGCCCGTCAAAAAGAAAGAACCGCCCAATCTGATCTGCGTGCTACCGGGAACGAGTGACGAAGAGATTCTCGTCGGCGCCCACTTTGATCACGTGAAAACAGGAGAGGGCGTGGTCGACAACTGGAGCGGCGCGTCTCTTTTGCCGAGCTTGCTATTTAGCGTCAAGCAGGAGCCGCGGCAACATACCTATGTATTCATTGCCTTCATGGGAGAGGAATCAGGCCTGGTGGGCTCCGAGTACTACGCGAGCCACCTGACCAAAGAACACCGCGCCAAGGTCCGAGCCATGATCAATATGGATACTCTTGGCTTAGGCCCAACCGAGGTTTGGGTTTCGCACTCGGATGACCGGTTGCTGCGTTTGCTCGACGTCGTGGCACAGTCCTTGCACGCCCCTTTGCGAGGGGTGAACGTGGAGAAGGTCGGGACCACAGACTCGGAATCATTCGCGCACTACAAGATCCCGAGAATCACGCTGCACAGTGTGACTCAAGAGACCCTGCCGATCCTGCACACTTCGAAAGATAGCTTCGACAAAATCAAGATGAGCGACTACTACGAATCGTACCATCTGATCGCTGGCTACCTGATCGCGTTGGAGAAGATGCCCAACCAAACAGCATCACGTCGATCATTTCTAGACAGTCGACGGAAAAGGTCATGGAATTTGCCGAGCAGTGCAGAACAGAGCCGCGATTCCCATCGCGAGCACGGCCACTTCCAGTCGCACCGACCACACGTGAAGCGAGTCGAACTGGATTCTTCCTGGATCGGTCGCCGGCACCGTGTCAATGTTGCCGAATTGGGCGCGCAGCGTGGCCATCTTCGGAGAGATGCCAAACTGCGACACAGCAGTGAGCAAGAGCATCAGGACGATCAGGACGTGCCGGACGGCAAGCGGCTTGGCTGTTCCAGTCGCCAGGCTCGAAAGCAACATCGAACTCCCGAGAAAAACGACGCCGGAGAAAAGGCCCATCCAGTGTAGGATTCCGAGCGACTGCCCAACCACGGTGCCGGCCATATGACGAGAAGGCAGCACGTGGAAGGCGGTAGGCGCTTCGACGAAGGAAAGGAAGATGATGCCGCCGATCCAGACGGTGAGCGAGAGAAACATCAGGAAGCGAAGAAAGGTCATGACCGGGGATTATAAGCGCCAAGCCGTAAATACTAAGGGATTGCCTTTCGTCTTTCGAGTGGACCGCGGCCTGATAGCGAAGGAGCCCCAAACGTCCTGACGAGGTGGATCGGGAAGGAAATTACACGGGTACGGCCACGCTCTCGGCAATCTCGCGCATGACCTGTTCGGCTTGATCGGACTTCTTCAGCGTGGATGAGTAGGATCCGCTGACCACCACGCGGTGCGCGAATACCGGAACCACCAGGGGCTTGAAGTCTTCCGGAGTGCAGTAGGTGCGGCCTTCGAGGAAGGCCATGGCCTGCGCGGCCCGGTACAGCATCTGCGATCCGCGCGGGGAGACGCCGAGCGACAGAAACTCTGACTCGCGCGTCTTGCGTACGATCGCTAGCGCATACGTCACCAGCGAATCATCAACGCGAACTTTGCCGACAACTTCCTGCATTTCGAGGACGTCAGCACCGGTCAAAGCGGGCTTCAACGTGTCGAGCTGCGCAGCGCCCGCGGCGGAGCGCAGGATTTCGCGTTCGGCGTCGGCATCGGGATATCCCATGTGTACGCGCATCAGGAAGCGGTCGAGTTGCGATTCGGGCAGCGGGTACGTGCCGTGATGCTCCACCGGGTTCTGCGTGGCCAGTACCAGGAAGGGTTGCGGCAGCGGATAGGAATGCACGTCGATGGTGACCTGGTTGTCGTTCATGGCCTCGAGCAGCGCCGACTGCGTCTTGGGCGTGGTGCGGTTGATCTCGTCAGCCAGCAGGATGTTGGTGAACACCGGGCCGCGCTTGAATTCGAATTGCTGCTCGATGGCGGAATAGATGGAGATCCCTAGAACATCGGAGGGCAGCATGTCGCTGGTGAACTGGATGCGCTGGAAGCTGCAGTCGAGCGCGCGCGCCAGGGCCTGCCCCAAAGTGGTCTTGCCCACACCCGGCACGCCTTCAATCAACAGGTGGCCGCGGGCAAAAATCGACACCAGCGCCAGCCGGATGACGTCATCTTTGCCGCGAATTACCTTGCGGAGAGTCGTCTCCAGTTGGGTGGCGCGGTGGGTAGCGGCGGTGGCAGTTTCCGGCGACATGCGAAAGGCGATTCTACTATGCGGTCAGCGGCGAAAGCTGTTACCAAAGTCAGCAAGTAGCCAGTGGCTGGTGGCGCTTCGGTGAGAACGGTAATGCGGGGATTTCTTGCGTGCAGTATTTCCGTGAAGTGGTTTCACCACAAAGGGCACAGAGATTCACAGAGGAGAACCTAGAACCTCGAAACCTCTGTGCTCTCCGTGTCCTCTGTGGTAAATGGCTTCTCTTGACATTTACCCCGCCTGCCGAAACTCAGAGGGCCTTCCCGTCAAACGCTCGATGCGCTTTGCGATCGGCGGGTGTGTCGAAAATAGGTTGCCGACGTTGACGCCGAGCAGCGGCTGAACGATGAACAGATGTGCGGTCGAAGGGCTGGCCTGCATCGGTACCCGTTTCGAGTATGCATCCAGCTTACCCAGCGCGCTCGCCAGCGCGTACGGATTTCCGGTCAGGTGAGCGCCGGTTTCGTCCGCTTGATATTCGCGCGAGCGGGATACCGCAAGCTGAATCAGCATCGCCGCCAGAGGAGCCAGGATCATCATCGCCAGTGCAGCCAGTCCACCACCACGTCGTTCTTCCCGGTCGCCGCCGCCGAAGAACATGGCGAAGCGGGCGGCATAGGTGATCGCGCCGGCGAGTGTGGCCGCAATCGAACTGATCAGGATGTCACGATTGTTGACGTGGCCCAGTTCGTGTGCCAGGACACCTTCGAGTTCGTCGTCATTCAGCAAATTCAGAATGCCCTGGGTCACCGCGACCGAAGCGTGCTGCGGGTTACGCCCCGTGGCGAAAGCATTCGGCGAGTCGGTCGGGATCACGTAAATCTTCGGCATGGGCAAGCCGGCCTTCTGTGTAAGGCGCTCAACGACTTGATACACGCGCGGCAATTGCTCACGCGTCACGGCTTGCGCGCGATACGTGGCCAGCGCAATTTTGTCGGAAAAGAAATACGAGACGAAGTTCATGACGCCCGCAATCATCAGTGCCGTCAGCATGCCACGCTGTCCGCCGAAGTAGCTGCCGATGGCCATCAGCAGCAGCGTCATGCCCGTGAGGAGGAAAGCGGTCTTAAACGTGTTTCCCATAATGTTTTCCTCGTACTTGATTAGATGTTGCAGAATTTCCAGAGATGCTTGCCCGCGTGGTGCCTCGGCGCGTCCGTGCAAGGCGCGCGCTTAAAAGCGTTCGAATCAGAGACATATTCAGCGCGCTCTAGCATCTCCCGGCAGGAGGGGATTGGCAAGCGGCAACGAGCAGCCGGAAACTTGAAGGGCTAAATGCCATGCGAATGACGTTCACGCGCAGCACCAGAGCGTTCGGGATCGCACACAGGGCCGTGCGCGCCACACGATGTGTTCCTGGTTTCGTATCAGGGCGCGGCTTCAGCCGCGCCGTTCGATTTTTCCTTTTTATAGCCTCTTCAGGGGCTGTTTCGTTTCTTGCATCTCCTTGTGTTCCTCGCTTTAAAGCGATAAGGAGTGATCGCTCCCGCTACGGGTACACGCCTCGAAGGCGGGGCCCCTACCCGTACAGATGTCCGGCATGGTCTCCCGCAGGTCCGGTTGGCCGGCAAGCGTCCGCGCGGTTCTGCCTAGGACACGCGGAGCGTTTCCATCTCTGGTCCCTAATTTTAGAATAGCAATTTGCAGGGGGTAAATGTGACACGCTTGCCAGAATTATATTTGGATTGGATTGAGGGAGATGCGGTGGAAAAGGCGTGTTTAGGGGGCTTGACAAGATTTGGCTCGCGAGCTGGCGCTGGCTGCGCGGGGTGCCGCCCCTACGGGGCTTGGGATCTTATGCGAGCTTACCCCGGGCTTACGCCCGGGGCTATAGTCTGTCGCCGCTTCGCGGCTTATGGCGGGGGTGTTTTCCTGAGTCTTTGCTTCGAGTCCGCAGTGGGAATGTTCCCTTTCAGGCGCTGTGCGGCTGGAGCCGCAACGTATCTCGTGCAGCTCGGAACCCCACGAACTGGCACCTGAGGCCTGCGGCCTGAGACCTGCGGCGTGAGACCCGAGACCTGACACCTGAGACCTGTCTTCTAGACTTTCTGCGCGTCGCGTTTGATTGCTCGCTCCAGGGTGCCGTCCAGAGCGGCCTTGGCTTTGTCGTATTCCTGCTGTGTGATCTTGCCGGTCTTGTGTTCGACTTCTAGCTGAAACAATTCTTCTTTCAGCGCTTCCAGCAACATCGAGGGGCGGGCGGGAGCGTACGACGCAGCGGGGTTTGGAGCATACGTGGCCGCAGATGCGGGGGCCCGCTGAGCCTGTGCGGGCGCCGACGGTCGCGCAGCCCGGGCTGTGGGCACGGGTTCGGGAATGACCATTTCTGTCCCGGGTCCGTCTGCGGGCACGAAGCCTGTTCGTTGCCGCTTGGTCACGTAGAAAGCGCCTCCCACCAGCGCCAGGCCAAAGCCTGCAATAATCCACCAGCGATATTTCTGCAACGGATCCGGGGCATCGATGGGCGGTCCCATTCCGCCTCCGGGGCCTCCGCCGATGCGGGAGTTGGCTTCACTTCCAGATGGTCCGCCCATCGCGCCGCCATTCGTACTACCTTCTGGCGCGGAGCTTGCCGCAAGAACTCCAGTTCCTGAGATTTTGAAACTGAGCGGCTGGCCCGGCTTCGTTTCGGTGGCGACTTGAACGTTGGCGTCAGCCTGCTGCGGATCGTTCATCGAGTCGAAATGAGCTCCGGAGCCGGCTTCAAACTGCATAGACTTCGGAATCATGACGACGAAGTGCTGCATGCCGTACAAGGACTTGGGATCGATGCTGGCGGATCCGGAGTAGGGCACCGTGTACTGCACCTGGAACTGCGTCTCTCCCGGGCGCAACGGGAAGATGAACGCGTAGCGGCCTTTCTCGGCTTGCGGCACGGGAGCCGAGTTCAAGGGATTGCCGTTGGCGGTCTTGGCCATGCCTTGCGAAACCTTGGCGCCTTCGGGCAAGTAAAACTCGAAGTTGTGATCGTTCATCTGCGTGCGGGGCGGCTTGGACTCGTTGTTGACCGCAAACAGGCGCACCACCTCGAGTTGACTATTCTGTACCTGCAAACGCATCACGTCTGCGGTAACGGAGAGGCCTTCCACTTTCTTGCCCACGTCGAACACATCGATGTCGACCGACGTGGTTCCCGGGGGCGCCATGCGGTGATAGGTCACGCCCTGGTGAATGGCACGAATGAGGTGGGGACCAACGTCGTCGAAGGTAAACTTGAAGTTTCCCTGGGCATCCGCCTTGGTGCGGGCGGCTTCTTCCATACCATTCGCCAGTTTGATAAGAACAACATCATCGCCCGCGCCGGGCTTGCCGGTGGTTCCATTGTTGACCTTGCCGGTCAGGGTTTCGGCGGAAGCGTAGCCAGCCAGTGTCAAAGTCAGAATCAGTGCAACGGATTTCAGAGAGAGGTTCAAACCCTCGCTCCTTTCGTATCGTGAAGTGGGTTGGCGGCTGCGGCCTGCTCCAGGCGCGCGATCTCAGCGAGAATCGCGGCGGCTTCATCTTCCAACGAGGTCTTCATTTCCTGGTAGTCGGAGTCCGGAAATTTTCCGGCTTTGTACTCGAAATTCAGGTCGCGCATATTGTCGTAGACGGCCTCCTTGCGCTCGCGCAGGTAGATGAGGCGCGTCTTCACTGGGCCGGTGAAAATCTGGCCCGGAATATAAAACACGTAGAACAGCGAACCTAGCGTGACCAGGCCGCAAATCAGAATGACGGTCACAGATCAGTCTCCTTGTCGGCTTGATCGCGGAAGCGTTCCAGTTCGGGACCGCGTATGGGCTGAACGCCATCGGCGAATGCCGGTGTAGGACGATTTCGCCAGGAGCGCACCACTAAAACCACCGTGGCCATGCCCGCCAGCAACGCGACAAAAGGCATGATCCACGCCACCCGTCCAAAGCCCGTCGTGCTGGGCGCGGCTACCACCGTGGTGCCGTATTTCTGGATGAAGGATTGCAAGGTGAGGTCGTCGTTGTCGCCCCGATCGAGCGCGGCGGCGAGTTCGCCCCGCATGCGGTCGGAATACTGGCAGCCGATGTGATTGCACTCGAGCAGAATCTGGCTGCACCCGCAGACGCACATGAGGTGATGGCCCAGATCGCGAAAGCGAGCGTCCTCGTCGCCCACACCCATGAAGGTGAACAGCGCGAAGACCACGAGCATCAGTTGGACGATGCGTTTCGAAACAGAATTTTTCAAATGCATCAGTCTCCCGCTCCTACCGCAGGAGCAGTTTGCACGCGCGCGGGCACTCGGGCCGGCAGCGGAGCGGCATTCGGGATGAGCGCGGTGATCGTTCCGAAGATCATGATGATCAGCCCGATCCAGATCCAGGGCACCATGGGATTCAAGTGTGCCTTGATAATGGGGCGGCCGGTGTCTTCGTTGCGGCCTTCGTAAACAATGTAGAGGTCGTTGACCAGGAAAAGATCCTGCGCGACGGTTGCATAGATCCGCGGAATCGTTTGCGGCTGAGAGCTGGCTTTATAAAGGCGCCGCTCCGGATACATGGTGGTGATCTGTTCGTTGCCTTTGAAGACGTTGATGATCGCCCACTCGTTGCTGAAGTTGGGATTGTCGTCCTGGGTGTAGGACTGGCAGACCAGGGTATAGGGGCCGAGGTTCATCTTGTCGCCAAATCCCATTTCTTTTTCGGATTCTTTGTTGAAGGGCGTGCCCAGAATTCCGATGATCACAACCGCCACGCCGAAGTGCACGATGTATCCACCGTAGCGCCGCGTGTTGCGATGCCACAGGTGGACCATGGAACCGAAAAGACCGAACCCAGTGTGGCGCGAGATGACGCGCCCGCCGCGAACGAATTCAGAGATCACGGTGAAGATGACCAGTGCGGCCAGCATCGCGGCCATCAGTGAGTAGAAGTAGGCGATGTCCTTCCAGGGACGAACCCCGAGGATCATCATAAGCACGCCAATGGATAAGGCGCCCGCCGCCGGCCACTGGAAATTGCGCTTCAGGCTTTCAAACGATGTTCGTCGCCAGGCGAGCAACGGGCCGAGCGCCGTCAGCAATAAGAGGAACAGAGCCACTGGAATCGCGACGTTGTTGTAGAAGGGCGCTCCAACGGTGACTTTGTTGCCCTGCACGAGTTCCGAAATCTTCGGGAACCACGTGCCCCACAGGACCACGAAGCAAGCCACCACGAACAGCAGGTTGTTGAACAGGAAACTGGATTCGCGGGAAATAATGGATTCGAGTTTGTGCTCGCTGCGCAGGTGCGATTTGTTGGCGACGTAGAAGCCGGTGAAGGCGGCGAAGGAGATGATGAGGAACCAGCCGAACCATGGTCCGATCGAGGACTGGGCGAAGGCATGGACGGAACTGATGATGCCGCTGCGGGTCAGGAACGTGCCCAGGATAGCCAGCCAGAAGGTCGAGAACACCAGCCACATGTTCCAGGTCTTCAGCATGCCGCGCTTCTCCTGCATCATGACGGAGTGCAGGAACGCGGTGCCGGTGAGCCAGGGCATCAGGGACGCGTTTTCGACCGGATCCCATCCCCAATAGCCGCCCCAACCGAGCACCGAGTACGCCCAATGCGCGCCCAGGAAGATGCCGACCGTGAGGAAACCCCAGGTGACCATCGTCCAGCGGCGGGTGATGTGAATCCACTTCTCGCCGGGATAGCGCATGATCAGGGCGCCCATGGCGAACGCGAAGGGCACGGTAAACCCGACGTAGCCCAGATAAAGCATTGGCGGATGGATCACCATCTCCGGATACTGCAGGAGCGGATTGAGTCCGCTACCGTCGGGCGGGATCTGGCCTTCGAGAATGGCAAACGGGTGCGCCGCGATGTTTAAGAGCAGGAGGAAGAACACCTGCACAGCCGCGATCACGACCGACGCGTAGGCGAACAGGCGCGGGTCGGTCTTGTAGCGGAGTCGCAAAATGAATCCGTAAGCCGCCAACAGCAGTGACCAGAACAGCAGTGACCCTTCCTGGCCGGACCAGAGCACAGCGAACTTGTAGGGGCCGGGAAGATCCCGGTTGCTGTGATGGAAGATGTAGGCGATGGAGAAGTTATCGGTGAAGGCAGCCGTCACGAGCACGACTGACGCGAGGAGGATCGTGCCAAAAGCGGCGATCCCGGCGCGGCGCGCCGTCTCCCCGAGACGCTCGGATCCCGGGCCCTTGTCGATGAGGGCAAAGGCGCCCACCAAAAAGGAATACCCGGCCAAGCCAAGCGCCAGCAAAAGCGCAAAACTACCGATTTGCGGCAGAGCCATAGAAGTAATTTGAGACATGGGAGGGGAGCCCCAGCATATTTTTTCAGAAAGACGCGACGAGAGCAACCGGAAGATTCCGGTCGAGACCCTTTCTGTTCAAGATTTTACAAAAGCCCCGGGTCGCGCCAAGTGGGTCTGCAATCGGCGAAAGTGCCGCGAAACCGCCCAAATAACCGGCGGTGAGTCCTATCTTCTACAACCCAGCCATGGCACACAAGTGCCAGAAGTACCAATCAGGGGAACGCGAATGCCGAACATTTCCGCTGTTGCCTGACGGAGGCCTTCGAATCGGGCGCGGATGATGAAAAATAGGCGCTTCGAGCTTCCACCGTGAAGAAGTGCATTGGCGGCAGGAAGTCCCGAGCGCCCATTCAAATCTCGAAACCGACGAGTTAGGCGGACTGCTGACGTTGCGCGGTGTAGCGGCCCCGCACTTCGCGCTCCGCGGAAAGCCAATGCTCCTGTTCGCGTCCTGCCTCGTGGCCATTTTCTTCCCAGAGTTCATAGGCGCGTCGGCGGATTTCGTCGTCCAGGTTAATGGGAACAATGTTCTTGCGAGCGTCCGGTGCGGTTCTGCGGACCTCCCGGATATCCGAAGTATTCTCGGTCGGGGTTGAGGCTACGGGCGCCGCAACCGAGCCGCCGTTTGTCTTTTCAATGTTGTTGCGAGGGGTCTTTGCTTTTGCCATGGTCGGATACTCCTTACAAATTCCTAAATATAGAAGTGAGTCGAACTGATGAATGAGCCACATGGGTACACTTTCGCCAGATTCGAGCGATAAAGTTGGGTTCGAAACAGATGATATTTCAACTATAAACCTTCGCGCAGCGGATGGGGCGTAAAGAAGAATAAAAATTTGTGATTTTTGCTAGCTAAAGATGTGTTTTTCTGCTCACAGAAATTGAAATCAGTGGAAATCATGGGAACTGGTTTCAGCACGGGTGACATTTAAAGGAAGCACGCGTTCGGCTTTTACGGAAATAACGTTGTCCTGATTTTGCAAAATGCCTTCGATCATCAGAAAACGTCCCGAACTCAGAAGAATACGATTTTTCTGAAGCAGGTCGGGATGGACGATGGCGTTGGCGATGCCGGTCTCGTCTTCGAGGCTGAGAAAGACGAATCCCTTGGCAGTGCCCGGACGCTGGCGGGCGATGACACATCCTCCAATGCGGAGGCGCCGGCCGCTGGGGATGGATTGGAGACTCGAGGCGGGATGAATGCCGAGTGCTTTCATTTCGGCACGGCGATAGGCCATGGGATGGGGCCCAGTGGTGAGGCCGGTGCCGTGAAAATCGGCGACCAGGCGTTCTTCGTAGGTCATCTGGTTCAAGGGAGAAGGAGTGTCGGGTTCGGGGAATTCTTCGAGGAGCGGTCCGGAACGGCGGACAGCTTTTTCGACCTGCCAGAGGGCGTCGCGGCGGTGGAAAGTTAGTTTCGAGTTTCTGGTTTCGAGTTTCGAGTGGGAGGATTTTTCACCACGGAGACACAGAGACACAGAGGAATTCGAGGATTTTAGATTTTTGACTCCAGATTGCACATTGATTGGAGGTGGTGCTGTCTGCGGGGAAAAAACAGATTCCTCACTGCACTCGGAATGACAAGATTGTAAATCATTGTGCGAATTCCTGGTCGATGTCTCTGTGTCTCTGTGACTCTGTGGTGAGTTCCCAATGGAATTCAACGCTCCGATTTCAGCGAGGGTGGTGAGTTCGTCTTTGCGGAGTTCGGGGACGCGGCGGGTGAGGTCGTGAATGGATTGGAACGGGGCGAGGCTGCGTTCGCGGACGATGGCCTGGGCGGCGGACTCGCGGAGTCCGCGCACGTATTTGAGGCCGAGGCGAAGAGCGAGGGTCTTCCCGCCGCTTTCATCGGTGGCAGGCCGTGGTGATTGCGGCGGAAAAGCAGGTTCTTCGCTTCGCGCAGAATGACAAGTTTTTAAAAGCGGCGAGAGGCGCGGGGATTTCGGATTTGTGATTGCAGATTGCAGATTGGCTTCGCGCTGTGACGTTAGCGGATGGGTTGTGCGCGGTGAGCGGGCGTAGGTTCCGATCTCTTCCCATGGAATTTCTGTGGAGTTTGTAGTTTCGAGTTTCGTCGGTGGGGCCGCATTGGTTTCATCGGCGAGAGTTTCTGTGAGACAGGATGTGTTGGGGGAAGGATTGAATCCCTGTCCTGCGATGAAACGGTTGATCAGCCGGACCTTGGGGGTGACTTGGCTGATGGCTGACGGCTGATGGCCGATAGCTTGGGCCTCGCCAACGACCAACGACCGACGACCAACGACCGGTTCTAACGTGCACAGCCAATCGGATTTTGTTACGTCGATGGAGAGAACTTTTAACCCGTGGCGTTGCGCGTCTTTTACCAGCGTGGCGGGGTGGTAGAAGCCCATCGGTTGATTGTTGAGCAGGGCGGCGGTGAAGGCTCCGAGATAGTGGCACTTCAGCCAGGCGCTGGCGTAGGCGATCAGGGCGAAGCTGGCGGCGTGCGATTCGGGAAATCCGTATAAAGCGAAGGACGAAATCGAGAGGATGATCTGCTCTTGCGCTTCCTGCGTCAGGCCATTGACGGTCATACCAGCGCGCAGCTTGGCTTCGATTTCTTTCATGCGGGCTTGCGAGCGCTTGAAGCCCATGGCGCGGCGGAGTTCTTCTGCTTCCCCTCCGCTGAAATTCGCGCTGATCATCGCGATGCGCAACAACTGTTCTTGAAAGAGCGGAACGCCTAACGTGCGCGCGAGCACGGGTTCGAGCGACGGGTGGGGGTAGGAGACGGCTTCGCGCCCCTGCCGGCGCTGGAGAAAAGGATTCACCATCTGGCCGACGATCGGGCCGGGGCGGATGATGGCGACCTGCACCACGATGTCATAGAACTTTTGCGGGCGCAGGCGCGGCAGGCAGGACATCTGCGCGCGGCTTTCGATCTGGAACATGCCGACGGTGTCGGCTTTCTGCAGAGTGGAATAGACCTCGGGATCGTCGGGCGGCAGGTGCGCGAGGTCGACTTCTTCGTGGTAGTCCTTGCGGATGAGTTTGAGGGAGTCTTCGAGCACGGCCATCATGCCGAGGCCGAGCAGGTCGACCTTGATGATGCCCATGTCGGCACAATCTTCTTTGTCCCATTGCACGACCACGCGGCCGGGCATGGAGGCAGGCTCGAGGGGGACGACGGAGTCGAGTTGTCCCTGGCAGATGACCATGCCGCCGGAGTGCTGGCCGAGATGGCGCGGCAGATCCTGCACGGTAGTGCAGAGTTCGAAATATTTGCGCAGGCGCGGGTGGTTGAGGTCGAGGCCGGCGTCGTGGAAGCGGCGATCGAGGGTGTCGTTGGCGTCGCGATATTCCCAGGTGGCGACGGCGGCGGAAATTTTGTTCAGCGTGTCGGGATCGAAGCCCATGGCTTTGCCCATTTCGCGGGCGGCCATGCGGTTGCGATAGGTGATGACGTTGGCGGTCATGGCGGCGCCGCGCTGTCCGTAGAGTTGGTAGATGTGCTGGATGACGCGCTCGCGCTGGTCGCCGCTGGGTAAGTCGATGTCGATGTCGGGCCACTCGCCGCGCTCTTCGGAGAGGAAGCGTTCGAACAGAAGTTCCATGCCGACGGGATCGACGGCGGTGATGCCGAGCGAGTAACAGACGGCGCTGTTGGCGGCGGAACCGCGTCCCTGGGCGAGAATGTTTTGCTCGCGGCAGAAGCGGATGATGTCCCAGACAATGAGGAAGTATCCGGCGAGATCGAGTTTTTCGATGAGATGGAGTTCGCGCTCGATCTGGCGGCGGGCGCGTTGTTGCAGGTCTTTGTTGTGAAAACCGTTTTGCGCGACGCGGTCGCCGGAGAGCGAGATGCCGTAGCGCCAGCGAGCGCCTTCGTCGGTGCGCTGGCGCAGGAATGACATCATGGTCTCGCCTTCGGGCACAGGATAGCGCGGGAACTCGTAACCCAGATCGCTGAGCTTGAATTCGAGGCGAGCGGAGAGTTCGGCAGTGTTGGTGATGGCTTCAGGGAGGTCGGTGAAGAGCCGGGACATTTCTTCGGACGATTTGATGTGCCGCTCGGAGTTGCGGGCGAGCAGGCGACCGGCAGTCATCAGCGTGCGCTTGTGGCGGATGGCGGTGAAGACGTCGCACAGTGGGCGGTCGTGCGGGGTGGCGTAGCAAACGCCATTGGTGGCGAGCAACGGAAGATGGAGATCGCGGGCGATCTCGAGGGCGACGCGGTTGCGGACTTCTTCTTCCCGGTGGAAGTGACGCTGGAGTTCGACGTAGACATTGTTGTGGCCGAAGATGGCGGTGAGGCGGTCGATCGAACGGCGGGCTTCGGCGGGGCCTCCTTTCTTGAGTGCGGTGGCGAGCGGGCCTTCGTCGCCTCCGGTGAGGCAGATGAGGCCTCCGGCGTGTTGTTCGAGTTCGTGCTCGAGGACGGCGCCTTCTTCTTTTCTCTGCGCGCGAAGTTTCATGCGGGTGATGAGCTGGCAGAGGTTCTGGTATCCGGTGCGGGAGGCGACGAGGAGAGGGAGTTTGAATTCACCCGATTTTAGATTCTTGATTTCAGATTGCAGATTGGTGGGGGGCGGTGGCGTCGGTGGGAAAAAAGCAGGTTCTTCGCTTCGCTCAGAATGACAAGA
>Ga0307469_10000262_pt1 | contig 20276 bp, 13 predicted proteins | sample atmos_gasesAM2C__FD_203084 | JGI IMG/M metagenome (GOLD analysis project Ga0307469, IMG submission 203084) | Hardwood forest soil microbial communities from Morgan-Monroe State Forest, Indiana, United States - atmos_gasesAM2C_515 | ecosystem: Environmental > Terrestrial > Soil > Temperate...
ACTCTGCGCCACTCCCGTCCCATGCTCGTATGCGAAAGCAATCTGGTTTTCCGCCGCCGCCGATCCATGCTCGGCTGCTTTGGACAGCCAGCGCAGCCCCTCGGACGTGTCTTGCGCGATGACTTTTCCTTCGTAGTACAGCAATCCCAGCTTGTACTCGGCGGGCGCGTAGTTCTGCGCCGTGGCTTTCCGGTACCAACGCACCGCTTCTTCGCCGTCCCGGGGAACGCCCCGGCCCTGCGAATACATAAACGCCAAATTGGATTGTGCGGGCGCAAATCCTTGCTCGGCCGCGCGCCGGTACCAGCGTACGGCTTCCTCATCATTGGCCCGCGTGCCGCGTCCCGCGGCATTCATAAAGCCGACATTATTTTCGGCCGTCAGGTAGCCTTCCCCCGCCGCCCGCAAGTACCAGCGCAACGCTTCTTGGTCGTTCTGCTCGACGCCCAAACCGCGCAAGAACATTCCCCCCAGATTGTTCTGCGCCGCCACGTTGCCACTGTCCGCCGCCCGTCGATACCACTTCACGGCCCTGGCGTAGTCCTGCTCCGCTCCCTCTCCGGTCTCAAATGCGAGACCAGCCTGGAATTGCGCGGCTCGGTCTCCCCCCTCAGCCCGCGTGAGAACTTGTTCTATGTGAGCGGTGCGCTTGGGCGCATGTTGGAAGATGACGTCGACCTTGCAGCCAGCCGCCGCCACACCACACAGCGTTGCAATCATCCAGGTACTGAGCGACAGAAGAAATAGAGGACCGAACTTTCGCATGGATCACCCACCCCGCTGCGAAACGTTCCGCAATTGCGCGCAACAATAGCGCAGTGTGCGGTCCTGGTCAAAGAAAAATGCTCGCCGTGAACTTACGATTCTGATTCGGCAGTTGCAAACCCCTACTGCAACAAAAGCCAGACATCTGTCTCCGGATTCCGTCGTCAACCATTCGTCCGTCATCCCTCGAAGGGACAATTCGGGAAGCCAATGACTGGCCCATGTCGTCCGCGCGACACAAGCCCATCTTTCCCTGCTTGCCCACCCGCTGTATCCTTAGATAGAGATCGAAGGGGGCCGAACATGCGAATCGGTGATTTCTGGAAACATCTCAAGACGCCGGAACTTCGCCTGGCCTGGATCATCGCCATGGCCGCCGACGCCGTCCAGATCGCCGTGATGCCCATGTTCGTGGCCGGCGGCATCTCTCCCGCCGATACGGTGCTGGACGTGATCGTCGCCGCGCTCCTGATCCGCCTGCTCGGCTGGCATTGGGCCTTCCTGCCCACCTTCGCCGCCGAACTCCTCCCGGGTTTTGATCTTTTTCCCACTTGGACGGCGGCCGTCTTCTTCGTAACCCGTCGCGAAGTCGCCAGCAGTGAACCCGAGATCCTTCCGCCCGGCCCGGCTCCGGCCGCTCGACGTTAAGGTTGAGGCCGCAAAACGCGACTCCGGTTGACAAAGGTCCTCTGTCTACGTCAACTCAGTTCTGTCGTCTTACGCAGGACCCTCGCCCATGCCAATTCCCCTTCGATATCGCTGCTGCGCATCAAAGTGCGCGCTTGTCCTGTCGTCCCTATGCTGTCTCCTGAATCTGGCAGCCGCGCAGGCGCCGCCAGCAAAACTAACCCCGGCGCAACTCCAGGCCATCCTCGCCCTGATCGGCAAAACCATGGCGGCGCACAAGGTCCCGGGCGCCACCTTTGCCATCGGCCTCAACGGTCAAATTGCCTGGTCGGAAGGTTTCGGATTCGCCGACGTCGAGAATCAGGTCAAAGCCCTCCCCGACACCGCGTATCGCACTGCCTCCATCGGCAAGGCGATGACCGCCACGGCCGCGCTCCAACTGGTCGAGCAGCACAAGCTCGATCTCGACGTCCCCATTCAGAAGTACTGTCCCCGCTATCCCGAGAAGAAGTGGCCGGTAACGGCCCGCGACCTGATTTCGCACACCAGTGGCGTTCGTCATTACGAAGGGCCCAACGTCGACACGGAATTGTTTAACACTCATCACTACGATCACGTTTCCGACTCCATCGACCTCATCAAAAACGATCCACTCAAGCAACAGCCCGGCGAAGACATGCTCTACACCACCTGGGGGTACGTCGTTCTCGGCTGCGTGCTGGAAGGCGCGACGCAGCAGGAGTACCGGGCACTCATGCGCCGGGCCATCTTCGATCCCGCAGGCATGGCCAGCACCCGCGACGATGACCCGCGCACGCTCGTCCCGAATCGTGCCCGCGGCTACCTCTTCGAAAACGGAGAACTAAAAAACTCGCGCTGGTCCGACATGAGCAGCAAGATGGCGGCGGGCGGCTGGGTGAGCACGGCGCCCGACCTGGTCCGCTTTATGAATGCCTGGATGGAAGGTCGCCTGGTTTCCCCGGCCACCATGAAGCTGATGCTCGAGCCCTACAAGCTGCGCAGCGGGACCATCGACAACTTCGGCCTGGGCTTGTTCATTGACGACTACCACGGAATGAAGTCCGGTTTGTACGGAGGCGGCACGGCGCAGGTCTCCGCGCTCATCTTTTTCGTCCCGGAAAAACGACTCGCGGTGGCCGGCATGTTCAACCTCGAAAACATTCCCGGTCCGGAGCGAATCGCGCTGGGCGAAGCCATCGCCGATGTTGTGCTGGGCGAAACCAAACCCAATCCCGATCACTTCAGCCCGCCGAAACAGTAGATGTTCAATGCGGGGTGCCCCATCCTAGCGCGGCCTTTGCGCTAGAGCCTGCCCTGAGCGCAGCCGAAGGGGTGAGATTCCACGAATTCCTCGATCGCAGGATTCTACCTTCCGGTCAAACTGATTCGGATGTTAGTCTTCCCCTGGCTTAAACAGCGCCGGGTCGCGCTCAGACCTTAAGCCCTAGTCACCACATTGCCCATGGCTCCCACGCCCATAGTCAACATCTCTGACTTCCGTCCCCTGGCCCAGCGCCGTCTCCCCAAAGCGGTCTTCGACTACCTCGACGGGGGCGCCGACGGCGAAATCACTCTGCGCGAGAATTGCCGCGCCTTTGACGACATCGTGTTTCGTCCGCGCTGCGCCGTCGCATTTTCCGACTGCGGGCTGAAGACCACCGTCCTCGGACAGGAGCTCTCCTTTCCCGCGATGCTCGCGCCCGTCGGCTACAGCCGCCTGATGCATCCCGGTGGCGAGGCGGCGGCCGCTCGCGCCGCGGGCAAGGCGGGCACGGCCTATATCCTCTCGACCATCTCGGGCCATCCCATGGAGAAAGTGAAAGCCGCATCCAACGGACCCGTGTTCTATCAGCTCTACTTGCTGGGCGGGAGAGCCGCGGCCGAAGCGTCAATTGACCGCGCGCACAACGCCGGCTTTTCCGCGCTCGTAGTGACCATCGACACCCCCGTTGCCGGCCTCCGCGAGCGCGATGTGCGCAACGGCATTAAGGAATTATTAGGGATCAATCCGGTTGCCATGGTTCCATTCCTGCCGAATATCCTGGCTCATCCGCGATGGCTGGTAGATTTTCTGCTCGACGGGGGCGTCCCGCGCTTGGCCAACGTCGTCGTCCCGGGCAAAGGGCCGATGCAGATGGTTGACGTGGGCGCCGCGCTGGCTGCCTCGGCTGTGAAATGGGAAGACCTCCGCTGGATTCGAGAACACTGGCGCGGTCCGATCGTCGTCAAGGGAGTCTTGACCGGTGAAGACGCGAAACGCGCCGTCGACGCAGGCGCCTTGGCCATAAGCGTGTCAAACCACGGAGGCCGCCAGCTCGACTGCGTTCGCCCTTCGATCCGTGCGTTGCCCGAAGTGGTGGCCGCCGTGAACGGCCAGGCCGAGGTCTGGATGGATGGCGGCATCCGGCGCGGTTCCGACATCGTGAAAGCGCTATGCCTGGGAGCTAGAGCCGTGCTATGCGGACGCGCCTACGCGTATGCATTGTCTGCCGCAGGCGAAGCCGGAGTCAGCCGCGCGATCGAGATTCTTCGCACCGATGTCGAACGAACCGTAAGATTGCTGGGATGCCCGTCAGTTCAGGCTCTCGATCGCTCGTACGTGGAACTTCCCGCCAGCTGGGAAACCAGATGACCACAGAGGACACAGAGGTTGTCCCACTTAGCCTCCGTGCCCTCGTGGTTCAAGCTTTTGCTTTTCTCTGTAACTCTGTGGTGAAAAGGCCTTTCCCATCAAGCAAAGAGGAACTCTTTAGTTCGCAATTCCTTGATCGTATCCCGCAACTTCGCAGCCTTCTCGAACTCGAACTTCTTCGCCGCCTCCCGCATATCGCTCTCGAGCTTCCCGATAAATCCATCCAGCTCTTCCTGCGACTTGAAGTCGGGAATCCCACTTTCCTCGACGGACGTGAGATCGGCGTAATCCGCGGCCACAATCGCGGCCAGCGACATCTCGAGCGGCCGCACGATCGACTCCGGCGTGATGCCGTGCTCTTCGTTGTAAGCGGTCTGAATCGCGCGCCGCCGGTTGGTCTCGTCCATGGCGCGCTTCATCGAATCCGTCATGCGGTCGGCGTAGAGAACCGCCCGTCCGTTGAGATTGCGCGCGCAGCGTCCAATGGTCTGAATCAGCGAGCCCGTCGAGCGCAGGAAGCCTTCCTTGTCGGCATCGAGAATCGCCACCAGCGACACTTCAGGCAGATCAAGCCCTTCGCGCAGCAGATTGATGCCGATCAGCACATCGAACTCGCCCTTGCGCAGATCGCGCAGAATCTTCACTCGCTCCAGTGTTTCGATCTCGGAGTGCATGTATCGGCAGCGTACGCCGACTTCGCTGTAGTATTCGGCCAGATCCTCCGACATGCGCTTGGTCAGCGTCGTCACCAGCACGCGCTCATGCTTGGCGACGCGATTACGAATCTCGTGCAGCAGATCATCGATCTGTCCCTTCACGGGACGCACTTCCACCGGCGGATCGATCAAACCCGTCGGCCGGATGATCTGCTCCACCACTTCGCCAGCGGACTTGGTCAGCTCATACGGCCCCGGCGTCGCTGAAACGTAAATCAGCTGGTTCATGCGGTGTTCGAATTCCTCGAACGTGAGCGGCCGGTTGTCGAGCGCCGAGGGCAAGCGGAATCCGTACTCCACCAGCACTTCCTTGCGCGAGCGGTCACCGGCATACATGCCGCGCAACTGTGGCACCGTCTGGTGCGATTCGTCGATGAACATCAGGAAGTCGCGCGGGAAATAGTCGAGCAAGGTGGGCGGCGGCTCACCCGGCAGGCGGCCTGTGAAGTGCCGCGAATAGTTCTCGATGCCGTGGCAGTAGCCCATCGATTTGATCATCTCGAGATCGAACATGGTGCGCTGGTGCACGCGTTGCGCTTCCACGAGCCGCCCCTGCTTCTCGAGTTCGGCCTCCCACCAGGCCAGCTCCTGCTTGATCGAATCGACCGCCGTCGCTTTGGTTTCTTCCTTCATTACGTAGTGCGTCTTGGGATAAATCGGCAACCGCGCGTAGCGTTGCTTCACCGTGCCAAATAGCGGATCAATCTGCGAGAGCGCGGAAATCTCGTCGCCCCACAACTCGACCCGGTACGCCATGTCGTCGTAAGTGGGATAGATCTCGATGACGTCGCCGCGCACGCGGAAAGTCCCGCGCCGGAAGTCTCCATCGGTACGCTCGTAGAGGATTTCGACCAGTTTGCGGGTGATGTCCTGCCGCTTGATTTTCTGCCCCTTCTCAAGAAACAGCAGCATGCCGTAGTACGCTTCTGGCGAGCCGAGGCCGTAAATGCAGCTGACCGAGGCGACGATCAGCGCGTCGCGCCGTTCGAACAGCGACTTGGTCGCCGACAAGCGCAGTTTGTCGAGCTCGTCATTGATGGTTGATTCTTTCTCGATGTAAAGATCCGCAGCAGGCACGTAGGCTTCCGGCTGGTAATAGTCGTAGTACGACACGAAATATTCCACCGCATTGTGCGGGAAGAAGCTTTTGAACTCGTGATAGAGCTGCGCGGCCAGCGTCTTGTTATGCGCCATCACGATGGCCGGACGGTTGGCTGCCTCGATCACCTTGGCCATGGTGTAGGTCTTGCCCGAGCCCGTAACGCCCAACAACACCTGGTGCTGTTCACGATCGAATACGCCCCGGAGCAGCGACTTGATCGCGGCTCCCTGGTCCCCTTGCGGCTTGTAATCACTGACGAGTTTGAAATCCATAGAAAGAAAGCTGTTAGCTGTTAGCTCTTAGCCTGAAATTCACCGTGCCAACCACTGGTGGAGACTCCGGAAGGTCTCCCGGCTCCCCACAGAGAGCGATTTTGGCGATAGAGAATCCTTCTATTATAACGCGGCGCGGCAACCTGCAAGGCCGCTGCGCCGGTGAAGCGACGAGCGCATTTCGCCCAGAACCGCAACAACGTAGGTTCGACGGAAAGATGCAACGAAGAAGCGCAACGCTAAATGTCAGCCGCGAAAGCGGCGCAAGAATGAAGCCCACGGCGCAAGCCGTGGGTAACGAGCGAATGCGAGTCAGCCCCGCAGGGGCGAAAGAAACGGCGGCGGCAGATTCCTGGGGATTTGGCTCTCTGAGGGTCGGGGCGAGGACGCCCCACGCTCCACCAACAAAATGTCCAGCGAGCAAACAGACATGAGATCTGCAACCCGGCACCTGACCCTGACACCACCCCTACTTCACTTCTTCCATCCCCGTAATGCGAGAAGCGGCATGAAACTTCTTGTAATCTTTGTAAGTCACCTCTTGTTCGACGTTGAAGTTCTTCAACAAAGCCACCCGCACATCCACGTGAAGGGCAACGTGTTGCGGCAACCAGACCTCATCGTTGACGCGAGTCGTGTCGATGAGGATGCGCGACCCTTTGTGAATGCGGGCAATAAACAGACCGAAGGAAACGGTGTCGATGCACTGCGCGTCCAGTTTCACCCACTGGGTCTCGCCGCGGTCAATCCACACCCGGAAGCGGAATTTGGGAAGAATCTTGGCTTCTTTGCGTTTCGGCTCGAATCCTTCGCGCGGTTCGCCGTCGATCGCGTAGGTCTCACGGCCGTCCAAGGTCTCGATGCCGACCAGCGTAAAGTTGTAGGCGTCCGCAATCTCTTTGACGAACTGGCGGGTTTCTTCCCGATCCTTTTCTTCTTCTTTCAGTCGTTTTTCGCGCTGCGAGTCGGATTCGTTCTTGCGCTTGTCGATGACTTTCTGAATCTTTTCCTCTTCCTTGGCAGCGTCCTTGGTGGACAGCGGCTTGTCATCCTTGGCGGTCAGGCGGCGCACCTGCTCGTTGTAAATCTGCATGACTTCGTAAGTGCGCGTTTCTGTTGAAGTAACTTCTCCCTTGCCGTTGAGTTTGTGTTCCACAACCCGTTCCACATAGGTATAGTCGCGCTGTTTCTTGTCATTTTCCAGATCCTTCTCGGCCGAGAGCCGGATCATCTCCTGGATCTGTTCCCGCGAGAGTTGTGCGGGAGCCGTGGAAAGCGCTGCGCCGTCCGGGCCCGGATCCGGGGCCGCCGTTTGTTCCTGCGCTTGAGCGAGTTGAGTCCCCAACGTCAACATCAGAGCAAGCGCTAGTCTGAGTGAAACACACGTCATGTTGAGTACCTACGTCGCCAATGGCGTGGTAGTTCGGAGAAAAACCCGGGCGAGCGGCGAATGTTTCGACTCTACCGCGCGGCTGGATTGGGCGATGCTTTCTTCCGATGATAAAAGAACAACAGATTTTGCGCGCCAGGCATCTGTCTTGACGTTTCTTTACAAGCTTTTAACAACAAATAGCTGAAGTTGATCTAAGCTGAGCATTCCAGCCGCCCCTTTTTGGCGGAAGGAGTGTCCCCGATGACCCGTCTAGCCCATCGCATTCTATGCGTCGACAGTTCGCCGAGGCGTTTACACGACCTGACCGACGCGCTGCAGAAGGCCGGGTTCGATGTTTGGACGGCGCGCGGCGCCAGCGATGCCGTCTGCCTCGCAGCCTCGCTGGACTTCGATGTGATGGTGCTCGATCAGACGTCGTCGCTTGCGCGTCCCGAAGTCTGGAATTGCCTTTCCGATTCCAGGCCCCATCTGCCCATCCTGGTGCACTCCGGGTCTTCGAAGGGAAACGAGCTGTGCCGGCACCTTCGGCTGGTCGCGTCCCCTGAACAGCCGCAGAATCCTGAAATCGTGCTGGCCTTGCTTCTGCTGTTGCTGGGAGACGGCAACAGTTCCAGTCCAAAGACACGGGAATGGGCAGCCGCCTGACCCGCCGCTAGGTCTTCTTCTTGTAGGCTTTTCCTAAAGTCTCTGCTTGGTAGACGCGGTCATCTACCCGATGAAGGCGGCGGGCTATTTTCTTGCTGAACAAACTTTCGTGCGGAATGTCGAGCAGGTGGTACACGATGAACCACACGGGCTTGTCGGTGGTCATCCACTGCAGGCGATCAAAGCGCGCCAGGTTCACGGGACGCGAGAAGCGCCGCAAGGTGCGCTCGCGCCGCAGGTTGAAATAGATGTTGAAGTAGCTGAGCGCCAACTCGCGCAGCGTGCGGTACACGGGTTCGCGGTAGCGGCAGCCGGTGTAATTCGATTTGGCCACGGCCCCCCAATGTCCATCGGTGCGGTAGACCGCGATCACATGATCGGTGTCGTGCTCGGCTTCCAGATCGACGATCAGCGGCGGAAAGCCGTTCGCGCGTAGAGCCGCCGCGCCGAAGATCGCGCCCTCCAGGCAATGCGAAGTATTCTCCGCGAGAACCTTGCGCGGGGACCAGGCCGTGTCGGCGAGGTGATACGGCATGCCATCCAGGAGTCTCTGGATCCCATGCGGGTCTTTGAGGCTGCGCAACTTGCGCAATTCTTTCGGGGTGAAGCCGAAGGGAGCGCGGTTCATTGATGAAGCGAGTGTAGCCCAGGAATCCGGCACTCGAGTTGCTGGAAGAGATGCGCCGGGTCGCGCTCGGACCGGAGGGTCCTGTCTGTCCAATCACACGCACGCGGGCCCAATTCGTCCAATCGAGCGACATCCTGTCGTAATTCAATAACATAGCTTATAGATAATATAAAACCACTGCGGACATCGGTGCCAGCGGATCAGGAAATAGGGGTCCAGACATCGCGCACAATGTCATTTAATAGCGCTTAGAGAGTCCCTGGCGCGCAGTTGATTCACGAATGGACCGGAAAGGCATCCGGCGCGCAGCTGTTCGCCTGCGCTTTTCTAATGGGAAAATGTATCTAGAAGCTAAGGTGCACTTCGGCGCTTGGGAGTCGCGGACGGGGTCTCAGCGAAATAGATCCGCAAGTTCTTTCGGCGAATCGACGACCACATCCGGCGGCGCAAGCTCTAACGTCTGCGGGGCGAACCCATACGTGACGCCGCAGGTCCAGAGGCCGGCGTTGCGTCCTGTCAGCACGTCGTTCGAGGAATCCCCGACGATCAGAGTTTCTTTGGGCAGGCAGGCCGCTTCTTTCAGAAGCGCCTGGGCGCCGATGGGATCGGGTTTCTTGGTGGCGAAACTGTTGCCGCCATACACTTGCCAGAAGAATTCGCCCAGACCCAAGGCTTCGATGATGGCGCGCGACGGGTTCACCGGCTTGTTCGACAGCACGGCCATCTTCCGGGGCCGCCCGTTCGCGGTGGAACGAATGGCAGCCAGTGCCTCGGGGACCCCCGCATAGACGTGCGTGTGATCGAGTTTGTGTTCGCGGTAGTAGGCCAGAAAGAAATCGAGCGCCCGTTGAACGGCGGTTTCATCGGCGGGATCGCCCAGGGCGCGGCGTACCAGCATGGGCGCGCCGTCGCCGACGTAGGTAGCGATCACATCGCCCGGCAACTCCGGCCGCCCGAGATGGCGCAGCATGGCATTGATGGAGTGGATCAGGTCCAGCCGCGAGTCGATGAGCGTACCGTCGAGATCGAAAATCAGGAACTGGATGGAGGCGGGGTCGAAGCGTCGGTTGATTCGGATCATTGCGTGCAATTCAGGATAAATGATGGAAGCAGTCCGCTATCAGCTATCAGCAGTCGGGCTATCAGCACTCCGCATTGCCTGCGATGACCTTGGTCTCGGCCACGGCGGCATCAGTGCAAGGCATTGGTTCTGAGACACACTAAGGTGGGAAAACCTGCCTGTCGTCGGAAAATCCGGTTCCTGGTTGAACAGAGCCAGCCCCAAAAGAGTTGGCTGATAGCTGATGACTGATAGCTGACAGCTTCCCAACCGACCGGTCGATTATCCGTAATACCGTATTCCCCAATTCCGACCTCGGCAGTTACAATGCACTCTGCATATCCCCCCAGCCGATAGGGTATTGAATGGCGACGACGAAGACTGACCCCAAGCTGACTGCGACTGCTGCGGAAGACAAGAAGGCCAAAACCTATTCTGGGCTGACCCGGCAACAACTGATCGACGCTTACCGCACGATGTACACCTCGCGCCGGGTGGACGACCGGGAAATCCTCCTGAAGCGCCAGCAGAAGATCTTTTTCCAGATTTCCGGGGCGGGACACGAGGCGATCGGAGTGGCCGCAGGGTTCTGCCTGAAGGCTGGTTACGACTGGTTTTATCCTTACTACCGCGACCGAGCGCTGGTGCTGGCGCTGGGCGCGACTCCCTACGAAATGCTGCTGCAGGCGGTGGGCGCGGCCGACGACCCCAGTTCGGGCGGACGGCAGATGCCTTCGCACTGGGCCTACAACCGGCTGAACATCGTGACCCAGTCATCGCCAACGGGTACGCAGATCCTGCAGGCGGTCGGGTGTGCGGAAGCGGGCGTGTACCTGCGCAACCATCCGAACTCCACGCGCAAGGTCGATGGCGACTACCGGCAGTTTAAGAAGGTTAGCTTCCGCGGCGATGAGGTCACCTATGTGTCGCTGGGCGACGGCACGACTAGCGAAGGTGAGTTCTGGGAAGCGCTGAATACTGCTTCCAACAAAAAGTTGCCCATCGTGTTCGTGGTGGAAGACAACGAGTACGCGATCTCGGTGCCTGTTGAAGTGCAAACGGCGGGCGGAAATATCTCGCGCCTGGTCTCGGGGTTCCCAAATTTTCACTTTGAAGAAGTGGACGGCACCGACCCGGTCGTGAGCTATGCCGCGATGAAGCGCGCGGTGGATTACTGCCGCGCCGGCAAAGGGCCTGCCTTTGTGCATGCGCACGTGATCCGTCCCTATTCACATTCGCTGTCGGACGACGAGCGTCTCTACCGGCCCGACGTCGAGCGCCAGCGCGATGCGGCGCGCGATCCCATCACGTGCATGCAGATGTTCCTGCTGCGCGAAGGCATTCTCGACGAGAACGGCATCAACAAGCTCGAAAAGGAAGTCGAAGACCAGATGCAGATGGCGGTCGACCGGGCGCTGGAAGCAAAGTTTCCTACGCCCGAGACCATCACCGACTACATTTACTCGCCCGACCTCGATCCGACCTCGGCACAATTCGACACGCTGCCCGCTTTCGCGCAGGTGACGGAACAGCCCGCGACCGGCGATGGCAAGAAGCCCGCTGCCTCATTGCCCAAGACCATGGCGGAGTTGATTAACACAACTTTGCGCGATGAGATGAAGCGCGACGAGCGCGTTGTGATCTTCGGCGAAGACGTGGCCGACTGCAGCCGCGAAGAGTATCTGAAAAAGAAGCTGGTGAAAGGGAAGGGCGGCGTCTTCAAGCTGACGGCCGGGTTGCAGGCCGCGTTTGGCCCGGATCGCGTGTTCAATGCGCCCATTGCGGAAGCGAATATTGTGGGTCGCGCTACCGGGATGGCGACGCGCGGTCTGAAGCCGGTGGTTGAAATCCAGTTCTTCGATTACATCTGGCCGGCGATGATGCAGTTACGCGATGAATTGCCCGTCATTCGGTGGCGCTCCAACAACGCGTTTTCTTCGCCTCTGGTCATCCGCGTGGCCATCGGCGGCTACCTGACGGGCGGCGCACTCTATCACTCGCAATGCGGCGAGAGCATCTTTACGCACATTCCCGGATTGCGGGTCGTGTTCCCATCCAATGCGCTGGATGCGGCGGGCTTGTTGCGAACCGCGATTCGTTGCGACGATCCTGTCCTGTTCCTCGAACACAAGCGACTGTATCGCGAGACCTACGGTCGTTCGCACTACCCCGGTCCGGATTACACGATTCCCTTTGGGAAGGCGCGGATTGTGCAGCCGGGCACCGATTTGACCGTGATCACGTACGGAGCCGTGGTTCCGCGCGCCTTGCAGGCGGCGCAGAAGCTGGAGCGGGAGCACGGGGTGAAAGTCGAGTTGATCGACTTGCGCACTTTGAATCCCTTCGATTGGGACACCATCGCTGAGTCGGTGGCGAAAACCAACCGCGCATTGGTGGCCTACGAAGATTCCTTGAGCTGGGGTTACGGGGCTGAGATCGCTGCGCGCATCGCCGACAAGTTGTTTCCGCACCTGGATGCGCCGGTTCGGCGGGTCGCGGCCATGGACGTCTATGTCGCGTATCAGCCAATTCTGGAAGACGCCATCCTGCCGCAGGCCAACGACTTTTACCGCGGGATGAAAGAACTGGCGGAGTACTAAGGGTGGTCGTCGGTCGTCGGTCGTTGGTCATCGGCCGAAAACATCCAGGTTGCGCGTTTGCGGTTTGACTGATCGCTGTCTCTGTTGGCAACCACACAAGACATTTTTTGACTGCTTTAACAATCTGAGTTTCGTTTACGAATGTTGCAAAAGTTTTCATCCTGCCGATGAGTCCTTTGAAGCTGGCTTAGAAATCCACAGGCTCTAAAAGCCGCGTCCCGCGCGGGTTTCTGCGAGACAGGTTGGTTAACAAAAGACAAAACTGTCTTGACAATACTATGTCACTAGTAGCAACATTCGTGCGCCTCTCCCAAGGCTTCCTGGGCTCCAATCCATTCTGACGCGCGGAGATTATTGATGAATGACTTCATGAGAGAGCGGAGAAGTGCGTGGCTACCAGTGGTAACGATTACAGGACTTGTGCTGGTGGCGGCGGCGGCAATCAGCTTCGTACCCACCGGAACCTCACGGGTGGACAGAGTTCGCGCGGATGCGCTCCTTTCTCCCAAAGCGGATGGTGATGATGAGATGAAGCCGGGCCAGAACGCCGAAGCCAAGATCGGCGCCAATGAAGAACGCAATCCCAACGTCAGCCCGCAAGTGCTCGATTATTTGCTGCGGGCGTATCCCGAAAAGGACATTCCGACCGATGCGCAATTTGCGGCGCAAGCTGGATGGAGTGTTCTCAACGCTGATGCACACTCGGGTGGCGGCTGGCGCTTGATTGGTCCGAGCCGGTCAATCCAGCCAGGAGTCCTGAATTTCTTCAGTGGTGGTACTGCTCCTTATCTGACGGCTGGTCGAGTCACCGCGATGGCGATGGGAGCCTCCTGCACCTCTCGGAGTTGCGTGATCTATGTCGCCGCCGCAGGTGGTGGAGTGTGGCGCACGCGGAACGGTCTATCGTCACATCCGGACTGGAGGTTTCTCTCCGGCAGCTTCGGGACCAACGCGATGGGGTCGCTTCTGATCGACCCGAACGATACCAGCGGCAACACAATTTACGCGGGAACCGGCGAGCCCAACGCGTCGGGGGATTCCGAGGCCGGCGTTGGCATCTACAAGTCAACCGATGGCGGAAACAATTGGTCGCTGGTTGCCGGCAGCGACATCTTTTTCCAGCGTTCGATTGGGCAGCTGGCTTTGGATAATGATGGCAACCTGCTGGTCCCAATCGCAAGTGGTGTGCGCGGAATCTCGTCCTCCGATGGGGCGGTCTCGAGCGGCTCGACCGATCATCCGCTGGTTACCCGCGGACTTTACCGACAGAGCGGGAATGCATTCACCCTCCTATGGCCGTCTCCAGCCCCGGTGCGAGGCTCGACGACTGTCAAGGTGGATCCCACGCACCCAGGAATCATCTACGTCAATGCGTTCCAGCAAGGCATCTGGCGCTCGCTCGACAACGGAACGTCTTTCTCGCAGATCTTTACGCCCCAGGATCCGACAGTTGCCGGCAGCGCGACAGACCGCTCTGAGTTTGACGTCACCAGCCTAGCCGGCGGAGCGACCCGGATGTACGTCGGCGAGGGCCAGGGCGGGGGCGCAGGACACCACTCGAATTTCTTCCGCAGCGACAATGTCGACACCACCGCCACATTCACCTCCATGGGCGGCGTGCAAGTCGACAACTACTGTACCGGCCAGTGCTGGTACGACAACGTCGTGTACACACCCGCGGGCCATCCCGATATCGTCTACTTGATGGGATCGTTCGACTATGGCTCCGTCAATTTCTTCAATAACGGTCGCGGCATCCTGCTTTCGAGCGACGGCGGCGCCACCTGGAGCGACGTTACTCGCGACAGCACGAATCCCAACGCAACCGGGACCCATCCGGATCAGCACGCCATCGTGGTCAATCCCAACAATCCCTACCAGTTTTGGGAAGGTTCCGACGGCGGCGTGATTCGCTCCGACGGACGCTTTGCGGATATCTCTGCGCAGTGCGACACCCGAGGATTGGATCCCGCGGGAACGGCATACTGCAAGAGCCTGCTCTGGCGAGTGCCCAAAAAGCTGACCAGCATGAACGACGGCTTCTCGACACTGCAGTTCCAAAGCCTGTCGGTGAGCCGGCAAAACCCGCAAAACAATCTCCAGGCTGGAACGCAGGACAATGGCACCTGGCAATTCCGCGGCAACACGGTATTGTGGCTGCAGGAGATTTACGGCGATGGCGGCCAGTCAGGTTTCGCTTCGTCCAATGATCATCTGCGCTTCAACACGTTCACCGGGCAGGAAAACGATGTGAACTTCCAGGATGGCGATCCCACCAAGTGGGTCATCGCTTCGGGACCGATCATCACGAGTCCGGAAGCTGCCTACTTCTACCCACCGGTGATCGCCGATCCGCATCCGGCGAATCCCCAAACCATCTTCCAGGGTTCCTTCAGCGTCTGGCGTACACAGGACTGGGGCGGTAATCAGGCCTTCCTGGAAGCGAACTGTCCCGAGTTCACAACCTCGGCAACTACTCCGACATGCGGCGACTTCGTGACCATCGGTCCGCCGGGACAAACCGACTTGGTGGATTCCGGTACGTACGGGCCACCGGTCTACGGGGCCGATCGCATCGGGGGAGCGGTCTCTGTGTTGCAACGTTCCACGAGTTCAAGAGACAGAGGGACGATGTGGGTGGCGACCGGCCCAGGCCGCATCTTCATCACGAAGAACGCGAACGACGCGGCCGACCAAGTGCAGTGGACGCGTATCGACAACACGTCGGCAGTTTCTCCGAGCCGCTTCCCGAGCGGGATCTATGTCGATTCCAAGAACAAGAACCACGCGTGGGTCTCGTACTCGGGATACAACGTCAATACGCCCACTACGCCAGGGCACGTGTTCGACGTGACCTGGAACGGTACGGTGGCGACGTTCACCGACATCAGCTACAACCTGCCGGATTTCCCGATCACCAGCATCGTGCGGGATGATGAAACTGGCGATCTCTACGCCAGCTCTGACTTTGGCGTGATGCGATTGGGCCGGCGGTCTTCGAACTGGACCGTTGCGGGCAGCGGGTTGCCGATGGTGGAAGTACCCAACCTGCAGATCGTGCCGGGCGCGCGCTTGTTGTACGCCGCCACGCACGGACGCAGCGCCTGGGTGTTGCGGTTGCCGGAAGACTAGTCAGCGGTCGCGGTTTGCTAGAGGACTGAGCATTTCAGGGCCGTCTCGCGACGGCCCTTTTGTTATGCAAAATTGCGTGCGTCGAGCGTTCCCTGGGTGAGTAACGGCTGCGCGCGAGTTGGGATCGTAGGAGGGGATATGAACATGGCATGGCTCACAGTCTTGGTGCTGGCGTTGGGGATGCCGCCGCAAATGAAGAATCAGAATGCGTGCGATCATGCCGCACCACCCGCGGGAATGCAATGGGTCTGCGTCGCCGGAAATTCCTGTGATTGTCATCTTGCGCCCGCCAAGACCGACAGCGGCGACAATGACGACGAGTTCAACTCGTCTCCGGCGTCCTCGCGGAGCGCCAGCGTGGCGGCGCGCATCGAGTTCTTCGCGATTCCCGCTTACCCGGAAGCGGCGCGCAGAGGGCAGAAGCAGGGCGTGGTGTCGGCCACGCTGGTTTTAACGCCTGAGGGAAGAGTGGATGACGTGAAAATCCAGTCGGGGGATGCGGCGCTGGCGAGTGCCGCGCGGGCAGCCTGGCAGCAGTGGCGCTTCACGCCTGGCAATCGCATGGAGAGCATTCCGGTCTCGGTGAAGTTTGTGCTGTCCAAGGACGCGGCCGGGACGGTAACGGGCGTGTCGTTGCTGAATACGGTAGTCACCGCGAATCCGGCGCAGTAGGGTTCGCCGGGTCAGTTTTCCTGATACGAGTCAATGGCCGCAGCATGAGTCCGATCACACACTTTCTGAGTGGCTGGGTTCTAGCGAGTGTAGCCGGGGCTAGGCCCCGAGATCGCGCTCTGATCACACTCTCAGCCGTTGTGCCGGATGTCGATGGGTTGGGCATTCTGGCTGAAGTTCTGACACGCCATTCTTCCCATCCGCTGCTTTGGTTTTCTCGCTACCACCACTCGTTGCACAATCTGACATTTGCGATGGCAATCACATGCCTCGCGCTGGTACTCGCTGAGCAAAAATGGAAGACGGCGGCACTGTGCTTCCTGGGATTTCACCTGCACCTGTTGGAAGACTTGCTGGGATCGCGAGGTCCAGACGGCGACCAGTGGCCGATCCCATACCTGGCGCCGTTTTCCTCCGCGGCAAATCTGACCTGGCGCGGGCAATGGACTCTAAATGCCTGGCCGAACTTCGCGGTCACACTTGCGCTGTTGGCGGCGACGTTTTATCTGGCATGGTCGCGCGGATATTCGCCTTTAGAAATGCTTACGAATCGCGCGGATCGAGAGTTTGTCGCAGCTCTCCGCCAGCGTTTTCCACGAACCACCTTGACCTAGAGCGCGGCAATCGTGGCGTCGCTCGGCTGTACAAAATCAAAGGAGCAGCCCGGAAGCTGCTCCCTTGCGGTAACGACTAATGGCAGGGTGGTCCTGCGTTTGTGAGGAATGTGCCATTGTCGGAGAACCAGCCCCCGACGCCGGTCGACCGGGCACTATAGAACCACGAGAAGAACGCCAACTCCTGCAGGTGGTAGGTGAAGCCGTTCGGCATGATGATACGCGGAGCTTCGGTGCCGCTCAGCGGATCGCCCACCTCTAGGTTGCCCTGACAGCCGGGAACCTGTCCGGTGTGTCCCCAGGCCGGCGTGGGATTGTTGCCGAATGGGTCGTCCATCCACTCGGCCACTTCGTGGGTGGCGGTGGCGATGTCGAGCCCCGAAACCCCGAACAATCCGGTCGAATCGAAGTCCATGGGCGAGTAGGTTTGCGTCTGGTCGTTGTTGCCGGTGCCGTGATATCCGAGGACGCAGCAGTTCGCAAGATCGGTCGGGTCTCCAAAGGAGAGGACGGAATTGTAGAGCAGGAAAATCGGGAGAGTGCCGTGGTTGACACCGAATGGTGCCAGGGCAGGAAGAATGTTGTTGTTGATGAACAAGTCGAACAAGTTGATGTCGACGATGGCCATCGGTGCGCAAAAGGCGAGCGGCCCGAGGGAAGTGGTCGCCAGGGCGAGACCGTTGGCCGCGGGGACGTCGATCACAATCGCATTAAAATTTGTGATGGGGCCCAGCGTCACGTGGTAGTCCTCGCGATCGATGACTTTCCAGAAGTTGGCGCGCTGGAATGCATCGGTGGTTTGTGTCCTCCCCACATCCGTACCGCCATAGTTGAAATCCGCGGACCGGAAGATCGGCGATTGCTGAAACAGCCGCAGCGGGTTGTTGTTCCGTGAGCCGAGACAGGCGCGATCGGCCTGCGTCGGGTTAAAGGTAGTGTTGCCGGGCGTCGTCGCGATGATCCCGTTCGCGTCGACACTGTTGCCAATGGTGTGGGTCTTGAAAATGATGGGCACGATTTGCGTGGCAACATTGGTTTGTCCGGATCCATGGTTGAACGGGTTCGAACCGACCATCACGCCCGAGTACTGGTTGCCATCCCGGTCCGACTGCACGCTGAAGCTCCATAGAGGAAGACCCGGCGTGGAGGGCGCGGCCAGAGGCCGCACTGGTTTGTTGCGGAGCATGTTTCACCATTTGCTTGATCGTCAGTCGAGCCTTGGGAGCCGACTGTCCGGATGCGAACGTCGCGAGTAAAGCGACGCACACGAAAACCACAGAAAAGAAGAGAGACTTCTCACACCTCATGCTTCATTCTCCTTACCGATTTGTTGCGCTTGTGTTTTGAGCACGGGTAAACGACGAGGTGGCACTGATGGCGCGCGATTCTATGTGAAGTGAGGAGCTTCGTCCAAACCTTTCTTTTTTTCCAAGGCGGCGAAATGCTTGCTGGACGCGGCTTTCAGGCGGGTGGAAACGGCCGGTCGGTTCAAGGATCAGGGCAGAATGCTGAGGCGGATGGGTTTATTCGGGGGATGCAATGAATGCCTGAAATGCCATATCAGCAGGCAAGTGTTATGTCTATCCGCGAGATTTTACTTCCTCGAGTGGCATTCTGCGGTCTGGTCTGCTGGTACTCGAAGCCTGTTGGAAATTATTTCGACTTGCTTCCGCCGAAACCTCTGCCTCCGCCGCGGATGGCGTCGATGGAAATCGGACCCGCCCCGAAAAAGATCAGCGCGAAGCACATGGTCCACAGCGCGAGCGTGAACTCGTATCCGCCGGCACCCATCAGGCCATGCTTCCAATGAACTTTTGCGATGGCGACGCTCATGTCGATCAACAGCGCGAACGCCGCCAGGCGCGTGAGCAGCCCCATGATCAACAGGATGCCGCCGAGAAATTCCGTGAATGCGGAAACGTACGCGAGCCAGGCCGGGATGCCGAGACTCGTGATGAAGCCGGTGTAGTCGTGCAAGTGGCCATAGACCTTGTGGGAACTATGACCGATGAAGATGATGCCGAGCGTCAGGCGCAAAGCTACCAGCGCCAACGGTTGCATGCGATCGAGGTAGCGCAAGATTCCTCCGTGTGAGTGAAGGGTAGCGTGCGCGAGCATGTTCGAGAAGTGCACAGGTCGATGACCATAGTGGCGCGCGCCCGGTGCGAGGCCGGGACGCCCTCGCGGCAGCCGGCAAGACGTCGACGCTACGGTCCGAGCCAGTGAATCGCGTACTGGATCCGGATGCCGCGCTTCTCCATTTCGTCGAGAAACACGTCGGCGGGCACATCTCGCTCCTGGAGAACGGCTCCGCGTTTCGTGATCGCGTTGGAGGCCAGCATCTGCACCACGATCGATGCAGGGAATGCGGTGGTGCGCATCATGGCGCTCATGTCGGTCTTGGGATCGCAATGATCCACCAGCGTGAAGGTTGCGACCCGGCCCTGCAAGCGCGCGCCCAGCAGGCCGCGCACGCCCGGAGTTCGCACCGACTCGTGCGCCTCGAGGCGCATGATGCAAACGTCGGGGCCCTGGCTGGCGAACTTGCCTTCGAAGATTTTCGACATGAGAGCGCGCGGCGCGATTTCGGCTTTGCCGATTCTCATCCTCTCGCTGGAGAACAAGCCCAGTTCCTTCAACTCACAGAGCAAGTCGAAGTGTCCCGGGTAGCGCAGCGTTTTTTCAAAACATTCTCCCACCCGGCCACCGAAAGTCTCCGGCAGAGTCGAAGTTCCTCCCGAGGTGTGAAAGGCGACCAGCGGAGCGAAACCGTTCATGTGGAACTCTTCCGGGTCGGTGAGCGGCTCGACCATGATGAGCTTGCCTTTGCGCAGAATGCGGGCGGGCTCGACGTATTCATTGATCAGGCCTTCCACCGAAAAGACCAGCTGGTAGTGGAACGGCGGCATCGGTTTTTCGGGCAGGCCGCCGACGTAGAGTTTCAGAGCGTCGGCGCGGCCGTCCAGACGGTGAACTAGTTCTCCCCCAAGAATCGAAGCCATGCCGGGAGACAGGCCGCAATCGGGCGCGATGGCAACGCCGCGCTTCTCGGCTTTCGAAGCAAGCGCAAGCTCCTGCCGCACGACCGTGTTGTTGCCGCCGAGATCTGCGAAGTGGCAGCGCGCCTCGATCGCGGTTTTCGCCAGGCCCAGATTCAGGAAATACGGCACCGCCGACAAGGCGGCAACGTGACCCTTCATCAAATGCGAGGCGGCACCTTCGTTCGACGCGTCGAGCGCAACTGCCTTCACTTTTTTGCCGCCGTGAATGTGATTGATGCGAGCGGCCGCTTCGCGAGCGCGCTTCAGGTCGGTGTCAGCGAGCGTGACGGAGTCGACGTCTGCGTGGCGGCACATATCAAAAGCTGCCGCCGATCCCATCATGCCGGAACCAATCA
>Ga0307469_10000263_pt1 | contig 20274 bp, 15 predicted proteins | sample atmos_gasesAM2C__FD_203084 | JGI IMG/M metagenome (GOLD analysis project Ga0307469, IMG submission 203084) | Hardwood forest soil microbial communities from Morgan-Monroe State Forest, Indiana, United States - atmos_gasesAM2C_515 | ecosystem: Environmental > Terrestrial > Soil > Temperate...
GGCCGACAGGACCAACATCGACGGTCACCGGCGCTGTGATCATCAACATGATCCGCTGCGCGACTGCAGAGGGCTTGCTTGGGCGCGGCATCACGCCGGCAGTTTTGCCCGGCCATCAATACGTCGGCAATGTGAATGCGGCAAGGCAACTGGAAGCATTCTATGAGGCGTACCGCAAAAGCCTTGCCCATTTGTTTGAGTAAGCAACTTCGTCTGTGCCTGCACCAGGAACAAACACATGGAAGCACTCTGATCCAATCAGGAGCCTCCGCATGCGCACCCTTCCGCGATTTCATCTGCTTTCTGCCATCGTCAGCATCGTCATTACGACCAATCTTGCCTGGGCGGCCGATCCCTACACCATTGCCACCGAGATCGGCGTCGAAGCCAAGATGCGGGACGGAACGATTCTGCGCGCGGACATCTACCGGCCCAAAACTGAAGGTAAATTTCCGACGCTGCTGGAACGGACACCCTACGACAAGCGGGAGTCCGCTGCTTTTGCAATAAGGGCTGCAGCCAGCGGTTATGTGGTCATCATCCAGGATGTACGCGGGCGCTATGCCTCCGACGGCGAATGGTATCCCTTCAAGAACGAATCGAACGACGGTTTTGATACCGTCGAGTGGGCAGCGACATTGCCTTACTCCAACGGCAAAATTGGCATGTTCGGAGGCTCCTACGTCGGCGCGACCCAGATGCTGACCGCTATCGCGCATCCTCCGCATCTTGCGGGCATCTGCCCAGTTGTCACCGCCAGCAACTACCACGAAGGTTGGACCTACCAGGGCGGCGCCTTCGAGCAATGGTTCAATGAATCGTGGACCTCTGGTCTCGCGCAAGACACGCTGAATCGCTCGGTAAAGAAAAACACGAATGCGTTGAACGGAATCTGGAAGGTGCCGCTCACGCGATATCCCCTGTTTGCAGTAACCCAAGGCGCACCGGAGTCTGATCTGACACCCTCGCTCGCCCCGTACTTCCTCGACTGGCTGGCCCATCCCAACTACGACGACTACTGGAAGCGCTGGTCCATCGAAGAGCATTTCTCCGAGATCAATGTTCCCGTCCTCACCATCGCGGCCTGGTACGACATCTTCTTGGGAGGCTCGCTCCGCAATTACATCGGCATCAAACAGCACGGAGCGACGGAGGCCGCCCGGAAAGCACAGCGCCTGGTGGTGACCATCGGCGGTCATGCTGGCTCCGGCCGCAAGATCGGCGACGTCGACTTCAGCCCCGCGGCGGAACGCGATGAAGACGGCGTCACGCTGAGCTGGTATGACAGCCTTTTGAAAGGGGAGGCCAACGACTTCAGTAAAGCGAAACCGGTACAGATCTTCGTCATGGGCGCGAATCAGTGGCGTGACGAAGAGGACTGGCCCTTAGCCCGCGCACGCGAGACTCGCTATTTCTTGCACTCTGCAGGAAAGGCAAACTCGCTGAGCGGAGACGGCACCCTCTCCAGCGCAACTCCGCGCGCCGAAACTGCTGACCACTACGTCTACGATCCTGCGAACCCCGCCCCCACGGTGGGTGGTCCACTCTGCTGTGACTCAAAACACCTTAAGCCAGGTCCATACGATCAGCGTGCAGTAGAAGCGCGCAACGACGTTCTCGTCTATTCCACTCCTGTGCTGACGCAAGACCTCGAGGTCACCGGGCCCATTATGCTCGAACTTTTCGCCAGTTCCTCGGCCGTCGACACCGACTTCACCGGCAAGCTGGTCGACGTCGGCCCAGACGGATACGCGCAGAACCTGACTGAGGGCATCGTACGTGCGCGGTATCGCGATTCTCGAGAACAACCGAAACTGTTGAACCCAGGTCAGACCTACAAAATCTCCCTTGACCTGTGGGCCACCAGCAACGTCTTTCGCAAAGGACACCGGTTGCGCCTGGAGATCAGTAGTAGCAACTTCCCGCGCTTCGATAGGAATATGAACACAGGCGAGAACCACGCTACGGCGCAAAAATCCGTACCGGCGACCAACACCATCTATCACGACACCGAGCACCCCTCGGCACTGATTCTCCCGGTGGTGACTACGCCATGATCAATGGATAAAAGCCCCACCAGGCAACAGATATTGGATCGGCCATATTTCTTTTTTCTGCTCCACGACCTCGGACCATCGGAAGAGTTCGCTGCCGGCTTGCGGCAATAACTTCACGTTCGGCAGAGTTTGTGCGATCGCACTGACCAAGCTGGCCGAACCTTCTGTCCCAGCCACCGCAAATTCGGACTGTGGACGGATTGCCGCATTGAAAAAGCGAGTGGCGATCTCCGCATCCTCAATCATCTGCAACAGGTAAGGCCGCCCCGTCAGGAGCGAGTTGTACACATAATCCGCCAAAACGCCCGACAGCGAATTCATATAGGCGTGATCGAAATCCAACCGCGCCAGTAAGGGATCGTCCGGCGATACCGCCTTGTAAGGCATGCGCGTCTCGCCGAGCCCGCGGGGATCGAAAGAAATAACGCTATAGCCCTGCTCGACATACTGGGCAAGCTTCGGCCAGTCTTCCGCGCTCGCTTTCCCGTTTTCGCCCACCCACAACAACACCGGGCCACGGCTATTCGTCTTGTGAATGTAAAGAAGCGGCATTTGCAGGTAACGACCGTGATGCAGGATGTACTTCTCGATCGTGACTCCTTCGAAATCGGAACTGCCCGCTGACCTCCAGAGGATTTCGTTTTCAGCCGGAATTTCGCCTCGAAATTCGCTAACTTTCCAATCACTTATTTTCGGATAGAGATCGGAATAGTAGAACTGCTTGATTGTGTTCGTAGGCGGCGTCTTGTGCGCGTGGTAGTAGTCCCGAACCTCGTCCATCAGCGAGCGCGCATCCTCGTAATCAAGCATGACCTGGCCAGTGCGCGTGCATTGCAGAGCTTTGTCGTCGAGTTCCTTCGCCGCAAATTCTTTTTTCTGAACCGGAAGGCCGTTGAAGTGATCCAGAAACGCCAGCGCGGCTTCTTGATTTTGCGGGGAGTACTGATGGCCGTGATACCCCTCGGCTGAGCCGATACGGTCGGCGTGGTCAAACGTCGTATACAACTCCGTTACTTCGCGCACCGCCTTGTGCGTACCCGCAATCGGAAAGAAATCCAGTACGGCCGCCGCCACGAACACGGGGCGCGGATACATCATCAAGAGCAGTCCTGCATTGTCGACATGATTTGACACCATGCCGTAGAGATCCTGCTCGGGGTCGCTGTCCGGATCGTTGAAAATGCGGTTGTAGATTCGCATGGGCAGCGCCGTGATGTAGCACGAAGGCGCCGCCGCCTTGATGCGACGGTCCAGCGCCGCGATATGCGCCGCCTGAAATCCGCCGCCGCTGGTCCCCGTGATGTTGATGCGCTGCGGATCTACGTCCGGACGGGTCAGCAAGTAGTCCACCGCTCGGATGCCGTCCCAGATTTCCCAGCGCGCCAGGTTAGTGCCTGCCAGATACGCCAGGTTTCCCATCACCGCGTGCTCGGCGCAGATCAGGTTGTACCGGCTCTTGCCGGCCTTCGCATCCCAAAACTGGCTGCGCTCGCCCTGTCCCACCGGATCCCAGGAGATCGCGACATATCCGTGCTGCGCGAGCCGTTGGCACAGCGCCTGATAGTGATTTTTCCCGTTCGTGGAGTGGCCACTCGGTACGAGTATCGCGGGGTGAGTCGCATTGCCATCCTCGGGCACGTAAACAAGGGCAGTGACGTAAACGCCGGGCAGACTTTCGTAAATCAGCTTCTCGATGTGGAAGCCGTCCATCGCGATTTTTCCGGTAATGCGTGGGCGCAAAGGCGTTCGCTCCGCCGGCAAGCCGCCCAGCATCGCCAAAAGGCTCTCTTCCATCTTGCGTTGCACACGCCGCAAATCCTCTTCCGTTCTTATCTGAGCCCATTCCTTGAGCCGTTCGTCATCCTGGCGCCAGGCCATTTCTGTTTGATACCTGAGATACGGCGTAATGGTCGGCGCTTCGGCGCCGGCGGGTGGGAGTACACGAAAGGCTTCGGCAGGAGGCGAGTCCGCGCCCAGTGCACCCAGAGCCGACCCTAAGCACAGCGCGAAAACAAAGAACTTGCTCATGAGATTCCTATTGTTGAGTTGATCTTTCAAAGCGAAATTCCGCGCTTCCACGGTATGAAATCATCCTGTCCCAACAGCTCAGCCTTTGTTCGCACATCACCGCTGGCCACCCGGACGACAAATTCCAAAATCGTCTCGCCCATCTCTTCAATCGTCTTTTCACCCGCCACGATCGGCCCCGCATCCACATCGATGATGTCCGGCATGCGACTCGTCAAGTCAGAGTTAGTCGAAATCTTGACGACCGGAGCAACCGGATTTCCCGTCGGCGTTCCCAAGCCGGTCGTGAACAACACGACATTTGCTCCCGCTCCCACCTGAGCAGTCACGCATTCCACGTCATTCCCGGGAGTGCACTGCAAGTTCAACCCGGCCGTCGTGGAATACTCCGGATAGTCGAGCACCGCCGTGACGGGAGAGTTGCCGCCCTTGCGCGCCGCACCCGCCGACTTCATCGCGTCCGTCAACAGTCCGTCTTTGATATTTCCCGGAGAAGGATTCATTTCGAACCCAGACCGCACCGCTTTTGCCCGCGCCGCGTAGTCGCGCATCAACTGCATGAAACGGTCGCCAACTGCCTTCTCCACGCTGCGATCAATCAACTCCTGCTCCACCCCGCATAACTCGGGAAACTCGGAGAGAATCGTGCGCCCGCCCAAGGCGGCGACCATATCGGAAACATGGCCAACCGCGGGATTCGCGGAGATTCCCGAGAATCCATCTGATCCGCCACACTTCAATCCAACGCAAAGCTGCGAGAGCGGCGCTGGAGTCCGACTGTTCTTGTCCGCTTCCGCGACTCCCAGGAAAGTCTCCCGGATCGCATCGGTCAGCATGGCGAACTCCGATTTGCTTTTTTGCTGTTCGAATACCAGCAGAGGCTTCTGAAATCCAGGATCGCGCCGCTCAACCTGTTCCCGCAAAATGCTTACCTGCGAATTCTGGCAGCCCAGGCTCAAAACCGTCCCCCCGGCGATATTCGGATGATGAAGATAGCCGGCAATCAACCCGCATAAATTCTGGGAGTCCTCACGCGTTCCGCCACAGCCGCTCTGATGCATCAGGAATTTAATGCCATCTACGTTTCTGAAAAGGGTGAGCTGTGGTGGAAGTGTGGGTGTGACCGCGCCCGGCTGCCTCGCGACCTCCTGCAGCTTGCCTTCTTGATACAGCCGGGCCAACTCGGCAACCTGTTGTCGATAGACCTTCGGAGCGGCGAACCCCAATTCCTCTTCGAAGGCCTGCTTCAGCGTTTCGATATTCCGGTTTTCGCAAAACACGAGCGGCACGACCAGCCAGTAATTTCGCGTGCCTACCTGCCCGTCCGCCCTGCGATACCCGCGAAACGTCCACTCCCGCCAGCGGGATACGTCCGGTGGAGTCCAGCGATATTCTTTCGTCTTTTCTCGAAAGGGCAGGGCATCGTGGCGAATATTCAGCAGGGTTAGCGCGGATCCTTGCAGGATGGGCTGTGTTGCCTTTCCGACCAGCACGCCGTACATGAAAACGGGAGCGCCTGTCGCGAAATCGCCGAACGCGAATTTGTGCTTGGCAGCAACGTCCGACGTCATCGAAAAGGAATGGCTACCCACCTCGATCGATTCACCCTTGCGCAAATCCCGCAACGCGATCAGAACATTGTCATCGGGATGCAGTTTGAGAGCGGCTTGTGGCATTCACGATCCTTCCCAGCTTTTATACTCGATCCCGGAACATCGCGCCCACTCGGGAGCGCGGGCAGTACAGACGTAGGCAATTCGACTTGTGTATAACAATACAGAATCTTGCGGCGCGAAAGCCAAGCTGCTCAATCGCCATCCGTGATGCCAGATGAGATTTCGACGGACAAACCGATGCCGCTGAAAATCAGAGACAAGAAAGACTGCCGCTGGGATCTGGTGAGCCTGGGTGAGGTGATGCTCCGCTTTGATCCGGGCGACCGCAGAATCACCAGCACCCGCAGTTTCGAAGTCTGCGAAGGCGGCGGAGAATACAACGTCGCCCGGGGCTTGAAGCGGTGCTTCGGTCTCGACACCACGATCGTAACGGCCTTTGCCGACGACCCGGTCGGCCGCCTTCTGCAGGACTTTCTCTATCAAGGTGGCGTCGACCAGTCGCTGGTTCGCTGGCTACCGCACGACGGTGTCGGTCGGTCCGCCCGCAACGGGCTCAACTTCACCGAACGAGGCTTCGGCGTACGGGCGGCTCTTGGCTCCTACGACCGGGGCCATACCGCCGTCTCGCAACTCAAGCCCGGCGACATCGATTGGAACGAGATCTTCGGCAAGCAAGGTGCCCGCTGGCTGCACACCGGAGGAATTTTCTGTGCTCTCTCCTCCACCACTCCCGAAGTTGCAATCGAAGCCATGCAAGCTGCCAAGCGTTTCGGAACAATTGTCTCCTACGACCTGAACTATCGACCTTCCCTTTGGAAATCAATTGGCGGCAAGCAACGGGCTCAGGAGGTCAACCGTCGCATCGCGCCTTTGGTCGACGTCATGCTGGGCAACGAAGAGGATTTTTCCGCAGCACTGGGCTACGAGGTTTCCGGAGTCGACGCCGATCTTTCCACTTTCGAAGTCGAGAACTTCAAGCAGATGATCGCCAAGGTCGTCAAAGAGTACCCCTTTCAAGTCGTCGCCACCACGCTGCGGAAGGCGAAAACGGCGACGCGCAACGACTGGGGTGCGATCTGCTACAGCGATGGCACCTTCTATCAGGCAAAAGAACGCAAAGATCTCGAAATCTTCGATCGGGTGGGCGGCGGCGACTCCTTCGCCTCCGGCCTCATCTACGGTTTTCTCGCCGGCAAAGGCCCGCAATGGGCGGTCGAGTGCGGGGCTGCCCATGGTGCCCTCGCCATGACGACTCTCGGGGACACCAGCATGGTGACCGTGTCGGAAGTGTTACGCGTGATGGAAGACAAAGGCGCCCGCATCGCGAGATAGAAACTACCAGGAGACCGTTCCATGAAGAAACAGCAAGTCCGTGATCGAATTCTCGAGATCGGAGTCATCCCGGTGGTGCGGGCACAATCGGCCTCCGAAGCCAAACTCGCCGCCCAGGCCGTGTGCGATGGCGGAATCCCAATCGTCGAGATCACGATGACCGTGCCCGGAGCGGTCGACGTTATCCGCGAGCTTCGCAAGAGCGCCAGTTCCTCTGTCCTCATCGGCGCAGGCACCGTTCTCGACGCCGAAGCAGCTCGGCGCTGTATCGACGCGGGCGCGCAATTTCTTGTCAGTCCCGGACTGAATATTCCTACCGTGGAGTTTGCCGTCCGTGAAGGAATACTGATGTTGGCTGGTGCATTGACTCCCACCGAAGTCATCACCGCCTGGCAGGCCGGTTCGGACTTGGTGAAAGTCTTCCCTTGCGGCCAGTTGGGAGGAGCCAAGTACATCAAAGCCTTAAAAGGCCCGCTACCCCAGGTTCCGCTCGTACCCACAGGCGGTGTCAACCTGAATACCGCCGCAGAATTTATCGAAGCAGGCGCCGCGGCTCTCGGCGTCGGAGGAGAACTGGTTCAGGCCGACGCTTTGAAGTCGGGCAAGCCAGAAGTAATCATCGAGAACGCGCGGAAATTCGTCGCTATCGTCAAGCAGGCTCGCGATCGAACTTCTGCTCCGAAAATCCCGGTGGCCAGCGCGAGCTGAAAAATCACTATTATTGATTAACGCCGCTGGCGAGAATGCCCCCGTCCACCACCAGCAAATGACCTGTGACGAAGCTCGCCGCGTCCGAGGCGAGAAACACCGCTGCACCGACCAACTCCTCGAGTTTCCCGAAACGCCCCATCGGCGTCCGCAGCAAGAACTCGCGCCCCCGTTCCGTTCCATCCAGCAGCCCAGCGTTCAAGTCGGTCCGCAAAACTCCTGGCACGAGCGCGTTCACGCAAACCCCGAATTTCGCCCACTCCACCGCCAGCGATTTCGTTAGCGAAGCCACTGCGCCTTTACTGGCACAGTACGCCGCAACCTCATACAACCCTACAAACGATGACAACGACCCGATGTTGATAATGCGCCCGTAATGCCGCTCAATCATGTGGCGACCAAATACTCGGCAAGCGTGCATCGTGCCGTTCAGGTTCGTCTCCATGATGGCTGTCCAGTCTGCTTCTGGAACGTCGAGTGTCGGCATTCGCTTGGTGCGCCCGGCGCAATTCACCAGGATTTCGGCGCTCCCGAATGAGGCGCACACGGCGCGCAGCAACGTATCCAGACTCGCCTGGTCCGTGACGTCACATGTAACCGCAAGCGACTTCTGTCCCAAGCCTTCCACTGCGGCCGCAGCCGCCTTGGCTTCTGCCTCGCGACGGCCAGTCGGAACCACGTTTGCTCCTGCCTGAGCCAATCCCTTCGCAAGCGCCAATCCGATTCCGCTGGTTCCACCAATCACTACCGCAGTCTTGTCCTTGAGATCGAGAAGAGGATGGCCCATGTCGAGTTGGTCGCCTTCGCTTTCGAATCGCTGAGTCGCCAGCGAATTATAAAGGGATTCCGCGCGCTCAACGCGAGTAGCCTTTCTGAGCCCTCTGCGTAGGTACAAAGAAAAAGCGGCCGGCCGCTTCAAGCTTGATCTGCTCAGAGGATGCGTCTTTTAGGAGTTCCCGATCATTCGCGCTTCCCGCCACCGCGCGCCTGCCCGGCGCCTCTTGCCTGCAGGGCCCCCGCAAATGGCGCGGGAGTCTTTATGGGTCCTTCCGGTCCGTGCGCAGCATCGGAATACTGGAACTGCACCGGCACTGTTCCGCTGCCGTCTGTCAGTTTCACTTCCTTGAAGACCTGGGCGAGCGGATTCGCTTCGAACACCGGGAAGTCGCCGCATTCCTCTCCCTGCTTCGAAGTCCAGCCCAGAAACTTCTCGGCCGCCGGATCGTTGCCCGCGCGGATCGCGTCTTCTACATCGGGATCCGTTCGTGCCTCGTTCAACTCGTGATAAAAAGTCGCAACCACGTTCTTCCATGGCTGGTCGAACACAGGAATTCCGTTTACAGTGCCGTCGGGCAGATTCTCGGAAAACACTCCCACCGCGTAATACAGAATTTTCGCCGAGGAACCACTCCCCACGTGCACCGACCCGTGATAACCGCCCAAGCCTTGCGTCGAATCTTCCTCGTCCTCGCCCAGACTCTGCTTCTTCACGCCGTCAGTTTTCTTTCCGTGCGGCTGCGTTGTGCCCCCAGTGGGTGCCGTGTCCGTGTTCAGAATCGCTCCACTCGGCAACATAAAGTTGAACACGGTCGAGGGAAAATCGAATCCGCCCAATTTCCCTGACGTGAACAACTCTTGCACCAGGCTTTCCACATCGCCCTGCGAGAAGACTCTTGGTGGGGGCCCGGCAAGCGTTTGCGACGGCCGGGATGTACTGCTGATGTGGCCCGACGCATAGTACTGCACCATCACGTTATTCAAATCGACATCCGACATGGCCGCAGCCAATGCCTTGTCGATGTTCTGCATGTCACTCGCCTTCCAGGCCGCCGATCCTCCCACGAAGAAATTCGTAAACACCAGGTCGGCGATGGTGCGCCCCCCGTGAAAAATCAAATCGTGACTCGGAGTTGGAGAGATGCCGGGAGCTATCGCCCCCGTGCCGGGCATGGATTTGCGGGCATGAAAGCCCTCTTCCGCCGGACTTCCTGGCCTCAAGGCGACACGCAGGGGCCGTACCCGTTGCTTTGATTTTTCTGCTGCCATGATGGTCCTCCAAGAATGGACAGGTGGAAAATGAGTCTTCGCAGGGAACGAGCGGTCGCTGTTTTTCTCTGGACATTGCTTTCATAATTCCGTCGTCGCGCTAAGTCAATGGCAGATTTCGTCCAACGTATCGCGCTCCGACACAAGGGTTTACCGCAACCCGTATTTTCGATCGACGGTTCGTCGCAAGGTGCCGCTCCCCAATTCTCGCCTACAGGAAATCGCGTACCCCACGGCTGGCGAAAAAAGAACTTGAGCGTCCCACAACTTCCCGGGAAAGGCCGTGTTTCAGCAAACCGGGGCGTGAAGGGTTGTCGCCCCAGACATCGCACCTGGGCTGCACTGCAAGAGGGACACGGCGCGGATTCCAAGTGTGAACAATGTGCAGAACGGCTCCGCGGGAACGATCCGTTCGTCATCGGACCGGTCAGCACCGGGAAGGGCGTGCCAGGGGATGGGGACGCCCTTCCCATTGTTTCTTTGCGCGTCGCTGTCTCTCTACTGCGTAATCGTGCCGCAGGCGATCCGATCGCCCGCATTGCCCGCCGGATCGGACTTCATATCGTCGGCCTTGGCATGCACCACCAGCGCTGTCCCGCCATTGCTGAACACCGAGTGGTTGTCGCTACCCATCGTGATGTCCTTGTCCGTAACGGTCGTTTTCGCGGTGCCATCCGACCCTACCGTGAAGTTTGGCATGTCGCCCGCATGATGACCCTCGGGATTTTCCAAGCCATGCTTCTTGCCGTCGGGATTGAAATGCCCGCCCGCCGATTTGAAATCCGGCCCATCGCACTTGGCCGTTTGGTGGACGTGAATCGCGTGATCCCCCGGCGGTAGATTCTTCAGGTCGAGCTTGATGGTGACGCCAGCGCCTTTGGATTCTTCCAGCGTCGCTTCGCCAACACTCTCGCCTTTGGCGTTCTTGAGTTCAACTGTCTTATCTGCAGCGTGCAGGAGAGAAGCAACCAGCAGCGGCAAACACAGGGAGAGAACGGTTTTCATTTTCATGGCGAAATTATAGAACGGAGGTGGGCGGGTTAGGACTGTGGGTGTACCTCTGGGGACCGGAAACCTTGAATACCACGCTTTCAGAACCTGCGTGCTCCCGAAAGATACAGTGTTTGCCGTATCGACACGGATGGTGCAGCCGTTAAGGCGCGTCCAACTCTTCAACCCTACGCTGTAGCTCGCGCGCAATCGACTCCGCGTCCGCCGTAGTTTCGAAACGAACTGGTTTTCCAATACGTACGCGAATCTTCCCCGGCGCCGCAAACCTCTTACCCGCACGCTTCACGTCAAAGAGTCCGTCGATGCGCATCGGCACTATGGGCACCCCCAGACGCGTGGCCAACAGCCCAATCCCCGCGCGGAAGGGCCGCACCTTGCCATCAGTTGTGTGATGACCCTCCGGGAAAACCAGGATACTGTATCCGCGGTCAACACATTCGCCGGCGTACGCAAAGCTCTTCAGGAACGCGGCCGCCCTCGGCAGCGGAAACAGATTCAGCAGCGCCACCCCCGATGTCCACTGCACACGGTCATTTGCGCGAGCAAAGAAGCCGCGCCCGGTCGGAGGAGTTCGCAGTGCTTCCAGAGCCTCCCCGCCCGCCGCTGTCGCCAGCCAATGGCGAAAGCGCGCCGGAAGCGCCGTCAGCACGAAACCCACATCCACGTCGTCGATGTGATTGCACACCACGAGAAGCGAGCCCTCAATCCCTTTCAGATTCTCGCGCCCCTCGATGCGCGGCCATCCTAGCAGCATGATCGCCGGACGCATCGTCAGGTAGTAGACCGCCGTCCGGAGCCAGCGTATGGGCCAACTCAGCGTCCAACGCGGATAGTGATACGCCACGCGCCCATCGCTGTTTCCGGCCAGGACTTTTTCAACGTCTCCAACGGTGCGCGCCGCGCTGAAGCTGGTTTCGCTGAGGTCGACCTGGTAACGATCTTCCAGCGCGCTCATCAATTCCACCCGCTCCAGCGAACTCAAATGCAAATCATCCTCCAGGGATGACTCTTCTCGTAGCTCGGGTACCGCGCGTCCAGAGATTCGCGCAATCAGATCCGTCAACGGGCTCGCACCCGCCGGCATTGCCGCCTTGGCCTCTTGCTGTGCTTGCACCGCGTCACGAATTACATTCGCTCGCGGTTTACCCGTGGATGTCCGTGGGAAATCCTGCTCCGGCCAAACAAACCATTCGCGCATCCTCTGATATTCCGCAAGCGATTGGTTCGCGCGCCCGATCACCGCGTCCACATTCACGTCGTCGCGACGCAGGATTACGACCGCAGCAGGCTCCTCATTTACGCCTCGTGCCATTCCGATCACCACGCAATCACGCACTTCCGGCTGTCTTCGCAACGCAGCCTCCAGGTCTGCGGGATACACATTCATGCCGGCGGGCGTAACGAACACATCCTTTTTCCGACCCTTGAAGTAAAGATTGCCCTCGGCATCGAGGGCGCCAAGATCTCCGGTGCGATACCAGCCTCCCTCGCCGGTTACGGCGCGTGAGCCGTCATCCTTCCAGTAGCCTGACGCCACTCCGCCACCCCGCACCAGAATCTCGCCGTCTTCTGCCAGCTTCAACTCGCGTCCCGGCAGAATCTTTCCAATCGATCCCTTCCCCAGACGAAATGGATGGTTCACGCTCACCAGTGACGTTGTTTCTGTAAGCCCGTATCCCTGGATCACCGCAAAACCCAAGCGATTCCAAAACTCCTCCGTGTCCGGATCCAAAGAGGCTCCGCCCGAGATGAACGCCCAGAACTTCCATCCCAATCGCGAGTGCAGGTCCCAAAAAATCCAGCCTCGGCGAAGAAATTTCTTGCCGGCCGCGTGCTCGAATCGTCGGCGGAATTTCTCCGCTTTTCTCGCAACCTCCACATCGCGTTCGATCTTCTCTTTCAGAGATTGCAGCATTCGTGGCACCGCTACCAGCACCGACACGCGTTCTCGCCGAATGGTCTGCATTACCTCCGACGGGCTGAGTGACTCCTGGAACATGACGGTGCCCGCCATAAGCGAAGGAAGGAACATCCCCAGAAACTGCCCGAATACGTGACTCAAAGGAAGAAGGTTTAGAAAGCGCACGGGATGTACCCAGCGCTCGTATTTCAGATATTTCCGGATCTCTGTTTCCAGTGGTGCAACATTCGCCAGCACGTTGCCGTGCGTGATCACGACGCCTTTGGGCTCCGCGGTCGTCCCCGAAGTGAAGATGACCTCCAAGGGATCGCTTGCCGTGAGGGGCGGACCTTCATAACGCGCGCCGGAGTGCTGCGCAGTCGTCGTGCGCAATTCTTCCAGGATGAGTTCGTCCGCGCGCCCGTCTATCTGCCTATGTTTTCGCGAGCAGATCGTGAGTTTGGCGCTCACCTGGGCGCGCACCCGTGCCGCAAAGTCCGCATTGGCGGCGTCGTCCATCGGGACCGCAATGACCCCGCGCACCGCACATCCGAAAAACGTCGCTACCCATTCGGCGGAGTTCTCGCCCCAGATCAGAACCCGGTCGCCTTTTGCAATGCCGCGCCCATCCAGTTCTCGCGCGAACTGGAACGCCGATTCCGCCACTTCCCGGTAGGAAACGCGTTCCGTCCGATATCCCCGTCGTTGCACGTAGGCACATTCGGCTCCATGCCGTAGAAAATCGTCCAGCCAGCCTCCGACCGAACCTCGCTCCATGCCCAACAATGTACGCGAAGCAGGCGCACCGGCGCGCTGCTCCAACGCTGTGCTTAATGCCTGTCCCTTTGGCCTCAGTTGCCAGATTGGGGGCGAGGCGGTACGCTGCTAGGCGTCGTGGCCGCGCCATCCCCCGCGCAGGCCCGACGGATCGCAACCGTTCCGGGCCCTTCACGACGTAACAGGCTCCAGCAAACTCCATGCGAACACGATTCAGTGTGACCGCTCTCGCAGGCGTATTCGCCACGCTGGCGAGTCTGTCGTGGCTGGGTTGCCAAACAATTCAACAGCATGCCTCCAGTTCACCCCCAGCTCCGCGCACCACGTTCACGGATGGCAAGAGCTCCGGAGCATCCCGTGACTTGTCTCAGGATGAATCTGCGGGGGGGCACACCCTCCGCAAGCATGTAGGGCGGACCGACGACCAGCTTCGCGAACGCCTGCGTCACGAACGCAACATCTCCGCCGCCTCTACCTGGACGGATCGTGACACCGCAGAACACGCCGTGGGCTCCGCCCTTGAACACAATCGCGGAAAGGTCGACCGCTGGCTGAATCGCGAGGGCGGCCACCCCAACCTGGTCATCGATTACGAAAGCGATCCGTCGCATCCGATTGGCCGCTCCCTTCGCCGGGATGCCGATCAACCCGAACCGTGTGCGCATGCAACCATCGTTCTCCGCTGGATCAGCCCTAACGACTACTACGTTCTTACTTCGTATCCGGAGTGTCGTGGATGAGTTCGAAGCCATCGCATAAGGACAGCACCGAAATCACCGCCGCCACTTTTCCCGCGCTGCGCAGCTTTCTGCGCGGCTATTTCCACGAGGATATGGCCGACGAGTACGGTACCCTGGATGAGGCCGTGCGCCAGTTCTGCGAAGACGCTGACACCATCGAACGAAAAACCGTCTCCGGCGAATGGCATCGCTTCGTTGCCCAGACGAAAGGACAGCCGATGTCGTCCATCAACAAGGTGCTTACCGAAAAATTGGGCAGCGCTTGTCGCCTTCAACCCGACGACATCGACAAAATCACACGCGCCTTCGAAGGTCTCCCCCCGGATTAAAGCTCTTTGTCAGGAAGCGCTGGCCCCGGGTCCGCCACAACACCCAACCATTATCTGGACCGAGGGTCGCACCCTTAGTCTTTGCTGACGACCGACGACCACTGACCAGGGTAACCTGTACCATTAATTCCTTGCGCGCCCCCCACGATCTGCTTACAATTCGGCCATTACGGCATTAGTTTGGCGAAGCGAGCCTCCATCCGCGGAGGCTCGGTTGCAGGCAGAATCATTCGCGGTCTCCCCCGCGCGGAGGATCCAGTCGATGAGTTTCATGGTTTGGCACGTGCTTCGGCGTCTCCCCAGGCCGGCCTTGCTAGGAATTCTCATTTTTGTTCTCACCGCAATAGCCCGCGCCTGACACCCGCAAGCCCCTTGCCGACATCCGCACCTTATTATTTCTGGCTCGCCCTCAGAAGACCTCAGCGTCACGCCGCTACCGGAGGATCCGGATTTCCCAGCCATTTCCCGATGCGGTCTCCTTTCCCAGGTGCCTTCCGTAACCCGGTCGTACACTCCCTTTCGGTAACCCTTAGTAACCATACGAAACCCGGTTACCCGCCTTACAATTGCGTTTGTGAGTGAAGTTGTCCCTGTTCGCGTTCGGCTGGGGACAATGGCCTCAGCCCAGCTGTCGACGCTCCCAGGTTTCGTGAGCTGATCTTCGGCGGGAAAGAGCTGGAGTCCGCACCTTTATGGCTTTTGGTTTCGGCTTCAACAAACAGAAAGTTCTGAGCGCTGCTGAGAAATACGTGCAGCAGGGCAAGCTGCAGAACGCCATTGCCGAGTACGAAAAGATCCTGAAAGCAGACCCCAAGGATCTCACGGTATTGAACACCGTGGGCGACCTCTATTCCCGCAACGGGGAGGTCGACAAAGCCACCGAGTGTTTTAAGAAAGTTGGCGATGCCTACGCCGCGCAAGGTTTCACGGTTAAGGGCATCGCGATGTACAAGAAGATCGGCAAGCTCAAGCCCTCCCTCGAAAGCGTTCTGAAGCTCGCCGAGCTCTACACCCAGCAGGGACTGTTCAACGACGCGCGTGCTCAGTATTTGCAGGTCGCCGAAGAATTCCTGCGCGCCGGCGAACTCGAGCAGTCCGTCCGCATCTTTCAAAAAATCCTCGAGATGGATCCGGAAAACGTCGCCATGCGGGTGCGTTTAGCCGAGGTTTATATCCGTCTGGGCAAGAAAACCGAAGCTTGGCAGATTTTCTCCGCCGCGGCCGAGACCTTGCGCAATCGCGGGTCGCGCAGCGGTGCCGAAGAAATCCTGCAGCGCATGCTCACGCTCGATCCCGGCAACAGCTACGCGCTGCTTCTGCGCGCGCGCAACGCCATTGAATCGGGCGATGCGGCCGGCGCCATTCCGCTCTTCCAAAAGGTCAACGATCTCGACAGCCATCCCGACGGCATGCGGGATCTGCTGAAAGCGTACCTGCAAACGGGCCGCGTATCCGAAGCCGGACCGCTAGCCGCAAAGTTGTTGAACGCCCATAACGACTCGCAGCCCATGTTCGCCTACATTGACGCTCTCCTGCAGAACAACGCGCAGGATGACGCCATTCAGGTCATCGAGGAGCATGTGGATCGCTTGCTGGCCGACAATTCGGCAAAGGTTCTTGAAACCCTGCGCGCCGTCATCGGTCCGCTGGGCAGCGATCCAGCCGCTCTCGAGAAGATTCTCGAACTGTTTCACAAGGCGGGCGACCAGTCGCACGACGCGGAAGTCAATGAACTCCTTGCCCATGCTTGCGTCCAGTCGGGCGATCTGAGCCGGGCTCGCGATCTCTACCAGGGCCTCACCGAGCAGGAACCGCAGAACCCCATCCACATGCAGAACTACCAGCAAGTCGTCGGCATGATGGGTGGCAATACCGGGTCCAAGCTGCTTACGGTAGAAGAGGGCATCGTTCTGGTCGAAGAACTCGAGGCGACTGCGCCCCCGGTGGACCAGCCGTATTCTCCCGAGATCGCCAGTGCCTTGCGCGCGGCGCTGACCGACACCGAACTTTTTGTCTCTTACAACATGCCTGACAAGGCACTTGGCCCGTTAATGGCTGTGCTGCCCATCGCGCCGAGCGATGTTCGCCTCAACCAGCGCTTGGCGGCGCTGTATACCCGCTCTGAACGGTTCGGCGATGCCGCTGCATGTTGCCGCACGCTCGCCTCGGTCTATCACGAGGCCGGTCTGGCGGACGAAGGCGCGCGCTACGAAGATCTCGCGAAACGTTGCGAAGAGCATGCTTCGGCCGTTCCAGGTCGCGCTCCGACGATCGCCGACGAAGCCGAAATTCCGCTGGCCCCGTGGCCGTTGTCGGCAGAAGAGAGAGCGGAGCCCCACGTCTCGGTGCCGGAAGAAGCGGTCACGATCGAGCAGGTCGATGAGCCTGCCGAGTTCACCACCGTTGGCAGCGAGACCGGGACCGAGATCGATCTCAGTGACGAATGGGAAGGTACGGCCGCTTCCGAGCCGGTCGACGCTCAAGATCCCGAAATCCCGTCTCTGGAGCCGGCGGTCGAAGAAATGTCCGTCGAGACCAGCGATGCCGTCGCCGAAACGGTCGAGGAGATTCGTTTCTATATCGAACACTCCATGGTGGATCAGGCGCGCGCCGCATTCGTAAAGCTGCAATCGCAGACTGCAGACTATGAACAGCTCGCCGCAATTCAAGCTGAGATTGACGCCGCCGCGCCTGTCCAGCCCGCCCCCGTGGAAATCGAGCCGGCTGCAATTCACGAGGCACCTGCAGAAGTTGCCCAAGCCGAGCCCGAGCCGGCCACGCCTCTGCAGCGGATGGTCGCCGACCTCGATTCCTCGCTCGGCGATGGCTTCTTGCCCGAGACCGTATCTCACGAAATCGAGATGGACCAGGAAATCACCGCGAGTGCGGCGACGGATCCTTCTCTGGTCGGGCACCTGGAATTCATGGCGGGAAAGAAGCATGTTCCCGCTCAGCCTTTCGAAGAATCGCCGGCCCCCGGCGTTCTCGGCGAGTTCGTGGCTGATCTTGAAAACTCCTTAGGCGACAACTTTCTTCAGGCGGCACCGATCGCGACCTCCGACGTCCCGAGCGATGTGCCCGCTTTTCATGACCACGTCACGCAACCGGAGCCCGCGGCAGCGCACTCCGAACGGCACATGGCTGCCAGCGCAGCTTCCGGTGCTGTGCCCCATGTGGTCCCGGTACCACCCGCACCGCAGCCAGTCGTTGCGGCGTCCGCCGCCGTGGCCGCGCCTTCCGGCGTAGCTGCAACGTTCCGCGCCTCCGTCCGTCCTGTCCACGGTGCCACGCCAGCGAAACCGGACCTCGCTGCCAGCGTTGACCTTGCCGACATGTTCGGCGAGATTCGGCACGAACTAGAGGAAGAAGTCGCTTCTGCCGAAGAAGATCCCGAAACGCACTACAACCTGGGCGTCGCCTTCCGCGAGATGGGCCTGCTCGACGAAGCGATTGGTGAACTCCAGAAGGTCTGCCAGTCCATCGATCACGGCCACGGCTTCCCGCAAGTTATGCAGACTTATACCTGGCTGGCCCAGTGTTTCCTCGATAAAGGCGTTCCTGAAGCCGCGATTCGCTGGTACGAAAAGGCTCTCGCTTTGCCCGCGCTGGATCAGGAGACGCGCACCGCTCTCCATTACGAACTCGCCTCGTCCTACGAGAATGCCCAAGACAAGGACCACGCTCTGCAGCATTTCATGGAAGTCTACGGAAGCAACATTGACTATCGCGATGTTGGTGAGCGCATCAAGGCTCTGAAGTCGTAGAATGCTGGGATGATTGCTGCACGGGTCGCCTCGACTTCCCCGCAAAAGGTGCTTTTTCCGGAAAGGCGGATTGCTGCCTGATGTCCGATTCCCATATTCCCCAGGGAACCGGCCTTCCGGGCGCCAGCCCAACCAGCTTGGCGCCGGAACCGGAGTCTCCGGCACCCACCGGCGACAACGCAATCACCGCGGCGCCGTCGCGGGCGCAGATTTGGCTGCATCGTTTGCTTGTTCTGTTGTTCGTCTTTGTGTGCGCAGCGGCTGGAGTGCTCCTGGTGGTTTTGCCCTGGACTCCGCAGTGGACGGACAATACCCTGCTGCTGCGCTACCCCGATTTGCGCACCATCATGACTCACGGCTTCTTTCGCGGATTGTGCAGTGGACTCGGGATGCTCGATATCTGGATTGGTTTCTCGGAAGCCATCCACTATCACGAAGACAAGCTGCCGTGATCTGCCCAAGACGCAAGCCTTTCCCTTGAGACGCCCCGAAGGATATGCTCAACGGCGGTTTTTGGCGAAAACGTCGGAGACGCCACTGGCCGAGGCTACGATCGTGATCTTTACTGGGTGCGAAGAAATCCAATTTCTCGATGGAAGCATTTTGCGAAGGGCACGGTTTCAGTCGTGCCGCCACGAGTGCCAGGTGCTGCGGCTTCACGCGCTGAGGTAAGCTTTTCTCCGCGGCCAGAACTATGAAACCATTTCGGAAAGCTTTTGCAAATGAGTGATGACCGACTGAAATCCGCACCGCTTGCCTACCAGAACGAACCGTTTCTCAACAGCCCGGATGGGAGGATTCTCCGCGTCCTCGCGGAATACAGCGAACCGTTTGCCCGCTTCCGGCGCGAACAGATCCAGGACACGGTCGTCTTCTTCGGATCGGCCCGCTTCCACAGTCTGGCTGACGCGAAGGCCAATCTCGCCAACCTGGGGGCAGTTCGACAGAACGCTGACTTCGTCGAGCAACAGAAGCGGGCGCAAGCCGCTGTCGAGATGGCTCGCTACTACGAAGACGCGCGCACCCTTGCCTCAATGCTGACGGAATGGTCGGTGAAAATCCCCGCGCGCCGTCGTCGTTTCGTGGTCACCACCGGTGGCGGTCCCGGCATCATGGAAGCCGCCAATCGCGGAGCGAAAGAAGCCGGTGGCAAGACCATCGGCCTCAACATCAACCTGCCATTCGAACAGTTTCCCAATCCCTACATCACACCCTCGCTGAACTTCGAGTTTCACTACTTCTTCATGAGGAAGTTCTGGTTCGCCTACTTGGCCAAGGCCCTGGTGATCTTCCCCGGCGGCTTCGGCACATTCGACGAACTCTTCGAGATTCTCACACTCGCCCAAACGGAGAAGCTCGCGAAAAAGATACTGGTCGTGATCTACGGAAGCGAGTACTGGAACAAGCTGATCAACTTCCAGGCCATGATAGATGCCGGCACGATCGCCGCCAAAGATCTGGAGTTGTTCAAGATGGTCGACTCGCCCGAAGAAGGTTTTGAATTCCTGCGCGACGGTCTGACGAAACACCATTTGGGAGGAGTGCCGAAAAAAGAAGGCGAAGTCCTGCCCGACATCGCCAGAACGCGCCCCTAGATGGTGTGGAGTCGCCAGTCCTGTCCGCGTTCCGCCTGTGTAGCGCGGGCGCCTCGCCCGCGTCTTTCCGGCACGATAACCTTTCGCTGGCTGCGTAGACTGAGTGAAATTCCATCCCGAGAATCTGTACGTTCCCGGTATCCTAACCCGATCTGCGACAATGCCCAACCGACCACTGCTCTGCTATATCACCGACCGTACCCGGTTTCCGGGCGACGAATTCTCGCGCCGTGCGCGCCTACTCGCCAAAATCGCGGAAGCCGCACAAGCGGGCGTCGACTACATCCAGCTCCGCGAGAAAGACCTGCCCGCAAGAGATCTCGAAACGTTAGCTCGGGAAGCGATGGGTATTCTGCGCGAGCACGCACTCA
>Ga0307469_10000264_pt1 | contig 20220 bp, 31 predicted proteins | sample atmos_gasesAM2C__FD_203084 | JGI IMG/M metagenome (GOLD analysis project Ga0307469, IMG submission 203084) | Hardwood forest soil microbial communities from Morgan-Monroe State Forest, Indiana, United States - atmos_gasesAM2C_515 | ecosystem: Environmental > Terrestrial > Soil > Temperate...
ATGGCGTTATTTTACTATGTACGTCGCGGGCGCGCGATAATGCTTCGCCATAAGTCTGGCGCCTCCAAAAAGGCCCTGTGAGGATTATGGAACAAAATGGCTTCGGAATGCGAACGGGTGCTTTGTGACCAAAAAACTCCGATAAAAGACACCTATGCGGATCATGGCGGATATATTGCTGGTGTGCTGGTTTAGTCTCCAGCCACGCGATTAAATTGAGAAGCGTGAGAGTTCGTTGCCAGTTCGGATTGTAAAGCATTTAGGTCTCCGTCGGTATTTCCGTATTAGCCCCGCTTCACATCCACGTACTCGACCTTAGGGACATAAGGAAACGTTATTGGCACGCGACTTCCTGCCGATGTAAAGCAACATCCATCTGGCTCGCGGAACACGCGACCGGTGCTGTCGTATGCCGCGCCGTTTTCTTTGAAAACATGCGGACAGCGCCGATTCTGCCACATACCGTCCGACACTTCGGTCCATTCATCATCGGCACCAGTGAGCGGCGTCAGAGGTTCAAAGCGAGCCACGCGCTGGAAAAGATCAATCGCGATACCTGCGCTCATGCCGCTATGGCCTTCATCGGCGAACAGCTTGACCATCTTCATGACGGCTTCGCCGAGCATCCCATCATAAGCGCTGTCTTTGTCGAAAAACCCGGCGCGCCGCAGTTCATTTTCGGCGAAAGTCTCAAGGCTGCCCATCGCGATTCACTCCTGCCCCTGTGGTAAACTTGTTGTTTACGTCTGCCACCGCGTCTTGCCAGTCGTGAGATAGCTGCGCAGAGCGGCGGCAGCTTGCGAAGGCTGAATGTTGCCATCTGCTTCGAGAAAGAGAGCCCGTAATTGTTCAGTCTTATCCAGTGACCGGAATAGTGTAACGTCATTCCCAACAAATCGTGCCCATCCAGCAATGCAGCCGATAGTGCCGCACTCTACTTTGGCCGATAACCATATCATATTGAAGTGTGTGAGCGGCGACTCATCGAGCGAACGTAGGAGGCCCTTGATAGGGCCGAAAGGTATCTCGCCGTGTTCCAGCATGGCTAGAACTTTGATCAAGGCAGCATGCTCTGCTTTGGATATTCTCAATTCGTGAGGCGTCTTGAACGTGGTGGCGGCCGTTTTTCCCCACCGCTTTGCATCGTACAGCATGTAAACCTCCGTTGGTAACTACTGATTTACGTTCCGCACGTCGGCCAACTGCCCGTGCCGCTCGCTGCCCTCACAACACGAAACGTTTCCTTGTCCGCCGCAGTACGTGCATTCCACATCGAAAAACCGTATATGGCCGGATAAACCGTCAACGGTTTTGATGGCAATACGGCGTTTCCCGTGGCATTGTGGACAGAGCATCAAGCGGCTTCCTTCTTGCTGATCTTGTGGATAGCGGCGGCGATCTTCTTCATGGTGCGTTCGGTCCAGGTCTTGCGCCATTGGCGCATGTAGTCGGCATGGCACTTGCGGCAGTAGTGCTGACGTTTCCGGCTGTGCTCAACCGGGGCGCCGCAACTGGAACATTCGCGCTTCGTCATCCTGTGGCCTTGGCGGTGAGCGGGCCGGGCGCTACTCCGACTTGTGCCGCTGAGTCTAGGTTACTTCCTAACCCTCTCGCCGTTTCAGGGCGGGGCGATCCGCCCAAGGGGTCAACCGTCACCCGCGTTGCACCGCCTTGACGGTTAGTTCAGGTGCGTGTCTGCTTTCCACGCCGCCGCTCACCGCTAAAGCCACAGGCTGCCCCCTGCACTGATCGGGTCTGTTTCACATGAAACATTTTACAGGCTTTGTCAACACCTATCCTTGCAAAGACTCGTATCCATGTGTATGGTGCCTTATGCAAGGTTCGCTTTCCCAACGAATCTCCGCGATTCGTCTTCCGGCCCGGAGTCTCGCCGCTGCGGCCGGTGTGCATGTGGAGACCGTGTATCGGATGATGCGTGACCGCAATAAGCGTGGCGCCTTCCACCAGAACCACCAAGCGGTCGAGCGGGCGGTGCTGGCAGAGGAAATCCGACTGCGCGATTATCTCTGTGCGATTCATGGTCCTCCTATCGGGCAAGGCTAACGCTGTTCACCGATCACGGCTCGCGCGTTCCTTCCGGCTCTCTTGCCGATATCGCGGCAAGGCCGAATAATCGCATCAAGGCACGGTGCGAAAGGTGCGGCTGTGGGCTTGCCAACAAGCGCAAGCGTTTCTGTGGGCCGTGCTACGATATTCATTCGCAGCAGCGCAACAGGCGCTGGCGCGAAGCGCAGAAACAGCAAAGATTTGGTTCATGAGAGAGGGGACGGGCAGACCGCCCTGTCACCGGTTACCTGAGAGGCGAGAATGAGTGATTTCGACCTAATCGGCGGTCTTCGTCTCATTGAGCGCGATGAGCGTGTGGACTTTCACGCACGCGAATGTGCTCGGCTTGCTGCCGATCGGATCGAAGAATTGGAGGCGGCACTACAGCCGTTCGCACGGTTTGCAGAAAAGGCCGAAGAATTTGTCGAGGCGCGCGCCAAAGATGGTGGTTCGCCCGTTATGCCTAGCAAAGACTTTCGGCTTGCCGATTTCCGCAGCGCCCGCGCGGCGCTCCACCACTCCCACGCGACCGGTGAATAAACCCCAACCCCGCCTCTCTCATGAACCGAACAAATCTCATACGTTCCTCCACGCTCTCGCAGATCGCCCGTCGCGCGATCAGCAACGCCCAATCTCTCTTGAAGTTTGAAAAGGATCGCCCCGCAGTCTATCGCGATTGCCTGCACGACCAGCGCGAGCTTGCCGAAACCGGCCCCATGGGACGGCTCCGTGACGTAACGCGGCTGTTGCTCCGCGCAACCGAACTTGCGGCGGTTGGCGAAGAACTAAGTGCCCAGGCGCGGGTCTCCCTTGGCGGCTTATGCGATTGGGTCGAGATCGAATTGGCGTGGCAACGGGCGATGGTCTGAAACCCTGTGCCGGGCCGATTCTCCAAAATGACGTGGGAAGAACGTTTGGCGTGGGCTAAAATCGAGGTTTCCATTCGCGCCCATGTACCCTTCAATCCGCTCAAGGAACGCCAGCGCGAGCAGGAAGTGGGAGCAACCTCGGATGAAGCGGGACGGGCAGTGAGACGGTATCTGAGGGAGAAGGAGAAGTGACCGCGCTGGTACGCTATGAAGCTGCGCGCCGCGCTTTAGCGGAAGCAAAGCAAATCGATGAAGTCAAGGACATCCGCAATAAGGCGGTCGCGATGCAGGTTTACGCTGAGCAGGCGAAAGACACCGATTTGATTAATAACGCGACGGACATTCGATTACGCGCAGAGATACGCGCAGGCGAAATGCTTGCGAAAATGGCGGATTTGGATGAACGGCCGCGCGGGCGAAGAAAAGAATCGCACCTTGCTACTCTTTCCGATCTGGGAATAACCAATACGCAATCCTCGCGATGGCAACAATTGGCGGCGTTGCCAGAAGCAGAACGAGAGGCAAAAATCGAGTCCGCAAAAAGAAAGGCGGTCTCAGCAATAGACGGTACAGTCCTCAACGGCGCCCGTTCGATCATGGGATCGCGGCAGGAACCGGACGATTCACTTGATTATTTTCCTACGCCTCCGTGGGCCACACGGGCATTGCTGAAAGAGGTATTGCCGAAGATTTATCCCTATGCGCTGACAAGCGTGTGGGAACCAGCTTGCGGAGAAGGACACATCGCGGAAGTGCTGCGTGAATTCTTTGAAAGCGTTACGGCCACCGATATTTTTGACTATGGCTACAACGATGACGTTGGCGACTTTCTGAAAGTCACATCAAGCGAATCGGATTGGATCATCACCAATCCGCCGTTCGGAGAACAGGCGATTCTATTTGTTCAACATGCCTTCAAACTGGCAAAGGAAGGCGTAGCGATGTTCTTCCGCTCACAGTGGGCAGTCGAAGGAATCGAGCGCTATGAACAAATATTCCGCGACAATCCTCCGACGCAATGCGCGTTTTTTGTCGAGCGCGTAAATCTGTGCAAAGGCCGATGGGAACCGGACGGCACGACGGCCACGGCTTATTGCTGGTTGGTGTGGATAATGGGCGAAGAACCGCGCCCGCCGCTATGGATTCCGCCCGGATGCCGCGAAACACTCACAAAGCCTGACGATCGCGAGCGGTTTACGGCGCATCCAGTGGTGAAATCCAAATGAACGTCTACGGCCTGATCATGCGAGCGCGCCAAGCGGCAGCGAAGGAACATTTATCGAAAGCGACGCGGCATCTAGTTATTGATCTGACCGAACAATTAGAGTCCGCAGTTACAAAACTACGCGATAAGGAATGGGATCGTGAATGGGCAGTCAAGAGACGGCGCGCAAAAGAATTGCAGGACGGGCGCGAACGCGCCCGCAAGCATCGCGCAAAATTAAAGAAACGCCAATGACCGGCCGAACCCTTTTCACCGTCGCCGCAGCGCGGGAATCAAACGACATGAAATATCCGCGCGAAGCGGTAGCCTACGTGGCCACACCGTACACTAAATTTCCGCACGGCCAAGAGCGCGCCTTTGTCGAAGCGGCGCGCATCACCAGCGAACTTCTTCACTGTGGCCTCAAGGTCTATTCCCCGATCGTGCATTGCCACGCGCTCTGTCTCTATAGCAATCTCGACCCGCTCGATTACAAGCTATGGCAACCGCTCAATGATGCGATGCTCTCGTTATGCGATGTGCTGATCGTCGCCCATATGGAAGGCTGGAAGGAATCAGTTGGGGTGAAGCACGAAATCGAAACATTTGAGCGGGCGGGAAAGAAGATATTCGATCTTAACCCTGATAGTTTCGTGATGGTGCAGCGGGTCGGTTCTCACCGTGGCCAATAGGTCACTGTGGCGATTGCCAAGACGATAATCACCATGACCACGACGAAGGCGCGGGCATCGCGATCATTGGCGATATTGCCGGGAACGAGGAATTTGAGTTTGCGCCGCATTCAGCAACCATGGCAGATATCAGGCGGTGCTGGCGGATAGGGCGGCAGTGGATCGATCTGCGAATTCTCAGTGAAAAGGACCGCCAACGTGGACTCCTGCGGCGTTGAGCAGCGGTATGATGACGTAGCCGATGATAATCAAGGCTAAAACAACGATGCAGAGAACGCGAACGATGGTCATGAACGGCTCGCCGATGGGAAGCAAAGGCAGCAGTTGCATGATCGCCCACCAGACTATTCCAACGATGATCAGAACGAGGATGATACCGATCAAGGCGCCGATCATGGCGAAGTCCTCCGGTTAAATCCCAACGGGGATAACCTATACTACGGTAATAAGTTCCCGATTCGCGCATTATCGGAAAGCCGAATCAGTATATCTTCCCCGCCCGCATGGGCAAAAAGCAATCTTCCTCTACCCGCTTCAACCGTCGCCAGATCAACATCTGGTTCGACACCCGCGCGCACGATCATATCGAACGATTGGCCAAAGGCGTGGGCAAGACCAAAGCCAGCTATGTCCGCGATCTCGTGCTCGACGTGCTGCGCGAGGATGCCTTGGCGCATGGGGAGAAAGTGAGATTCATCCTGGATGGGGAGCGGCGGGTGTGAGTGGATTTTTGGTTGCCGGTAACCCGGAAGGAAGAGACTGATTCATGCCGTGTCGAATCCAAAGAAGCCGGGCGCGAGGTTGGCGAATGCCGGAAAACACGGTCTATGTCGGTCGCGGTTCTATTTGGGGAAACCCTTTCGTCGTCGGTAGCCAAAGCGGCATCTTTGACGGGAAAGATGGGCGTGCCCTGGGGCTGAGAGATCAGGAAGAAATCTTGATTCCGTCGCTCGATCTTGCAACTTCAATAGAATTCTACCGCGAGATGGTGAGCGGACACATAAAGCCAGAAATGTATCCGTTCGGCCACCGCTGGTCCGAGGGCATACATAGGAAGTGTGGTGGTCACCCGGCAGAAATAGCGCGGGCGTTTTTACGCGGCAAGAATTTGGCCTGCTGGTGTCCGCTTAATCACCCCTGCCACGCCGACGTTCTGCTCGAAATAGCAAACCCGAAAACCTTTCTTCCTTCCGCGTTAGCGGCAACACCAAAAACCAACACCCCATGACCTCCAGGCCCCGCACGCCTGCCTATTTCGCAGTCGCTAGGGGGATAGGCAAGCATCCGCTTTTTACGCATGGAAGGCGCCCGCTGTCCCGGCGTGAGGCATGGGAATGGCTGATCGAGTGGGCGGCTTATAAGCCGCGCGGCCATCGGCATTATCTCGGCGTTACGGACCTGCAACGCGGGCAATTATGCACGACCATTCGCGAGCTTGCCGGGGCATGGAATTGGGAGAGTGCCAAAGGTCCGCTCGTGCGCAGAGTACACACGTTTTTGCGCCGATTGGAGCGCGAAGGAATGATTGTGCGCGAGTGTGCCGACAACTTGCGCGCAAGCGGAACTATAACCGGAACTAGATTTGGTCCTTGGCGTACAGTGATAACTATTTGTAAATACAACGAATATCAGCCAGGAATGAGAAAAGCGCAACTTGAGGCGCAACTATCGGATGACGACGATGCGCCGATTTTGCCGGGAATTCTATTGGAACCGACGAGCCAACAAGAACAACCAACCCAAAATAATATAGATTCAGAAAGAGGCGGCCTACAGGGCTTGCAGGCTGTGGATTTTGGGGATAAGTCTTCGACCACGCAGTGGAAAGACAAGCCTCCGCACGGGGCCAAGGACCGAAAAACCGGCAAATGGCAATGGTTCGACCACCCTTCTTCGGAATGGACCCAAGCGGCACGGCTGCACACGGCCGACAAGGGTACGCGGATATTTCCGAAAACCTACAAGGGCGGCCGGGGCAACTGGTTCAAGGTTCGCTCGGACGGGGAAATCAAGTTCCTTTGGGGCAAGATTTGCTGGCAGGAAGGGATTCCCGAACTCGGTTCGTCTCAGGGATTACCCCGCTTACCGATGCCGAACGCGGCCCTCCTGCCGGGACAATCGCGCAAGAGGTAAGCGCGCAGATCACGCGCCGCCGTGATGGCATCGCCTCGCTATGGGCACCCTATTGGGCGCGGATGATCGGGGAGCGTGATGACGCGGCTTGACGAAACGGCCGAATCAGACGGACAGTGCATGTGTTCTTAAATCGCAGCTGTGTTAACGGGTAAGGCAAAACTGAGTCGGTAATGATTCCTGATGATTCCGCAAAGACCGTTTCGGACCTGGAGCGTCCGCCATTGACGCCGTCCGGGCGCGTGGCCAACACGTCGCTGCGTAATCCCCGCCATGAACTGGCCGCCCACGCGTACGTGCGCGGATTGACGGGCCGCGCTGCGGGGCTTGAAGCCGGCTACAAGGACGGCCCCGGCCTGAAAGGCAACATGGCGCGGCTACGCCAGACTCAAGCGATGTGCGAGCGCATCGGCGAAATCGCCGCACGCTCGGCCGAACTCGCCGAAATTTACGACGGGTGGATTCTCAAGGACGTGAAGTTGTTCGCCAAGGCGTCGTTGCGCGCGTTTTTCAAGCGCGACGAATCCGGCGCCGTCGTCCTTCGACAGGGCATCCCGGAACTCGATTTTTCAAACGCCAGCGAAGACGATTACCGCTTCCTGGAAGAACTCAGCTACAACAGATTCGGCCCGAAAATTAAAATCCGCGATCCGGTCGCCGCGCTCGACAAACTCATGCGCCATCGTGGGTTGATGCGCGACAAGGTTGCGTTGACCGACCCATCGGGTGAAGGCCCGGCGCGGCATTATCTGATTTCCGAGCGGCCGATGTCGGAAGACGAGTGGGAAAAGCAGCGGGCGAGCACGTCGGCTGCGGCGTGACGATCACAATGGCAATTCCATTCACCATCGAAGAAGTTTGCGGACCACTCTTTCGAGTGGTACCGGCGAAAGACTTTTTAGGACCGGAAGAACATGGGTTTTTGGTATTTCACCGGGAAACGGGAAAGTTTGTTTACACTGGTGGTATTATGTCGGTGCGTAACGCGGCGCAAAAACTGATTGATGACATTTATCATCAATGAACGTCGCCATTGATTTACGTCTTCATACTTGGTCGCCGCAGGAAGGTCCGCAGGACGATCTTTGCTCATGCCCGTTCCCTGAGATTTTTTTTGGAGGAAGCCGGGGAGGCGGCAAGACTGATGGAGTTCTGGGGAAATGGGCTCTGAAAGAGCGCCGCTACGGGCCTTTCTTTAACGCCATCATGTTCCGACGCACGTCGGTTTCGGCCGAAGATGCGATCGAGCGGTCGAAGGAAATCTATGGCCAGCTTGGCGGGAAGTTTCATGATCAGAAACTACGATGGCGTATGCCCAACGGCGGGCGCGTCGCGTTCCGTTATCTGGAATCAATCGACGATTCCAACGAATACCAAGGTCGCAACGTCAGCGATGCCTGGGTCGAGGAAGCAGGCCAATACGTGCAGCCCGATCCGATCGACCGTTTGTTTGGTGTACTGCGATCAAGCCACGGTGTTCCGATTCAATTAATACTTACCGCCAATCCGGGTGGGGCCGGCCAGCACTGGATCAGAAAACGCTACCAACTTCACCCATTTCCCGTGCGGCCTATGGTGCTGCGGCGCACATTGCCTGACGGCAGCGTTCACAAGGTCGCGGTTATCCCCTCGCGCATCACCGACAACAAGATTCTGCTGGAAAACGACCCCGGCTATGTGTCACGATTGCATCTCGTTGGTTCCGCCCAACTCGTCAAGGCGTGGCTGGAAGGCGACTGGACCGCGATCGAGGGGGCCTTCTTCGGAGAATGGTCGAATGAGCAACACGTTATCGCGCCGTTCGCTGTTCCGGACCATTGGCTGCGCTTTAGGAGCGGCGATTGGGGGTCGTATTCTCCCTTCTCGTTCGGTTGGTGGGCGGTCGTCTCCGATGACTTTGCACTTGCGGCAGGCGATGATCGAAGTGAATCCGTTTATCCCGGAGGATTCCATCGAACGAATGCGCAAGATTTGGCAGGGCGAGCAATGGACGGCCGAAGAACTCGCGTCCTTCCGCGCGGGGCGCTGGTCCGCTACCGCGAATACTACGGCCAGCAAGGCGGCAAACTGACGGCAGAACAAGTGGCCTACGGACTTGTCCAACGCGAACGCTCCGATCCCAAGTTGGGCTACGGGGTGCTCGATCCGGCTACCTTCACCGAGGACGGCGGGCCGTCGATCGCCGAGCGTATCAACGCGGTCCTGATCGGCGAGAAGATGATGGCGTTCCGGCCGGCCGACAACGCACGCGTGACGCGCGATCCGAACAAAGGCGGCGCCATGGGCGGCTGGGACATGATGCGCCAACGCCTGATCGGCACGGCGAAGCGATTGGACAATGGCGCGATCGACTGGTCGTCGGGGCGGCCGATGATCTATTACTTTTCCACGTGCAAGGATTCGATTAGGACAATCCCAGTACTCCAACACGATCCCAACCGATCGGAAGATTTGGACACCGACGCGGAGGATCATGCAGCCGATGACTCGCGCTACGGGTGCATGTCGCGGCCGTGGATCAAACAAGTAGCAAAGGACGGCGGGCAGCAATCGTCGGGCTACGCCCCGGTCGCGCGTTCGCAGAATCCCTATTCGTCGGTGCTTACGCAATGAAACGCTTTCCCAAAGGCATCCGCACCGGTCGCGTATTCCTGCTTCGTTGGCACCGGCGCCAATTCATCGCCAACGACAATGCGCTCGATCCCGATTCGACCAGCCTTGCCGTAATGTACCCGATCGACAACTTGCCGCCGCCATGGCGGCGTCTGGTCCATGAATACGGACGCAATATCGTCCTGCAGATGTATGAGCAGTACGGTTTTATCGACGATCTTTCAGAGCATCAACGGGTGGAAATTGGGACGGCTGCCTTGATCGAGTGGCGTGAGCGGCGGCAGAACGAGCTAGCGAATGCAGCCTATTCTCTTAGGCGAGGTCTTACCCGCGAAAGGATGATGCATGCACTCCAACGGTAAACACCATTCACCGCGACGACCTTTGACATCCGAAGAATTGGTGATCTACGTCAATCGTTCAACCGGCGAGATGGGCATGCCGATTTTCTGGGCCGGTGAGTTCGAACAACCCGAATGGCAACTCTTGCCGATCGCGCATTTGGGCCCTCGCTCGATGTGGCGGCCGGGTTGTCGCAAGGTGCAAGGCGCGATCAAGGCCGGCGTGCTTCCGGCGGGGTGAATGCGATGAAGGAATACACATCGCCACAACAAGCGACGTTTGCTGGGTATCCGTTGGTGCTTTTGCCGGGATGGCTTTATGACATCGCCGCTCAACAGGGTGTGGATATGCGCCCATATATTCGGGAGGTAAAGAGCAGGGTGAAATCCCCCTTGACATGACAAGCCGACTCTATCCTCGATTGACGCCCCATGGCCGACACCGTCGCCGCGCTCAATAATCGATCCGTCACGTTCCGCGGGCGGCCCCAGACCGAATACGTACGGGGTTCTCCGATGCCGCTGAAAAAAGGTACGTCGCGAGCAACGGTTTCTTCGAATATCGAGAAGGAAATCGCCGTCGACAAGCCGCAAAAGCAGGCCGTGGCGATCGCGCTCGACACAGCGCGTAAATCCGGGGCGAAGATCAAGAAGCCGCGCAAGGCGATGCGGCAAGCGGTGCGCGAGAGCATGGGGCGGGGGATGATCTCCGACAAGGCGGCGAAGCAGAACGGGCTTGATTACTAGAAAGGAAAACCGATGAATGCGATTGCAGCAGCGCTCGGCTATCGCTGGTATGAGCGACGGTATCCCCGCGGGTTCGAGATGCGTTTTTCATGGGCGGAATTCAGCAGCGGTTGGGGCTTTGCGGGGTCGCTGTGCCTTTTCGAGGAAGGCTATTCGCTGCACGTTCATTTGGGCTGGCCCAACATCTTCATCAAGCTCCCGTTCCTGCGGCGCTGGCATCGCGAGCCGCATGAAATGATGGAAAGCTGGGGCCTGTCCCTTTTCACCAGCGATGTTCATCTCAACTGGGGCCGTCGCGGCAAGATCATCGATCTGCCGTGGAAGGCGACGTGGGTGCGAACGTCGCTGCTCTTGGCCGACGGGACTTGGGTTCACGAAACGCGCATGCGGCGCTGCCAGTTTCCGAATTATCCGCTGACCGATTCCAGGCGACAGCCGCACGGCACGTGGTTCAAGATCAAAGAAGAACATGCGTGGTCGGAAACGTGGCCGTACAAATACATGCTTCGCAGTGGCGAGGTACAGCAACGAAACGCTACCTTGCGGGTGGAAGAACGCGAGTGGCGTTGGAAGTGGGTCGCGTGGTTGCCATTTCCGCGCGGTATCCAGCGCTCGATCGACGTGCGTTTTGACGACGAAGTCGGGGAACGCAGCGGCTCGTGGAAAGGCGGGTGCGTTGGCTGCGGCTACGATCTGCGACCGCACGAAATGCCGGTCGATGCCTTGCGCCGGATGGAAGCCGAACGGAAGTTCTAAGCCGTGTCGGACGAAAACATTCCTAACGCTTCGGGCGTCTATCCGGTCAACCTCACCCGCGCCGGGGTGACCGGCAAGGTGATGCACCGTGCGCCGAATGCGGCGAAGACGGGACCGTCATCCGGAAAGACACGCGGCGGTAAGATGTCGGCCCACCGCAAGCGGCACGTCAAGGGGTTGATGCGCCAAGGGCTGATCTCGCAGAAAGCCGCGGCGCGCAACGGGCTTGCGCGATGACTGATCTTTCGAAGAAAACCGCGTTCGTGTGGGATTCAGGCCAGTGGGTCGAACTAGCGGTGGCGCTCGCCAAACGTTTCGGGACTGTCTACTACTATTGCCCGTGGGAAGACGGCTATCCCGCCTCCAGTCAGTTGATGATCGGGGAGGGCATTCCCAACGTCGAGCGCGTGCATTCTCTGTGGCCGCTGATCGACGACATTGATTTGTTTGTTTTCACCGATGTTTATCAAGGCGCTCTGCAGGATTATTTGGTATCACTCGGAAAAAGGGTGTGGGGTTCTCGTAGCGGCGAAGAATTGGAGTTAAACCGCCCAGCGTCAAAACGCATATCCCGGCGTTTCGGCATTGATGTCGGCGACTATGAGATCGTGCGCGGGATCGAGGCGCTGCATTCTTTCCTTAAAAAGAACGACGACCAATGGGTGAAAGTGTCGACCACGCGCGGCGACATGGAAACATTTCATTCAAAGACCTACGACCTGGTCAAGGACACGCGCTTGCCCGAACTTGAACACCGGTTGGGCGCCAAGTCCGCGATCATGGAATTCGTCTGCGAAGCCGGGATCAACGATGCAGTCGAAGTCGGCTATGACGGCTACACCATCGATGGCAAGTTCGCCAAGACCGCGCTTACCGGCGTCGAGAGCAAAGACAAGGGGTACGTCGGATGCGTGTTGCCCTATGGGCAAGTCCCTAAGCAGGTGCGCGAGGTCAACCGCAAGCTTAGCCCCGCCTTGAAGGGCTACGGCTACAAGGGGTTTCTATCGACCGAAATCCGCTGCACCGACGATGGCGCCGCTTATCTGATCGACCCGTGTTGCCGTTGCGCTTCGCCGCCGTCGGAACTCTATCAGTTGATCATCGGTAATCTCGCCGATGTGATGTATGAAGGCGCGGGCGGCGTTTTGGTCGAGCCGGATTTTTCAGCGCGTTGGGGCGCAGAACTCATTCTCACGTCCGAATGGGGAATGACCAACTGGCAACCGGTGGCGTTTCCAGGTAAATATCGCGACAACGTGAAACTGCGCAACTTGTGCATCATCGACGGGAAATACTATTGCGTCCCGGAAAAGACCGGCACCTGCTCGGCGATCGGTTCGGTGGTGGCGACCGGCAAGAGCGCGACGGAAGCGATCGAGCACTGCAAGGAAATCGCAGGCGAAGTCGAAGGCCAGGACATCACCTTTGCGGGCGACGCGCTCGCCGAAGCACACGAAAGCCTGATCGAATTGGTTGGCGATTACGCCGACGACAGGCCAAAATCGAAACTGGAAACACGCGCCTATGATCTGCTCAAAACCGGGCGGATTTCGCCGCGGCAGCACGCGAAGATGATGCAACGCGAACGCGCGGAGGTGTGAACCATGGCCAAACGTAAAGCGACAACGGCAACAGCGGCGCCCGGCTCGAAGCCCGACCCCTACGCCGATTACGAAGTCTCCGACGCCTACCACACGCTCAAGCGCGCCGCCGGGCATATCAAAGACAAGACGATGATGGCGAAGGTCAAGGCGCATGCCGGCAAGCTCGCGAAGGAAGCGCAACAATTCGGCCAGCAGATCGACGTGCTGGCGAAGTCGGGCCGCATATCCGAGCAGCAGATGGCCAAGATCAAGAAAGATCGGGCCATGGTATGAGCGCATCCCCGTGGAAATCAATTGACGCCGACACGCCGCGCGACAAGCCGGTGATCCTGTTCCTGCCCGCGGCGTCGCATGATACGGGTCGCGATGGGAGACCGTTCAACGTGAAACATGTGCGCGTCGTCGGCTGGTGGGACGAAACACAATCACATTGGGTCGCTGGATTGCATTCCGATCGCGCAGTGGTGAAAGTCTATCCTTCGCTGTGGGCAGACTGCCCGGACGAACCAGAGGTGCCGTGATGGTCACCCAAGATATGGCCGCTACTGTTTTGCAAGCAAAGCTTAATCTGATCGGACCTGGATTTGTCGCAACAGCTAGAATGTGTGGAGGCCATTTTCCGTTCTTTGCCCTCGGATTTGACGATACTGTTAGGAGAACTCGGCACGCTGCCAAATGCGACGACACTGATTGTAGTGATTGCATCGACGAAGTAGTCTCCGTTGCTCAAGAAATCCGCGCCGCTCCTACGCTTCCCGCTAATATGGTTTACTGATGGACGCGCTTTCCGCCAACGAACTTGACCCGCGCCGCCGCGCCGCGCGCAACGGCCGCATGGCGGTGCCCGAAGACCGCGGCAATGGCCGGCGACAGCAAACCGAGGAAGCCGACGAAGAATCGTCGCAATTCCTCTCGATCGAAACCTTGCGTCGGCAGTACACCGATTATCTCACCAACAAGGTCGACGAGATCGAAGAACAGAAGGAAGCGCGGCGCTATTATCACGGCGCGTTCTATACCGCCGAACAGTTGCGCGTGCTCAAGGACCGCCATCAGCCACCGTTGCCCTTCAACCGCACCTGCTACAAGATCAACGCCCGCGTCGGTCTGATCCAAGGGCGGCGCTCCGATCCCAAGGCGGTGGGCAAGAACCCGCAAGGCGAACAGGGTGCCGAGATCGCGACGCAATCGATCCGCACGGTGTTGTCCGACAATGAATTCAAATCGCAGGAATGGTGGTGCCTGCTGCAATCGGGCATCGACGGCATTTCCGGCGTGCAGTTGGTGCTCAAACAATTGAAGGATGGAAACCACAAGATCGTCATCGATTGGGTGATCGCCGATGAATATTTCTACGATCCCAATTCCTACCGCTGGGATTTCCGCGACAAGACCTACGAGGGAATTTCCAAGTGGTTCAAGATCGATGTTGCGGTCGGGCTATTTCCCGAGAAGGAGGAATTGCTCCGTTCGATGCTCAATGCCGGGTCGGACCTGACCACCAATCCCGACCGCGAAATCAAGTGGACAATGACGACGGCGCAAAAGATTCGCATCGTCGAACACTGGTATCTGCGCAAAGGCAAATGGTGCTGGGCGTTCTACACCGGCACCGATCTGCTCGATCAGGGGGTGTCGCCGTTCGTCAATGACGACGGGGATTCGGAATCCGCCTTCCACATGTTTGCCCAGATGGTAGACCAGGACGGCGACCGCTACGGCTGGGTGCGCAACATCAAGGGACCGCAGGACGCGCTCAACGCCGGCAAGTCGAAATTCTTGCATCTGGCCAACTCACAGACGGTGCGCTCGACCAAGGGCGTGGTCGACGACGTACAGACCGCGCGGCAGGAGATTTCCCGGCCGGATGGCTGGATCGAGGAAAACCCGATCCCCAACGGCAAGCTCGAAATCCTCGACAAATCGAAAGACCTCGCGGCGTTCGCCGGCTTCATCGACGCGGCGGAAAAGGAATTGGACCGCGGCGCCGAAGCCAATCTCTCGGCGCTCTCGGGCAACGCGCTTGGTAACATCTCCGGGCGTGCGATCGAATTGCTGCGCCAGCCCGGCATGGCCGAATTGGGGCCGGTGATCCTTTCCTGGCGCGCGTGGAAGTTGCGCCTGTTCCGCGGCATATGGAACGCGGCGCAACGCTATTGGACCAAGGAAATGTGGTTGCGCGTCAACAACGACGGGCAGTTGGCGCAATTCATTCAGTTGAACGGGCTCGGCCTTGATCAGTTCGGCCGCCCGGCGATCGTCAACGCGGTCGGGCACTTGGCTGTCAATATCGAGTTGGAGGAAGGCCCCGACATCGCGACCTTGATGCAGGATACCTACGACGCGCTCAAGGGCTATCCGCCCGGCACCTTCCCGCCGCAGGTGTTGATCGAACTCAATCCAAATATCCCACGGTCGGAAAAAAACCGCATCCTGCAAATGATGGCGCCAAAGCCGCAGCCGCCGACGCCCGAACAACAAATACTCCAACGCCTCGCCTTGGAAGAAGCCGCCGGCAAGGTCGCGAAGACTGCGGCCGACGTGCGAAAGACACACGCCCAAGCGGAACAAGCAACTGCGACGGCGCGCGAAAAACTCGAAGGCGTGGTGGACGAAGACCAGCGGCTCGATCTTGCCGCGCGGGAATTTGCGCGCGATACCTTGGTCCAGGCGGCGCAGGCGGCGCAGCCGCCGCAGGCGCCCGGAGCACAAGGCAATGGGCAAGTACGGGCGCCCGGCCCCGCGTCATCGCCCGACACCGCCATGCGCGCTGCGGCACTGATGCGCTCGTTCGTGCAACCGCCGCCAATCGGTCCTTAACCGCGCGCGAATCATGCTAGCGTCGCGCATGATATTTGACGGGGAGGATGCGCCATGAATGCGCTCAAACTTCTGTTCGTCTGTGCGCGTTTGGTGTTCGGCGCGTTCGTGCTCTTTCTGGCGCTGGCGTCACCGGTACACGCGCAAACATCGGGGGCGATGCCCTTCTCGCTCATAAGCACCGCCAGCAACAATTCGACGCTCGTCTACAACGATCGCAACTGGCTTAAAACCGTGCTGGTCGGTAATTCGACGGGAACGCAACAGTTCTTGAAGCTTTACGACAAGAGTACGGCACCGACCTGCGGAACCGATACGCCGGCCTTACGCATTGTCGTCCCGGCCAACACCAACGGCGGCGGGATGGTGGCTTTGCATTTTACCGATACCAAGTTCAACAACGGCCTCGGCTTCTGTCTCGTCGGTGGGGCGGCCGACAACGACAATTCCAACGCGCAAGCCAGCGTCTATGTCAACCTGACCTTTACCCCGCAGTGAAAAGCGGTTGACGCGCGCGCATGACGCTTGCGGCCTAACCCCGAATCACCCAACCATCCCGGCGACCGATTTTCACCTTGAGGCTTTGACCTTGCCCGAATCCAAGCCCGTTGCCGCGCCGATGGCGAAGAACGCGCACGCCGCGCCGATCGTCTATTTTGACCACGCGCTCTCGTTCGGGCACTTGAACGGCGTCGTACAGGTCGAATTGGCTGCCAACATCATCCACTATCTCGCGGCGGACAAGACCGCGCTCGATCTGACCACCACCGGGCATCTGCGCTGCTCGATCGCGACCGCGAAGCTGTTGCGCGACGCGCTCGACGCCGTCATCAATCTCGCCGAAGGCGCCGCGCAGGCGCCCGCCCAAAACGGTTTCAAGGACTATCCGCGCGGCGAAGCGCGCCGGCCGTCCTGACAACAGTTCGTCCGCGCCACGATACGGCGCCGCGGCGGGTGGCCGCGTTCGTCCTTGCCACGATACGGCAATCACCGTGCCGGCTTACGGACCCGGTTGTTTAATGGTCCGCCGCAGGCGACCGCGACAAGGCGCACGGCCCACTTACGGCCCCGGCTGATCATCAAGCGGGCCGCCGTCCGGTCGAGACGACACCCCGACACAGTTAGAGGTCTGCCACCATGCCTACACCGCAAGACGACTCCGACGCCTTCATCAACGCCGCGGAAGCGGCGGCGATCCAGGACGCAATCGACGGCACGTCGAACGAAATCTTCAATGCCGGCTTCGGCAAGGAAGACGACGATGACGTGATCGATGAAACCGGCGACCGTTCGCTCGAAGCTTTGGGCGAAGGGTTGGAAGGCGAAATCCTACCCCCCGACGACGAGGCGGTCGAGGGCGAGGAAACCGGAGAGACTGAACCAAAGCCGCGCAAAGACGAGACGGAGAAAGAACCCGTCGCCGCCAAGCCGGGCGAGGAAACACCCGCAGCCGAACCGCAAGGAACGGTGCCGCCTGCGGTGCATCGCAAGGCGTTGGAACGCGCGCGCGCGGCGGAAGCCGAACGCGACGGACTCAAAACGTCGTACGATGAACTCAAAGGTCAATTCGGTACGCTCTCGGCCAAGCTCGACGGACTGATTTCGGGATTGTCGCGGCCACAGCAAAAGACGGAAGCCGAGACGAAGCCCGAAGCGGAAGTCATCCCCGATATCCTCGAAGACCCCCGCGGTTATGCGGAGTATCTGTCCCGGCGGCAGAACGCGAGTTTGCAGCCGGTGTTGCAGGCACTCGAAAACAGTCGCGTCGAGACTTCGATGGGACTTGCTCACGCCCGCCATGGTCAGGCGTTCGATTCAGCCATGGAAGCGATCGGCAAACTCAACCCGCAAAACGCCGAGCATGTGGTGCAGGTCCAGCGCATCTACCGCTCACCCAATCCGGGCGAAGCGCTGGTGTCCTGGCACAAGCGCAACGTCGCCTTGGCGGAAGTGGGCGATGATCCGAGTAAGTATCGCGAGCGAATCGCAAGCGAACTGCGCAACGACCCCACGTTCATCAAGTCGGTGATCGAGGCGGCGCAGGCGCAAGCGAACGGCAATGGCTCTGGCAGGCCGAACACCACAATCAAAGTGCCGCGTTCCTTGAATGGAGCAAGCGGCTCATCTGCCCGTACGGACGACGGGATAGCCGGTATCTCCGGTCTCGACGACCAGCAGGGCATTTTCGATTCGGTGTGGTCCGATCGCTGATTCTTTTCAGCGGCGCGATCTAGGCCGGATCGGACAGAGAAGAAAGCGGTTCGCAGGTCATGGCCTATACGACCACCCAAGCCAACAACAAACTCGTTCGCTTCCGCAAGGAAGTGTGGAACGAGTACATTCGCGAGAACCTGTATTCGCCCTACATGGGCAACAGTTCGAACGCGATCATCCACGTCATTGCCGACTTGAACAAGGGCGGCAAGAACGGAGGCGAGCAGATCAACATCCCGGTGATGGCCCGCCTCAACGCCCAAGGCGTCGGTGTCGGCCCGCTGGTCGGCAACGAAGAAGCACTCGACAACTACGGGCAACGCTGCTGGGTCGACTGGTCGCGAAACGGCGTGGCCATTCAGAAAGCCGAGCAGAACAAATCCTCGATCGACCTGTGGGCGCAACAGCAGCCGCGTCTCACCGATTGGGGAAAGGAAAAGCAGCGCGACGAGATCATCGACGCGTTCTATGCGCTGCCGTCCGAATCCGCTCCGGTGGGGCTTGGTTCCAACAACGGGCAGCGCGTCAACGGCGTTCTGTTCGATGCAGCTACCGCGGCGCAGCGCAACACGTGGTTGACCGACAATGCCGACCGCGTGCTGATCGGGTCGGGCAACGGCGCCAACCTAGTCGCCGGCAACTTCGCGGCGTCGATGGCCAATATCACGTCTGGCATGACGCTCTCGCACGCCCTCATCACCCGCATGAAACGCTCGGCCAAGAAGGCGAACCCGCGCATCCGTCCGTTCAAGGTCAAGGAGAACGGAACGGAATGGTTCGTCCTGTTCGTCGGGCAGGAGCAGTTCCGCGACGCGCAGAACGACGCCACCATCCTGACGAACAACCAGAACGCCCGCGCCCGCGAGGGCAACGCCATGATGAAGAACCCCATCTTCGTCGATGGCGATCTGCTCGACAACGGGGTGATCATCCGGGAAATCCCCGAACAGTCGATCCGCCTGCCGGTGTTCTATTCGAACGCCGGATCGGGCGGCATTCAGGTGGCCCCGGCCTTCCTCTGCGGGCAGCAGGCGCAAGCCTGGTGCTGGGGTCAGATGCCGCTGCCGACCTTCCGTCGCGAAGACGACTACGGCTTCATTCGCGGCGTCGGGATCGAAATGTGCTACGGCGTCGCCAAGGTGTTCAAGAAAACCTTGGCGGGAAACTTGCGCGAATGGGGCATCTACACCGGCTTCTTCGCCGCCGTCGCGGACAATTGAGAACTCATGAGAACGGAAAGGATCAGACTCATGAACAGGCTGTTCAAGGGACTTGTCGCCGGGCTCATGCTGCTCGGCCTCGGTGCGGTCGCGACCGCGCTCAATCAAGACCAGACGCGTACCTTCCCGGTGCGGGTCTTCTCCACCCAACAGGTGCATTACTACCGCCTGTCGATCAACTTTAACGATCCAAACATATCGACTGCGCAAAAGTTTGGCGCGATCGGGCAGAACGCCTTCATTGAAAACGTCGAATGTGAAGTGGTGACCGCGTTCAACGCGGGAACCACCAACAATCTGACGCTTGGCACGACCACCAATGCCAACGAAATCGTGGCGGCGGCTGATCTGCCCGGCGGCGGCACGTCGTCGATCTCGACCGGCGTTACGAGGGTGACCCGCGGATTTGGGCGTTCGTTGACGGCGTCGGGCGATACGACGCTGTTTGCCAAATACACGCAGACCGGCACGGCAGCCACCACCGGCCAAGCGATCTGTGTGGTCACATATCTCCCCGCCAACGATCTCGGGTGACGCCATGGCCAACGAACAAATCATCGGCACCCTGTCGGTTTCCGGCAACGTCGGGTTCAATGGCGCGGCGCCGGCCGCCATCGCGGCGTCGCTCACCGCCGTAACACTCACGGCGCCGACCGTCACCGTGTTCGGGTTCACGACGACGGCGCAGTTCTTCGCGCTGATCAACAACGTGAATTCGATCATCGCGGCGCTCAAGACCGCGGGGTTGATGACCTCGCCGTGATGCTCGAACGCACCAAAGACAATGCGCCGGGGGAAGCCTTTCTCGCCCCGGCGCAGCCTGACTACGCGGCGGCGTTGGAACGCTGGTTCTGGGCGTCGTTTCACGCCGCGTCGGTGCGCGCCGGTTATGGTGTAGCGCACCGCCTCGCGCTTCCCATGCTCGCCTACGGCGATTACG
>Ga0307469_10000265_pt1 | contig 20189 bp, 28 predicted proteins | sample atmos_gasesAM2C__FD_203084 | JGI IMG/M metagenome (GOLD analysis project Ga0307469, IMG submission 203084) | Hardwood forest soil microbial communities from Morgan-Monroe State Forest, Indiana, United States - atmos_gasesAM2C_515 | ecosystem: Environmental > Terrestrial > Soil > Temperate...
GCGTTCAGGACTTACTCTTCGGCGGCACCCGCAGCCAGAAGGTCACCGGCCCGTCGTTCACGAGGCTGACTTTCATATGGGCGCCGAAGCGTCCGCGAGCGACGCGCGGCAGAACCTCGAGCGCCTTTTCCACGAATTTGAGGAACAGCCGCTCGCCTTCGTCGGGGGAGGCGGCGCTCGAAAAACTCGGGCGCGCGCCGCTGTCGGTGTCGGCCGCCAGGGTGAACTGCGGGACCGCCAGCAGCTGCCCGCGGATGTCGCGCAAAGACAGGTTCATCTTGCCCGCCGCATCCGGAAAGATGCGGTAGCCGAGCACGCGTTCCGCGAGGCGCCCGGCCTCGGCTTCGCCGTCGCCGCGCTCGACCCCGACCAGCGCCAGCACGCCGGGGCCGATCGCGCCCGCGGTCTCGCCGCCGACGGCGACGCTGGCCTCGGCGACGCGCTGGATGAGCGCGATCACGCGATGATGTCGGGAATCAGCCGCGTGCGCAGCTTGGCGATCTGGTCCTTGAGGAACAGCTTGCGCTTTTTCAGCCGCCGCAGCTGCAGCTGGTCCTGGGTCGGGTCGCCGGCGAGGCGGTCGATCACGTCATCGAGGTCGTGGTGCTCGACCTCGAGAGCGTGAAGGCGCGTCTGGATCTGCGCCTTTTCCTCTTCGGTCAGAGGGAAGTCCGTCACCTGTGAAAAACTTCATGCCTTTGGCGGCATCGTATCCCTATACTTGGCGAGGGAAAAGCCCCCCGATGCGCCGCAACGACCACGACGTCACCGACTCAGTCCAGACGACCGATCCCGCCGCGGTGGGCGCCGAGGTGGTCCGCCTCTCCAGGAGCCTGTTCAACGGCGTGCGCGTGCCCGAGCTGGAGCGCGCCTTCAGCGACGCCGCGGCGATGTACGCCGGCGCCCACCCGGAATACTGCGCCTGTGACACCGGCTACCACGACATCCAGCACGTCCTCGACGTGACGCTCGCGATGGCGCGCCTCATCGAGGGCTACCAGCGCAGCCGCAGGAACGGCGAGCAGCCCATGACGCGCGAAGTGTTCATCGCCGGCGTTCTCGCCGCGCTGTTCCACGATTTCGGCTACCTGCGCCGGCGCAACGACCGGCGCCACCGCTATGGCGCGGAGTACACGCTGACGCACGTTTCGCGCAGCGCGGCGTTCCTGCGCCGCTACGTGCGCAGCCTCGGCCTGGGTGACGCCCTGGCGCGCGCCGCCGGGACGCTGGTCCATTACACCGGCTACGAGAGGCCGCCGGAAATGATCCGCCTTTCGGACACGCTGCTGCGGCGCGTCGGCCAGATGCTGGGCACCGCCGACATCCTTGCGCAGATGTCGGACCGCTGCTACCTGGAGAAATGCCGCGACCGCCTTTACCCGGAGTTTGCGCTCGCGCGACTCGCCGGGCACGGGATTGCCGCGAGCCGCGCGCTGCCGTCGTTCGCCTCCGGCGAAGACCTTGTGCAGAAGACCCCGGGCTTCTACCAGGGCGCCTTGATGCGCCTTGACCTGCAGCTCGCGCGCTGCTACGAATACGCGGCACGCTATTTCGGCGGCGCCAACCTGTATCTCGACGAGGTGAAGAAAAACATCCGCTACGCCCAGGTCGTGGCGCAGGGGCCGGTGAGCGGGATGCTGCGCCGCCGCCCGCCGCGCACGCTGCCGGAGGGCGTCGAGCCCTACCCGAGGGACCTGATCAGTCTCTGAAGCCGGAGGTCGAGCGATGATTCCCATGACGCCAGACGAGATCAAGGAGTACTGGCACGCCTTCTGCGAGCGCCACCGAATCGACGCAGCGGTACGCGCCAAAGGCGACAGGCAGATCGACAGCGACCCCGAGTACTGGGCCGATCAGACTATGGGACATCTCCTCGAGGTGATCGCGCAGCCGAAGAGCTGAGGCGCGAGCGCAGCTCTTCGAGGCGCTTGCGGTTGACCCCGAAGTCGCGGCGCCCGAGCCGCGAGGCCGAGCGCACGTGGATGACCCCCGCCTGGTCGTCGTGGAAGAATTCGACGTCGTCGACGTAGCGCAGGAGGGGCGTGCGGAACTCGGCGTACAGATAATTGGGTTGGGTCTGGATGATGCTTGTACGTGGCATGCTTTCCACCGCCCGCCGTACCGCTGCAATGGCATCCCCCTTGAAAGCAATCGGCGCGATGTAGTGCTCCGCATCGGCGGGATCGGCCTGCGAGGAGACGCAGTTGGGCGTGCGCTTGCACGGCGCAAGGCGAGCGTTTCTCACGCCGAGATTGCCGGGCCGCTTCCAGGAGAACATCGCCCGGATGCTACCATCGCCGCAACGCACCCAGGGGAGGCATCAATGGAGATCTCGGCGCAGCAGCTCGCGGAACTGTTGATCGGAATCGCCCGCGCCCAGGCTGCGATCGTTCACGGGCTGGAAAACGAGCTTGCCGGCGTACGCAGCGGCCGCGTGGTGCCGGCGCTGCAGAACGTCGCGCACCTGCGCGATCACCCCGAGCCGACCCTCGTCGACCTGCCGGTGCGCGTGCTGCTCACCTCCATGGGCCGGTCGGTCGGCCCCGACCCGGGCGGCATAGCGAAAGACCTGGAACGGCTTTGCGCAGCTAGAAATCGCTAGGCTCGGACGGGAAATTGGGCTGCCTCTTCTCGCGGTGCGAAGCGACGCCCTCCCTCGCTTCGGGGCCGGTGAAGCCGAGCACTTCGAGAGCGAGCGAGGCGTCGAACGTCGGGCCGGCCATCCGCAGCCAGTTGTTGAGCGAGTACTTGGTCCAGCGCAACGCCGTTTGCGCGCCGGCGGCGAGCTTGCGCGCCACTTCGAGCGCTCTTGCCTGCAGCTCGCCTTCCTCGCAGGTGAGCGAAACGAGCCCCAGCCGCTCCGCCTCCTCGCCGCTGATCTGCTCGCACAGCAGCAGGTAGTACTTCGCCTTCGCCATGCCGCAAAGCAGCGGCCAGACGATGGCCGCGTGGTCGCCCGCCGCCACGCCCAGGCGCGTGTGGCCGTCGATGAGCCGCGCGTTCTTCGCCGCGATCGAGACGTCGGCGAGCAGGCCCGCCACCAGCCCCGCGCCGACCGCCGGGCCGTGCATCGCCGAGACCACCATCTTCGAGCAGTTGATCAGGTTGTAGACCAGGTCGCGCGCCTCGCGCCAGACGCGCGCCCGCACGGCGAAGTCGCGCGTCATCTCCTCCACCATCGCGAGGTCGCCGCCGGCGGAGAACCCCTTTCCCGCGCCGCGCAGGATCGCGACGCGCGTGTCGCGATCGAGGTCGACGTCGAGCCAGATGCGCGCCAGCTCCGCGTGCATGCGCGCGGTGGTGACCGGCAGCTTGCCGCCCTCCTCGCCCATGACGATTTCGAGGACGCCGGGCTCGAGGCGGCGGATTTTCAGTTCCTGGTACGCGGAGTAGTCCATGCGGTCATTCTACAATTGGCCAATGTCCCGGCTCCCGTTCCCAGTCTCCTTCGACGACGTCGCCGCGGCGCACGAGCGCATCCGCGCGCAGGCGAAGCGCACCCCGGTGCTCAGGTCGAGCACCATCGACGCGCTCACCGGCGCCAGGGTGTTCTTCAAGTGCGAGAACTTCCAGCGCATGGGCGCCTTCAAGTTTCGCGGTGCCTACAACGCCCTGGCGCAGCTTTCGCCCGAGGAAAAGCGCCGCGGCGCGATTGCCTTTTCCTCCGGCAACCACGCCCAGGCCGTCGCGCTGGCGGGAAAAATATTGGACATAAAAACGCTGATCGTCATGCCTGCGAACGCCCCGCGGGTGAAACTCGACGCCACGCGCGGCTATGGCGCCGAAGTCGTGCTCTACCAGACGGACGAAAAGCGCGAGGAGGTGACCTCGAGGCTGGCGAAAGAAAGAAACCTCAGCCTGGTTCCGCCGTTCGACCACCCGCAGGTCATCGCCGGCCAGGGCACGGCGGCGAAGGAGCTGATCGAGGATGCCGGGCCGCTCGACTATCTGCTGGTGCCCTGCGGCGGGGCCGGGCTGCTGTCGGGCTGCGCGATCGCCGCGCGGCACATGCAGCGCGGCTGCAAAGTGGTCGGCGTCGAGCCCGCGGCGGGCGACGACGCCACCCAATCCTTCAAGACGAAAACCCTGAAAGTGATCCCGGTCCCGGACACGATCGCCGACGGCGCGCGCACGACATCGCTCGGCAAGCTTACTTTCCCGCTGGTGCTCGAGTACGTCGACGACATGCTTACCGTCACCGACGACGAGCTGCTGCGCGCGATGTTCTTCCTGTGGGAGCGGATGAAGATCATCGTCGAGCCGACCGGCGCGCTCGCCGCGTGCGCCCTTCTGGAGAAGAAGCTCGACGCGCGCGCGCTAGCGGGGCGGCGCATCGGCGTGATCCTTTCCGGGGGGAACGTCGACCTGCGCTGGGCGGCGGCGAGATTGCAGGCGCGCCCTTGAGCAAGATGCGCGCTGTCGAGATCAGCCAGCCCGGCGGCCCCGAAGTATTGAAGCTCACCGAGCGCCCGGTGCCGCAGCCGCAGGCGCACGAGATCCTGGTCAAGGTCGCTGCGGCGGGCGTCAACCGCCCCGACCTGCTGCAGCGAAGCGGCAACTACCCGGTGCCGCCCGATGCTTCCGACCTGCCGGGCCTGGAAATCGCTGGCGAGGTCGTCGCGAAAGGCGGCGCGGTGACGCTGTGGAAGATCGGCGACCGGGTCTGCGCGCTGGTGCACGGCGGCGGCTATGCCGAGTACTGCGCGGTGCCTGAAGTGCAGGCGCTGCCGGTGCCGAAAGGCCTGTCGCTCATCGAGGCGGCCTCGCTGCCCGAGACCTGCTTCACCGTCTGGGGGAACGTCTACGACCGCGCGAAGCTCGCGCCCGGCGAATCGCTCCTCGTGCAGGGCGGCACTTCGGGCATCGGCGTGACCGCGATCCAGATGGCGGCCGCCACCGGCAACCGCGTGTTCGCGACCGCCGGCTCCGACGAGAAGTGCGCGGCGTGCGTGCGCCTTGGCGCCGAAAAGGCGTTCAATTACCGCGCCCAGGACTTCGCCGCGGAAGTGCTGGCGGCGACCGCGGGCAAGGGCGTCGACGTGATCCTCGACATGGTGGGCGGCGATTACGTGCCGCGCGAGCTGAAATGCCTCGCCGAGGAAGGGCGCCTCGTGTTCATCGCCTACCTGCGCGGGCCGAAGACCGAGCTCAACATCGACGCCGTGATGCGCAGGCGCCTGACGATCACCGGCTCGACGCTGCGGCCGCGCAGCGTCGAATTCAAGGGCTACATTGCGCGCAGCCTGCGCGAGAAGATCTGGCCGCTGATCGAGGCCGGCAGGATCCGGCCGGTGATCTACAAGAGCTTCCCGCTCGCGCAGGCCGCCGAAGCGCACCGGCTGATGGAGAGCTCGCAGCACATCGGCAAGCTGGTGCTCAGCGTTTAGCGGCCTCGGCTCTCAGCCAGTCGATAAAGGCGGCCACCTCGGGCCGCCCGGCGGCGTCTTGCGCTGCGACGGCGAAATAGGCGCGCGCCGGGTCGGCGCTGCTCTTGAACGGCGCAACGAGCTCCCTGGAAAGCAGGAGATCCTTGACCAGCGGGCTGCGGCCCAGGGCAACGCCGTGGCCCGCGATCGCCGCCGGGATGATCTGCTCGTAGCCCGAGAACGAAAGCGTCGCCGCGGGCCTGAAATCGGTCAGTCCGGCGACCTCCAGCCAGACCTTCCAGTGCAGCCAGGGGTGGCGGCCGTCCGGATCGTCGTATTGCAGCAGGCAATGCTCTTTCAGATCGGCCGGCTGTTTCAGCGGCCGCTTGGGATCGCGCAAAAGCCTCGGGCTGCAGACCGGGAATACCCGCTCACCGAAGAGCCGCACCGCGTTGGGGCCGGCGAGCGAGGCGGGACCGTGCCGGATCGCGAGGTCGAGCCCATCGCGCTCCAGGTCCTGCACGCGCGTTTCCGCGGTGATGCGCACGTCGACGCCCGGGTGCGCGCGGGTGAAGCCGGCGAGCCGCGGGATCAGCCACAGCGCCGCGAACGAGTGCGTGGTGGTGACCGAGAGCGGGCGGCGGCGACCGGACTGACTGCGCAGCCGCTCCGTCGCGCTGCGCATGGTGGTCAGGACCTGCGCGGCCGCGGCGTAGAGCTGATGGCCCGGCTCGGTTAGCGAGAGCGCGCGGTGCCGGCGCTGGAACAGCGTCACGCCCAGCTGGTCTTCCAGCTCCTTGATCTGCCGGCTCACCGCCGACTGGGTCAGGAACAACTCCACACCGGCCTTGGTGAAGGACAGATGGCGCGCGGCGGCCTCGAACCCGACGAGCAGGTCCAGGCCCGGTAACGCATTACTTTTCCTCATGCTAGACCTGAGAATTTACCGTTTGAGCGCCAGGCCGCCAGCATGCATGCTACGCATACCAAACGCAAGGAGAGCGATATGCGTCTAGAACTGAAATCCGGGGCCGTGCGACTCGGCCCGAACCAGACCCTCAAGGTGCTGGATGGCGCCGGCAGCACGGTCCATGCGCTCGAAGGCTCGGTGTGGATCACCGAGGAAAACCAGCCGAAGGACATCGTGCTGCAGCCCGGCGGCTGCTACCGCCTGCGCCATCTCGGTGTCGCGATCGTCAATGCGCTCGGCGGCGAAGCCGCAGTTTCGCTTGTCTGAGAGGACAGCCATGGCCAGGATCGACTTTTCGAGAATACCGGAGATCCATGCCGCCGCGCGGCGCGCACGCGCGGAGGAGATGGGGCGGTTCATCGCGCGCGCTTTTAGAGCAATTAGAATAGGCGCTTCGTTGTCGTGGCGACGGAGCGCGCATGTTCAAGGAAGGCCTGCTCAAGGGTAAGCGCATCCTCGTCACCGGCGGCGGCACGGGCCTCGGCAGGGAGATCGCCGCCAAATACCTTGCTCTGGGCGCCGAGCTGTGGCTTTGCGGCCGGCGCGGGGCGGTGCTGGAGAGCACCGCGAAGGAGCTGACCGCCGGCAGTGGCGGCGTCGTGCGGACCCATTCAGTCGACATCCGCGATGCCGCGGCGGTCGACGCGATGGTGCAGCGCATCTGGGACGAGAGCGGGCCGCTCACCGGCCTGGTCAACAACGCCGCCGGCAATTTCATCAGCCCGACCAAGGACCTGACGCCGAACGGCTTCAACGCGATCGCCAACACCGTTTTCCACGGCACGTTCTACGTCACGCACGCGGTCGGCAAGCGCTGGATCGCCGGCGGCCTGCCGGGTTCGGTGCTCACGATCGTCGTCACCTGGGTCCATACCGGCTCGCCCTATGTCGTGCCCTCCGCGATGTCGAAGGCCGGGCTGCACGTGATGACGAAATCGCTCGCCGTCGAGTGGGGACGCCACGGCATCCGCCTCAACGCCATTGCGCCGGGGCCGTTCCCGACCGAGGGCGCGGCGAAGCGCCTTCGTCCCGGCGGCGGCTTCGAGGACACCACGCACCTCAACCCCATGCGGCGCATCGGCCGCATGGAGGAGCTGCAGAACCTCGCCAGCTTCCTGATGGCCGACGGCTGCGAGTGGCTCACCGGCGAGACGATCGCGCTGGACGGCGCGGGCTACCTCGCCTCGGGCTCGGGGGCCTACTTCACGCAGCTCGACAAGCTCTCCGACGCCGACTGGGACGGCATGCGCGCGCTCATCAAGGCGCAGAACGACAAGGACCGCGCCGGCCGCAGCGCGTGATGACGCAGGTTCCCCGCCCCGCTGCCACGCTGATCCTGCTTCGCCCTGGCGGCGCCGGCGTCGAAGTCCTCATGATCCAGCGCGCGAAGAGCGCCGCGTTCCTCGGCGGCGCCTACGTCTTTCCCGGCGGCGCGCTCGACGCCGCCGATTCCGATCTGAAGAGAAGAATTCTCGGCAGCCTGCCGCCCGAGCCGCCGGCCGAGTACTACATCGCCGCGGTGCGCGAATGCTTCGAGGAGGCCGGCGTCGCGCTGCTTTGCGGCAGGAACGGGGCACAGATCTCGTCGGCGCGCGCGGCGCTCCTGATAAACCGGCGGCAGCAGCCCTTCATCGAGATCCTGGAGAAAGAGGACCTCTACATCCCCGCCGGCGAGCTCGTCTATTACGCCAACTGGATCACGGCGCCGGGACGCTCGCGGCGCTTCGACGCGCGCTTCTTCGTCGCGGTAGCGCCCGAAGGACAGGAAGGCTCGCACGACGCGGCCGAGACGGTGCAGCACCTCTGGATCAGCCCGCGCGAGGCGCTCGCGCGCGGCGAGCGCGGCGAGATCGAGCTCGTCTTCGCGACGCAGCACACGCTGAGAGATTTGATGACTTTCCGGGATCCGCAATCCGCTTTGCAGCAGGTTCGTTTGCGCCCTGCCGTCGAGACCAACCGCACCTGCTGGGCGCAGGGCAAGGAAGGCGCGAAGCTGTTTCGCCGCGCCGATCCGCAGTATTTCGAGATCCACTGGAGCGACCCCGAGGAAACCGGCCAGAGCAGCTACGATCTCGTGCCGGGCGTGCCGAAGCGGCTCGACCGGCTGGTCACGCGTCTCATCGCGCCGAACCCCGGCATGATGACCGGTCCCGGCACCAACACCTATCTCGTCGGCGAGCGCGAGCTCGCGGTGATCGATCCGGGGCCGGCGATCGACTCGCACCTCGAGAAAATCCTCGCCGAAGGCAAGGACCGCATCCGCTGGATCCTGTGCACGCACACGCACGTCGATCATTCGCCCGCCGCCGCGGCGCTGAAGGCGGCGAGCGGCGCGCAGCTCCTGGGCCGGCCGGCGCCCGCGGGGCAGGACGCGACGTTTGCGCCGGACCGCGTGATGTCGCACAACGACCGCTTCATTTTCGACGGCGTGACGCTGCGCGCGCTGCACACGCCGGGGCACGCTTCCAACCACGTCTGCTATCTGCTCGAGCAGACGCGGATGCTGTTCACCGGCGATCACGTGATGCAGGGCTCGACCGTGGTGATCAACCCGCCCGACGGCGACATGCGCGCCTACCTCGACTCGCTCCAGATGCTGCTCGCCGAGGACCTCGCCGTCCTCGCTCCGGGCCACGGCTACCTGATCGGCGAGCCGCACAAGGAAGTGCGGCGCCTGATCTCTCATCGCCTGGCGCGCGAGCGCAAGGTGCTGGCCTCGCTGCAGCAGCTCGGCAGGGCTTCCGTCGAAGAGCTGCTGCCCCTGGTTTACGACGATGTGCCTCAGCGCATCCACCGCGTGGCGGCGCGCTCCCTCACGGCGCACCTCGACAAGCTGGTCGCCGACGGCGCGGTGCGGGCCGAGCGCGCGCGCTACGCGCTGGTAAAATCCGCCGCGGCTGGCTAACATCGCGCCACGAGGAGGCCCCGCCATGGCGTACGAGAAGACCCTGAAGCTGGTGACGAATCTCGATCGCGGCGCGGTCGAGGCGAGGATCGCCGAGATCCGCGACAGCGCGCGCTCGAGCCAGCTTGCAGAGCTGGCCTCGCTCCTCACCGGCGTCGAAGGCCTGCCGCGCGCGCAGATGGAGGCGCGCGTGAAGAGCGCTCTCAAGTGGCTCGCCGACAAGCCGCAGCACAAAACCCTGCTGGCGCTACTGGAGCTCGTGGAGCTCAACCTCCCGAACCTGAAGTAAGCTGCCCTTCGATTACGATCTTTTCACCATCGGCGGCGGCTCGGGCGGAGTCCGCGCGAGCCGCGTGTCCGCCACCTACGGCGCGCGCGTGGCGATCGCCGAGTCCGGCCGCTTCGGCGGCACCTGCGTCAACGTCGGCTGCATCCCCAAGAAGCTGCTCTCGTACGCGGCGCATTTCCGCGAGGATTTCGAGGTCGCGGCGGCCTACGGCTGGGATACGGGCGTGCCGAGCTTCGACTGGCCGACGCTGCTCGCGAACAAGGACCGCGAGATCGAGCGCCTCAACGGCGTCTATGAACGCGCCCTGACCGGCGCGGGAGTGGAAATCATCCGCGGCCGTGCCGTCGTCAAGGGGGCCAATGCAGTCGAGGTGAATGGCCGCACCCATACCGCCCGGCACATCCTCGTGGCGACCGGCGCCTGGCCGCGCCTGCCGCAGATCCCCGGCAGCGAGCTCGCCATCACGTCGAACGAAGCCTTCCACCTCCAGAATCTGCCCTCGCGCGCGCTGGTCGTAGGCGGGGGCTACATCGCGGTGGAGTTCGCCTCGATCTTCAACGGCGTGGGAGTGCCCACCACGCTCGCGTACCGCGGCAGCCGGCTGCTGCGCGGCTTCGACGCCGAGATCGGCGAGCGCCTCCGCGAAGAGATGGCCCGCAAGGGGGTCGACGTGCGGCTCAACATGGACCCGGTGCGCCTGGTGAAGCTCGGCGCGCAGTTCGAGGTCCTGTTCCGCGACGACAGCGTCCAGAACTACGGCCTGGTGATGTTCGCCACCGGGCGCAGGCCGAGCACCCGCGACCTGGGCCTGGAGGCCGCGGGTGTGAAACTGGCCGCGGATGGCGCGGTAGTGGTGGATAAATACTCCAGGAGCACGGTAGACTCGATTTACGCCATCGGCGACGTCACCAACCGGATCAACCTGACCCCGGTCGCGACCGCGGAGGCGATGTGGCTTGCCAGGACGCTGTTTCGCAACCAGCCGACGCCCGTGGACCACGCTAACGTGCCGACCGCAGTCTTCGCCAACCCGAATCTCGCCAGCGTCGGGCTGTCCGAGGAGGCCGCGCGCAAGGCCCACGGCGCGATCGACGTGTACAAGACCTCGTTCCGCGCCCTCAAGCTCACGCTCACCGAGGCGAGCGAGCGCACCTTCATGAAGCTGATCGTCGAGCGCGCCTCGCAGCGCGTCGTGGGAGCGCACATGATCGGCCCCGACGCCGGCGAAGTCATCCAGGGCGTGGCGATCGCGGTGAAGGCTGGCGCGACGAAAGCCGACTTCGACGCCACCCTCGGCATTCATCCCACGGTGGCCGAGGAGTTCGTCACTATGCGCGAGAAAGCGCACTGATGCTGCTCGAATCGCGGGTTGAAAAGGCGATCAACGACCTGAAGCGGCGCGCCGACCTGCCGCTCGCCATCGAGTTGTGGAACGGCAAGCGCTACGCGCTGGCCGCGCAGACCTCGGTCACCATCAGGGTGGCGAGCGCCGGCGCGCTCAAGTACCTCATCGACCCGGACCTCGCCAAGCTGGGCGAGGCTTACGTCGAGGGCCACGTCGACGTCGAAGGGCCGATCCAGGATGTGCTGCGCGCGGCCGAAGGCCTGTCGCGCCACCTCGGCGGCGAGAAGAAAGGCCGCCGCCCGCTCGTCGTCAACCTGCACACGCGCAGCCTTGACGCGAAGGCCATCCAGTACCACTACGACGTCTCGAACGAGTTCTACGCGCTGTTCCTCGACCGCGAGATGGTGTACTCGTGCGCGTACTTCAGGACCGGCGACGAGGACATCCACCTGGCGCAGGCGCAGAAGCTTGACCACCTCTGCCGCAAGCTGCGCCTGCAGCCGGGCGACAAGTTTCTCGACATCGGCTGCGGCTGGGGCGCGTTGGTGCGCTGGGCCGCCAGGCACTACGGCGTCGAGGCAACCGGAGTGACGCTCTCCCAGAACCAGCATCGGCTGGCGAACGAACGCATCCAGGCGGAGGGCCTCGCCGAGCGCTGCAAAGTGCTGCTGCAGGACTACCGCGACATCCCGGGCGCAGCGGTGTACGACAAGATCGCCTCCGTAGGCATGTTCGAGCACGTCGGCCTGAGGAACCTGCCGCTCTACTTCGGCGCCATCCGGCGGCTGGTGAAGGACGGCGGCATCGTCATGAACCACGGCATCACCTCGATCGATCCCGAGAGCCGCGCCGTCGGCCTGGGCGCCGGCGATTTCATCGGCAAGTACGTCTTCCCGCACGGCGAGCTGCCGCACGTCTCGCTGGTGCTGAAGGAAATGGCCTCGGCCGGCCTCGAGGTGATGGACGTCGAGACGCTGCGCCTGCACTACGCCAGGACCCTGCGGCACTGGTCGGACCGGCTCGAAGCCAACCTCGCCGCAGCGCGCAAGCACGCCGACGAGAAGCGCCTGCGCATCTGGCGCACCTACCTCGCCGGCTGCGCGCATGCCTTCGACCAGCGCTGGGTCTCGATCCAGCAAGTACTCGCCACGAAGAGCGCCGATCCCCGCGCCAGCCCGCTCCCTCTCACGCGGGACTACATCTACTCCGGCGCGAAATAGCTCGGAGTTCTAGCGTATAGCAGTCGCGGTCATGCAGACGGTCATCGAGGAAGGCTTCAATGCAGATTCCCCTCCAGCTGACTCCACTCTTCTCAATCGTGTTTGCGAGTACATGCCTGTGGTTCGCAATCGACGCATTCGTGTCGCTCGCAGACATCACCGACCCGGTAGAGGCGTCCGGCGCCACAGAGATCGCTTGGTTCTGGAGCTTTCTCGCTGTGGTCGGAGTGGTACTCGCCTTAGTGTCGTGGAGGATCGCTCAAAGACAGATGGAGGACAACGGAAGATGACCCCATCGCTGGTTGCCGGCAGAGTGCGGATCCGACCGCCGCGAACAGCGGATGCCGAGCAACTCGGCGTTCTCAATCGCCAGCTTGGCTATGCTACGGAGATACAGGAGCTTGTCTCGCGCATTGCCAGGCTGTCCGAGCTGCACGAGCACTTCGTCGCGGTGGCCGAAGTCGATGGCACGGTCGTTGGCTGGGTTCAGGCCGAGCACCGGTTCAGCCTGGAAGCAGGCGACAAGGCGGAGCTCGTCGGCTTGATTGTCGGTGCTGCAGCTCGGCGCAGCGGAGTGGGTGGTTTGCTGGTGCAGGCGGCCGAGGACTGGGCGGCCGATCGAGGCCTGCGCTCCATTGTTGTGCGCTCGAATGTAATACGTCCGGAGTCGCACTCTTTCTACAAGAAAATCGGGTATACGCACTCAAAGACGCAACACGTGTATGCGAAGTCCCTGTGGCAGCAACAGCCGAAACCCGCAACCTGAGCGTGTCGATCGAGCGAGACGCCGACGCCGTCTATGCGTTCCTGTCGGTGCCGGAGAACTTTGCCAAGTGGGCATCGGGACTGGGCTCGCTTCGCCGGGAAAAAGAGCAGTGGATCACCGAAACCCCCGATGGCCCGATGATCGTGCGGTTCTCGGAGCCCAATGCGCTCGGGGTCCTCGATCACTGGGTCTCGCCGCCTTCCGGTGCCGAAATTTATATTCCGCTGCGCGTCGTGAAAAACGGCAGCGGCTGCGAGCTGGTCTTCACTCTCTTTCGCCAGCCAGGCATGGATCAAGCCAGGTTCGAAGCAGATGCTCAGTGGGTCATGCGCGATCTGAAAGCCGCCAAGCAGCTTCTGGAAGCGAAATGATGCACGTCATCGAGACCGGCGGCCTCACGCTGGAGCCGCAGACCGCGGCGCACGCGGAAGAGATGTTCACTGTCCTCAGCGACCCGGCGATCTACGAGTATGAGAACGCGCCTCCGCCGTCTCTCGAATGGCTGCGCGCCCGGTTCGCGCGGCTCGAATCGAGGCGGTCGGCGAACGGCCGGGAACAATGGCTCAACTGGGTCATCCGCTTGCCGAGCTCCGAGCTGGTCGGCTATGTTCAGGCGACGGTGGACTCCAGCGGCCGCGCAGCCATCGCCTACGAGTTGTCCAGCGCTTACTGGGGTCGCGGGCTCGCGGGCCTGGCTGTCCAGGCCATGATCGCCGAGCTGGTCCAGCACTATCAGGTACGCAATTTCGCCGCCGTGTTCAAGCGCGGGAATCTTCGCTCGATGCGCTTGCTCGAGCGCCTGGGTTTCTCGCCAGCCTCGGTTGAGCAACACAAGGCACAGCACGTTGAACCTGGCGAGCTGCTCATGCAACGCGAAGAGAGGTAGCGAATGACAAAGCTTCTGCGACAGCTGGCTCTTTTGAACCTTGCCGCAGCGGTGGCATTCCTGCTGCCGGTCATATTTTGGGCCGTCGCGGAAAACCTCACCGGCGGAACCCTGGCGTTCAAGCTCGAGCCGGGAGAAACGGCCGAGCAGGCGCTCGCCAAGATCCAGGCGGCCACCGACATCGAAACCTTGCGTTACCGCGCGAGCCTGCTCACAAAAATGCGGGAATCCGACAAGCGAACCCGTCAACTCGACGCCGATTTCATGGGGCGCACGCTGCGATGGATATTGGTGCTGATCAGCATTGCGGGCGTGGCCTTCATCGCAAACGCCGGTTTCATGTTCTGGATGCTAAGGAAGCACCGGGCTCCGCCCCAGGCAGCGCCGGCGAGCGCCTGACCCCTGCTGACGATGGACGAAGTCCGCATTGTTCCGACGGGAGAGCAGTATGCGGCGGGCTTTAACGCCGTCGTCGATGCGGTGGCGCGGGAGCGGCGATACATCGGCTTCGTCGCAGGGCCGCCTCTCGAAAGCACCCGGGAGTTTATCCGCAGCATTCTTGGCGGCGCAGGCGTACAGCTGCTGGCCGTCAACCCGAATGACGTGGTGGTGGGGTGGTGCGACATCGTCCGCAATCCACACGAAGGGTTTCGCCACGTCGGCAGGCTCGGCATGGGACTTCTTCCGGACTACCGCGGGCGGGGCTTGGGCAGGCAACTCGTCGCTCAGGCGGTTCGCGCCGCCCGCCAGGCGGGGATCGAGCGGGTAGAGCTGGAAGTGTTCGCCTCGAACGAGCGCGCGATCGCGCTCTATCGTGCGCTCGGCTTCGCGACCGAAGGCTTCAAGCGGCGTGCGCGGAAATTGGACGGGCAATACGAAGATAACGTTTTCATGGCGCTACTCGGTGAAGGCCTATGATCAAATTGGCGATGAGGAAAGTGCGACCCGGACAGGTTGGAGGCCGCGGATCACGCTCGCGCGTCGTCAGCATTCCAAAATTCGATGGAGCCTAGTGCCTGCTGACCGAGCTGATCGAAGACATCGCCAAGCTGGCGCTCATCGTCGCCGGCCTCTACTTCGCGCTCGGTGCGTACGTGCGCCGCACGCGACCCGCCTGGTCCGGACCGCTGGAGAGACGGCGCTTGACCCTCCTGTCGGTGCTCGTCCTCGCGGTGTCCGCGATCAAAGTGAGCGAGGAGGTCATCGGCGGAGAATCGGGACCGGTCGACCAGGCGATCCTGCTGTTCATCCACGGGCATGTTCCAGGCACGCTGACCGGGTTCTTCGAAGCGGTTACGTTTACCGGGTCATCCAAAGTGCTGTTTCCACTCGCGAGCGCAGCGACGATCGCGCTGCTGCTCGCGCGGCGCCGCCTCGAGGCGCTGCTCGTTGCAGCTTCCGTGATCAGCGCTGCGGCGGTGGTCTACATCGTCAAGATGCTGGTCGGCCGGGCGCGCCCGGCGCTCTGGGAGACCGAAGCGTACTGGGGCTCCAGCTTTCCCAGCGGGCATACCCTGGTCGTCGCGGCATTCGCCACCGCTGCCGCTCTTTGCGCGAGCCGGATCAGGCCGGCGGCGCGCAAGCTCGCGCTGTCGATAGCGATCCTATGGATATCTCTTGTCGCCATCTCGCGCCTGGTGCTTGGGGTGCACTGGCCGACCGACGTATTGGCCGCGGCTTGCATCGGAGCGTTTCTACCGCTGGCGATGAGCGTTGCACTTGAGTTACGTTACGCCAAGTGAAACTGGCGCTCCGCTATTTGGTGGTGGCTGCGATTCTCCAATTCGCGACGGGTTGGGCACAGGCTTGCCTGTTTACCCGGAACGTCCAGCCCGAGCGCTGGTATGACTGGGCGAGCGCTCTTTTCTCCGGCGACGTGACCAAAGTCGAGCAGGACCGGCAGAAGTCGCTCGATATCATCACCGTGCGCGTGGTCGAGACTTTCAAGGGCCCCGCAGGGGACATTGCCACCGTGCAGATTCCTACTCGCCTGCGGACCGCGTGCGGGCTGGAACTCCCGGCGGTGGGTGCCCAGGTCCTGGTCGCCCTGGATCCCGGCAATGACAGCGCGTGGGTGCCGTTGAAGGCCAGTTACGCCGAGCAACTGAGAGAATATAAACGCAAGCTGCAACATGGAACCGCGCATTAGCTGGCGCGTTGCAGTCGACGAGGAAGAGACCACCGCGATTTTCGAGCCCGGCGCGCGCGACGCGCAGGCGGTTTTCGTCTGCGCTCACGGCGCCGGCGGTCATCGGGATGACCGCGGCATGGTTCGCCTGGCGGCAGTGCTGCGCCCGCGGGGGTTCGACCTAGTCCGGTTCAACTTCCTCTACCGGGAAAATGGCTCCGGCCGGCCCGACACGATGCCGCGCCTGAAGCGATGCCTGGCTGCCGTCGTCTCGCGCACCCGCAAGGAGGTCGCTCCCCGCCGTCTCATCATCGGCGGGCGCTCGATGGGCGGGCGCGCCGCTTCCATGCTCGCCGCCGACGGCATGGCGTGCGATGCGCTGCTCCTGCTCGCCTATCCGCTCCATCCGGCAGGCAAGCCGGAGCAGCTGCGGGATGCTCATCTGCCGCAGATCAAGGCCCCGGTGCTGTGCTTCAACGGCACGCGCGACGCCCTGTGCCGGCGCGACCTGATGGAGAACGCTCTCGCCACGGTGCGCGTGCCGTGGGAGATGCACTGGCTGGAAGGCGCCGACCATTCGTTCCACGTGCTTAAGTCATCGGGCAGGACCGACGCCGACGTACTCGACGAAGTCGGCGACGCGAGCCAGCGCTGGCTTGCCCGCCGATGAAGCGGCTGGTCCTGTGCTGCGATGGAACGTGGAACAGCGCCGACCAGGAGAGCAACGGCGTTCCCACCCCCACCAACGTGGTGAAGCTCGCCTACCGCGTCGCGAAGCGCGATGGCGCGACGCTGCAGGTGATCTACTACGATCAGGGCGTCGGCACCGGGAATTTCTTCGACCGCCTGACCGGCGGCGCCTTCGGCGACGGGGTGGAAGCCAACATCTACGACGCCTACCGCTTTCTCATCGGCAATTACGAGGCGGGCGACGAGATCTACCTGTTCGGCTTCAGCCGCGGCGCGTACACGGTGCGCAGCATCGGCGGCATGATCCGCAAGTGCGGGATCCTCGCGCGCCCCTACGTCAAGTACTACCACGCCGCGATCGAGCTGTACCGCGATGGCCAGCACCCGGACCAGCCCGGGCCGGCGAAGTTCAGGCAGGACTATTCCATCTGCGGCGCCGAGCCGATTCCCATCAGGATGATCGGCGCCTGGGACACCGTCGGCGTGCTCGGCATCCCGCTGCGCGGCTTGCGCAGCCTGACGCATGCCAAGTACCAGTTTCACGATACCGAGCTGAGCGGCATCGTGCAGCTCGCCTGCCATGCGCTCGCCATCGACGAGCGCCGCGCGCCGTTCGCGCCGACGCTGTGGACTTACAAGCCGAAAACCGGCCAGCAGGTCGAGCAGGTCTGGTTCTGCGGCGCGCACAGCGACATCGGCGGCGGCTACTTGGAGACGGAGCTCTCGGACATCGCCCTCGACTGGATGCTCGGGAAAGCGCGCGGCGCGGGGCTCGCGCTCGACAGCCAGGCCATGGCAGCCTACCCGCTGCAAGGCAACCCGCTCGGCAAGCTGCACAACTCGAAGACCGGGCTTTACCGGCTCACGCCCGGCATCGACCGGGCGATCGGCAGCGATCCCACGCAGTCGCTGCATCCCTCGGTCCGGCAGCGCTGGGAAGGCGATGCTTCGTACCGCCCCGCTTCGCTGCGCAACTACTTCACACGGACATAGCCTCGCTTCAGGCGAGCGTGCGCCAGACAAGCGAGCCGCCCGAAGCGAGCAGCATCAGCGACACCGCGCGCAGCAGCGTCTCGCGCGATATTTTCAGAAACAGCCGCTGCGCTAGGCTGATGCCAAGCAGCGCTGCCGGCACCACGGCGAGCGCGGCCCGCCACACGTGCGGATCGAGCAGCAGCCCGGTGAGGAGAAACGCGCTCGCGCGCAGCGAGATGCTGGTGAGCGTGGCGAAGCCCATGGTGGCGCGGAACTGCTCCTTGGTGAGCCCGCGATGCGAGAGGTAGATCGCGTACGGCGGGCCGCCGGCGCCGAAGAGGGTGCTGGTGATGCCGCCCGCCAGTCCCGCGAGCCAGGCCCAATGCATGGAGACCTTTTTCATGCGGTGAGGAACCAGGCTGTAGAGGCCGAACGCGAGGATGAAAACGCCCAGCAGCAGCGTCGCCGTGGTGCGCGGCAGGTTGACGAGGAGCGTGACCCCGAGCGCGGTGCCGACGACGATCATCGGTACCAGCCGCACCCATTCATCGCGCAGCGCCTTCCTGGGGTTCTCGAAGCCGATGCGCAGCGCGCAGGACAAGTCGGCCAGGACGAAAAGCGCAAGCGCGAACTTGAGCGGCACCAGGTGCGTGGCGAGCGGAATGGTCACCAGCGCCGCGCCGAAGCCGGTGACGCCGAAGAGCAGCGCGCCCAGGAACGCGATCCCGGCGAGGAGCGCTACCTCATGCACCGATGATCAGGTCCTCGTGAGAAAAATGCACTACCCCCCTCTCTCAAAGCAAGGCTCCTCTGGCCGTAATGGGCCAAAGCGCCTCCACCACGCCCTGCCTCACGCAGACGTACCAGTCGTAGAGATTCACCGTGGGGTCGCAGTGGCCAGGCACCAGCAGGAGCTTCTCGCCGAGCGCGGGTGCAGCAGCCCCTGGCGCAATGTCTACCCGCCCGTGCTCGTCCGACGCGGCTGCATAGATGAGCCCGGGTTTCTGCCAGACGCCCGGCATGCCGGAGTCGACGCTCGACGCCTTGAGGCCGGCGTCGACGATGGCGCGATCCGGCGCCGGCCGGCTCATTACCGTGGCGAGCACGAACAGCGAGTGCTCGAAGCGCGGCAGCGGCGCGGCCCATTCGTTGCGCGCGTAGTCGGCGTCCATGAACACGTAGGAGCCGGGCTGGATCTCGTTCCACGCGCCAGACTCGACCTCGAACATGAAAGTGCCGCTCCCCGCCCCGGTGACGATCGGGCAGGGAATTTTCTCTTTCTCCAGGAGAGCTTTTGTAAGAACCACCTGATCGCAGGCGGCCTGGATCGCCGCCCGGCGCTCGGACATCGAGCGCAGGTGCTGGGCGCGGCCGTGATAGGCCTGCAATCCCGCGAACCGCAGCGTGCGGGATCGCGCGATCTCCCGCGCCAGCGCCAGCGCCGGCTCGCCGGGCGCGACGCCGCAGCGGCGCATGCCGATGTCGAGCTCGACGTACACGTCGAGCTTCGCTCCCGAAGCCTCCAGTTGACGTAGATTCTCTCGATTGTCGACGCACACCCCGAGCCGCGCGCGCGTGGAGAGCGCCGCGAGGCGCCCGAGCTTCGGCGCGCCGACGACTTCGTTGGAGACCAGCACGTCCTCGATGCCGCCCTCGACCATCGCCTCGGCCTCGGACACTTTCTGGCAGCACACCCCGATCGCGCCGGCGGCGACCTGGCGCTTCGCGATTTCTGGGCATTTGTGGGTCTTGGCGTGGGCGCGCACGCGAACCCGGTTTTTCACTGTGTCGCCCAGGGTTCCGACGTTCTTCTCGAAGGCATCCAGATCGATGATCAGCGCAGGCGTGTCGATGTCCGCGACGCGCATGCCGACTGCAGCCGGTGCACGCATGGCTAGACCGCCGCTGCCTTTCTGGAGCGCTCCTGCAGCGCGAACCAGGCGACGGCGGCCGCCATCAGCGCCACCAGCGGCAGCGCAAGCAGGTTGACGCGCTCCCAGCCGACGGTCGTCACCGTCATGCCCGAAGCGAGCGAGGAAACGGCCATCATGGCGAAGATCGCCTGGTCGTTGGCTCCCTGGGCCTTCGCGCGCTCCTCCGGGCGGTAGGTCTGCGTGAGCAGCGTCGTGCCGCTGATGTAGAGGAAGTTCCAGCCCACCCCGAGCAGCACCAGCGCCCACCAGAACTGCGCCACCGAGATGCCGGACAGCGCGATGCCGATCGACGCGAAGTTGAGCAGCACGCCGGCCAGCATTACCGGCGCGAGGCCGAGGCGCCGGATCAGGGAACCGGTGACGAAGGAAGGCGCGAACATGCCGACGACGTGGGCCGAGATGACGAACGCGGCGTCGGCATAGGGGTGGCCGCAGACGCCCATGGCGATCGGGGTCGAGGTCATGAGAAAGTTCATCACGCCGTAACTGGTCGCCCCGCACAGGACTGCGACGATGAACCTGGGCTGCGCCGCGATCTGCAGCAGCGGCCTGCCGGAGGCCGACTGCTCGCCTGCCGCGGGCGGCGGGATGCGGATGAACCGCAGCAGCGCCACGGTGACGAGCGCGAAAGCGATCAGCGACAGGTAGCTGCCCATGAACCTGGCGTCGAACAGGTCGATCGTCCAGCGGCTGACCCCCGGCCCGAGGATGCCGC
>Ga0307469_10000266_pt1 | contig 20184 bp, 18 predicted proteins | sample atmos_gasesAM2C__FD_203084 | JGI IMG/M metagenome (GOLD analysis project Ga0307469, IMG submission 203084) | Hardwood forest soil microbial communities from Morgan-Monroe State Forest, Indiana, United States - atmos_gasesAM2C_515 | ecosystem: Environmental > Terrestrial > Soil > Temperate...
CACCGGCGTCAACATCGCCATGGCCAAGGTCGCCGCGGTGAAGAAGGTGCCGATCTTCAACATCGGCCCGGGCGGCGCCTCGCTCACCAACGAGGACTGCACCGCCTACTCGGTGCACTACACCTACGACACGGTGGCGCTCGCCAACGGCACGGCGAGCGCCATCGTCAACGCCGGCGGCAAGACCTGGTTCTACCTCACCGCCGACTACGCCTTCGGTACCCAGCTGCAGGCCGCCGCCTCCAGGGTAGTGGAGACGCACGGCGGCAAGAACCTCGGCGCGGTGCGCGTGCCGCTCGGTGCGGCCGACTTCTCCTCCTTCCTGCTGCAGGCGCAGGCCTCCGGCGCGCAGGTGCTCGGGCTTTCCAACGCCGGCACCGACTTCAGCAACTCGCTCAAGGCCGCCAACGAGTTCGGCATCACCAAGACCATGAAGCCGGCGGCGCTGCTCGCCTTTATTACCGACATCCACAGCCTCACGCTCCAGACCGCGCAGGGGCTGTACCTGACGGATGCGTGGTACTGGGATCTGAACCCCGAGACGCGCGCCTTCGGCAAGCGCTTCTTCGAGAAGTTCGGCCGCGAGCCCACCATGGATCAGGCGGGCGCCTATTCCGCTACCCTCACCTACCTCAAGGCGGTGAAGGCCGTGGGCAGCACGGACTCCGACAAGGTGATGGCGGAGCTCAAGCGCACCCGGATCAACGACATGTTCACCAGGGGCGGCTACATCCGCGCCGACGGCGCCATGATCCACGATATGTATGTCTGGCAGGTCAAGACTCCGCAGGAGTCGAAGTACCCGTGGGACTACTACAAGCTGGTGAAGAAGATGAGCGGCGAGGAGGCCTTCGGTCCGATCACCGGATTGTGCCCGCTCGCGCCCGCGCCCAGGTAGGCTCACCCGCCGACCTGACGCACTTCGCGCAAACCACCCCGCCGCCGTGACCACCGTCTTCGGCATCCCGGTGGCCGTGATCCTCGGCCAGCTGATGCTCGGGCTGGTCAACGGCTCGTTCTATGCGCTGCTGAGCCTCGGGCTGGCGGTGATCTTCGGGCTCATGCGGGTCGTCAATTTCGCCCACGGCGCCTTCTACACGCTCGGCGCGTTCGCCGCGCTCCTCGGACTGCAGCAGCTCGGGATCAACTACTGGGCCTCGCTCGCGCTGGCTCCGCTCGCGGTAGGACTCATCGGCATCGCGGTGGAGCGGCTGCTGCTGCGGCGGGTGTCCGGTCTCGACCCGCTCTACGGCCTGCTGCTCACCTTCGGGCTCGCCCTGATATGCGAGGGCTCGCTCACCAAGGTGTTCGGAGCCACCGGCCAGTCGTATCCCGTGCCGCCAGCGCTCGCGGGAGCTGTGAATCTCGGCTTCATGTTCCTGCCGCTCTATCGCGCCTGGGTGATCGCCGTATCGATCGTGGTGTGCTTCAGCACCTGGTTCGTGATCGAGCGCACCCGGCTCGGCGCGACGTTGCGCGCCGCCACCGAGAACGCGCCGCTCGTGCAGGCCTTCGGCGTCAACGTGCCGCTGCTGGTCGCGGCGACCTATGGCGGAGGCGTGGCGCTCGCCGCGCTCGCCGGAGTACTCGCCTCCCCCATCGTGCTGGTGAACTCGCACATGGGAAGCTCGCTGGTCATCGTGGTGTTCGCGGTGGTGGTGATCGGCGGGATGGGATCGATCCTCGGCTCGATCGTCAGCGGGCTCGCGCTCGGGATCGTCGAGGGCTTCACCAAGGTCATCTACCCCGAAGCGTCCAACGTCGTGATCTTCCTCGTCATGGCGCTGGTGTTGATCCTCAGGCCCACCGGGCTGTTCGGCAGGGACTAGGCTCGTGCGCACCACGACGATCCTCTACGCGCTGCTCGGGCTCTTCGCCCTGTGCGTGCCGCTGCTCGGGATCTATCCGGTATTCATGATGCAGCTCCTGTGCGTGGCGATGTTCGCCTGCGCCTTCAACCTGCTGCTCGGCTTCGGCCGCATGCTCTCCTTCGGCCACGCGGCCTTCTTCGGGTCCGCGGCCTACGCGACCGGGTGGCTGATCACCGCGCACGCCTGGGGCCCGGGGGCGGCGATTTTCGCGGGCGTCGCGGTCGCCGCGATCCTCGGGCTCGCCGTCGGGACGCTCGCCATCCGCCGCCAGGGCATTTACTTCGCCATGATCACGCTCGCCCTGGCGCAGCTCGTCTATTTCGTGTGCCTCGAGGCCCCCTTCACCGGCGGCGAGAACGGCCTGCAGGGCGTGCCGCGCGGCAAGCTCCTCGGGTTCCTGCCGCTGAAGTCGGATCTGGTGCTCTATTACGTCGTGCTGGCGGTGTTCGTTGCGGTGTATCTGTTCATCCGCCGGGTGGTCCACTCGCCCTTCGGCCAGGTGCTGAAGGCGATCCGCGAGAATGAGCCGCGCGCCACCTCGCTCGGCTACGAGATCAACCGCTACAAGCTCCTCGCCTTCGTGCTGTCGGCGACGCTCGCGGGCCTGGCCGGAGCGCTGAAAGCGCTGGTGTTCGGCTTCGTGACGCTCACCGACGTCGATCAGTCGACCTCGGGGGAAGTGATCCTGATGACCCTGCTCGGCGGCACCGGGACCTTCTTTGGCCCGGTGCTGGGCGCCGCGGTCGTCGTCACCCTGCAGCAGTATCTTTCCGACCTGGTCGGCGGCTGGGTTACCGCCATCATCGGCGCGATCTTCGTCGCCTGCGTCCTGTCATTCCGCAGCGGAGTGGTCGGCGAGCTCGCGGCGTGGCATCTGCGCCGGCAGAAGGCCTCCAACGGCCCCGTTGTCTAGCGGGCAAGACCGCGCTCTTTGCCCGCGGGTCCGAGCGCGCTAATGGGCGTGGCCAGTCAGATTGCCGCGCGGAATTGAGCCGGAGGCTTGTACAGTCCGCCCGAGCAGGCGACGAGGTCCTCGATACTGCCGGCGGCGAGCAGCGAACGCCGGGCCGCGCCGCGCTCGACGCCGAGATCCTCGGGATACGCGACGATGCCGCGGGCCCGCAGGCTGGCGCTGCGCTCCGGGGTGGTGGCGCGCCCCACGGGGGTAGCGCCCGCAATGGCGGCGAGCGCGGCGCGGCGTTCCTCCGCCCCCTGCGCTTTGTAGAGGTAGGCGATCCCCAGCTCGCTGACCACGTGACTCACGTCGTCGCCGTAGATCATGATCGGGGCGATGGGCATGCCGCAGTGCCGGCCGACCTGCACCGCATCGAGCGACTCGACCAGCGTCGGGCTGCCGCTGCGGCTGACGGTCTCCACCAGCTGTACGACCAGCTTGCGGCCGCGCACGATCGGAGCATCGGCGGCGATCAGGCTGAGCCACGCAGGGCTGCTGTGGCGCCGGCCCCTGGGGTCGTGCCCGAGGTTGGGCGCGCCGCCGAAGCCCGCGATGCGGCCGTGCGTGACGGTGGAGGAGTTGCCGTCGGCGTCCATCTGCAGCGTCGCGCCGATGAACAGGTCCACGCCGTACTGTCCGGCAAGCTGGGCCAGCACGCGATTCGATCTGAGGCTCCCATCGCCGCCGACAAAGAACACGTCGGAGCGCGCACGCACGTAGTCCTCCATGCCCACTTCGCTGCCGAAGCAATGGATGCTCTCGATCCAGCCGCTCTCGATCGCCGGGATGAGCGTCGGATGCGGGTTGAGCGCCCAGTTGCGGCAGATGCGGCCCTTGAGCCCGAGCGACGTCGCGTAGGTGGGCAGCAGCAGCTCGATCGCTGCGGTGCCGAGCCCGATCCCGTGGTTGAGCGAGGTGACACCGTGCTGCTCGTAGATGCCCCGGATCACCATCATTCCCATCAGCACCTGCAGCTCGCTGATGCGGCGCGGATCGCGCGTAAACAGCGGCTCGAGGGCGAACGGCCGGTCGGCGCGCACGACGAGGTCGACCCACGAGCCGGGAATGTCTACCCGCGGCAGCCGCTCCACCACCTCGTTGACCTGCGCGAGAACGACGCCGTGGCGAAACGCGGTGGCCTCCACGATCGTGGGGGTGTCCTCGGTGTTGGCTCCGGTGTAGAGGTTCCCCGACGGATCGGCCTGCACGGCGCACACCAGCGCCACCTGTGGCGTCAGATCGACGAACATGCGGGCGTAGAGCTCGATGTAGGTGTGGATCGCGCCGATCTCGAGCCGCCGTGTCTCGAGCAGCTGAGCGAGCCTCACGCTCTGCGGACCGGCATAGGCGAACTCCACCCGCCGCGCGATGCCGCGCTCGAACAGCGCCAGATGCTCCGGGCGGCTGATCGAGCCGATCAGCAGATGCAGGTCGTGGAGGCGCTGCGGGTCCACCTCCGCCAGCGAGCGTGACAGGAAATCCGCCTGCTTCTGGTTATTGCCCTCGAGCGCGACCCGGTCGCCGGACCTCAGCAGCGCCTCGAGAACCGGGACGATGTCCGCCGCCCGCACCAGCTTGCCATCGAGGTGCGCGGCGACCGCCTCGAGCCTCCGCGCCTTGTCTTCGCGGCGTGTGGTCCAGGACATCTGCTAGCGGTCCTTCATCGCGAGATTGCGGGCGAGGAACGTATAGATGTCCGCGTGCAGGGCGATCGCGCGGTAGACGGTCTGGCTGCCGCCGTGGCCCGAGTTGAGCTCCACGTCGAGCAGCACCGGCGCCGCGCCCGCCTGGCTCCCCTGCAGCGCCGCGGCGAACTTGAAGGAGTGGGCGGGCATCACGCGGGTGTCGTGATCGCCGGTGATCACGAGCGTCGCCGGATAGTGCACGCCCGCGCGCACGTTGTGCAGCGGCGAATAGGCGTAGAGCGCCTTGAATTCCTCGGGGTCGTCGGGGGAACCGAAGTCCCCTTCCCACCCGGCGCCCTGCCCGAACTCAGGGAAGCGCAGCATGTCCATGACGCCCACGTCCGCGATGACGGCGCCGTAGAGCTCGGGCCGCTGCGTCATGCAGGCGCCGACCAGGAGGCCGCCATTCGAGGCGCCGTAGATCGCCAGCCGCGGCGCCGAGGTGTAGTGGTGAGCGATCAGCCATTCGCCCGCGGCGATGAAGTCATCGAACGCCACCTGGCGGTGGGTGCGGATCGCCTGGCGGTGCCACGCCTCGCCGTACTCGCCGCCGCCGCGGATGTTGGCGACGGCGTACACCCCGCCTCTCTCGAGCCAGGCGATGAGGGCGGCGTCGAACCGCGGCAGATTCGGGATCCCGAAGCCGCCGTAGCCGTAGAGGAGCAGCGGATTGTCGGTGTCGAGCTTCAGCCCCTTGCGGTAGGCGAGCAGCATCGGGATGTGGGTGCCGTCCTTCGCAGGATAGAACACCTGCTCTTCCTCGAACGCTCCCGGGTCGAAGGCGACGTGCGGCGTCCGCCAGCGCGTGCTGCGCCCCCGCTCGAGATCGTAGCGGTAGACCGTCGGCGGCGTGACGAGGTCGCGGAAGGAGTAGAAGGTCTCGGTATCGCCGGCGCGGCCGGCGAAGCCCGCGGCAGTGCCCGCGCCCGGCAGCGCGATCTCCCCAAGGGGCGTGCCGTCGAGGCGGTAGCGCATCACCCGGCTGTGCGCATCGTGCACGCTGCGCACGATGAGCTGATGATCGACCAGTGTCACGCTGGGCGTCGTGAGGTCGACGGCGTCGGCTCCCTCGGGTATCGCCGTGCGCCAGTGGGTGCGCACCGGGTCCGCCGGGTCGATCGCGATGACGCGCCCGTTGGGAGCGTCGAGCGTGGTGAGGAAGTAGAGCCGCCCGGCGTCCGAGCCGACATAGTTGTACGCGGCCTCGAACCCCGCGACGACCGGTTGCGCCGCCGGCGCCGGTGCGTCGAGATCGATGAGATAGATGTTCTCGAGCCCCTGGTCGCCGACCTCCCCCTCCCCCGAGGTGACGACGAGCCAGCGCCCGTCGTCCGAGAGGTGGGGCCAATACTGCCAGTCCGGATGGGCCGGGTCGTAGAGCAGGCGGCGATCGGCGGCCGCAGGCGTGCCGAGCGCGTGATAGTAGACCGCGTCGTCGAGATCCCGGGTGCTGAGCTCGGCGCCGGCGCGTGGCGCGGGGAAGGCGCTGTAGTAAAGGCCCTTGCCATCGCGCGCAAACGCGGGGGCGTAGTACTTGGTGAACCGCAGCAGGTCGGGGAGGTCCTGTCCGGTCACGAGATCCCGTACGCGCCACTCCGTCCAGTCCGATCCGCCCACCGACACGCCGTAGGCGAGCAGCCGCCCGTCGCGGCTGGCGACGTAGCCGGTCACGATGCCCTCGGGGGAGAGCGTGTTGGGGTCCACGCCGACCGAGCCGCGCGCGCCCGCGTCGGGCGTCACGTAGAGCACCGCCTGGTCCTGATGGCCGGTGTTGCGGGTATAGAAGTAGCGGCCGCTCTCCTTGAAGGGAACGCCGAAGGCCTCGAAGTCGTAGAGCGCCGCGATCCGCCGGGTCAGCTGCGCGCGCAGCGCAGTCGCCGACAGGTAGCCCTGGGTCAGCTTCGCCTCGGCCTCGACCCAGCCGCGGGTCGCGGGCGAGTCGAGCTCCTCGAGCCAGCGGTAGGGATCGGCGACCGCGGTGCCGTGGTAGTCATCGACCACGTTGCCGCGCGGGGCGGGCGGGTACACGAGCGCGACGCCCGCGAGCGCGGTGCAGCCGAACGCCGCTACGAGGCATCCGCTCAGGCGAGCGGCCCGATGTGAAAGTTGGCGCATCAGCAAAGAGCAGTCTCCCGAACAGTGGCCTCTGACCCGAGAGGGTGCGCATTGTGCCCTGCCCGTCACGGCCGCACCACGGTAAGATCGCCCCATGCCGCAGCACATCGGCATCGTGGCCTGCTCGGCGGAGGGCGCGGCGCTCTGCTACCGCACGGTCTGTCTCGAGGGCGCGCAGTTCCTCGGCGACTTCGATCACCCCGAGGTGTCGCTCCACAATCATTCCCTGGCGCGTTACATGCGCTCGATCGATGCCGGCGACTGGCCGGGCGTCGCGGAGCTGATGCTGTCCTCGGCCAACAAGCTCGCTCGGCTCGGGGCCGACTTTCTCATCTGCCCGGACAACACCCTGCACCAGGCGTTTCCCTGGGTGGTGCGGCGCTCGCCGCTCCCCTGGCTGCACATCGCCGAGGTGGTGGCCGCGCAGGCGGTGGAGCGCGGTTTTCACACGCTCGGCATCACCGGCACGCGCTACCTGGTCGACAGCGAGGTCTATCCGGAGAAGCTCACGGCCCGCGGACTCAGGTACCAGCGTCCGGCGAGCGCCGAGCGCGCCGAGATCAACCGCATCATCTTCGAGGAGCTGGTGTGCGGGGTGTTCAAGCCCGCGGCGGTGACTTACTTCCAGGGGGTCATCGCGCGCATGAAGGACGCGGGGTGCGATGCGGTGGTGCTCGGCTGCACCGAAATCCCTCTCATCGTCGACGACGGCAACTCGCCGCTCCCGACGCTCGATTCGACGCGGCTGCTGGCGCGCGCGGCGTTGCGGCGCGCGACGCAACGCGCGGCATCCTGACAGGCCTCGCCTGCCCTCCCTTGCGTGAGCCGCGGCGGCGGGCGAGCGCCCGCCGCACGGTGCGGGCTACTTCTCTTTCTTGCTCTCGAACTTGAAGGACACGTTCACCCGGGCGCGGTAGGCGCGCACCTTGCCGTTCGCTACCTGCATGTCGAGCTGCTTGACCTCGACGATGCGCAGGTCCCGGAGGCTCTTGGCGGCCTGATACACCGCGGCCGCGGCCGCCTTTTCCCAGGACTCGGGGCTGGTGCCGACCAACTCGACGATCTTGTAGACGCTCTCGGCCATGGCTTGCTCACCTTTCGTCCCCATCGTGGAGACACTCTTGTTTTGATGGCAGTGTGCGCCTTCCGGGCGCCGCATGCCACGCGCGGCGGCGCCTTGACCCGCGGCGCGGATCGGCGCTACATGAAGGAAACTCGGGGAGGCGAACATGAGACCGAAGCATCTGGCGTTGAGCGGGGCCCTCGCGCTCGCGGCCGGTCTGGCGCCGCCGGCGGCCGGACCTGCGACCGCGGCGCCCGCGGCCAGCGACCCCTATCAGCCGCTCGCCTTTCTGATCGGACACTGCTGGAAAGGCGCCTTCGGCGGCGACGCTCGCACGACTGATGAGCACTGCTTCAGCCGGATCTACGGCGGCCGGTTCGTGCGCGATGAGCACGTCGTGCACCGGGAGGGACGGCCGGACGCGTTCGGCGAGTCGATCTACGTTTGGGATTCAGCCGCCGGGCAGCTGGTGTACTTCTACATCGAGAGCGCGGGCGGCTTCTTGCGCGGGACGGTCACGGCCGAGGACCGTGCGCTGGTGTTTCCGGCCGCCGGCTTCGTCGAAAAAGGCGAGTCGACCAACGTCCGCAGCCGCTGGCAGCGCTCCGGGGACGACGCCTACGACGTCGTCACCGAGTTTCAGGTGAAGGATCGCTGGGTGCCGGGGTTCAGTCTGCACATGCAGCGGGAACGGAGCTCTCCGACCTGAGGCGCGGCCACACCGGCCGGCGCACCAGCGTGCTCTTGCCGAACAGCGACTCGATCAGGTCGACGGCGAGCACGGCGGTCTTGTTGTGCTCGTCGAACGCCGGGTTGAGCTCCACGACGTCGAGCGAAGCGAGGCGGCGCGTATCGGCGATCATCTCCATGCACAGCTGCGCCTCGCGGTAGGTCGGGCCGCCCGGGACGCGCGTGCCGACTCCGGGGGCGATCCCCGGGTCGAGGAAGTCGACGTCGAAGCTCACGTGCAGGTGCGTGTCGTGGTCCATTCCGGCGAGCGCCTGCTCCATGGTCGCCCGCATCCCCATCTCATCCACGTGGCGCATGTCGAATACGTCGAGGCCCTGCTCGTGCACGAAGCGCTTCTCGCCGTCGTCGACGCTGCGGATGCCGATCTGGCGTATCCAGGACGGGTCGATCGCGGGGGTGCGCCCGCCGAGCGCGGTGAGCTCGCGCGGCCCGAACCCGCACAGCACCGCGAGCGGCATGCCATGGACGTTGCCGCTCGGGGAGAGCTCGCTGGTGTTGAAGTCGGCGTGCGCGTCGAGCCACAGCACGCGCAGCTTCCTGCCCTGCTCGCGGCAGTAGCGCGCGACGGCGCTGATCGAGCCGATTCCGAGGGAGTGATCGCCGCCGAGGAGTATCGGCAGCCGTCCGGCGCGCAGCTGCCCATGGACCGCCTCGTGAACCCGCTCGTTCCAGTGCACGACCTGCGGCAGGTGCCGGTAGCCGTGCTGTGGTGGCTGCCAGGGGTTGCCCGGGCCGCTCAAATTGCCGAGATCGACGACCTCGAGCTCCCGCTGCCCGAGCGCCGCCGCGAGCCCGGCGACGCGCAGCGCCTCGGGCCCCATCGAGGCCCCGCGATCCGCCGCGCCCACATCGGTGGGCGCTCCGATCAGACTCGCCGTGCGCGCGCGGCTCATGCCGGTACCTTGGCGGCAGCGGGCTTCGTGCTTCTCTCAACCAGCAGTCCGAACAGGTCCTTGGGATCCTCGAGATCCGGGATCAGGTCGATCTGCCGCTCATTGCCGCGCTCCTCCTGATGAATGCGCATGAGATAGCGGAGCGAGGAGAAATCCTCGAGCGCGAAGCCGACCGAGTCGAAGACGGTGACCTCTGCTTCGCTGGCGCGGCCGCTGGCGCGTCCCGCGAGCACCTCGGCGAGCTCGGTGACCGGGAAATCCGCCGGCAGCTGCTGAATCTCGCCTTCGATGCGCGACTGCGGTTCGAACTCGACTACCACGCGTACATCGGGCCGGCGCAGGATGTCGGCGTGCAGCTCGGTCTTGCCCGGGCAGTCGCCGCCGACGGCATTCAGGTGCATCCCCGGAGCGATCATCGCGGGAGTGAGGATCGTGGCGTTGCGCTTGTCGGCGGTCACCGTGGTGACGATGTCGGCTCCGGCCACCGCATCGGCCGTCGAGCGGGAGCGACGCACCTCGAGGCCCGCGAGCCGCAGCCGGCTCAGGTTGCGCATCAGCTTCTCGGTGGCGAGCGCGTCGGTGTCAAAGAGGCGCAGCTCGCGGATGCCGAGCATGTGGTGGAACGCGATCGCCTGAAACTCGCTCTGCGCGCCGTTGCCGATCAGCGCCATGACGCGGCTGGCGGGGCGGGCCATGCGGCGCGCGGCGAGCGCGGAAGTGGCTGCGGTGCGCAGCGCCGTGGTGAGCGTCAGCTCCGACAGCAGCAGCGGATAGCCGGTCTGAACGTCGGCGAGCACGCCGAATGCGGTCACGGTGAGCAGCCCCACCGCCGTGTTCTTCGGATGGCCGTTCACGTACTTGAAGGCATACAGCCGCCCGTCCGAGGCGGGCATGAGCTCGATCACCCCGACGCTCGAGTGGCTCGCGTGGCGGGCGGACTTCTCGAACTCGCTCCATCGCAGGTAATCGCTCTCGATCTCGCGCGCGAGCTCCGCGATGAAACGCGCCGCACCCCGGCGGGACACCAGCTCCTGGATGCGCTCGATACCGATGAAATCGACCATGACCGCTCTCCAAACCCGCGTACGGGACCTCCCCGGACGTCGGCCGCTTCGAGCATGGTCGGGCCGGCTTGAACCAAAAGAAAGACAGAACTATGTACAGAAGTTGCATGTTATTGAGCATATCGCCAGATACCATTGGCGATATGTGCTATCCTGGGGTTCGTGGATGACATCGACCGCCAGCTGATCGGACTGCTGCGCAACGACGCCCGCGCCTCGGTCGCCTCCCTCGCCAAGGTCCTCGGAGTCGCCCGGGGTACCGTGCAGAACCGGATGGCGCGGCTCGCCGCCAACGGCACCCTCGTCGGCTACACGGTGCGCCTGAAGCCCGACGTCGAGGAGCAGCGCATGCGCGCCTTCATGACCGTCGCGGTCGAGGGCACCCAGGTCGACGCCGTGATCCGCGCGCTGCGCGGCGAGCCGGCCGTGTCCGCGCTCTACAGCACCAACGGCCGGTGGGACATCGTCGCGGAGCTGCGTGCCGACAGCCTCGAAGGCTTCGATCGCGCGCTGGCGCGCATCCGGCTGATCGAGGGGATCTCGCAGACCGAAACCAGCCTGCTGCTCTCGACGTTCAAGTTCTGAGGAGCGCCAGCCAGTCGCGCCGCCGGTCGCCGTAGGCGACGAAGAACGGATTGAGAATGCCCTCGCGCGTGTTGTACTCGAGCGGCCGGCCGCCGACCTCGACCACGGTGCCGCCGGCGGCGACGGCGACTGCATGCCCCGCCGCGGTATCCCATTCTCTGGTCGGCCCGAGGCGCGGGTATAGGTCGGCGGTACCTTCGGCGATCATGCAGAACTTGAGCGAGCTGCCGACGCCTAAGAGCTCGTGCCGGCCGAGCCGCGTGAGGAACCCCTCGAGGGAGTCTCCGCGGTGCGAGCGGCTGCCGACGACGCGCACCGGATCTGCGGCTCGCATTGCGGCGTGCAGCGCGCGCACCTGGGCCCCGTCCGCCTTGCGCCAGGCGCCCTCTCCGGGAATTCCCCAGTAGGTCGTCCCGCTCACCGGCACGTGCACCACCCCGAGCACTGGCGCGTGTGCCTCGATCAGCGCGATGTTGACGGTGAACTCGCCGTTGCGCGAGAGAAACTCGCGCGTTCCATCGAGCGGATCGACCAGCCAGTGGCGCGTCCAGCGCGAGCGCTCGGCGTAAGGCGGCAGGTCCCCCTCCTCGGACAGCACCGGCACGCCCGGCGTCAGCTCCGCGAGCGCGCTCACGATCAGCCGCTGCGAGCGCAGGTCGGCGGCCGTGAGCGGCGAATCGTCTTCCTTCAGGGTCGCCGCAGTCTCGCCCTGCGCGTACACCTCGAGGATCTCGCGACCCGCCGCCTGCGCGATCGCGGCCACGCGCACGGCAAGCGACGCAGGCGCCTCGCTCATGCCGGGTCCGTCACTCCCGCCGCCTTCAGGTGCGCCACCACCAGATCGGCGGCTCCCTCGGCACTGACCCTGGTCGTGTCGATGCGGATCTCCGGATGCTCCGGCGTCTCGTAGGGAGAGTCGATGCCGGTGAAGTTCTTGAGCTCCCCGCGGCGGGCCTTGCGATAGAGCCCCTTGACGTCGCGGCCCTCGGCCACGGCGAGCGGCGTGTCGACGAACACCTCGAAGAACTCCCCCGCCCCGAACAGGGCGCGGGCCATGCGCCGCTCGGCGCGGAACGGGGAGATGAACGACACCAGCACGATGAGCCCCGCATCGACCATGAGGCGCGAGACCTCCGCCACGCGGCGGATGTTCTCGACGCGATCCTGCGCGGCGAACCCCAGGTCCTTGTTGAGGCCGTGACGGACGTTGTCGCCGTCGAGGAGGTAAGTATGACGGCCGAGCGCTGCGAGCTGCTTCTCGATGCGATTCGCGATGGTCGACTTGCCGGCGCCGGAGAGCCCCGTGAGCCACAGCACGCAGGCCCTCTGCCCTTTCTGCCGCGCACGCAGCTTCTTGTCGACGTCGAGCGCCTGCCAGTGGACGTTCTGCGAGCGGCGCAGCGCGAAGTGGATCAGGCCGGCGCCAACCGTGCCGTTGCTGATGCGGTCGATGAGGATGAAGCCGCCCAGGGCGCGATTGTCCGCATAGGGCTCGAAGGCGATCGGCTGATCGAGCTCGACCTCGCAGACCCCGATGTCGTTGAGCTCGAGCCGCTCGGCGGCGGCGTGCTCGAGCGTATTGACGTTGATCCTGTGTTTGAGCGGGGTCACCGTGGCCGAGACGGTGCGGGCGCCCGTCTTCATGAGGTACGCGCGCCCCTGCAGCATCGGCTCATCGTGCAGCCAGATGATGGTGGCCTCGAACTGATCGGCCACCTGCGGGGCGGCATCGGCGGCGGCGATGACGTCTCCCCGGCCGACGTCGACCTCCGAGCCGAGGGTGAGCGTGACCGACTGTCCGGCGATGGCGGCCTCGAGATCTCCGTCCGCCGTCACGATGCGCGCGATCCTGGCTTCGCGCCCCGAAGGGAGGATCCGCACCCGATCGCCCGGCCGGACGCTGCCGCTGACGATCTGGCCGCAGAAGCCGCGGAATTCCGCGCCCGGCCGGTTCACCCATTGCACCGGCAGCCGGAAGGGTTGGTCGCCGGGGCGACTGTCCACCTGCACGCTCTCGAGGTGCTCGAGGAGCGTCGGACCCGTAAACCACGGCATGTTGGCGCCGTGCTGGGTGACGTTGTCGCCGTAAGCCGCCGAGATCGGGATGGGCATGATCTGCGTCAGCCCGATCTGCGCGCCGAAGCTGCGGTACTCGCTCACGATCGTCTCGAACACCGCGCGCCCGTAGCCTGCCAGGTCCATCTTGTTGACCGCGAGCACCACCTGCGAGATGCCGAGGAGGCGCGCGAGGTAGCTGTGGCGGCGTGTCTGCGTGAGTACGCCCTTGCGGGAATCGACCAGGATGACCGCCAGGTCGGCGTTCGAGGCGCCGGTCACCATGTTGCGGGTGTACTGCTCGTGTCCCGGAGTGTCGGCGACGATGAACTTGCGCTTGTCGGTGGCGAAATACCGGTAGGCCACATCGATGGTGATGCCCTGCTCGCGCTCGGCGGTGAGGCCGTCGACGAGCAGCGCCAGGTCGAGCTCGGCGCCGCGCGTGCCGAAGCGGCGCGTGTCCGCATCGAGCGCGGCGAGCTGGTCGTCGAAGATCACCCTGGACTCGTACAGGAGCCTGCCGATGAGGGTCGACTTGCCGTCATCGACCGAGCCGCAGGTGATGAAGCGCAGCAGGCTCATGCGGTCGTGCGCCTCGAGATAGGCGTCGACGTCGCGCGCGGCGGCGGGCGCGGGGCGGCGGGCCATCAGAAATAGCCCTCGATCTTCTTGGACTCCATGGAGCCCATCGCGTCGTGGTCGATGACGCGTCCCTGACGCTCCGAGGTCCGGGTCGAGAGCATCTCGGCGATGACCCCTTCGACCGTATCCGCGTTGCTCTCGATGGCGCCGGTGAGGGGATAGCAGCCGAGCGTGCGGAAGCGCACTTTCCTCACCTGCGGCTGCTCACCGGGCTTCAGCGGCAGCCGCTCGTCGTCCACCATGATCAGGGCGCCGTCGCGCTCGACCACCGGACGCGGGGCGGCCAGGTACAGCGGCACGACGGCGATGTTCTCGCGCCGGATGTACTGCCAGACGTCGAGCTCGGTCCAGTTCGAGAGCGGGAATACCCGGATGCTCTCGCCCGGACGATGGCGCGCGTTGTAGAGCGACCAGAGCTCGGGGCGCTGCTGGCGTGGATCCCAGCGGTGCTGCGCCGAGCGGAACGAGAAGATGCGCTCCTTGGCGCGGCTCTTTTCCTCGTCGCGGCGCGCGCCGCCGAAAGCGGCATCGAAGCCGTGAGCGTCGAGCGCCTGACGCAGCGCCTGGGTTTTCATCACGTCGGTATGCACCTGCGAGCCATGGGTGAACGGGTTGATCCCGCGCTCGAGCCCCTCCTGGTTCACGTGCACGATCAGCTCCAGCCCCAGGCGCTGGGCCGCCGCGTCACGAAACTCGTACATCGCACGGAATTTCCAGGTGGTATCGACGTGCAGCAGCGGAAACGGCGGGGTAGCCGGGTGGAACGCCTTGACCGCCAGGTGCAGCATCACCGCGCTGTCCTTGCCGATGGAATAGAGCATCACGGGCTTCTCGCACTCGGCGATCACTTCCCTGAAGATGTGAATGCTCTCGGCTTCGAGCCGGTCGAGGTGGGTGAGAGACTCGGCTCGCCTCATCTGGCTGAAGATCCTCCTCAAGCGGTGGGCGCTCGTGTCCGCTCGCGGCAGTATCGCCCAGCCCCGGCGCGGCACGGTAGCACCGTGCGCGGGCCGGGCGCCGGAGGGCATTGTAATAGCCTCCGCGCCGGGCCGATTCGCTGTATTCTGACTGACGTGAACTGGATGGGTCTGGCGCTCTGTTCGGGCCTGCAGGGAATGCTCCTGGCGCTTCCCGTGACGGCCGCGACCGTTCCGACGCCGGCATCCGCGACCGCCGCGCCGCTTGCGGCGATACCCACGCCTCCGGCCCTCGCATCGACGCCCACACCACCTCCCGGGTCGGCCGAGCCGCCGCCGCTCTCCGAAGTCGTGGTGGAAGCGCCGGAGCCGCGCTACGTCGCGAAGACCACCCGCGACCGGATCGGGCGTATCTGGGCGCCGGTGCTGATCGACGGCAAGGGACCTTTCCGCCTGGTGCTCGACACCGGCGCGAATCACTCGGCCGTCATTCCTTCGACCGCCGCGGCGCTCGGCTCACCGGGCGCGGCCACCGCCACCGTGGTCACCGGGTTCACGGGATCCGCAGTAGTGCCGACGATCTCGGTCTCGCGGATGGAGGTCGGCGACCTGCTCATGGGTGAGACCACGCTGCCGGTCGTGGCCGACGTGTTTGGAGGTGCACAGGGTGTGCTCGGCAACGAGGGCCTGGCAGGCAAGCGCATCATGGCGGACTTCATGCACGACCGCCTGGAGATCGCCACTTCCCACGGCGAGCCGCCGCACATCGGCTTCAGTGTCGTGCCCCTGAAAGTGGTCGAGGGCGGGCTGTTGATCGCCGACATCAGGGTCGGGGGCATCCGTTGCAAGGCCATCATCGACACCGGCGCCCAGGGAACGATCGGCAATCTGCCGCTGAGGGAGGCGCTGATGCGTCACCCGCCCCGCGACGCAAAGAAGGCCCAGGTCGTGGGAGTGACGCTCGACGTGCAGAGCGGCGAGAACCTGCCCGCGCCGCAGATCGAGCTGGGCGGACTGACGATCACCGGCGTGCACATCGTCTTCGGCGACATGTACCTCTTCCAGCACTGGCACATGACCGACAAGCCCGTGCTGCTTCTCGGCATGGATCTGCTCGGGTCCTTCGACACGCTGATCATGGACTACCGTATGCGCGAGCTGCAGGTCCGTCTGACCCGCGGTCAACTGCCGCCCTGAGCCCGTCCGGGGCCCGTCGCGGGCTCACGCGCCGGGGACGTGGCGTCGCGCCCTATGACGTGCCCCGTCCGCGGGGTCCCATGCGCAGGAAGCGTCGACGCTCGTTCCACTGATGCCGGGCGTGGAGCCGCTCGGCCTGGTCGCCTGCCTCCGGCGGCAACGCCTGCAACGCGCGCAGCGCGCCCGCATGCGCCATGGCGATCGCAGGATCGGTCTGCAGCATCCCGCGGTAATGCTCGAGGAACTGCGTTTCGGCGGGCCCGCCGCCGCCGGACAGGAGCTCCCTTGCATGCGCGCCGATCGCGGCGGCTTCGCTCTCGGGCAGGTCGCGCGCCAGCGCGAGCGCGTGGTCGACGTCGGCGATCAGTCCGTAGAGCGGCTGCAGCCAGGCCCACGCCGGGTCGGTGGTGATGTGCTTGAGCCGCTCGAGCGGGGAAGCAAATGGAGCGAAGCGCCGCTCGGCTTCGAGCAGCGCGCCGAGCACTCCCTGCAGCGCCGCGCTCGCATCCTTGAGTCCCTCGAGCCACGGGCGGTCGGCCGTCATGTCAGGCCCTCGAGCCAGCTGCAGCCACGGCCGGCGAGCTCGCCGATGTGTTGCACGGTGAAGTCCGCTTGCTCGTACGCCGCCAGCTCGCGTGTGTCTGAGGCATAGTGTCCCTGGCGTGCGAAGACGGTCGTCAGTTTAGGTCCCCAGGCAGCCTTCATGGCCGCCAGTATGCGCAACTTGTCGTCGATCATCACGTAATGCCGGGCGGGATAGCGCCGCTCCACCGCATCGAGCATCTGCTCCTTGTGCAGATAGATGAGCACCCGGCCCGACACTGCGGCCCAGAGCCCCGAGCGCTGCACTTTGCGCGGCTGGAACACGACGTCGCCGTCCGACAGCAGAACCGTCGGGCCGAGACCGGCGCAGCGCGCCAGCGCCGCGAGGGCGCCGGAATACAGCCGATCGGCAAACGGATAGTCGACGAGGAACGCTGAGACCCGCAACAGCTGCGGATCGTCGAGGTTCTCCAGCCGGTAGCGCTGCAGGGCACCGAGGTAATCCGCATAGCCGAGCTCGACGCGCAATTCCTCGAACAGGGCCCAGTAGCGATCGCGGGTGGATTGCCCGAACTCACGCTCGAGGTACGAGCTCAGGTCCGCCTGCACGGCATCGTTGTCGAGCAGGGTGTTATCCACGTCGAACAGGAAGACAGTTCGCGAATCTGGCACTTGCTTCACGTTCTGTCCCCTCGCACCGGGAGCAGTGTACGCTGTCGGGGGGAACGCCTTAACGCTTGGGGCGGTCAACCCCGCGCTCCGGAGCGCGTTTCCCGCGTTCAGGGCATATTTTGCACGGAGGAACGCACATGAGATTTCAGCTGTTCGTGAGCCCCGGCTCGCGGCGCCGCCTGCGGCTGCTCGCCGGCGCCGCCACGCTGCTGCTCGCCCTGGAGAGCTGCGGCGGTTACGGGGACAACTGCAACTACGGCTGCGGCCCCCAGCTCCCGGTCAACGTTCCCAATTCCGTTGCGATCGCCGATGTCAACGGTGACGGGGTGCCGGACCTCCTGGTGGCTACCACCATCGATTCCGGAACCATGGCCAACTCCGGCTTCGCCAACGTGATCCTCGGCAGCGCGACTACCGCCGGCACTTTCGCTACCGGCGTCCAGTATCCCATTACCGGGACCAACCCTTCCGGCATCGCCGTGACGGATCTCACCGGATCCGGGCAATTCGACCTCGTCGTCTCCAACTCCGGCTCGGGGACGATCTCCGTGTTCATGCACGGCGCGACGGCCGGAACCTTCCAGCCGGCGGTCAGCATCGCGACCGGCGGTCAGCCCAACCAGGTCGTGGCCGGAGACCTCACCGGCAGCGGCGCCAACCGCGATCTCGCGCTGGCGGACAACAGCGCCTCCGGCAACGCGATCGTTCTGGTGCACGATGCCGCCAATCCTGGCCAGTTCCTGGCGCCGATCCTGCTGCCCACCAACGGCTTCACGCCCTCGGTCGCGGTCGGCAGCATCGGTAACGGCAGCGTGGCCGTCGTCGCGGCGACCTACGACAGCAACGGCAACAACGGCTCCGTCTACGTCTTCGTGGAGACCTCGACCTCGCCGGTCACATTCGCGGCCCCGATGATTTTCCCTGCAGGCGCTCAGCCGCAGGCGGTGAGAATCGCCGACGTGAACGGGGACGGCCTGCCGGATCTCGTGGTCGCGAACTTCGGACCGGGAACGGATGGCACCGGCGTGCCGGGCGTCTCGGTGCTGCTGCAGAACGCGGCCACTCCCGGCACCTTCGCCGCGCCCGTGACCTATGCGACGCCCGACGGTGCCATAGACGTGGCGGTCGCCGACCTCGACGGTGACGGCAGACCGGATATCGTGGTCGCGAGCATCGACCCTGACTTTTCGGGCGGCGTATCGGTGCTGCTGCAGAATCACGCGCCCGCGGCGGCCGGCACGTTCGGCACCGCGACCGTCTACGCGGGAATGGGCCAGCCTCTCAGCGTCGCGATCGGCGACCTGAACGGTGACGGGCATCCCGACATCGCCGTCGCGGATGGCACGAGCGCTACGGTCCTGCTGCAGAGTGCAACCACTCCGGGGACCTTCGCCAACGCCGTCCAGGTGGGGAACTAGCGCGGAGCGGCCGAAACGCGAGCGCCCGCCGGATCGGCGGGCGCTCTAGTTGTATCGGCAGAAATTGAAGGCGCGACTTTTGCCGGCTGCGCCGTCGGTTCTACCGCGCGCTGTAGCCGCGCGCATCGAGGCAGGAGACCATCGCGCGCCGGTAATCGTCGGCGCTGCCGGACTGCTGTCCGCCGCGCGTCGGGTCGAATCCCGTCTGACCCACCGCCCAGCTGTGGCACTCGTAGCGGTCATTCGCCATCTGCTGGTCGCTCTGTCCGTTGCGCGGATAGACAAAGACATCACCCGCGGGCGGTGCGGCGGAACCGCTCTCGTCGCCGCCCGCCGGCGGCGGCTCGGTCACCACATAGCCGCTGTCTGCCGGGCTATACGTGTAATAGAGGTCGTTCACGTAGTAGTACGGCATCCCGCCCCACCAGAACGTGGCATAGCCGAAGGGAAGGACCGGCAGGAACCAGGCGAATCCCGGGTAGAAATAGCAGTGCGGCCAGAACACGCCACGCCAGTACCCGCCGCCCCAATAGCGGCCCGGGTAGTAGCCACGGCCCGGGTAGTAGACGCGGCCGCCAGCGAAGCGGCTGGTGGTGGCGAAGCTGGCGCCGGAGCGTACTCCGCTGTAGCTGCGCGCCCCCGCGTAGTAATGCGCACCCCCGGCCGCATAGCCGCCGGCGAAGGCAGTACCGTGGCTCACAACGTGTGAGCCGCCGTAGTAGCCGCCCGCAACGTGGCCGCCGCCGTAGTTGCCGCCATTGAAATGGCCGCCGCCGGAAAAGTGGCCACCGCCACCGCTGAAGTGGCCACCGCCGCCACTACTGAGGTGGCCGCCGCCGCCACCGCTGAAGTGGCCCCCGCCACCACCGCCTCCACTATGGCCACCGCCGGAGCTGTGGTCCGCGTAGCTCAACGCCGGCGCACCTGCCACCGCGATACCCAGCAACAGGGCACCCAGCGTCCTTGCAAAAGGTCGTGCGCTCAGTGTGTTCACAGCTGTCACCTCAGTACTTTTCGAGGTTTTATCCATGCCGAATTAGACTCCCCCTTCACGGGGCCGTTCAAGCCTGTGTCCATTAAAACGCAGTCACCTCGGGCTGCGTTGACCCTTTGTCAGAATGAGGTTGGGACCCTCTGTTCCCGAGGCCTGAATCACAGGTTCGAGGTCGCAGCCGCCTGAAAACGGGGGTCTCGCGCGCCGTTTCAATGGCTGTTAATCCGGCTTTAATCTGCCGTTCAGCTTGGCTTAGAACACCATGTTGATGGCGGCCGCCGTCGTCACGCTCGAGCCGGTATTGCGTCCGGCGACGAAGATGCGCGCGCCGAAGATGACGCCAACCCGGGAGCTGAAGTTGTACTCGATGGCGGGCGCCACGGCGAAATACTCGCTCGAGCCCGACCGTGTGTCGACGAGCCCCGGGCCGCCCACGGCCGGCTCGTTGCCGGTGAGGCGCGTGCTCGCGCTGTGAACCCACACCAGATCCGTCGCGAGCACCCAGTTGCGCGTGACGCTGTACTCCGCCGCCGCATCGCCCGTGAAGGAATCGCCCGGATGAGCGTGGCCGCGAAATCCGGCCGGGGTTCCGTAGACGCTCTGATCCCTGAGACTCGCCGAGCTCGAGATCGCGTAGGTCAGATCGAGGCGCACGCGCAGAATCCGCCCGTTCGGAAGCCACAGGTAATCCTGCGAATACCACGCCAGGGAGGTGCTGTAGACGCCCGCGCCGAATCCGTCGGCGGGATTCGCGAGGCCGTCGTA
>Ga0307469_10000267_pt1 | contig 20078 bp, 31 predicted proteins | sample atmos_gasesAM2C__FD_203084 | JGI IMG/M metagenome (GOLD analysis project Ga0307469, IMG submission 203084) | Hardwood forest soil microbial communities from Morgan-Monroe State Forest, Indiana, United States - atmos_gasesAM2C_515 | ecosystem: Environmental > Terrestrial > Soil > Temperate...
CGTCAAGGGCGGAAGGTGCGAAGCCTGCCAGGGGGATGGCGTCATCCGCGTCGAGATGCACTTCCTTCCCGATGTGTACGTGCCCTGCGACGTCTGCAAGGGGCAGCGCTACAACCGCGAGACGCTGGAGATCCGCTACCGCGGCAAGAACATCCACGAAGTGCTCGAGCTCACGGTCGAGGAGGCGCTGCGCTTCTTTCAGAACATCCCCGCCGCCGCGGGCAAGCTCCAGACGCTCGCCGACGTCGGACTCTCCTACGTGCGGCTCGGCCAGAACGCCACGACGCTCTCGGGGGGCGAGGCGCAGCGGGTCAAGCTGTCGCGCGAGCTCGCCAAGCGTGCGACCGGGCGCACACTCTACATCCTCGACGAGCCGACCACGGGCCTGCACTTCCACGACGTCGAGCAGCTGCTGCGCGTGCTGCACCGGCTGCGCGACGAGGGCAACACGATCGTCGTGATCGAGCACAACCTCGATGTCATCAAGACTGCCGACTGGGTGATCGACTTAGGCCCCGAGGGGGGCGAAGGCGGGGGCGAGATCATCGCGGCCGGCACGCCCGAGACGATCGCCTCGAACGCGCGCTCCTACACGGGCGCGTACCTGAGCCCGCTGCTCGCGCGCGATGAGGCTCGCCGCCGGGCATAGGGGCGAATACGGATCGCTCCCGGCTCTGCCCGGGTGTAGCTTGGGCTGGGTATTTTCGGAACCCGCCGCGCGCGTTCAGCGCTATCTAAATATTTGATTTTGTTGAATGAATTCGATCACCGTCACGCGATTGCAAATGCGAACGGTTCTCATCCATAATTGCGTCATGGACGCAGTCGCTACTCCCGCCGGGCTCGCGCTCGATCCCGGTTTCGTGAGTCTTGCCGCGCTCCCTCCCGGGGCTGCCGGGCGGGTGGTCAGCGTCGGCGCGCCCGCGTCCGCCCTCTCCCCGCTCGAACGCCGGCTTCTCGAGTTCGGCTTCGTGAGCGGCGAGCACGTCGAGATCCTTGCCGAGGCACGCCCCGGCCGCGATCCTTTCGTGGTGCGTGTCGGTCATACGACGCTGGCGCTCCGCCGGCGCGAGGCCGAGAGCATCTACGTCGAACTGCACCGAGCCGCTACCCCGGGCGCAGCCGCCACGCCATGAACGCCCCGGCGGCCGCGGCGGTCGCCGCGCCGCAGCTCAGTCTCTCCCTGATCGGCGTGCCGAACTGCGGCAAGACCGCCCTCTTCAATCGCCTGACCGGCAGTCGCCAGAAAGTCGCCAACTATCCCGGCGTCACCGTCGAGCGGAAGGTCGGGCGCCTCACAGGCCCGCGCACCGGCCGGAGCTTCCGGGTCGTGGACCTTCCGGGCGCTTACAGCCTCGAGCCCGCGACACTCGATGAGGCCATCGCGCGTGACGTGATCCTCGGCCGCCACGCGGCCGAGCCCGCGCCCGATCTTCTGGTCTGCGTCGTCGATGCCACGAACCTGCGCCTCAACCTGCGCCTGGTGCTCGAGCTCAAGCGCCTCGGACTGCCGATGATCGTCGCGCTCAACATGAGCGACGTCGCGGCGCAGCGCGGCTACCGATTCGATCGGGCCGCGCTCGAGCGCGCGCTCGGCGTGCCGGTCGTACCCACGGTCGCGATCCGCGCCGGCGGGGAGCGCGAGCTGGTCGAGGCCATCGACACCTATGGATTCGCGGACGCCGCGCTCCGGCGTGCCGGCCCCGAGGCTCCCCCTGCCGCCACCGCCGCGGACATCGAGGCCACTCAGCGCGAGGTGCGGCGCGTGCTGGATGAGATCGGCTACCGCGTGCCGGCGCGCGCGGCGATGCTCGCGCGGCTCGATGCCGTCGTGCTGAACCCGATCGCGGGCCCGCTGCTGCTCGCGGTCGTGCTGTTCCTCATGTTCCAGGCGGTATTCAGCTGGGCCAAGTCACCGCAAAACCTGATCAACGCGGGGATCCAGGGCCTTTCCGCCTGGCTCGGCGGAGTGCTGCCCGCCGGACCCCTGCGGGGACTGCTGCTCGATGGCATCGTCGCCGGAACCGGCAGCGTGCTGGTGTTCCTGCCGCAGATTCTCATCCTGTTCCTCTTCATCCTCGCGCTCGAGGACTCGGGCTATCTGCCGCGCGCGGCGTTCATGCTCGACCGGCTCATGGGCCGCGTGGGACTTTCGGGGCGCGCCTTCATTCCGCTGCTCTCGAGCTTCGCGTGCGCCATCCCGGGAATCATGGCGACGCGCACCATCCCGTCCTCGCGCGATCGCATCGCGACCATCATGATCGCCCCGCTCATGACCTGCTCGGCGCGGCTGCCGGTGTATGCGCTGCTGATCGGGGCCTTCATTCCGCAGCGGGATCTCGGTCCGGTGAATCTGCGCGGTCTGGTGCTGTTCGCTCTCTACCTCGCCGGCGTCGCGAGCGCGCTCGCGGTCGCCTTCGTGCTCAAGCGCACCATGATGCGCGGCGAGTACCGGCCGCTGCTGCTCGAGCTCCCCGAGTATCGCTGGCCGCATCTCTCGAACCTGGTGCTCGGGCTGTGGGAGCGCACCAGGATCTTCCTGACGCGTGTCGGCACCATCATCCTCACGCTCATGGTGGTGCTGTGGTTCCTGGCGAGCCTGCCGGCGCCACCGCCCGGCGCCACCGGTCCCGCCATCCAGTACAGCCTCGCCGGGCTCCTCGGCCGCGGGCTCGGGTATCTGTTCGCGCCGATCGGCTTCAACTGGCAGATCTCGATCGCGCTCGTGCCGGGGCTCGCTGCGCGCGAGGTCGCGGTGAGCGCGCTCGGCACCGTCTACGCCATGTCGGGTACCAGCGATGTGGCCGGGGCGCTCGCGCCGGTCATCGCCCATACCTGGAGCCTCGCGACGGGCCTGTCGCTCCTCGCCTGGTACGTCTTTGCGCCGCAGTGCCTCTCGACGCTCGCGGTAGTCAGGCGCGAGACCAACTCCTGGACCTACCCGCTCGCGATGGCGGCGTACCTGTTCGCGCTCGCCTACCTCGGGGCGCTCGTCACCTATCGGGTGGCGCTGGCACTCGGCGGCGGAGCGCTGCCCGCATGAGCCGGAGGAGCCGATGAGCGTCCTGCTGCAGAGCGCCCTGGTGGGTATGGTGGTCGCGGCGTGCGCGATCTACAGCGCCTGGCGCCTCGCCTCGGTGCGACTGCGGCTGCGGCTGATCGATGCACTCGCCTCCCTGCCGCGCCCGCTCACGACGCCGTGGCTCGCCGCGCTGAGGGGCCGCGCGCTCGCCCAGCTGGCCGGCGGCTGCGCCGGTTGCGCCGCGGGCGGCGCGCCTACGCGGGACGCGGCGGCGCGCCCGAATCAAACACCTGGTGCACTTCGCCGTTGACGATGCGCTCCTGGTAGTTGCCGCGCGTGTAGCCGCCGACCACGCGGCGCCAGAAGCGCACCGCATCGGCGTTGCGCAGGTACTCGGTGATCTCCCAGCGTCCGGCGAAGCGATTGAGGATCAGCTCGACGGCGCTGCGCCCGACGCCGAGCCGCCGCCGGGCGCGCGTGATGAAGAACTCCGCCATGCGGTAGTCGGTGCGCGGCGGCGGTGCGGGACTCGCGCGCAGCACGCGCGCAAAGCCCACCGGCTCGCTGCCCTTGAGGATCACCAGCGGAAAGGTATTGGGGTCGCCGAACCAGTGCGCGATCTGATCCGGCTCGCGGTGCCCGAATTCCCGCAGCGCCGGGAACAGCCCGGTGCCCGGATTGAGATCATCGAGATAATCGCGATAGACGCTCTGGATCCAGAGCCGGTCGGCAGGCTGGGCGCGTGCATCACGCACGCTGACGGTCACAGCAGGCATCGCGTCGGAGCCAATAATGACACGGCCCGGACGGCTCGCGCTTGCGCTCCGTCCGGGCCGCGTTGTTCAGCCGTAAGCCCTGGAAGACTTACTGCTTCGGCTTCTCCGCCGGAGCTGCAGCAGGAGCTGCAGAGCCTGCGGGCGCGGCAGCAGCGCCGGCATCCGCGGCGGGAGCCGCCGTCGTGGCAGCAGCCGGAGCGGCCTGATCGGCCGGAGCAGCGGGAGCCGCAGCCGGAGCGGCAGCCGGAGCAGGAGGCGTAGCAGCGTCGGTGCTGGCGGCTTCCTGCTTCGCGCAGGCCGTCAGCATCAGCGCCGCAACGATTGCGCTAAGAGCAAGTTTGGTGTTCATCGATATTTCCCCGAAGGAAGCAAGAGTTGTGTTGGTAGGACCGCGGCCCGGTGAGGCCGTTCCGGGCTCAAAATCGAGCCACGGAGACGGTAAATTCTATAGAAGTCCCGGTACGATTGGAAAGTGTTGTCGGGCCGCTGCGACAGGCCGGGTGCCGCTGTGGCCGACGGGAGACAAGCGAATGTCTGACATTGAAACCGCTGCGGCGCAGGGGCTGGAGGAGTCCTTCGGTCCGCATCTGGCCGCGCTCTGCGAGCGCACCGCCCGGGCCCTTACCGCCTGTGGCTTCACGGGGTTGCTGGTGCATTCGGGCTCGGCGCTCACCATTTTCGAAGACGATCGAACCTATCCCTTCGTGGCGCACGCCCCCTTCAAGGTGTGGGTTCCGCTCTCCGATGCGCCCGACTCCTTCATCTGGTTCGAGCCGGGTTCGCGGCCGAAGCTGATCCTCAATCAGCCCCGTGATTACTGGTACAAGCCCGCGGATCTGCCGCGCGGCTACTGGGTGCGTCATTTCGACGTCCTGCCGGTGCCCGACAGGGCCGCCGCGCACGCCGCCCTGCCTGAAAGCCTCTCGCGGGCGGCGTATATCGGCGATGCCACGCCTGAGATTGCCGCCTGGGGGCCGGCTGCGGTCAATCCGCGCGCCCTGATGCGCACACTCGACTACGACCGCGCGGTGAAGACCCCCTATGAGCTGGCCTGCATGCGCGCGGCGAACCGCCTCGGCGCCCGCGGGCATCTTGCGGCCGCACGAGCCTTCGAGGCCGGCGCGTCCGAGTTCGAGATCGAGCTCGAATTTCTCACCGCCTGCGGGCTGCGCGAGCAGGAGCTGCCGTACAACCCGATCATTGCGCTCAACGAAGGCGGCGCGGTGCTGCACTACCAGGTGCTGAACAAGCTCCCCCCGCGCGAGCGTCACTCGCTGCTGATCGATGCGGGCGCCGAGTTCGCCGGCTACGCGTGCGACATCACGCGCACCCATGCCTACCGGGATCCGGACTTTCGCGCGCTGATCGGGCGCATGGACGAGATGCAGCAGCGGCTGTGCGCGGGAGTGCGCGCGGGGGTGGACTGGCGCGACGTGCAGCTCGAGGCGCACGGCGAGACCGGACGGCTGCTCGAGGAAGCGGACCTCATTCGCTGCAATGGCGAGGAGGCGGTCGACGCGGGCGTCACCAGGGTATTCCTGCCGCACGGCATCGGGCACCTGCTCGGAATCGAAGTGCACGACGTCGGCGGATTCATGAAAGCCCGTGGCGATGGGGACATCCCGCCGCCAGAGGGGCATCCGTACCTGAGGCTCACGCGCACTCTCGAGCCCGGCTTCGTCGTCACCATGGAGCCGGGTATCTATTTCATCCCGCAGCTGCTCGAGGCGGCGCGGGCCAATGACAGGCAAGCGGCCTGCATCAACTGGCCGCGCGTGGCGCAGCTCATGAAATTCGGGGGCATCCGCATCGAGGACGACCTCGCTATCACCGCCTCCGGGTGCGAGAACCTGACGCGGGATGCCTTTCGCGGCGCCGCGGCCGGGCAGGCCTGAGCTCGCCCGAGGGCGAGCGACGCCGAGCGCCGCCCCCTGACTACTGTCTCTCTAGAGAGTCAATATCTAGCTCTTACCCAGTAGATCCTTTATATCCTGCAACAATGCCTCGGTCTTCGTGGGCGCCGGCGGTGGTGCATTCGCTGCGGCCGGTGGCGGGCGCTTGAGCTTATTGATGCCCTTGATGACGAGGAAGATCGAGAAGGCGATGACCAGGAACTCGAAGACGGTCTGCAGGAAGGAGCCGTACTTGAGGAGCACAGGCTTGCCTGCCGCGTTGGTTGCGATCTGGAACGACAGCTCGCTGAAGCTGACGCTCCCGAGCACCGGCGACAGCAACGGCATGATCACATCGCCCACGAGCGAGGAGACGATCTTGCCGAAGGCTGCGCCGATCACGACGCCGACCGCGAGGTCGAGCACGCTGCCCTTCATCGCAAATTCTTTGAACTCGGAAGCGAAACTCATGGCGGGCCTCCTCCCCTCGAGCGCCGGTCGTAGCGCCGGCTGAGCGGGTGAGCCTATCGGATCGGCTCCAGGAGAGGCAAACGCGGCTCGTCAGGCGCGCCAAAAAGAGACGGCCCGGGTCGATCCGAGCCGGGCCGTCCGCAATCAGAGGCGAAGGATCAGGCGGGCGCTTTCTTCCTGCGGCCCGGCTTTTTCGGCTCTTCGGCCGGCTCGGCCGCGGGCTTCGCCTTCTTCTTCGGCTCAGCCTTCTCCTCGGTCTTGGCCGAGGCTTTGGCCTTCGCGCGCCGGGAAGCCTTCTTCGACTCTTCAGCTGGCGGCTGCTCGGCGGCGGCGGGACCGTCGACCAACTGCATGAGCGCCATCGGCGCCGAGTCGCCCGGCCGCGGCCCCATGCGCAGGATCCGCGTATAGCCGCCCGGGCGCGTCCTGAACCGGGGACCTAAGTCGGCGAACAGCTTCTCCACCACCGCGGCGTCGCGCAGCCGCGCGAACGCCAGGCGGCGGTTCGCCTCCTCATCGCTCTTGGCGAGCGTGATGAGCGGCTCGACCACGCGGCGCAGCTCCTTCGCCTTCGGCAGTGTCGTGCGGATGGTCTCGTGCCGCAGCAGCGAGACCGACATGTTGCGCATCAGCGCGTGGCGGTGCGAGCTGTTACGCGACAGCTGGCGGCCGGAGAGTTGGTGACGCATAAGGAACCTGTACTTTCAGCTCATCGCCCACGCCACCGCGCGGCGCCCGGGAGCGCCGCACAGCAGGTGAGCCTCAACTTCAGATGATCTCGCTGCGGCCTTCCTCGTGCTTCAGGCCCGCCGGCGGCCAGCCGTCGAGGCGCATGCCGAGCATCAGGCCGTGGCTCTGCAGGACTTCCTTGATCTCGGTGAGCGACTTCTTGCCGAGATTCGGCGTGCGCAGCAGCTCCACCTCGGTCCGCTGCACCAGGTCGCCGATGTAGTGGATGTTCTCGGCCTTGAGGCAGTTGGCACTGCGCACGGTGAGCTCGAGCTCGTCGACCGGGCGCATCAGGATCGGGTCGAACTGCATCTCGGAGACCTTGGTGGCCGCCTCTTCCTCGCCCTGCAGGTCGATGAACACCGACAGCTGGTCCTTGAGGATGGCGCCGGCGCGGCGAATGGCCTCCTCCGCGTCGATCGTGCCGTTGGTCTCGATGTCGATCACCAGCTTGTCGAGATCGGTGCGCTGCTCGACGCGCGCCGCGTCCACCGAGTAGGTGACGCGCCGCACCGGCGAGAAGGAGGCATCGAGCTGCAGGCGGCCGATCGGGCGCGTCTGCTCCTCGAAGGCGACCCGCGCCGCCGCCGGCCGGTAGCCGCGGCCGCGCTCGACCCGCAGCGTCATGGAGAGCTCGCCCGCCTTGGTGAGGTTAGCGATCACCAGCTCCGGGTTCACGACTTCGATGTCGTGATCGGTCTGGATGTCTCCGGCCGTCACCGGGCCCGGGCCCTTCTTGTGCAGGCGCAGCTCGGCGCTCTCGCGCGAGTGCATCTTCAGCGCCACGGACTTGAGATTGAGGAGAACATCGACCACGTCCTCCTGCACACCCTCGATGCTGGTGTACTCGTGAAGCACGCCGTCGATCTCGACTTCGGTGATCGCCGCGCCCGGCATGGACGACAGCAGCACGCGGCGCAGTGCGTTGCCGAGCGTGTGGCCGAAGCCTCGCTCGAACGGCTCGATCACTACGCGCGCCTGGCGCGGGGCGATCGGCTGCACCTTCACCACCCGGGGTCTCAGGAACTCGCTTACAGAACCCTGCATTGCAGTTTCACCTTGCCGGCGGCACCGCCGGCGCAAACATGAGGAATTCGCTTACTTCGAATACAGCTCGACGACCAGGTTCTCGTTGATGTCGGGCAGCACGTCTTCCCGCCCCGGCGCCGACTTGAACACGCCGCGGAACTCGCCGGCGTTCACGTCCACCCAGTCCGGGAGCCCCACCTGCTGCGCGACGTTGAGCGCGCTCTGAATACGGAGCTGCTTCCTCGACTTCTCGCGCACCTGGACGATGTCGCCGGCCTTCACCTGGTAGGAGGCGATGGTCACCGGCTTCTCGTTCACGGTGATCGACTTGTGGCTCACCAACTGGCGGGCCTCGGCGCGCGTGGCCGCAAAGCCCATGCGGTAGACGACGTTGTCGAGACGGCACTCGAGGAGGCGTAGCAGCGTCTCGCCGGTGGCACCCGTCTTGCGGGCCGCCTCCTTGTAGTAGTTGCTGAACTGCCGCTCGAGCACGCCGTACATGCGGCGCAGCTTCTGCTTCTCGCGCAGCTGCAGGCCATAGTCGGAGAGCCGCTGGCGTCGCTCGCCCTTGATGCCGCCCGGCGGCACGGTGAACTTGCACTTGTTCTCGAGCGGCTTGACGCCCGACTTCAGAAACAGGTCCGTGCCCTCGCGGCGAGCGAGCTTGCAGGTCGGTCCGGTGTAACGCGCCATGGTTTCCTCGTTGCTTCTATACGCGGCGCTTCTTGGGCGGACGACATCCGTTGTGCGGAATGGGCGTCACGTCCGAGATGCTGGTGATCTTGAGTCCGCAGTTGTTGAGCGCCCGCACCGCGGATTCGCGCCCGGGGCCAGGTCCCCCGACGCGCACTTCGACGTTCTTCACGCCGTGCTCCTGCGCGGCCGTGCCGGCCTTCTCGGCCGCCACCTGCGCGGCGAAGGGCGTCGATTTGCGCGAGCCGCGGAAGCCGCAGCCGCCTGAGGTCGCCCACGAGAGCGTGTTGCCCTGGCGGTCGGTGATGGTGATGATCGTGTTGTTGAAGGAGGCATGCACGTGCGCGATCGCATCGAGCACGTTCTTACGCGCCTTTTTCGGTTTCTTCGGAGCCGCTGCCGCTGCCGGAGCCGCGCCCGCCGCGGGCGCCGCCGCCGGGGTCGGGGCCGGGGCCGCTGCGGCCTTGCCTTCGGGTTTCTGCTGCTCAGCCATGCCTTATACCTTTCCCGGCGGTGCGTTCAGCTTGACCGCCTGTTTGCGCGGGCCCTTGCGGGTGCGCGCGTTGGTGCGCGTGCGCTGGCCGCGCACCGGGAGTCCGCGCCGGTGCCGGAGGCCGCGCCAGGTTCCCAGGTCCATCAGCCGCTTGATGTTCATCGACACTTCGCGCCGCAGGTCGCCCTCGACCGCGAACTTGGCGACGGCCGAGCGGATCGCGTTCACCTCCGCCTCGGTGAGGTCCTTCACCTTGGTGGTGGGATTGACGCCCGCGGCCTCGCAGGCCTCGTGCGCACGCGAGCGGCCCACGCCAAAGATGTGCGTGAGCCCGACCCATACGTGCTTGTTCATCGGGATGTTGATACCGGCTATGCGTGCCATGTGTGCCTTACCTCAACCCTGACGCTGCTTGTGGCGCGGGTCCGAGCAGATGACGTAGACCACGCGCCGGCGGCGCACGATCTTGCAGTTCTTGCAGATCTTCTTGACCGACGGACGGACTTTCATTGATTAACCACCCTGCCCCGTTCGCCCGTAGCCGAGCAAATTGGCCTTCTTCAGGAGTCCCGGGTAGTGATGCGACATCATGTGCGCATTCAGCTGCGACATGAAATCCATCACCACCACCACGACGATGAGGAGCGAGGTGCCGCCGAATCGGAACGGCACGCCGTACCAGGAAATGAGGATCTCGGGAACCAGACACACCAGCGTGACGTAGAGCGCGCCCCACAGCGTCAGCCGGGTGAGCACCTGGTCGATGTACTCTGCGGTCTGCTGACCGGGACGGATGCCACGCACGAAGGCGCCGGACTTCTTGAGGTTCTCGGCGGTGTCGCGCGCGTTGAAGACCAGCGCCGTGTAGAAGAAGCAGAAGAAGATGATGAGCACCGCGTAGATGAACAGGTGCAGCGGCTGTCCGTAGCCGAGCGCGGCGGCGACGTCCTGGGCGATGTTGCCGTACCAGGTATCGGAGGCGCTGCCGAGGAAGCTGGCGATGGTCGCCGGGAACAGCAGCAGGCTGGACGCAAAAATCGGCGGAATGACGCCCGACATGTTGATCTTGAACGGCAGGTGCGTGCTCTGGCCCGCGTACATGCGCCGCCCCACCTGGCGCTTGGCGTAGTCGACCGGGATGCGCCGCTGGGCGCGCTCCATGAACACCACGAAGGCGGTGACACCCACCACGAGGAACAGCAGCGCGAGCGCCACGGGGCCGGGCATCTCGCCGTTGCTCACCGACTCCATGGTGTTGCCCACCGCGCCGGGGAGGCCGGCGACGATGCCCGAGAGAATTATCATCGAGATGCCGTTGCCGATGCCGCGCTCGGTGATCTGCTCGCCGAGCCACATGAGGAACATCGTTCCCGTGGTCATGGTGATGGTGGCGATCATGAGGAACGGCCAGCCGGCGATCAGCGTCATGCCGCCCTTCTCGAGCGCGCCCGCGGCCGCGAACGACTGGAACAGCGCGAGCAGCACCGTGCCGTAGCGCGTGTACTCGGTGATCTTGCGCCGGCCCGACTCGCCTTCCTTGCGCAGCTCCATGAGCGTCGGCACGACCATCGACATCATCTGGATGATGATCGAGGCGGAGATGTAGGGCATGACGCCCATGGCGAAGATCGACAGGCGCGACAGCGCCCCACCCGAGAACAGGTTGACGATCCCGAGGATGGTGTTCGACTTGTCGCCGAAGTAGCGAGCCACTTCCGCCGGGTTGATGCCCGGCACCGGAATGAAGGTGCCGATGCGATAGACGACCAGCGCGCCGATCAGGAAAAAGATGCGGCTGCGAATCTCCCCGAAACGGGCAGCGTCGCCGAGCGTTGCGGCCGGATTGCTGAAGGGGGTGTTCGCCATTCCCCGCGTTACTCCGTTGCCTTGGGCTGCGCGGCGGGCTGCGCCGGCGCCTCTTCGACCTTGCCGCCCGCGGCTTCGATCGCCGCGCGCGCCCCCTTGGTGGCCGCCACGCCCTTGAGCGTCACGGCCTTCTTGAGCTCGCCCGACAGCACCACCTTGGCGCGCTCGGCCTCGGGCGCTACCACCCCGGCCTTCTTCAGGGCCTCGAGATCCACCACGGCGCCTTCGACCTTGGCGAGCTCGTGCAGGCGCACCTCGGCGCGCGTGCGCTTGATGTCGGAGCGGAAGCCGACCTTCGGCATCCGGCGCTGCAGCGGCATCTGGCCGCCCTCGAAACCGACCTTGTGATAGCCGCCCTTGCGGGCGCGCTGCCCCTTGGTGCCGCGGCCGCACGTCTTGCCCTGGCCCGCGGAGGCGCCGCGGCCGACGCGCAGCCGCGCACGGCGGGCGCCGGGAGCGGGTTTCAGTGTATTGAGTCGCATAAGCTTCAGACGCCTTTCCTGGCGGCGCGGTTCACTGCGCCGCCACCCTCGACCTCGAGCAGGTGCACGGCGGCCTGGATCATGCCGCGGTTCTGCGGCGTGTCGCTGACCGTCACGCTCTGATGGATGCGGCGCAGCCCCAGACCCCGTGCGGAGGCCTGGATGTTCTTCAGCTGCCCGGCCAGGCTCTTCACCAGCGTCACCTTGAGTGATTTATCCGCCATGATCGTCAGCCCGTGATCTCTTCGATGCTCTTGCCGCGCTTCGCCGCAATCTCATCGGGCGAGCGGATCTTGGCGAGCGCATTGATGGTCGCGCGCACCACGTTTATCGGGTTGCGCGAGCCGTAGCTCTTGGCGAGCACGTTGCGCACGCCCGCGCACTCGAGCACGGCGCGCATGCCGCCGCCGGCGATGACGCCGGTGCCGTCGGACGCCGGCTGCATGTAGACGCGCGTGGCGCCGTGCGCGCCGGTGATCGCGTAGTGCAGCGAATCGTTGCGCAACGCCACGTTGACGAGGTTCTTGCGCGCCTGGGTCATGGCCTTGGAGATCGCCACCGGCACCTCACGCGCCTTGCCGAAACCGTAACCGACGCGACCGGCGGTATCGCCGACCACGGTGAGCGCCGTAAAACCGAACTGACGGCCGCCCTTGACGACCTTCGCGGTGCGATTCACTGCGACGAGCTTCTCGATGAACTCGTCCGCCGGCTGGCCCTTTTCCGATCTTGCCATATGGTGCTACCTGCTCAGAATTCAAGGCCCGCTTCGCGGGCGGCATCGGCGAGCGCCTTGACGCGCCCGTGGAACTGGAAACCGGAACGGTCGAACGCCACCTTGCTCACCCCGGCCGCCCTGGCCTTCTCGGCGATGGCGCGCCCGACGGCCTTGGCCGCCGCGACGTTGCCAGTGGCTTTGAGGCCCTCCCGCACCTTTTCCTGCACGGTGGAGGCAGCCGCGACCACCTTCGCGCCCGAGTCGGTCGTGACCTGGGCATAGATGTGCTTCGGCGTGCGGTGCACCGTGAGGCGCGCCAGCCCCAGGTCGCGGATGTGGGCGCGCGTCTTGACCGCGCGGCGCAGCCGCCGCTCCTTCTTGGTGGTGCTCATTTCTTCTTCCCTTCCTTCAGGGTGATCTGCTCGCCGGTGTAGCGCACCCCCTTGCCCTTGTAGGGCTCGGGCGGGCGCACGTCGCGGATCTCGGCCGCCACCTGCCCGACCTTCTGCCGGTCGATGCCCTTGACGATGATCTCGGTCTGGCTCGGGGTCTCGATACTGATGCCTTCCGGGATCGGGAAGTTCACCGGGTGCGAGAAGCCGATCGTGAGATTCAGCGTCTTGCCCTGAACCGCCGCACGGAAACCGACGCCGACCAGCTCGAGCTTCTTCTCGTAGCCCTTGGTGACGCCGCGCACCATGTTGGCCAGGTGCGCGCGAGTGGCTCCGGCGCGCGTGCGCGCCAGGTCGGGGTCGGCGAAGCTCACCTGCAGCTTCTTGTCCTTCTCCGCCACGCTGACGCCCGGGCCGAGCGGCAGACTGAGCGAGCCCTTGGCGCCCTTGATGGTCACCGCTTGAGCGGCGATGGTCGCGGTGACGCCCGAAGGCAGCTCGACCGGTGCTTTGGCAATTCTCGACATGATGGCTCTCTACATCAGGCGACGATGCACAGGACTTCACCGCCCTGTCCGATCGAACGTGCCTGCTTGTCGGTCATGACGCCCTTCGGGGTCGAGACGATCACCGTCCCCAGACCTCCGAGCACCTTCGGCAGGTGGTCCTTGCCGCGGTAGATCCGCAGGCCCGGCCGGCTGACGCGCTCCAGGCGGTCGATCACCGGCCGCCCGTCGAAGTACTTGAGTCCGATGGTGAGACGCGGCTTGCCGCCGTCGGCGTCGAGGCGGAAGTCGGCGATGTAGCCCTCGTCCTTCAGCACCTTGACGATGGCGGTCTTCAACCGCGAGGAGTCGAGCTGCACCTCGGCCTTGCCGGCGGTCTGGCCGTTACGGATGCGGGTGAGAAGGTCGGCGACTGGATCGGTCATGCTCATGCTGCGTCCCTCACCAGCTCGCCTTCGCGAGACCCGGAATCTCACCGCGCGCGGCGACTTCGCGGATCTTCACCCGCGAGAGGCCGAACTTGCGGTACACGCCGCGCGAGCGGCCCGTGATGGCGCAGCGCTTGCGTTGCCGCGAGGCGCTCGCATCGCGGGGCTGCGACTGCAATGCCGCCTGCGCAGCCGCGCGTTCCTCGGGCGAGCTCCTCGGGCTGCGGATCAGCTCCTTGAGCTTCGCGCGCTTTGCCGCGTACTTCTTCACGACACGTGCGCGACGCTTCTCGCGCTCGACCATGCTCGTCTTTGCCATAGGTTACTTGCGGAAGGGGAAGTTGAATGCCTCGAGCAACGCTCGGCCGTGACGGTCGTCTTTCGCCGTCGTAGTGATGGTGATATCCATGCCCCGGACCTGGTCGATCTGGTCGTACTGGATCTCGGGGAAAATGATCTGCTCCTTGACGCCGAGCGAGTAGTTGCCCTGGCCGTCGAAGGAGCGCGGCGACACCCCGCGGAAGTCGCGGATGCGCGGCATCGCGATGCTGATGAGGCGGTCGAGGAATTCGTACATGCGCATTCCCCGCAGCGTCACCTTGGCGCCGACCGCCAGCCCCGCGCGGATCTTGAAAGAAGCGATCGCTTTGCGCGACTTGGTGACGAGCGGCTTCTGGCCGGTGATCTTGGTGAGATCGGCCACCGCGGCGTCCATGATCTTCTTGTCCGCGACCGCTTCGCCGACGCCCATGTTGACCGTGATCTTGGAGATGCGCGGCACCTGCATCACGTTGTCGATCTTGAGCTCCGAGCGCAGCTTCGGGATCACCTGCTCGCGGTAGAACTGCTGCAGCCTCGGGGGGGCGGTCCGCTGATCGGCCGCACGGTGGCCGTGGGCCTCGGCCTGTTTGGCCTCGGCCTGCCTGGGTTCCTGCTTGCCGGGCTTGGCTTCCGCCTGCTTGCCGGCCTGCTTGTCCGCCTTCTGCTTGCCGGCGGGCTTGCCGGCGTCTTTGCCCGGAGTCGCGTCAGACATCGAGCATCTCTCCATTGGACTTGAAGAAGCGCACGCGCTTGCCATCGGCGAGCGTCTTGATGCCAACGCGGTCGCCCTTCTTGGCGCTCGGGTTCCAGATCGCCACCTTCGCCAGCGCCAGCGGCATCTCCTTCTCGATGATGCCGCCCTGCTTGTTGGCCTGGGGGTTGGGCTTCTGGTGTTTCTTCACGCGGTTGATGCTCTCGACCACCACGCGGCCGTCGGCCAGCACCTGCAGCACCGCGCCCTTGCGGCCCTTGTCGCGCCCGGAAAGCACCACCACCTGATCACCCTTGCGGATCTTGTTCATGGCTTCACAGGACCTCGGGGGCCAGCGAAATGATCTTCATGAACTGCACGTTGCGCAGCTCACGCGTCACGGGCCCGAAGATGCGCGTGCCGATGGGCTCGAGCTTGTTGGTGAGCAGCACCGCCGCATTGCCATCGAAGCGGATGAGGGAGCCGTCGGGACGGCGCACGCCGCGCGTGGTGCGCACCACGACCGCGTCGTAGACCTCGCCCTTCTTCACCTTGCCGCGCGGGATGGCGTCCTTGACGCTCACCTTGATCACATCGCCCACGGTCGCGTAACGGCGCCGCGTGCCGCCCAGCACCTTGATACACATCAGGGTGCGCGCGCCGCTGTTGTCAGCGGCATTGAGCATAGTGCGCAACTGGATCATGAGCCTGCCGCCTTCTCCACGATCTGAAGCAGCCGCCAGGACTTGTGGCGCGACATCGGACGGCACGGCGTGATGATGACCAGATCGCCTTCCTGCGAGCTGCCGTTCTCGTCGTGCGCCAGCAGCTTGGTGGTGCGGCGGATGTACTTGCCGTAGGTCGGGTGCCGGACCAGCCGCTCGATCTCGACGGCGATGGTCTTCTGCATCTTGTTGCTCACCACGCGCCCGGTGAGCGTGCGCTTGCCGCGCGTATCGGCGGCCGGCGCCGCCTCGGTTCCGGTGGCGGCCGCTGCCGGCGCGGCAGATGCGGCCTCGGTCCCGGTCGCGCCCTGGGCTTCCGCCGCGGCAGGCTTTGCCTTGGCGTGGTGGGACTTGGCCTTCACGCTCCTGGCCTTGGCGGCGGGCTTGGCCGCCTTGCTGGTCTTCGCCTTCGTCGGGCTCATTTCCCCTTACCTCCGCCGCCGGCGAGCTGCTTCGCCCGCAACGCCGTCTTGACGCGCGCGATGTTGCGGCGCGCGGCACTGAATTGATCGGGCTTGGGCTGCTGCCCGGTGGCGCGCTGCATGCGCAGCGCGAACTGCTCCTTGCGCAGCGCGACGAGCTCATCGCCGAGCTCGGCCTCGGAGTGGCTGCGCAGCTTCTCGCGGAACTGGCGTACCTGAGCGAGTTTCATTTAGCGAACCTGCCGTTTCACGAACATGGTGGACACCGAGAGCTTCGACCCGGCGAGGCGAAACGCCTCGCGCGCGGTGGGCTCGTCCACCCCTTCCATCTCGAACAGCACCTTGCCGGGCTGCACGCGCGCCACGTAGTACTCGACGTTGCCCTTGCCCGAGCCCATGCGGACCTCGAGCGGCTTCTTCGAGATCGGCACGTCCGGGAACACCCGGATCCAGATCTGTCCGCCGCGCTTCACGTAGCGCGCCATCGCGCGGCGCGCGGCCTCGATCTCGCGGGCCGTCATGCGGGCGCGGCTGGTGGCCTTCAGGCCGAACTCGCCGAAGGACACGTTGGCGCCGCGCTGCGCAAAGCCGCCGTTGCGGCCTTTGAACTGCTTGCGGTACTTGGTGCGTTTGGGCTGGAGCATCTCGTTACGCCTTCACGATCAGGCCTGAGCCGGGGGCTCACTCGCCGGGGCCGCGGCCGGGGCCGGCGCAGCGGGCGGCGGTACCACCGGCGTGCCCGCGGGCGCCGCGGCAGCGGCTGGCGCGGCTGGCGCAGCCTCCTCGGCCGCGGACTCGGCGGCGAGCTCGCTCTTGTCGAACACCTCGCCCTTGAAGATCCACACCTTGACGCCGATCACGCCGTAGGTGGTGTGCGCCTCGGAGAGGCCGTAGTCGATGTCGGCGCGGAAGGTATGGAGCGGAATGCGTCCCTCGCGGTACCACTCGGTGCGGGCGATCTCCGAGCCGTTCAGGCGGCCGGAGACGCGCACCTTCACGCCGAGCGCGCCGGATCGCATGGTGCTCATCACGGCGCGCTTCATGGCGCGGCGGAACATCACGCGCTTCTCGATCTGCTGTGCGATGGAGTCGGCGACCAGCTTGGAATCGAGCTCGGGCTTGCGGATCTCGGCGATGTTGAGCCGCACGTCGGTGACCGCCATGCCGAGCAGCGCCGCCGTCTCCTGGCGCAGCTTCTCGATGTCCTCGCCCTTCTTGCCGATCACGATGCCGGGGCGCGCGGTCTGGATGGTGATGTTGACCTTCTTGGCGGCGCGCTCGATCTGGATGCGGCTGACCGAGGCTTCCTTGAGCTTCTCGTGGAGGAACTCGCGCACCCGGAAGTCGGTGTGCACGTGCGCCGGGAACTGCTTCTTGCCGGCGTACCAGCGGCTGGTCCAGTCGCGGGTGATCCCGAGGCGTATCCCTATCGGATTGACCTTCTGACCCATGCGTTAATCCTTCCTGCCGTCGCTCACGCCGACGGTGATGTGACTGTTGCGCTTGATGATGCGCGTGCCGCGCCCCTTGGCGCGCGCCGCGAAGCGCTTGAACTGCGGGGCCGCGTCCACGTGGATGAGCGACACCTTGAGCAGGTCGATGTCGGCGCCGTGATTGTGCTCGGCGTTGGCGACCGCGGACTCGAGCACCTTGCACACGAGCCTGGCGCCCTTCTTCGGCATGAACTTCAGCGTCGCGATCGCATTGCCGACCGGCTTGCCGCGCACCACGTCGGCGACCAGCCGGCACTTCTGCGGGGAAATGCGCGCGTAGCGGAGCTTGGAGGTGACTTGCATGGCTCTTACATCCGCTTCAGGTCGTGGGCGCCGGCGCCGCCTCGACCTTGCGGTCGCCCGAGTGCGCCTTGAAGGTGCGGGTGGGCGAGAACTCGCCGAGCTTGTGGCCCACCATGTTCTCGGTGACGAGCACCGGCACGTGCTGGCGGCCGTTGTGCACGGCGATGGTGAGCCCGACCATCTCCGGAATGATCATCGAGCGGCGCGACCAGGTCTTGATCGGCTTGCGGTCGTTCTTCGCGGAGGCCGTCTGCACCTTCCTGGCGAGGTGCAGATCGACGAACGGTCCCTTCTTCAATGAGCGTGGCATGTGCTTTCTCGCTCCGATCAGCGGATGCGGTTCTTGCGGCGCTGGACGATCATGTTGTCCGTGCGCTTGTTGTGACGGGTTTTGAGGCCCTTGGTGTTCCAGCCCCACGGCGATACCGGGTGGGGATTGCCCTGGCCGGACTTGCCCTCGCCGCCGCCGTGCGGGTGATCGACCGGGTTCATGGCGAGTCCGCGCACCGTCGGGCGGATGCCGCGCCAGCGCTTCGCGCCCGCCTTGCCGTAGCTGCGCAGGTTGTGCTCGTCGTTCCCCACCTCGCCGATCGTGGCGCGGCAGTCGATGTGCACCTTGCGCGTCTCGCCGGACTTCAGGCGCACGTAGGCGTAGATCCCCTCGCGCGCGGTGAAGGAGACCGAGCTCCCGGCACTCCTGGCGAGCTGGCCGCCGCGGCCGGGCTTCAACTCCACGTTGTGGATGATCGAGCCGACCGGGACGTGCCTCAAGGACATGGCGTTGCCCGGCTTGATCGGCGCATCGGCGCCCGAGCGAACCTCGTCGCCGGGCTGCGCGCCCTTGGGCGCGAGGATGTAGCGCCACTCGCCATCCGGGTACTTGATGAGCGCGATGTGGCTGGTGCGGTTCGGATCGTATTCGAGCCGCTCGATGACGCCGGTGATGCCGTCCTTGTCGCGCTTGAAGTCGATGACGCGGTACTTCTGAGCCGAGCCGCCGCCCTTGTGGCGTGTGGTGATGCGGCCGAAGTGGTTGCGCGCCCCGGTCTTGTGCTGATGGGCGGTGAGCGCCATGCGCGGCCCCCCCTTGTGGAGGTGCGAGCGGTCGACCTTGACGACCGCGCGCGTGCCGGGGGTGCGGGGCTTGTACTTGATGAGAGCCATTGCAGTCAGTCCTGTCAGGCCTTGGCGCGGGCTTCGTAGTCGATGGTCTGGCCGGGCGTGAGGCTCACGTAGGCCTTCTTCCAGTCCTGGGTGCGCCCGGCGATGCGGCCGAAACGGCGCTGCTTGCCCGGCTCGTTGACCACCTGAACGCCCGCGACCTTGACGTCGAACATGAGCTCGACGGCTTTCCTGATGTCGGTCTTGGTCGCCTCGCGCCGCACGCGGAACGTGTACTGGTTGTGGTTCTGCATTGCGAGCGAGGTTTTCTCGGTCACGTGCGGAGCGATCAGCACGCTCATCAGCTGCTCACGGTTCACTGCAGACGCTCCTCGATGAGCTTCACGGCGCCGACCGTCATCAGCACCTTGTCGTAGGCGGCGAGCGAGACGGGGTTGAGCGCGGTCACCTCGAGCACCTCGACGTGCGGGAGATTGCGCGCGGCGAGCGCGAGCTTCTGGTCCTGCGCCTCGACCACGATCAGCACCGAGGGGAGCGCCCACTCCTTGAGCTGGCTGGCGAGGAGCTTCGTCTTCGGCTCGGAGAGCTGGATGCCGTCGGTCACCAGCAGCCGCTCGGTGCGCGCGAGCTCCGAGAGCATCGAGCGCAGCGCGCCGCGATACATCTTGCGGTTCACCTTCTGCTCGAAGCTGCGCGGTTTCGCGGCGAAGGTCCTGCCGCCGCCGACCCAGATGGGCGAGCGGCTCGAGCCGGCGCGCGCCTGGCCCGTGCCCTTCTGTGCATAGGGTTTCCTGCCGCCGCCTCTCACCTCGGCGCGCGACTTCTGCGCCTTGGTGCCGGCGCGTCCCGCGTTGCGGTAGGCGGTGAGCACCTGGTGCACCAGAGCCTCGTTGAACTTGTGGCCGAAGGCGGCTTCAGACACCTGAACCGTCGCCCCGCCGTTCACGGACTTGAGCTTCATGGCTTATTTCTTTCCCTGCTTGGCGGGGTTCTTCGAGGGACCCGCGCCGGCCTTGAGCGGAGCCAGAGTCCTGCGGCTCGCCCGCCGCGCGGCCTTGAGCGAGGGGCGCACGATCACCTGTCCGCCCTCGACTCCCGGCACCGCGCCGCGGATCAGGAGCAGGTTTCTCTCGGCATCGACCTGCACGACGCGCAGGTTCTCGTTGGTCCGCCGGACGACGCCCATGTGGCCCGACATGCGGCGGCCCTTGAAGACGCGGCCCGGCGTCTGGCGCTGGCCGATCGAGCCCGGGGCGCGGTGCGACAAGGAGTTACCGTGGCTCGCGTAACCGCCGGCGAAGTTGTGGCGCTTCATGGTGCCGGCGAAGCCCTTGCCCATGGTGGTGCCGGTGACATCCACCGACTGGCCTTCCTTGAAGAAGTCGGCCTTGATCTCGGCGCCGGCCTTGAGGTCGCTCTCGTCGGCCTCGGTGAGGCGGAACTCGACCAGCGCACGGCCCGGGGCGACGCTCGCCTTGGCGTAGTGCCCGGCAACGGCCTTTGA
>Ga0307469_10000268_pt1 | contig 20041 bp, 18 predicted proteins | sample atmos_gasesAM2C__FD_203084 | JGI IMG/M metagenome (GOLD analysis project Ga0307469, IMG submission 203084) | Hardwood forest soil microbial communities from Morgan-Monroe State Forest, Indiana, United States - atmos_gasesAM2C_515 | ecosystem: Environmental > Terrestrial > Soil > Temperate...
GACGGTGCGGTTCGCGTCTATTCCGGAAACGACGCGCTCGGCGAGTGCCATATGGAGGAAATGTATCGTGCACGTTGCGAGCGATGGCGATGAGGAAGTGTACTGAACTGCACGCTCACTTGACGCTCACCTGACCGCGCCGCAGGATAGTCCGGCTTCCGAGCCCCGGCGGCGACATGCGCTCCTTCCCATCGTTCGTTGCTTTCCTCGTCCTCCTGCCGATCGTGACAGGTGCGGCGCAGCTGGACCAGCCGAAATGGACCGTCACCCTCAATCAAGACGTCGACTTCTGGGAGTTCGCGCCGGGGGACATCCTGCTCGTCGGAACGGAGGGTGCGATCCTGGCTCTCGACGAGCACACCGGAAAGGAGCTGTGGAGACGCTCCGGTCTGCCCGCCTATGTGGGTCCGGAAGAAGGCACGAGTTCCGTCGACGTTCTTTCGTCGGGCCGCACGACCCCGGCGACCACCCTTAAGGACGTCGACGTGCTGTGGGACGTCGACGACGCGGTACTCACATTCGACTCCGGCGGCGTGCACTCGCACATCGAGGTTTGGAACCTCCGTGACGGAACACGGCGCTGGGCATCTGAGGGGCTGCCGTTCGACGATCTCCGCGGGTACGTACGCGCATCGCCCTCCCTCCTCCTGCTGTTCGGCACCGCCGGAACGGCCGGAGCTCCAGAGCAGGTGCTGGTGGGTGTCGATCTCGACGCCGGTCGTGTCCGGTGGCGGCGGCGGGACGTGTTCACCACGCCTCCGATCGAGTTTGAGGTCAACGGGAGCGGCCTGGAAGCGTCGCGTGGAACCATCAGCGGCAACCAGTGGCCGGTGCTCGAGGGCGACACGGCCGCCATTCTGTTCTGGTCTGCCGAGGGTCTGATCAACATCGACCTGCGAACTGGTGAACGGATCTGGGCCACGCGGCTGGATGTCGTCCGGCCACCGGCCATCTCGCAGGATTACCCTGCCCTGCTGGTGAGCGATCGCGTCCTCTACGCGCCATTCGATCACAGTCTGCAGGCGTTCTCCCTGTCGGATGGGCATCCGCTGTGGAGCGAGGCCAGACGGTTCATTGCCAAGGTGGCACAGTTGGAATTGACGCCCGCTGGGCTCCTGGTCCGCGGCACAAGCGACTGGGCGCCGCTCCTACCGTCGATCTCGTTGGGCGCGTTCCCGGCCGGGCGTTTCATCGATTTACTCGACCCAGCTACTGGGGCGTCGCGCTGGCCGCACCGCGACAAGCCGTTGGCCATCATGACCCGTTTCGTGCTCGATGGCGACCGTGTCTACGGCGCGACGTACGACACCTTGTACCGGATCGACCTGGCGAGCGGGGCGGTGAGGGCGATCGCCGGCTTGAAGTTCAAGGACCACGGGTTTCCCATGGGGCTCGAAGTACGCCACGGCGGGCTTCTCGTAAAGAATACACAGACGCTGATGCTCTTCGACACAACCGGCGCGCAGGTATATGCCACGCACGTTCATCCGAGTTCGCTCTTCCGGCTCACACGGTTCTCCCGTGATTACGCATACATGATGACCGATCACGCCGATTCGTCGGGGCATGGTCCGGGCGGCTTGCTCAAGATCAACAAGGACACCGGTAAACCCGAGCTACGGGCGCCGTTCGGCTCGGGGTGGGGCGCCTATCGGTTGGACGACTCCCTCGCACTGCTGTTCCGGCTGCAACACCGTCGTGAGATCGACTGTTATCGGTTCTAATTCTCGGGTTCAGCCGCCCCAGGCCCGCGGTCGGGACCAACGCTCGAGCGCACTACTCCCTTAATCTCCGGGCTTGCGCCCGGGGTCAGCAAATTCTTACTTGCCGTATGGCGGCGCCGGTCTATTACACGGCCGAAATGGTGCGGGAGCTGCCCGACGACGGCAACCGGTACGAGACGGTGCACGGGGAGCTGCTGGTCACACCCGCGCCCCGCATGTGGCACCAGGTGGTCCTCGAGCGGCTGCGCGATGCGCTCAAGGTCTACCTCGCGCGGCATCCCGAATGGTTCATGCTCTCCGCGCCCGCCGATATCTCCCCCGGGCCCGACGTGCTCGTGCAGCCGGATCTCTTCGTGGTTCCGCTTCAGGACGCTCGCACGCTCGACTGGGCCCGGCTGAGCCACCTCGAGCTCGTGGTCGAAGTGCTCAGCGACGCCACGGCCCGGGCCGACCGATTCGCGAAGCGCTGGCTGTACCAGGACATGGGCGTCCCCACGTACTGGATCGTGGCGGCCGACGAGCATTTCGTGGAGATCTGGGCTCCGGACATCGCGTTGCCGGCGGTCGAGCATGAGCGACTCGAATGGCAACCGTCGGGGGCCGCGGAGCCACTCCAGTTGTCGTTGGCGGAGCTGTTCCGACCGCTCTGATACCACCGGTAGAGACGGGAGGACGCGATGCTTCGAAAGATCAGCCTGCTGGCTGCGGTGCTTACTCTGGCGGGCTTCGCGCCAACCCGGGCGCAGACGGTGACCGTCGTCCACAATGTGAACCTCCGCCCGGACGCCTCGAGCGAATACCCGCCGATCCGCCTGCTCACGCCCTCTGAGCCGCCGCTGACCTTACTCGACCCGACGCCCGAGAGCGGCTACTACTGGGTCACGACGAGCACCGGGGATACGGGGTACGTGTGGAGTCGCTACGTCCAGGTCACGGTATCTCCCGCGGCATCACCGACCACGATCCAGCCCGGGCCGGGCGTACCAGGATCCGCGAGCATGGTGGGCTGTGGCGATGGGCTGTGGGCGCACGTGTACCATCCCGCGCGTCTGCTCGTGCTTCAGGACTGCGCGACCGTGACGGGCACGATCGTGGACGCCACCGCAAGCCTGTCGCATCACCAGCCTGACGGCGTGCGGCACGAGCCCGACGGCGACACGCACGGTTGGCTCAAGGTCGACTCCCAGTTCGCGAATCTGATCAACCCCGGCAACGATTCAGCGGAGGACGGCAATCTCGTATTCGAGATCGTGTGCCACTACACGGTGTCGCAGACGGACGCGAAGCCGAGCTGCCAGGGGTTCGTGGACCACACGGTCATTCCGCCGGTCGGAGCCCACGTCGCGATCACGGGGACGCTCGTGAAGGAGAAGAACCACAAGCACTGGAACGAAATCCATCCCGTGTCTCGGATCGTACAGCAATAGGACAACCCACCTAATTCGGAGTAGCTATGCACGAGACGACCAAGGCCAATGTCGTGGAGGTGCGCGGGAGCGCGAAGGGATTCGCCCAGCGGATTGCCGTCGGCCGCCACCGCCTCAATGCCGACGAGCCGGTGAGCGTCGGCGGGACGGACACGGGTCCCGGACCATATGACCTCCTGCTCGCCGGGCTCGGCGCCTGAACGTCCATGACCATCGCGCTGTATGCGCGAAGGAAAGGCTGGCCGCTACGGGACGTGACCGTGCGTCTTTGGCATTCGAGGATTCACGCCGAGGATTGCGCGGAGTGCGAAACGAAGCAGGGGATGCTCGACCATATCGAGCTCGAGGTGGCCCTGGACGGCGACCTCGTCGACGAGCAGCGCAAACGGCTGCTCGAAATCGGGGACATGTGCCCGGTCCACCGGACGCTGACCTCGGAGATCACGATCCGATCGACGCTGGTGTGACTCGTCACCCTCGGGCTTGCGCGCGGTACGCACCCGGCGGGATGCCTAATCGGGCCTTGAACGCGCGTGTGAAGTGGCTCTGGTCGTGGTATCCCAGCTCGAGTCCGAGCCGGACGAGTGGGATGTCGGTGTCCACCAGGAGGCGGCAGGCGTGCGCGACACGGCGCGTCTGCACGTACTCGCCGGGGCTGCACCCCCGATGGGCGCGGAACACGCGCACCATGTGCATCGGGTGCACGTCCGCTTCCCGCGCGAGCGTCGCGAGGCTCGGCGGCCGCCGCAGCGCGCACTCGAGCGTATCGCGGACGCGACCGAGCCACGCGGGAGCCCGGGACGCCTTGGGCGGTTGCGCCGGGCGCCGCTCGAACGCGGTCAAGAGAAATGCCTCGACGTCGAGCGACGTCGCCGTGCCCGCGCGCAACATTCGATAGAGCAGGAACCCTCTCCAGGCGCCCGCCCCACCGAAACCGCTCCACGGGCGCACCGTGTCGACCCCCGCCTCCTCGAACCACTCGAGCGCCCGGCCCTCGATTTCGAAGAGGAGGCACCGGGCGCCCGCAGGACCGAACGCGTTCGCGTGCGGTGTGAACGGCGGCACGTAACACGAGTAGCCGGCCTGCGCGGGACTCTGCCGTGCAGCGATCGTGTCCATGACCGACCCGGCCAGCGTGATACACGCATACCCATTGACGTGCCAGTGTTCGTGCACGGCGAGACGCGCGGGGAAGCGCGCCTCGGTCACGCTCACGCCGTGAGCCGCTGTGTAGGGAACTTTGTCGGCGCGTGCCGAGAGGGTCGTCTGAACCACTGTCCCGCAAGCATACCCTCTCGGCCGACGACGGATCAAGCGTTACCCGGCGGGGATGTCCTGGGCGCAGCGTGCCAACGTGCCGGTTTCGGTCCGGGCTGGCACGGTCTGCTTCGTGAGCCACGCGTTGAAGAAGTCGTTCAGCGCGTCTCCGCAGCCGCGCTCCATGGCACGCTCGAAATCGGCCGCGGTCACGAGACCATAACGATGCTCTGACACGTAGCGCTTGAGCGCCGCGAAGAAACGGTCGTCGCCCAACAGGTGGCGGAGCGCGTCGAGCATGAGCGCGCCCTTAAAGAACGTCGTCGCGCCGAACATGTGATCGAGGTCGGCCGAGTCGGCGACGGTGAGCGTGCCGGCGAAGTGTCGAGCGGCGGCGGCTTTGATGTCCGCCTCGTACGCGGCCCGGCCGGCCGAATGCTCCTTCCAGAGCATGGCCGCATACGTCGCCAGCCCTTCATTGAGCCATGCATCAGACCAGCTCCGCACGGAGAGGGAGTTTCCGAACCATTGATGCGCAAGCTCGTGCGCCAAGATCCATTCGTTCTGGCGGTCGCCCGTCAGGAAGCGCGGGCCGAGACTTGGAATCGTTTGATGTTCGCGAAAGCTCTGCGTGGTGAACTCCGCGACGCCGTACTTCTCGTCGGCGAAGGGATAGGGGCCTAACCGATCGCTGAAGAAAGTCAGGATCTGCGGCAGGTGTGCGAAGTCGGCCCGAGCCTTCGCGCTATCGTCGGCGAACACGTACCAGCGAAGGGGGATGCGCCTGCCGTCGGCCTCGACGGAGTCGTCGAGCTCCACATACTCGCCGACGGCAATCGAGACGACGTCGGGGTAGATCGGATGGCGCGTGGCCCAGTGGAAAGTGACCCACCCGTCCTTTCCCGCGGATCGCGAGACTAGCCGGCCGTTCGAGACAGCCGTCAGCGGTGCCGGGACCGTGACCGTCACGTCGGCGGAATCGCCTTTGGCGAGGGTCGACCCCGGCGCGGGCCACCACGCGCGTGCCGAATATGGAAGGCCGTACGTCGAGGCGGCTGGCGCGCCCGCGTGCGGCTCCATGGACAGCGCGGGTGGGGTAGCACCGCCATGATAGAACACCTGAACGGCCGAGGCGGTCTGCACCGCGCTCGGCAAGTCGATCATCACCGTATCGCCCCGCCGGGAGAACGTCGCCCGCGTGCTATTGGAGAGAATCGAATCGATGACGAGCGCTGGTGCCGCAAAGAGACGGTTGGGGTGCACGACCGCCGATTGCGCGGTGGCAATGATTGCGTCACCCTGAATGGTTCCTCGAGCCGGGTCGAGGCGGACGGTCAGGCGATAGTAGACGCCATACGAAGGCAGGGCCGGGGCGCCACCCTGCCCCGCGGCAGCGCACCCGACCGTGAGCGATACGATCAGCGCCCGGCCGGCGGCACGCACGTATCCCCCAGGTCGATTCGAATCACAGGGGTGAAACTCAAGAAGAGAAGGGCGGTCCGTCTTGTACGATGCAAGCACCCGGGGTCAGTGAACCCGTTTCAGCCGCCTTGCCTTCCGAACGGTATCGAGCGTCGACTCGAGTCGCGGAGCGCGGCGCGCACCTTGGTCTCGTCCATCCACTCGGCGTGCGGTGCCCGCGGCTGCGGCGTGCCAACTGTAATCAGATCGGGGGCATGCTTCCGTAGCGCCGCTTCGGCCAGCCAGTATCCGTGGTTCTCGAGCACCGCCGCCTCCGCGTCCGAGAACGCATCCAGGTCGGTGCGGATCCGGGAGATGACGTCGGTGGCGAGGGCTTTGGTGTAGCCCGGGTAGCTCGGGTCATAGCTCGACGGAGCGCTTCCCACACCCCAGTACGTGCCGCTGAATTCGCCACTCGTATAGCTGTCGATCAGCCATCGGACGCGCACGGCGTGCGCCTGGTTTTGGGCGATCGCCGAGTACCGCTCGACACGCCACAAGAGGCCGCGATCCTCGCTCACATCGAACGGGGCACCGCCATCGGAGACAAGGACGACCTGATGCGACTTCCAGACCGGCTCGAGCCCCAGATTGTCGTAGTCGCCGCCGTCCGTCAGCCGCATGCCGCGGACTAGTCCATCCCGGCGACGTCCCGCAGGGTACATCCCGCCGGTAAAGCGCGCCGGATCGAGCCGCAGCTTGCGTGGATTGAAGATCGGCGGGAAGCAGGACGAGGCCGCGACGGCGAGGGCGAGCGGCCAGTCGCCAGGTGGTGGAGACACGTACCCCGCCTGAAAGTCGCCCGCCCGCTCGGGCTCGAACACCCAATTCACCCCGAACTGCATATCGGTGGCGCACAACACGAAGTTGGGCCGCGCGGGAAGCGCCTCGAGCCGGAGCGAGGTCAGGTGCGCAGCGTAGGCCCGCTCGAGCATGCGCACGCCCGTGTCGCTCCGGAACCAGTTCCACGGGAGCAGGCGCGCGAAGACCGCCGCCGTTCGCCGGTCGCGAGCGGTGAACGCGCGGAGAGGCGCCACTACCCGCCGGTCCCAGTCCAGCGGTCCGCCCCCGGCGAGCGCCGTCGCGAGCGCGGCGGCCGTGATGCTCCCGCCCGATACGGACGAGATGGTGTCGAGCTTGGAGAGGACGCCCAGCTCGTTCAGGCGTCGCAGTGCGCCCATGTGAAACAGCGTGGCGCGGAAGCCGCCTCCCGAGAGGCACAACCCCACGCCCGAGCGAGTATCCGAATCGGCACCCGAAACCATAGGTCAGAAACTACAACGAACCCCGGGCGACTCGCTGTACGCCGCGCTGCAACCTTCGGACTGGGGGCCGCATCCTAGCAAGGACCTCTCTTCCGGCAGCGACGCTATGGGCGACGCCCGTACGCAATCACATTCGCCGTTCAGGCTAGCCGTCGCCCTCATCCCGCTGGCGATGCCCGCCGCCGCGCAGGGCCGCCAGTCACGAGCGAGCTGGACCGACAGCCTGACCGCCTACGTCACGCCGTTCGTTCAGATGAACGACTTCAGCGGAACGATTCTGATCCTCCGAGAGGGCCAGGACTCGGTCGTCCGAGGGTTCGGCCTTGCGGATCGCGCGCGGGGCATCGCGAACGGACCCGCGACCCGATTCGGGATCGGCTCCCTCACCAAGACGTTCACTGCGGCGGCGATCGCGATCCTCCACGAGCGCGGAGCACTCTCACTCGATGATACCTTGGGGAAGTACATGTCAAAATTCCCCCACGGCGGCGAGATCACTATCCGGCACCTCCTCGCCCACACGTCGGGCGTCCCGGACTACCACTCCCTTCCCGACTACCGCGCCCGCCGCGCGCAGCCGACCACCCTGGCAGAGTTTGCGGCGTGGATCGGTACCCAGCCGCTCGATTTTCCCCCTGGGGAAAAGAGCGCGTATTCGAGCTCGGGATACGCGCTCCTCGCCTACGTGATCGAACGGGTCTCGGGCCTCACGTATGGCGAGTTCCTGCGCCGAAACCTGTTCGAGCCACTCGGCATGATGGATACGGGGGAATTGAGCGACGGCAGCCGGGTCCCGGGACTCGCGACCGGTTACGACCCCGGATTCCCGCCGGCCGGCGTGCAGTCGCCGCCGCGGATGTCGGAGACATGGCTCGAGGGATCCGGGTCGCTCTATTCGACGGCCGCCGACCTCGTGCGCTGGGCTCGGGCGATCCGCGACGATCGATTGTTTCGGCTCGAGGCGCTCGATTATCCGTACGGCTGGGGCAAGCGCACCTGGTTGGAGCGTGAGGTGATCGAGCAGGACGGACGGATCACGTTGGGCTACGTCTCTCATATCTCGATCTACCCGAAGGACTCGGTCATCGTCGTAATCCTGGGCAACATTCAGTCGGCGGTCACCGATCGTATGCGGACGGATCTCGCCGCCCTCGCTTTCGGCGAGCCCTATCAGGTGCCCGAGGTGCGACCCAGCGCCAACCCTAGCGCGTCACTCCTCAAGCACTACACCGGCCGCTATGAGGTCGGGCCAGGATTCGTGATGACCATACGAGCGGAGGGGCCCCACCTCTCACTCGCCGGACCCGAAGGAGACTTCCTGCCTCTCGAGCCGGAGTCGGACAGCACGTTCTTCTTCCGAGCCTTGTACGTTCCGATCCGCTTCGAACGGGACACGGCCGGCGCGGTGATCGACCTCAACTGGGCTGGGCAGTTCGTCTGTCAGAAGATCCAGTAACCGCGCCGGGTTGCAGGACGTAACGCGAGCGTGCGGCAATCCCGAGACTCACCTTGCAACGCGCGTCGCGTGGGGGAGATTGGCAGCACCCTCCTCGAGGTGCCGCCATGAGTCGAGCGCTCCGATTCGGTCTGGCCCTTCTGTTGCTGGACGCCGCCCCGGTCGCAGGTCAGGCACCCGGCGAGCCTGCCTCGCACCACGCCGACGCCTCGTTCGACGTCCGCGTCGGCACCACCGGGTTCGGTGTCGAGCTCCGCAAGCTGCTCACCGGGCATGTGGGAGCCCGAGTGGGCGGGAGCTTCTACAGTTTCAGTACGAGCAAGTCCCAATCGGACATCAGCTACGACGCCTCGCTCAAGCTCCACACCTTTCAGGCGCTCATCGATCTCTTTCCCGGTCGGCGGGGCAGCTTCCACGTGACGGGGGGCATCGTGACGAACCCGCTCACCATCACGGCGACCGGCGTGCCCGCAGCCTCGGACAGCTTCAGGATCAACGGAACGGAATATCACGCCAGCGATGTCGGCACCCTGACCGCCGAGGGGAAGTTTCGCGGTGCGAGTCCCTACCTAGGCTTCGGCTTCGGGACCGCGGCGAACGAGCACCGGGCGCTCAAGCTGCTCTTCGACCTGGGCGCGGTGATCAGTAAGCCGACGATCACGCTCAGCGCGAGCGGGAGTGGCTGCGCGCCGGGGACGGCGTGCGGTAACGACCTCCAGGCGCAGCAGACCCAGACGCAACACGACGTGCGCAAATACCTCAAGGTGTTTCCGGTCTTGTCATTCGGGCTCGGATATCGCTTCTGATGTGACGCCTCCGTAGCCGCGGCGCGATTCCCGTCCTAGCTTCCGCCTGATGAGCGACACGACATCCCAGCTGGCTGCCGTGCGAGCGTGTTGGCACCCGGTCGGGTACAGCCGCGATCTGGGCGGGCAACCGATCGCGGTGACCCTGCTGGGAGAGCGCCTGGTCCTGTGGCGAGATTCCCACACCGCTCCGCACGTATTCGTGGATCTGTGCATTCACCGCGGTACGGCACTTTCCCTCGGCACCATACAACAAGATCAGATCGTCTGCCCCTATCATGGCTGGAGGTACGACACGACCGGCGCGTGCGTCGCCATCCCGCAATTGAGCGATCCGACCAAGGTGCCCGCGAAGGCCCGCGCGGTGAGCTTCCGCTGCCTCGAGCGATACGGCCTGATCTGGGTCGCGCTGGACGAGCCCCGTTGGCCGCTGCCCGAAGTCCCGGAGCTCGAATCCACGTCCTGGAGCACGGTCCCGACCGGGCCGTTCGCGTGGGACTCAGACGCCTCTCGACAGGTTGAGAACTTCACGGATTTCGGGCATTTCCCCTTCGTGCATCCTGGGCTCTTGGGCGACCCGGCGCGGCCCGTGGTGCCTGCGTACGAGGTGCAGGCCGAGGGCCACATCCTGCGCTATGAGATCGTGCGACCCGAGGCGCCGAACACCGAGACCTTCCCGATATTCGCGAATCCGGAGAAGCACCGGCCGGAGCGCCGGAGCCGCTACGAGCTGCACCTGCCGTATACGATCGTGTTGCGGTTGGGATGGGGCGGCACGTCCGGGCTGGTGTATTTCTTCGCGTCGCAACCCGTCGCCGAGGATCAGTGCATCGGGTACTGTCTGGTCGCGCGCAATTACAACCGCGACCAGCCGGATCACCTCGTGGTGGACTTCGAGACCGTCATCTTCAATCAGGACCGGCGCATCGTCGAGTCTCAGCGACCGGAGAAAGTCCCGTTCGATCTCGCCGCCGAGCTACATCTTCGGTTCGATGCCGTGGCGGTGGCGTACCGCCGGGCGATGAAGAGCTTCGCGCTGAGCTGAATCGCCGGCATGCCGCGCCGGGAATCCCGGTGCACTAGGACGCCCGGAGTGCCGTCACGATGTCGAGTCGCGCCGCGCGCACCGCGGGCAGGAACCCGCCAACCACCCCCATCACCACGGCGAACATGAGGGCGCTCGTCACCACGCCGGCCGAGAGCACGAACCCGAAGCCAATCTCGGAGAAGGAACTGAAGTTCATCGTCGAGACGCGCGCGAACGAGAGCAGCGAGGCGAGCCCGACGCCCGCGGCGCCGCCAATCGCGGCGAGCAGCACCGACTCCACCAGGAAAGCGCCCAGCACGCTGCGACGCCGGAAGCCAAGCGCGCGGAGCGTTCCCACCTCGACCACTCGGCTCGCCACCGCGGCGTACATCGTGATCATCGCGCCGATCATCGCTCCCACGCTGAAGATGCTCGTCACGATAAGCCCGAGGATGCGGATGAAGTTCGCCATGGCCTGCGACTGCTCCCGGTAATACTGCCGCTCGGGCTTGATCTCGATATACTGCGTCCGCGGATCGGCCTTGAGACGCTCTTGCAGCGCGCCGAGCTGGGCGGGATCGCGGATGCGGAATGTCACCGACGAATAGACCGGGCGCCCGAACGCCTGCATCAGCTGATCCGCGTCGCCCCAGATCTCGGAGTCGAATCCCGTGCCGCCCGCGTCGAACAGGCCGACCACGGTCCAACGGTCGCCACCGAAGGTGAGGTCCTTGCCGACCGCGACGCCCTGAAAGTGCCGGGCGATGTTGCTGCCCACGACAACCTCGTGGGTCCCGAACTGGAACGGTCGGCCAGAGACGATGCGCACGCCGGGCCGCAGCTCGAGCGCATGGGGCGACACGCCCCGCACCGAGACGTTGGACTGTGCATTGGTCTGCTTCCGAAACAGGTCGATGACGACCATGAGCTCCTTGGAGAGGAGCGGCCGGCCGTCGGCGGCGAGCGCCACCTCGGGTTGCGTCTCCAGTAAATCCGCGGTCTCGCGGTTCGCCTGGCTGACGAGCTCGGAGGTGGCCGAGCGCCGCAGCACGATCACGTTGTCCGCGGCGCCCGTCTCGACGAGCGTCGCTTGGAGTCCACGAGCGAGCATCAGCACGCCAGCGAACACGAACACGACCAGGGCGACGCCGCCCACCGTGAGCACGGTCGTCAACCGGCGCGCCCACAGGCTCCGCCAGATGTAGGAGAAGGGGATACGCATCATGGCACGCTATCCAATCATACGGAGGCCGTTGACGATCGAGGTGCGCACTACGCGCGCGGTCGGGAGGGCGCCCGCGGCGAGCCCCGAGAGTGCGGCCGCGCCGAGCGCGAACACAATCGTGATGGGCTCGACGCGGATCACAGGGAAAAACCCTGGCAGCGCGAGCCCAAACGCGCGCACCAGCGGGAAGGTGAGCACCACCCCGAGCACACCCCCCGCGAGCCCGATCAGGAGCGCCTCGCCGAAGATGAAGGCGGCGATGTGGCGCCCCTGGAATCCCAGGGTCTTGAGCACCGCGTACTCGCGCGTCCGCTCGCGCACCGCCATCACGATCGTGTTCGCCAGCACGAGCAGGATGATGCCGACGATCACGAGCGAGATCACCTTGAGAGAAGTGATGATCGCGCTCGACATGGACACGAAGCTCTGCTGGAACTCGCGCTCGCTCTCGGTCTTCGTCGGCGCGCTCGAGTTCGTGAACTCGCTGTCCACCGTCGCCGAGACCTTTGGCATGGCGCCCGGCGGATCGACGCGCAGCACGAAGAACCCCGCGTCCGTGTTGCGGCCCGGCTCGCGCTGCTTCACCTGCTCGTACAGATAGTCCCACTGGAAGAACATCTGGGTCTCGTCCACGGACGGATCGCGCCCGTGGTAGATCCCGCGCACCACGAACTGCCATTCCCCGGGATAGATGTCTCCCTCCATCGTGATCACGTCGCCGAGCTTGAAGCCGTGCTCCGCCGCCACCTTGCGGCCCAGAATGCACGCGTTGCGCTCCTTCTTGAACGCCTCCAGCTGGTCCGGCGGCACGACGAACTCGGGGTAGAGATCGAAGTACGTGTTCGCGTCCACTGCGAACCGCGGCCAGAAGTTCTTGAAGTCGCTCGAGTTCCCGTACACGCCGCCGAACCAGTTCGCCCACGACAGCCCGGCGACGCCCGGGACGCGCGCAATCTGCGTGCGGTCGACGAGCGGCACGGGGAAGATGATGGAGACGCGATGGCGCGTGATCATGCGGTTCGCCGCGGACGCCGTGACTCCCGCATTCCACGCCGTCACGATCGTGCGAATGAGGCCGAAGGCAAGAACCGCGGTCGCGATGCCGAGGATCGTGAGCGCGGTGCGCAGGCGGTGCCGAAACGCGTTTCGCAGGACGATCTTGAAGACTCTCACGCTCGCCTCCTACTGCAGCTCGCCCTTGTCGAGGTGCCGGGTGGTGTGCGCGCGCTGGGCGGCGTGCGGGTCGTGCGTCACGAGCACGATCGTCTTGTGGAACTCCTTGTTCAGCCGGTCGAGCAGGGTCAACACCTCTTCCGCGGACTGCCGATCGAGGTCGCCCGTGGGCTCGTCCGCCACGAGGATCGTGGGGTCGGCCGCGATCGCCCGCGCGATCGCGACGCGTTGCTCTTGCCCGCCCGAGAGCTGGCGCGGGTAGTGATGCACGCGATCCGAGAGCCCCACGAGGCCGAGCGCCGTGGTGACGTGCTGCCGGCGCTCCGCCTTGGACAGCGGCGTGAGGAGTAAGGGCAGCTCCACGTTCTCGTACGCGGTGAGCACCGGGATGAGGTTGTAGAACTGGAACACGAATCCGATGTGCCGGGCGCGCCACTTGGCGAGCTCGGACTCGCCGAGCTTGGTCACGTCGGTCCCCGCCACGGTGATGGTGCCCTGGTTCGGACGGTCGATCCCCGCGATCAGGTTCAAGAGCGTCGTCTTGCCCGAGCCGGACGGGCCCATGAGCGCGAGGAACTCGCCTTCCGGGACGTCGAGCGTGATCCCCTGGAGCACCGGGATCGTCAGGCTGTCGCGGCGGTATGCCTTCGAGACCTGGCGGAGCTGAATGAGCGGATTGGTCATGTAAACGATTCCTTAGCGAACGGTCACGGAGACGCCGGGCTGCACGCGCTCCCCGATGCTGTCGATCACGAGAGTGCCCACCGCGAGCCCCTGGAGCACGGCGACGGACATGCCCACGCGCCGGCCGACCGTGACCGGCACTTCGACGGCCCGACCGTGGTCCACGGTATAGGCGACAATGCGCCCACGCCGCTCAACCACCGCGCTCTGGGGGACCGTGAGGACTGGCTGTGTATCCGCCGCGGTCACCGTCGAGCGGACCGGGAGGAAGTGCGCCTTCGCGCTCATCTCCGGCAGGACGCGGGAGTCATAGGACCGGAACGCGACTTTCACCTGCACCGTGGCTTTCGCCCGATCGGCGGTCGGCACGATCTTCGCCACGTAGCCCGGATAACGTTTGTCGGGATAGGCGTCCAGCACGATTTCACACGGCTGTCCGACGCTCACCCCTCCGAGATTCGATTCGGCGACGTCGGCCTCGACCTGGAGCGAGCGGAGATCCGCAATCGTCACGACTGCGGCCTTGGAGAACGCGCTCGCGGCGAGCGGCGCGACCACTTCGCCCACATCGGCGTTCTTCGTGAGGACCGTGCCGTCGAAGGGCGCGCGGATCACCGTATTCTCGAGCGCCACCTGCGCGCCCTCGACTCCCGCCTGCGCCACGGCGATCCCGCTCTTCACCTGCAGATAATGCGATTCGGCGGAGTCGAGGCCGGCCTGCGAAACGAAGCTCGAGTCCCGCAGCATGCGGTTCCGGGCCAGGGACTGCTCGGCGTTGCGCAGGTCCGCCTTGCTCAATTGGAGGCTGGCCTCGGCCTGGGCGAGCTGAGCGCGGACATCGGAGTCTTCGAGCCGGGCGATCACCTGGCCCGCGCGCACGCGGTCTCCTTCGACCACGCCCAGGTACACCAGGCGACCCGTGCCCTTGGACGCAACCGCCGCCTTGCGCTGAGCGACGACGTACCCGCTGGCGACGAGGACTGCGCTCGCCTGGGACGGCGACATCATCGTGGCCGGGGCGAGCCGTACTTCGAGAGCGGCGCCGAACGTGCGTCGAGCCACCACCACGGCGACCCCGACGACCACGACTCCGGCCGCCACGAGGGCGACGGTGAGTGACCAGCGCGAGCGCGCGGACGCGCCCGTCGGCTCGGCAGAGCGGTTGATCCGCAGCGCGGAGAGGTCCGCGTTCTTCGCTTCCATGGGGTCGGTCATAAAGCTAGCCTCCCCCTCCCTCATCGAGGCAGTCATGCCGGCGTGCCAGGCGACGAGCGCTCACCCTCTCGACGCCCCCCGGGGTATCATCCGGCCATGGACTACCACGTAGCCGCGAGCGGTCTGGCGGTCGTGGCGGTGGCGCTGGTCGTCTCATGCGACAAGTCCACCGCGCCGAATGTCATGCCGCCGCCACCACCACCCGCCGGCGCCCCAGACCCCACCCTCCTGCCCCTGGCGACGACGTTACAGGTGCCGCTCACCGCGATGTACGACGCGCTCAACGTGCCGGCCATCGCGGCCGGCGGCTCGTATCTCGACCCGACGACGGGCGTCAAGGTGTACAAGGTCACTTCCGCGACGTTCCCGACGAGCAGCGCGAACTGGGGCCATGACTACGCCGAAGGCGGGGACGAGGTGTCCCTGCCCTACGACGGCACGACGCGAGCCGTCCTGGTGCACGGGAGCGCGTACTGGCTCGTCGACTTCACACCGGGTGTGGGGGTCGCGAATGGCCGCCAGCTCATCGGCAGCTTCGCGCCGGTCCAGGATCAGGCGTTCGCGTTCTCCACTAATCCCGCGACGCCGTGGTATGCATATGTGAGCAACGGCACCTCGGTTCTCCGCATCGACATACGCACAATGACGGAGGCGCCGGGGAACGGCTGGCCCGTGACCAACGAGCAGACAGCGGTGTGGCTGCAGCAAAGCGAGAACGACGGCCTGTTCGCCTGGATGCGCGGCGCGAGCGGGCCGACGGTGGTGGGGTACGAGCCCGCGACGGGGACGCGCAAGACGTACACGAACGCGGGGATCGACGAGCCGCGCATCGACCGCGCCGGCCGCTACATCGGGCTGACGATGGCGACCCCGCCGGAGGCGCTCTACCTGTGGGACTGGGTGGCGGACACCATCGTGTTGAAGACCACGGGCGATCCCGATATTCCCTTCATTCATGTGGCGAGCTTACGGGACCGCTGGTACGGCGTGGACTGGAATCTGTCGCAGCCGTACCAGTACGTCGCGTTCGATCCGGTGGCACGGACACAGGCGCACATCGGCGGCCCGACGAACTCGGGCGACGAGTACGGGAACGGCAACTGGATCCAGCATCCCACCGATCTCGACGATCAGTGGGCGCTGTTCAGTCATTTCGAGGGCCTCGAGCCAGCGGGGACCGGTTGGCTTGCGCCGGGGGGCATGGTGTACGTCACGGCGAACGGCCAGCGGCGACTGTTGGGGCACCCGTATACGACCATCACCGAGGCCACGAATTACGCGCTCGCGTCGTTCGTGCGGCAGTCGTCCGACGGCCGCTACGTGATGTTCACCTCTGACATGAACGGGTCCGCGCGGACCGACGTGTTTCTCGTAGAGGTGCCGACGCGGTAGGGTACGCAAAAGGCCGCCGCGGTATTGCCCGCGGCGGCCTCTGGTATTTCTCGGGGACGGCCCTTAATGCACCGTGATGCCCAGCCCGAGCTGGCCGACGTTCGCGTCCATGTTCGAAGAGTTCATCGCGAACCCGTTCCAGTACGGGGTGAGACTGATCGAGTGGCTCAGCGGGATGTCGTATCCCAATCCGAGCAGGGCCCCGACGCCACTCTCACTACCGCTGCCGAACCCGGTGATGTCGGCACTCACGAAGCCCACGCCCAGCCCGCCCAGGAGGAAGAACCCACCCCTCGCCGACGGATAGAAGCGCACCGCCGCGGTGATGGCGTTGACGGAGAGCGTCGTGCCGTTTTCGGACTTGACCCATCCGTTGCTCGAGACGCCGAGCCGGACCTTCTGGCTGAGGGAGCCGCCCAGGGCGATGTTGCCGCTCATGCCGCCGGTACGCCCGCTACAATTCTGGCAACCGAGCGAGCCATAGCCGAGACCGGCGCTGAACCAGAAGCCTGAACGTGACTGTTGATTCTGCTGATGCTGGTACTGGGCCAGCGCGCTGCCCGCGAGGGAAACCGTGATCGCGGCAAGCGCCAGGACCGTACGGGAAAACTTGGCGTTCATGTGACCTCCGGGGAGTGGACCGTGGCTCCCAGGGGCGCACCGGAAGCGGGGGGACAGCTTACGAGAGCCGCACGGCGCTATCTGTGCGCTAGATCACACGACACGCGCAGGCCCAGACCGGCCAGCGACTTACACCCTACCTCCGCTGCTTCGACCCGAGCATCGAGTGCTTCACGACGCTGTCCGGCACGGACTGTCCGTGCCGGATCGTGAAGACGGCTCTCCGCCGCAGCCCGAGGTCGATCTCTACGACCAGGTGACTGCGATCGCGGGCCATCCTCCAGGCGCGGGAACGCCTCGGGGCGCTACGCGTCACGGCTCGCGCCGCGGTGACTACGTCGTCCGGCAGCTCGGCCACGGCGGCAAGCTGCCCGCAGGTGACGCAGCGTCGCGACTGCTGCCCCAAGTCGGCGGTGCACACGCGCCGGCCGCAGTAGCCGCATGCGGCGTGATGCGCCGCGCACGCGTCCTTGCCGCACACGGGGCACCGCTCGACCTCATCGGATGCGAAGAGTGCCATGGCCTCTTCGACACAGGCTGCCCGGTGCCGCTCGCATACGAGCCGTCGCGAGGTGTCGGTCCGGCGCAGATGCTGGGAGCAGTGCACCTGCCCGTCCACCGCGCACACGGCTTGGTGTGCCGTGCAGACCGACTTGCCGCAGCTCGCACATTCCGTCACCTCGTCCACGCCCACTGGCTCGCTGGTCCCGCCCTCGCAGTACCGCAGGCACGTCGAGCAGAGACGGCGACTGCCTTTGGGCGCCTCCGCGTGGCTCTGCTCCGCGTGCCGGTTGCAGATCATGCGACCGCAGCTGCCGCACGGCGCGAGGCACGCCGTGCAGGAGTGGTGACCGTCCTCGGCGCAGACGCCCTCGTGCGCGGTACAGTGCTCGAGCCGGCACGACGGGCACACGCGCACGTGCTCGTCGCACGCCGGCTGCCCATCCACGCGACACTGCGCGATCCCGTGGTCGGCGCAGAAGTCCTCGGCGCAGACGGCGCAGCGGTGCGAGCAGGCGTCGCAGCTACAGTGCTCGTGCCTGCACACGACGAGCAATGCCGGGGGGCGGCCACAGTGCGGGCATGCCATGATCCAGTCGGCGGCACGACTCAGAGACCGCTGCGCGCTGAACGGGGCGTGCCGCCCCTGCGCCGATTCCAGCTGCCACTCGGCACGCTGGATCAGGACCGTCGCTTCGATGAGCTGCAAGGGATGCACGACGGCCTTCACCTGGCTGCGCCTGATCTCTTCGGTCCGGCGCCGTTCGCCGAGCGCGGTGACGGTCCCGATCGACGCCGGGTCTGTCTGCTCTTTCAGGATCGACTCGAAGTACCGATCAAGCCTCGCGAGCTCGAGGGCAAGGTCCTTCTCAGCCGCCGCGCGCCGCGCGGCGACCCGCTCGGCCGATTTCTCCTGGAGATGGCTCAAGAGGAGGCGGAGCAAGTCGGCAGGCTCCCGGGCCGGGATGGTTTCGACGTCCGCTGTGATGGCCGGCTTCGCGGCGTCGACCCGACCAGCCTCCAGCTCTCGGAAGGCTCCTGCCAGGTCGTCGCCCACCTTAGCGCCGGCCGCCAGGTCATACACATCGCTTTCGACCACCGCCTCCTCGACGCCAGCCCCCGCGCGTAGCACCACGCGCGCGACCAGTCTCCCGAGCGGGTGCAGGGCCAGGCGCGTCCTTCCGGGCTTCGCCGTGCCATCCCGCACAGGAATCGTCAGCTCGAGGCTCTTCTGATCACCGGTGCCCGCCGGCGCGATCAGTCCCAGTGAGAGCCGGGCAGCGCGAGCGCGAATGGCCTCGATCACCTGTGAGAGGAAGGGGCTGCCGAGCACTGCGATCTCGGCATCCGGGTCGCGCTCGAGCGCGTCGAGCGAGAACGCCACCCGGAGCGCTTTCCGGTCCCGGAAAAACGGGCGCTCGGCCGGGGGCAGACTGAGCTCCGAGTGATCCGCGCCGAGCGCGGATTGCTTCACGCCGGCGAGCCGGCAGTAGCGATCGAGTAGCGGCCGGATCCGCGCGTCCGCGAGGGGATCGGCGTCGCCCCCCGGCTCCGCCGGCGGCGCGGGAGGCCGCGGCCGCGCGGCCGGACGCTTGCGCGCGGGTTTCCGGGAGTGGCGGGGAGCGCGGCCCTTCACGCGGTGTCCGCCTGAATGTCCACGAGCGCCAGGGGCAGGCGGTCCACCTGCGCGATGAGCGAGATCCCGCGTCCAGCGCTGGTCAAGCCGGTGAGCCGTACCAGGTCTCCGTACTGTGGATGACTGCCGGCCGGTTGCTGCGGCGCCGCGACGTCCCCGATCGGCTCGATCGACTCGAGCGCCTCGAGCACTTCCGTCACGTGCACCCCGAGCTTCTGGCGCTTCGCGTCCCAGCCGGCGGCCTTGACGAGGTGGCTCGTGCCCAGCCCGAGGCGCAGGCGGCCGGGGACCGACAGCGTCGCGAACCGGCGTTCGAGCCGCAGGGCGTTGTCGTCAGGTGCGATAGCCGAGTTCAGCTGTTCCTGCTCCTTGCCCACCGCGCTGCTCTTCTCGATGTCGGCGCCCAGTGCTTCCACGCGGCGGGCGAAGTCCTCCTCGCTCTCGGCGGCGAGCCACTCTTTCGCGAGCCGGCCTTCGAACTCCTGCGCGCCGCCGAACTCGCCGAGGATCAGGTCCAGCTCGCCCACCACCAGCTCGAACAGCTTGATCTTGCGGTCGAGCAGCTGGAGGATGTACGACTCGATCGTCCCTGCCGCGGCGAGGTTCACGATGTGCACCTCGCGCTTCTGTCCGATGCGGTGCAGGCGTCCGATACGCTGCTCGACCACCATGGGGTTCCAGGGCAGATCGTAGTTCACGAGCACGTTGCAGAATTGCAGATTGCGTCCTTCGCTGCCGGCGCGGGTGGCGATGAGGACGCTGCGCTGGTCCTCGTGGAAGGCGCGGATACGCTTGTCCCGGTCGGCCGTCGAGTGCGCGCCCCAATAGACAATGGCCTTGCGGCCGAGCTTCGTGACGCGCTCTTCGATCAGCTGAATGGTCGGGCGGTGGTCGCTGAAGACCACGAGTCGGTCGGGCGTTTCCTTGAGGAGCTTGGTCAAGACGTCCAACTTGGCGTGGGTCCTGATGCCTGCGGCTTGTTTCGCCAGGTGCTTTGCGATCCTCCGATACTCAGGGCTGATGCGCTCGCTCTCGGCCAAGTGGCCGAGCGATTCGGCCAGCGCCCGCGCGGAGGAGCACAGCCGTTGGCGCAGCTGAATCATCGCGAGCTGCAGCGTCCCCCTCCTCGTCGGTTTCCCCTCTTCCTGCTCGGCCGGCCGGATGAAGCCTT
>Ga0307469_10000269_pt1 | contig 20037 bp, 15 predicted proteins | sample atmos_gasesAM2C__FD_203084 | JGI IMG/M metagenome (GOLD analysis project Ga0307469, IMG submission 203084) | Hardwood forest soil microbial communities from Morgan-Monroe State Forest, Indiana, United States - atmos_gasesAM2C_515 | ecosystem: Environmental > Terrestrial > Soil > Temperate...
CAGCGCATTCTTCGCTCCGCATAGAGCTCCGATTGATTGGGTCGGGCTCGTTGAAGCGTCGGCAACGACGAACACGGTTTCGACCGCTAAGAGGCACTATCTGCGGGCCCATTCGCCGACATCGGAATTCGTCTTCCTTCTCCGTAGCCACGAGCCTGTAGAACTGGAGCTAACCGCCCGGCTTGGGACGCCTGGCATATGCAATGCCGTAATGACCGTGAATGGCGTGGACGTACGTAATGTCGAACTTGAGGATAAATGGCGCACTTGGCGGATCGAAATCGGCGAAGCACTGACGCGCTTGGGAATTAATCGCGTCCTTGTTAGGTGGCGCCGCTCCAAACTGGCAACCTCGCCAATCGTTCTCGGAGGCCTCGACTCTGAAGACAGTTGCGATGAGTTGGGCGTAATTCTGGCCGAGGTCTATTCCTTGTATGCGACCCAGAGTCAGTCGTAGAACGGTTCTCGAGCACGTTGACTTCCTTCAGCCCGGCGGGGATGACGGATGAGCGCAACAGGACATAATCACGGATTGTGCGCTACGTGCGGCTCCCTGATGTCGAGGATGCAACGCTATGTCATGCTCTGGGCGGCGGGGTGCCCCAGTGTGTTCGGTATCCTTGCGATTCTTGAACCCTGATTCTCCGAAGCGAGAACGTCCGGGCATCGGACGCGGCGGCGATATCCGGCCATCGGACGCCATAGGTAACTCGCCTTCCCGTACTCAGTCCTCTTATCTCCGCAATCGACCGACAAATCCACCCGGACTATCGTCTGTGGGCGATGGCCACCGGTTTCCGCTGGGCGACACCGGCTGGTCGATCTGGCGGAGTGCAGTGCTTCGCTCGACTGGGTTTCCGGCGAGTGGCCTGGATCGGTTTCGTGACGGCGCGTGCGCGGACGCGGCGACTCTGCATTGTGCCGGCGAATTGACCTTTGCTGAATTTCAGGCGCGCTACACTGAGGGCGTGACCGCTTGCGGCACGGAGGTTCAGGTGCTGCTGCGCGAAACCCTTTTCCGGGAAGCGGTCACTTGGCAGAATCCCGGAATTCTTAGAGCTTTCGATGGACTCCTCTCCGCGACGAAGCGAAACAGCGATGTGCGCCGACGCGAGATCGCCGTGAGTCGATATTGGCAGCGATATGTCGGCAAATGCGAGACGATCGGATTCTTCGGCCCCACGTTGTGGGTATCGCTGGACCCGATTCAGACCCGAACGCGGATGCATCCTGGCCCGACGCTGACGGCCCGACGCGAGGTGTTTCTTGAGCCGTGGGCCGTCGCTACGTACGGCACAGTGCTCGCGAAAGAACGCGCCATCAGACCGTGGCTTGCTCCAGCCGCAATGCCGCACCATGTGCAAGAGGGTGAAACTGTTCGTAGGCCCGGACTCCCGCCCGTGCATCTTACTTACGACGAGGCGCGAGTGCTGAAGTTATGCGACGGGTCTAGGCAAGCGCTCGACGTTGTTTACTCCCTGCTGAAACAGCCGTCGGAAACGATTTCCGATCTTGAGTCCGGATACGCAATTATCGATGATTTGGCTAGACGAAGACTTCTGATCTGGGACATGAACCTCCCATTCGGGCCGGAAGCGGAGAACGTCCTTATCGATCGGATTTCGGCAATTTCTGACCGCACGCTTCGTAAGAAGGCCTTCGATGGACTTGACAGGTTAAGACGTGCCAAGTCGTCAGTTGCGGACGCTGCGGGAAATCCCTCGCAGTTGGAGGACGCCTTAGAAGCGTTAGACGTCACCTTCTCCGAGGTCACTAGTCGGCCAGCCCGACGCCGACATGGTCAGACTTATGCTGGGCGTACGCTCTGTTATGAGGACACGACTCGTGACCTCGAGGTCGTCGTTGGGAGAAATCTCTTAGAGCCTCTCGCACCTGCGCTCGCAGTCGTGCTGCAGTCGGCGCGCTGGCTAACGAACGAACTAGCCACGGCTTACGAGAGTGCTCTACACACACTCTTTTCTGAGTTGCGCGTGGGTACGGGCAACATTTCTCTAGCGGACATGTGGGACGCAGGACTGGATCTTTTCTGGGGCTCGGGACCAAAGCCACGTGACGAGGTCATGGGTCGTTTCGCATCACGCTGGGCCGCGATGCTAGGGCTTGACTCTTCTGGCGTCCCCCGTCGCGCGGATTTCACGTCCGGGCAATTGCTCGCTTTGTTGCCAGATTACTTCCCGTGTGAACGGCCGGGCTGGTCTTTGGCTCGCATTCACAGCCCGGACTTGCATCTGTGCGCCGCCTCTTCGCGAGCGATTGGGGATGGCGACTGCGAGGTGGTACTTGGCGAAATGCACATCGCTTACTCGACCCTTTGTAACCGCAGCGCGACTTGGGCACTGTCCGATCCACTGAAACCGCTTGAGCTTTCTGTCGAGGATTACGGTCAGCCGCGCATCGTTCCGCTGTTGCCACCGAGATGGTTTCGAGACTCCGGTCGCTTACTAGAGATTGACCATGTTCCTAGTGATGTGCAGTTAGGCGTGATGCGAGTCGGGGGCGCCGATCTCACACGAGTGATACCAACAAGCTGCATTGGTGTAGTCATGTCGGACGACAAGTTAGTCGGTGTGATGCCAGACGGTTCCGCTTTTCGCTTACTCGAGTACTTCGGCGTGTTCCTATCAATGCTGTCGGCGAACGCGCTTCGTGAGGTCGTTGATCGAGCGCACTTCCCACGCGTGACTGTCGATCGTCTCGTTGTCTTCCGCGAAGCCTGGCAACTCACATCTGAACAGATACGATCGTTGCTCGCCGAAGAAAGTGAAGCGGGTCGGTACGCGGCCTTCCGACGGCTCGCGATGGAGCTCGATCTGCCGGATCGTTTCTTCATCAAAGTCTCGACCGAGGCCAAGCCTCTCTATGTCGATCTGAGGAGCCCTCTGTATGTCGCTTCTTGCTGTTCAATGGTACGAGCCGGGTGGCAATCGGCGCGCGATGAGTTATCCGTAGGTATAGTTGAGATGCTCCCGACGCCAGAGCAGGCATGGGTCCCGGACTCTGACGGTCGAAGGTACTTTGGTGAGCTCCGAACGCAGGTAACGGATCCAGCCCGGCCGCTGCCATTGTAGAGGTGCGGAGGCAGTACGCAGTCCCCCCGGACCAACGCGATACGCGCGGGAGCTAACGATGGGTAGTGAGGCATAAGGGACGATGTCAAGCGTCGAGCTGTGGCAATGCTCCTTTGATACGGCGAGTTCTGCCCGATCTGAGCTCTTCGGTGTCCTCAACCGACAAGAGTTCGATCGCGCCAGCCGTATTCGGAGTACGGCGGCGCAGGTTCGATTTGTCGAGGCGCGTGTGCTCCTACGACTCGTTCTCGGGCGAATGCTTGACTGCGACCCGCGCCGAGTAGGGCTTCGTCAGGTTTGCGCATTGTGCGGCGCCAATCACGGGCGAATTGAGGTGGTTTGCTCCGATCGCGAACTTGATGTGTCCGTTTCGCATGCTGGCGGATGTGCGCTCGTGGCGATCGGGACACAGTGTCTTGTCGGAGTGGATGTGGAAGAAGTGTCGGCCGACTACGCCTATGAAAGTCTTTCAGTCATCCAAGAACAGATCTTGACCTGGAAAGAACAACGCGCACTCCGATGCTGGCCGATCGGTTCTGCGGACGCCTCCGCGTTCTTTCTCCGACTGTGGACCATGAAGGAAGCGCTCGCAAAGATTGATGGAATTGGCATGTTGGATCCGCTGACGCGCTTCGACGTGCGGTGGGATCAATCCGACGTGTGCAGTGTTGCCTTTGCTGATCCGGGGAGAGGCATGAACGCCTGGTGGGTAGCGGCTCCCGATGTCGGTGCGCGGACGCTACTTGCATCTGTTGTAGCTACGACTGGGCGAGACGCTCCGGTTGGCACATTCAACGTCGGAATGATCGCTACGAGCTACCTTCTGCCGCGGTTCGTGTCGACGATGACGGCTGATTTAGCCTTCAAACGGATTCAGACATCTTAGGCGGGCGGCCCTTGAGGGCCCATGTGTCGCGTTCACTCAGTCGGGATGGTCGATCTTCCGCGCGGCGAATGCCATCCAGACTTCAGTCGCGGGGGACTTGTCCCATTTAAGATACGCGGCCTCCAATACCTTCAACTGCACATCGCGTGGCAAGCCAGGTAGTACGTTCTCGGTGAAAATCGGAACGCCGAGCCACGCGATCTGAGACTCCGCCGACTGCTCGTACTCTAATGGCTTGACATGATCGACGACGAAACCGTTCCGTTCGAGTAGGTCGCATATTCCTTCAGGGGTCATCTCCAAACGCCCCCGGTATATCGCTGGATGTGGCAGTGCGAAGTCATATTCCAAGACTGCGATTGCTTGGATGATCTGCGAAAGCGTCGGCTTGCTCGGTCGCAGTTGTTCGGGGGGTGGAGTCAAGAAATGACGAACCAGTGCCGGAGCAAGGTTGAAGACGAGACGTCCGCCTATCCTCAAAGCTTTAGCGGATGCTTTAACGGTCGCCGGCATATCTAGCTGCCAGATAGCCGAATTGCACAGAATGGCATCGGCTTCGGCGACATGCGATGCAACGTCGACTGCAGACGCATGCAGCCATTTCACCCTGTTGTCGGCAACAGACTGCTCTGCGAGTTTCAGCATGGCCTCGGACCGATCCAGCGCAGTTATCCGACAGTCTTGCCGTACACGAGTAAGGATTTCCCGCGTGGTGGCACCGGATCCACACGCCATATCGACGACCATGGAGGCGTCAGAGAGCTCGGCCAGTAACGCGAGGTCGCGGCTCGTCTCCCGGGCGAGTGGATGTTCCTCACAGAACCGGGCGTATAGCTCAGCGATCTCGTGGTCCGCCCACATCCGTTGCGCTTCCCTGCGGCCAAGCGCGTCGAGGATCGCATCACGGCGGCCTGTACGCGAACCATGCGCATCACCCGGAGTAACGCTCGTTGGTTCGCTCACTCGCATATCCTGCCTTGTTGGCCGAGGAGTATAGCAGCAGTCTCGGCATGAGCCGCCTCTCACTAACCAGATTGCATTGGCGGTGTTGCACGCGAGCGCTGTCTAAGACAGAGGTGAGACTTCCCGTCGCAAGCAGAGATTTGTCACAGACATTGGGACCCCATTGTCTACCGACACCTCCGTCGGCGAGGGCCAACTGATGAAGGCGAGGAGACTCGCTGTAAGCGCATATGCTCCTACATTCGGCACTTCCAGGACGTCACCGGGCTTGACGCGAGGAAACGGCCCACGGAGCCACGTGTCTAGCGGAGTGCACAACGGACCCACAATTCGTACGTTGTCCTCGGGCTCGTCGCCTCTCGGTCGGATTGGCTGAACTGCGATTGGTGGTACGCGCCGGAGTCCCGACATCCCTCCCAGGTGGTGTATTCCGGTGTCGAGCACGACGAATCGCTCACCCTTCGACACCTTGACGTCGACGACGCGGCAAATGAGTGTGCCGGCTGTCGAAACCAAATATCTGCCCGACTCAAATGCAATCAAGGGTTCGCCGTTGCGCCAGCCCGGGAGGTGATCGTCGAGCATTGCTGAGAGCCGTGCGCGAAGGGTTGGAAACTGCGGTCGCTCATCTTGCCTTGCGTATGGAGCACCGAACCCGCCACCCAAGTCGACGACCTTCAATGGGGTCGACAGACTAGATCGTATCCTTGCGGCTGTGCGGACGGAAGCATCCATCATCGATACAAGAGTGTTCTCGTCCTGAACATTGCTTCCCATAAAAAAGTGCAGCCCTTCAACGGCGATATGGCCGTTGGGTTGAAAGGAATCGACTGCCTCGAGAATTGCCGCGGAATCAATGCCGAATGGCGATGGTCTTCCGGTCATCGTCAAGCCCATTCCGCCAATTGCATCTTCGACGTTCACCCGAAGCAGGCACGTAACCGGTTTGTCGAGGCTCGTGGAGACCTTCCCGAGCCGCGCGAACTCGTGAGCTGACTCGACGGAGATAGCTCCGACGCCTGCCTCCAGCGCCGCAAACAACTCCTCGTCTGTCTTGCCGGGCCCGGTGAGTAGACACCTTTGCGCCGGCACGCCCGTGCGACGCGCGATGTTGAGTTCACCGATCGAACTGATTTCTATGTGGCAACCCGCATGGTGGAGTGTTGAAACGACGTCAGGATGCGGATTCGCTTTCATCGAGTAATACAAGCGATGAGGAGTCGGCAGCGAGGAGGCGAGATCGTTCCGGGCGGTACGAACCTCAGCGAGGTCATAAACGTAAGTTGGAGTGCCGTATTTCCGGGCGATGGCGTGAGAATCGACACTCATGATCGGTTGGTTTCGATAATCCGTTGCAACGAGGCGCGGTCCAGTTTCCAGTTGATGCCAGTTGGAAGCTGGTTGACGACTAGGCAGACGTCCGGGACCTTCGCCCGGGGGAGACGCCGCGCCAACTCCGCTAAGACGGCATCCGAGGAGTGCCTCGTGATAGCCACGATCGTGAAAGGGGTATCTGCCGTGGGTGCCACGACCGTCGCCGATTCCACGCCTTCTATGCTCAACGCGGCGGCTTCAATCTCGATCGTGCTCATACGGTAGCCACGGTTCTTAAAGATGTCATCGTGACGGCCGACGAAGTAGAGGTAACCCTGGTCGTCCATCCAGCACTCATCACCCGTAAGAAGACTCCGCACGCCAGTTGGTTCTTCGAAAAAACGTGCTGCGGATAGTTCCGGCGCTCGCCAGTATCCCGCCATAACGTGATGGCCGCGAACGAGAAGTTCGCCGCTCGTTCTCGGAGGTAGAGGATGCCGGTCCGGATCCACGATTAAGCATTGCGTTCCTTCTAAGGGTCGTCCAACCGACCCCGCGTGTGAGCTGAGCTCCGATGGATGGAGAATGGACACGCGCTTACACTCGGTGAGTCCAAACATCGGTGCGATTTGAGCCTGCGGGAACGCCCCTTGAAGGCCTGCGATGTGAGTACGAGTTAACGTCGCGCCAGTGCTCGTGAATAATCGAACAGAATCCGGGCCTCGACCGTCGCGTTTTCGCACGAGCCGAATAAGTTGCTCCGCCAGAAGGGGAACGATCGGGACGACGCTTGGGCGGTAACGAGTGAGTGTTGCGAGAAGAGCTGGGCCAGCGACATCCGTGTTTTGGAGCAAAAGGGATGCTCCGACACGAGCGCTAAGGAAAGCCTGGTAAAGCGCGTAGTCGAAGGATAGTGGAAGGCAACAGAAGACAGAGTCGTCGGTCCGGTACTCGAGTCTACGGAGGATCGCGTCGACGACGAAAAGAACGTTGGCGTGCGTCGCTATGACTGCCTTGGGTAGGGCAGTACTACCCGAGGTGTATGTCAGACTAACGGGATCCGATGGAGCTACCTCCGCTTGCAGAGGTCGAGGATTGGCTGCGAACAGGTGCGGAAAGTCCGAGTCTGTCAGGACTGCGCGGGGGTCCGCATCACGGATGATGTGATCGAGGTGAAATGGTTTGACGTCTGGATCTATCACGACATGGATGGCGCCCAGGCGTGACGTAGCGAAACAAAGGGCGATAACTTCCGGGCGATTTGGGCTGATGACGAGGACCCGATCGCTTCTCCTCACACCGCGGTCTCTCAGGCCCGATGCGATGCGCCTAGAGGCGTCGGACAGCTCCTCATACGTCAGCTCACCGCTGTCACCAACGATTGCGACCTGCTTTGGCCAACGACGGGCTGCATCGTCAAGTATCTGATGAAGGAGCGCCTGCATCTAGTATCTGGAAGGGTAACGTGGCGGTATCCGAGGTGCGAGTGATTCGATTCACGACTTTTATGTTCATTGGTGATGAAGCGCACAGCGCCTCCAGGGGGCTCTCGGCCGCCGAGGGCTTCGTATGATTCGCGTGGCCGACGAGTTAGATCCTCTATTTCGCGGGACACCATCGCGTCTATTTGACTGCATCGAGGTCAATCTTGGGGTGCTTGCGGATTCCTACCATGGAAGTGGGACGAGTCTCGGGATAGGCGCAACCCTTCGATTTCGAACGTACCCGAGTGAGTCTCGGCTCCCGAGCATCGAGCGTCCACTCACGGAGACACTTGCCGTAGCAGAGGCTGTTCTCGGAATCAAGGTCCTTGATGATCGAGCTGCATCGCCAACCAACGTGCTGAACGGAGCTATCGGCACGACGTGGTACGCCGTCGCCGATGCCTTTCACCTTCCGTGGTTGCCCTATTTCGGACACGAGCACATGCGACACAGCTTTCTCGTTGAACGCTTAGCGGACGGCTGTGTAATCACTGATGGGTACGAGAATGTGACTAATTGGGGCCGTGCAAAACCAGGTAGGTGGAAGCTAGCCAACGATGAATTTCTGATGCTCAGAGATCTGCGTCTGATGACGATCGTGCCAAGTTCGAGAGTGCTGACCTCGGACCTTTTGCCGGGTCTCGACCAGGTGGAAGTCGCTTCAGGCTACATAGACGCGTACGAGCGATGTCCTGATCGGGCGGTGGCCCTAGAAACACTTTGCCGCGAGACTTGGTTGCTCGAGCGCGCGCGGAGCCTACATGCTGCGTTCCGTGAGCATTACGGGATGAGTGAGTCCATTGTCGTGCGCGAGCATCTTGCACGTTGGGCGCGGCTTGTTGAGCTTGTGTACATCACCTATCGTCGCGTGTTGCGTGGACGGCCGGAGCCGATTGGGTACATGGCGGAGCTTGCGACTCTCTTGGAAGAGGACCTAATCATATTTGGCGCTCAGCCTTCGCGTCTTCCGTGACTACAACTTCCGCAGTCTGGGCCAAGGTTAGAGCGATTGTCGCCCGCGTCTTCGGCGTAGATGGTGGTGTCGTGCAACCGGAGTCCGAGCTCCGGTCATTCGAATCCTTCTCATCGATTCGCCTCGTTGAGCTCGTTGAGGATCTTGAGGCCGAGTTCGGTGTCGAGTTTTCAACGGAAGACCTCGCGCCCGAACGTCTGCGGAAGGTGTCGGATCTCGCCGATTGTGTGACACGCCGACTCGATTCTGATGCTTGATCCGATAGCCGCGGCCCCACACGTATTCGCAAGGCTCGATGACGAGTCTGAGAGCCGACACGTGTGGTCCGTGCTCGGGAGAGCGGATTTGCTCCGTACTGTCTATTCGGAGGGTCAACCGTCAACGGGCGTCGATTTCGCGAGGCTCGCGAGGCTCATCGAGGCGGTCGACGAGCGATGCTCGATCGGCGCTACGTTGCCAATTGTCGTTCAGCTGACGACGGCGCTCCCGATCCTTGCTGCGGAGCCTGGCCCTGCAAGGGATGTTGCGGAACGCGCAGTCACCGGCGAGCTCTCCGTCGCCCTCGCGGTGACCGATATGCACTCCGGCACTGACTTACTCTCGATGGGCACGAGCGCGGTGATCGACGACCTGAGCGTCGTTCTGAATGGAGCAAAGTCGTGGATCGCATCCGGTATGTCCGCTGATTATTTCTTGGTTCTCGCGCGGAAAAACGCTGCGCGCCACTTTACGAGCTTTGTTTGGCTGTTGGTACCGAGTTCTGCGGAGGGTGTGAGTCGTCGCGCTGTCGATTCGAATCTGTATCCGTGCTCTGGTATGGCAAGCCTTGAATTCCGCGACGTGGTTCTGCCGCGCGATGTTCTCGTGGGGCGGTCGGGACGTGGCCTGACGACCTTCACTCGGCATATCGCCGTCGAACGGTTAGGCAGTGCGCTTTGGGGTGTCGCTCTTTGCCGACGCGTGGTGCAACGAACCGTGGGGCACCTGGCGATGCGTCCGCACGGCGATAATTCGCTTTGGGAAGTGGAGAGCATTCGCCAACGTGTTGCGGCGTGTGTCGTCGAGATCGAAGAGCTTGGTGCGCTAGCGGCTTCGCTAGGAAGGAAAGTTACCGACGATTACGACACTGTGGCCGGCGCTATGCTCAAGGCGGCAACGGGCGCGACGGTCGCAAGCGTCCTGAGTGAATGTGCGCAGCTCCACGGCGCAGAGGGTTTCGTGCGGGGTGGTCTTCAGGAGCTGCGTGCTCAGGCGGCCGCTTTCGGTGTTGGCGGCGGGCCGACTGAAGTGGCGCTGTCGATAGTTGCTGACGGATTGGAGCGGGTTTTTATGGTTTGGGATCGGGAGCGGGCAGGATTGATCCGTGGTCAGCGCGAAGACGCGCGACCGCCTAGGGTTTAGTTCAATTGGCTGACGGTCTGATGGATGTGAGATTTGTTCAACTTGTGCTACTTCACCTCAAGTATTTCCGCGGAGGAGACTTGACGCTCGAGACTCGTCTGCGTGATTGCGGGCTTGACTCCAAGGACGCGATTGATCTTCTCTTCGAGATTGAGGACTCGTATGAGATTCTGTTTCCGGACGAGCTGCTGACGGAAGCAACTTTCGAGACCGCAGGATCTTTATGGAGCGCAGTGTCGAATCTACTGCAGGCAACCGGACAGAGTGGGGTGGGGCAGGGTGGCTGAGCTGCTACACCGCTAATCTGCTCGGTTACCTTGAGGCCGAGTGGGATGGTGTCGAGCTTATAGCGACTTCGATCCGATTGGCCATGCGCCGTGAATCCGGCGCAGGGTCGTTTGTGTTTTCACACCACCATCCGCCACTGAGCAGCCTTCCCGACGGGACGCGTATGGCTTACGGTGCATCGTGCGAGAGCCGAGAGGCCCGCGACGAGATAGAGACAGAACTGAGACTTTGGGGGCGAGCGCTAGTCGTTTGTGACTCTGCCAGCCTTCCGTGGTCAGGCTCGTTGGTTGCGTCAGGTCCCCATTGGGTCCTCGTTGACGGTGAGGCCGATGAGGTCTGGCACGTAGTTGATGGGTTTGCCGCCGTCCCGGGTGAAGGCGCGCACGCGACGATCCGTGAATGGATTGACGTTAGCGCCTTCATCAACGCAATCGAATTGCGCGATCGGTGGACTCCGCATCAAGAGATGCGTAACGCCATGGCCTTTGGCAATCAAGTTCATGTGCCTGATGGCCAGTACCGGTGGATTCGTCGACGCGATGACCTGCACGTAGCGACCGAGGTCGGCAAAGCAAGTGACTGGATTGATGACGATGCAACGATTCTCGCCACGGTTGTCGAGCGGATCGATAGCGGCCAGACGGACCTTCTTGACGATCTGTGGGCGGCAGCGGGTCATCGATGCTTCGCGTACGCCTGGCGACTTCGTCGCGGCACGCCGTATGCCCATGCACTGAGAAGTGCTCTCGAGTCGTGGAGACGCCTCCCCGTCTTGCTTCGACTGGCCTCTGAATCTCAACGGCGCGGTCGGCCCCGACGGTCCCTCGCCGAAAGTGCTATTGCCGACACTCTGGGTGCGGAAGCGTTGTTGGCACGATCATCGTGAGCGATCCAGCGGAGGCGAAGACGCCCTTTTCCCTCTTCGCGCGGTCAGCAGACGCGAATCCTTCGGCGATCGCTCTCGAGGTCGCTGGGGAGCGAATCGAATATCGGACTTTGCGGAACCTCGTCGAGCGCGTCAGTGCACAGATTGCGATAATTTCACAGGCGCATCCTCGCGCGGTTGGCGTGATGTGTTGCCGGAGCGTCGCGGCGTACGTGAGCTACCTCGCGGCGCTCCGCCTCGGCGCGACCGTCGTTCCGCTGAGCCCAGTGCTTCCGGGCAAGAGAATCTCAGTGATGAGCAGGATCGCTCACGTTGACGTCGTCGTCTTTGACGAGAGTGGCGCTGTTCATGCGGAGAGGCTTACGCACGTGCCGTGCCTCGACCTGAGAGGAGCGTCTTGGCGTGATGCATCGATCCCCGTCTCAGAAATACCGGTCGCGCGTGCGGACCTCGCCTACATCCTTTTCACCTCTGGCTCGACAGGTCGGCCGAAGGGGGTGCCGATTCGCCACCAACAACTCATGCCGTATGTCGAGTACTGCGCGCGTAGGTATTGCGTGGGACCGGCCAGCCGACTCTCGCAGGCGTTCGACCTTGCCTTCGACCCATCTGTCTTCGATCTGTTTGTAGCTTGGTACAGCGGAGCGACGGTTGTCGTGCCAGAGTCGGCCGAAGTCGTCAATCCCGCGACGTTTATCAACGCAAAGCGAATTACGCATTGGTTCTCGGTTCCGTCGGTGATCGCAATGGCCAGCCGCCTGCGTGGTCTGTCACCGGGGTGTATGCCTGACCTCCGGTGGAGCCTTTTTGCTGGCGACCAGCTAAGTTTGAAGGCGGCGCGGACATGGTCAACCGCCGCACCGAATGCCATCGTTGAAAACCTTTACGGCCCAACCGAGGTCACAATTACCTGCACCTCTTACCGCTTGCCGGCGACGCACGACGACTGGCCGCGAACTTCAAATGGCACGGTGCCAATCGGTCGACCCTATCCGCACTTAGAAGTGCTCTTGCTCGACGACGAAATGAATCGCGTCACCGACGACGCCATCGGAGAGTTGTGCATCCGTGGAGCGCAGCGTTTCGATGGGTACCTAAATGTCGACGATAATATCGGGCGATTTGTTCGGGCGGCAGGGGGGCAGAGCGTGGACTTTACGTCCATGCCTGCTCCTACGGACTGGTACCGGACTGGCGACCGTGTTCAGTGGCAGGACGGCCAGCTCGTTCACCTCGGGCGAATCGATGACCAAGTCAAGGTGAATGGTTTTCGCATTGAACTAGGAGAGATCGAAGCAGCGATGCGCGAGCACGACTCCATTGATGAGGCAGTCGTCCTCTGCTCCGGTGTATCGCCATGGACTGCGCTCTGCGCATTCTATTCTGGCGTCGAGTTGGCGCCCGCAGAGATCGATCGCCACCTTCGCGAGCTGCTTCCATCTTACATGGTGCCGACATCCTTCCGGCACCGCGACGAGCTACCAATGAGCACGAACGGCAAGCTCGATCGAGCACGGCTGCGCGTACTACTTGACGTCGGCGCACAATCCTTTCGCGCATCGGATGGCGGGGCCGATCTCCATGAGAGTTGAGACTTCGATCGGTTCAGTTGGACCAGGCGACTTGGAGCTCCGCAAATCCCCGAGGCGTAAAGCTAGCCAGTCTCGTCGCGCGTTCGACGCGCATGTCCGGGAAACGCCGGATAATCGCAGGCAAGATAACCCGTCCTTCGAGTCTGGCCAACGGCGCTCCGACGCAGAAATGGGTTCCTCCGCCGAAGGCGAGATGAGGATTCGGCGTTCGGCCCAGATCCAGCTGATCGGGATTCGTGAACACCAAAGGATCATGATTTGCGGCGCCGATCACGAGTGCGACGACACGACCCTTCTCTATTAACCGCCCGTCAATGTCTAGATCCTCAAGGGCGACGCGGACTGTCATCTGAGCTGGCGAGTCGTAACGCAATAGCTCTTCGATTGCCGACCGCTCGATGGACGAATCAGCCCGCAGTCGTTCGAGCTCTGAACGATTCTGGATCAGCGAGACTAGGGCGTTGCCGAGAAAGTTACCTAGCGTCTCGCGGCCTGCGAAGAGGAGGTGGAGAGCGACCGCGACGAGTTCGTCGTCCTCAAGCGTGTGACCGGGCGATTGGTTTCTAATAAGTGCCGACAGCACGTCGCCCGCGGGGTTTCGTCGCCGTGCGGAAACAAGGGTGGTGAGGTAATCCACCAGCTCAAGCGTTGCGCGATCGGCTCGTTCGACCGCGTCAATCGTTGCGAGCGGTGCGAAATCCAAAGAAGTCGACAGCGCCGGAGCGTGCTTAATGACAAACGCTTCATCGCCTTCCGGAATCCCGACGACCTCACAAATGACGCGTGTCGGAAGCGGAGCAAGCGTCTGGATTACGTCCATATGCCCACGTCCGCTGGCGTCGTCGAGAATCTCATCTATCAAGCGCTGGACATTGCGCGCGATCTGCTCGACTCGACGCGGAGTGAAGGCTCTCGCGACTAGCCCGCGCAAGTGCGAGTGGGTTCCTTTGTCGCGTAGCCGCGTGAGCAGCTGCGCGAAGGTCCCGACAAAGGACGGCCGCGCGCCCACCGGTGCACTCGTCTCACTACTACGCGACGAAGGCCCGACCGCGAGGAGAGCCGGGTTCGCTTTGCTTTCGTCTTTCGTGAGCCGAGCGTCGCGCAAGGCTCGCTCGACGCCGGCATGTGACATGACAACCCACACGCCTATGCTGCTTAGGTGGACCGGGTCAATACGCTTGCGCGCTTCGCCGCTTCGAGCTCGGTCGACGCGCAGCCGTTGTGACGCGATGTACGCGACGGAACCCAACGCTCGATTCGTTCGCGCCATAAGCTGCTCGTCGAGGTCCGGCCCCGCCCCTTTGCTCATAGGCGCATTCTACAGAGCGCAATGCCTCATCTGATTGTGGGGCTCAACTGTGATGGCGGTACGCATCGGGACGGTTCTTGACGCCAAACGCACATGTCACGTATCCATGTTGTGTGTGCGACGGCCCGGGTACTTCCGTTTGCACGCCGGGACGTGTGTAAATGCTTCGCGAAGGAGTCGAGAACCTAGTCGCAACCCGTTCCGCGCTTGCACTTCTTCCCACCGCTGAGCTGATATGACCGAGACTCACGACAGCAAGAAGTCCTGGAAGAACGGTACCCCACGGATGCTCGTTACTGGCGCCGGACCGATGAGAGCAGCGGCGTTCGCGATGTGGAGAGAACTCGGGATTCATGTTGTCCTCGCGGATGGACACTCGCCGGATCGCTACGAAGACTTGGTGAACGAATTCGTCCCGCTCGACGTGCGTGATGGTAGCGCGGAATCGGACGAGCTTCGGGAAGTCGGTGCGGGATGCGACGCGGTCACGACGCTGGCTGACGACAGTCAAATTACTGCCGCGTTGCTCGCCGATCAGCTCGGCCTGCCTGGGGTTGGGGTGAGGGCGGCGAAAATCGCTCGATCAAAGACGCTTCAGAGGGCGCTATTCGCGCGAGCCGGTATGTATGTACCGACCTGGCGCGAAGTACGACTCCCCGATGACCTCGACGAGTTCTTCTCCGAAGGGGACCGTCCGGCAGTCATCAAGCCTTCAGATTGCGCGGGCGGTATGGCTGCACTAAAAGTGAGTTCGTGCCAGGAGGCAAAACGCCATTGGCCAATTATTAAGTCCTTGTCGCCGACGCATACTGGCATCATTGAAGACTTTTTAGAAGGACGAGAGGTGTGCGTCGACGCGGTTGTATGGCGCCGTCAATTGCAGTTTAGTTCGGTTGCCGACGTTGAACATCTTCAGGGCCTCGGATTCCTCGCGATAGCGGCGAGCTACGCGACGGAGCAGCCCGACCGCACGCCTGCCTCCCGCGAAATTGAGTCGGTGATCGCAGCCCTTGGACTCGACGCGGGAATCATTCATGCAGAGTTCAAGATTGACAACAAAGATCGGTGGACGCTCATTGAACTCGGCCTGCGTCCAGGCGGCGGGTACGTCCCGGAGTTAACGACCCGCGTGACAGGCTATGACCTATACGAAGCCCAAGCGAGGCTTGCACTAGGCGACGACCCGGCGACGACTAGTACGAGTGCGGTGAAGTGGCCGTACGCCGGCGTGCGGTACCTCGTCGCGTCCGGTTCGGTGCGTCGGTTCGTACCACCCGCGATGATCTTGAAGCGTTTCGAGGATGTCCGAGTGATCAATCAAGAAGTCTTCGCGGGGCAGCAAGTTCGGGTACCACTAAGCGAGGGTGGCCGTGCGGGTTATGCCTTGGGCTGGGGTCGTAATCGCGCGAAGCTCGATACCGAGCTCGATGGCGCGATCAGGATGCTTAGTTGCGAGCTAGGCCTGACCGCAGAGTTCGGTTGAAGCTCGGCGTCCTTGTCCTTCCCGATTCGACCTGGTCCGACCAGATGGAAAAGTGGCGTGCCGTTGAATCTATGGGCTTCGACTCCGGTTGGACATACGACCACATCTGGTGGCGGAGATTGCCGCATTCGCCCTGGCTGAGCGCGATTCCACTTCTCGCAGCCGTAGCTTGCGCCACGGAGAAACTCCGCATCGGTCTCATGGTCGCGTCGCCGAACTTCCGTCACCCCGTGCTTTTGGCAAAGGACGCCGTTGCTGTCAGTGACATTTCTAATGGACGCTTTGTGCTTGGCGTCGGTTCGGGGGCGCCGAGCGCAGGCGACGCGCACATGCTAGGGGGGCAGCCGCTCACACCAGCGGCGCGTGCCGATCGATTCGACGAATTTGTAACGCTCACGCGTCGCCTTCTTCGTGAGCCGATAGTGTCGGCGCGCGGGGAATATTTCAGTGCGGACGAGGCGCGGGTGTGCCCACCGGCGAAAACAATCCTGCCACCATTCGCAGTGGCCGCCTCAGGCCGTAGGGGCATCGAGTTAGCCGCTAAGTACGCGGATGTGTGGATTACTCCCGGGCCGGCAGACTGGTTAGGTGAGTACACGCTCGATGAGTGCGTTGGAAAGGTACGCGAGCAAGTCGCCGCACTTGAGCGGCGCTGCGAGGAGATCGGTCGGCCGACCGACGAGATCGAAAGAGTCTTCTTGGCAACACCCATGGTCGGCAATCCTCTCCAATCCTCAGATACGTGCTTGAGGCTCGCGGAAGCTCTTGCGACTGTCGGAATCAACCATTTGGTTGTCCATTGGCCGCGAGCGGATACGATCTACACTGGCGATTCGCGAGTGCTAGGGCAGGTGGCCGAACGCGTGTCAGGCGAGATCCGTAACCTTTGATCCGCGGCTGGAAATTAGTTGTGACTCGGCCATTGATTCCGCCAGGCGCGTCCTTCGGAACCTTGCCCGCCGAAGGACTACAAGCCGAGTGAATGGCGCACAAGGGGCGAGGGCTGTCGGAGGGTCCTGGGCATTCGCCAAGCACCGTCGCTTGCGGGTGTGTTGTAATCGCTGCGGTGGTCGTCGGTCGAAACGGGGGAGGATTCGAATGTTGACGAGTCAGCAAGTCGAGGCCTTTAAGCGGGACGGCTTTTTCGTGGTTCCGAACGTCTTCTCGCCCACGGAGATTGAGGCTTTGAAAGCAGCGGCAGCGACCGTGAGTTCGTTGGATGTCCCGCAGCGAATTCTGGAGAACGACGGAACGACAGTCAGGTCGGTGTACGACGTTCAGAATCTAGATCCTCTGTTCGCACGCCTTATTCGTGACCCTCGGTTGCTCTTGCCGGCTCGCGAAGTTCTTGAGGACGACGTTTACATATTTCAGACCCAACTGAATCCCAAGGCGGCGTTTCTAGGAGATGTCTGGGAGTGGCATCAAGATTTGCTCTATTGGCAGCGCGAGGATGGTATGCCCAGTCACCGTGTTGTGAATGTCGCCATCTACCTAGACGACGTCACTATTTTTAACGGACCGATGTTCTTCATACCTGGGTCGCATGAAACCGTGCTCGATGAAGAGACGCCGCGCCAGCAGCCGGGGTGGGAGGCGATGCTTACATCCGACATCCAGCACAAGGTGTCGAATGAGGCGCTCGCCAGGCTAGTTGACGCAAAGGGACTGGCTGCGCCACTTGCCGAACGCGGATCAGTCGTGCTTTTCGACTCCCGCCTTCTCCACTCGTCTCCGCCGAACCTGTCCCCCTTTGTGAGGACTGTCCTTTTTGTGCGCTACAACGCTCTGAGCAACGAGCTGCTTCCGGTTGAATCGCCGCGACCAGAGTGGCTTGCGAATCGGCATCCCGAACGGATAGAGCCGCTAACCGACGACTTGCTGGCGGTCATAAGTCGTTAGCCGTTGTTCTGGCGTTCGCGAATGTTTCGGAGGTGTCTAAGATGCACGCGCGACGGCGGGTTTTGAGAGGACTTAATACTCCTCTCTGGCGCTTGTGAGCTCTTCGCTAGATCGCGCCGCCATCGATTGGCTGCTGTCATCGACCGAACCGGGCGTCCGCTTTCTGACGCGACGCGACCTGGTGGGTGAAAGCCCGTCGTCTCCGGCAATGGCCGCTCTCTCCAAGCGCATTCATAGAGGGCCGAAGGCCTCGGCATTGCTTGCGTTCGAGAACGTTGACTTTTACACACGCTGGCGCGGCGCGCACTGGCGGCTAATCTCTCTCGTCGAACTTGGATTGCCCGCAACAAACAAGCCGGCGCAAGCAACGTGCAGCGACGTCGTGGATATTTGGGTTCGAAGACTTCAGCGTTTTCCGGCCCGAGTCGTCAATGGACGAGTTCGCCGGCATGCGTCCATGGAAGGCCACGCGCTGGTCGTCGCGTCATCACTTGGGATGGCGAAAGACGAGAGGGTCGCTCTTCTGGCGGAATCGCTTCTGGCTTGGCAGTGGCCTGACGGCGGTTGGAACTGCGACAGCAAGGCGACACACCGGTCGTCCTTCCACGAATCCCTTGTGCCTACATGGGGCCTTTTGGAGTATTACCGCCAGACAAAGGAGCCTCGCTGCCTCGAGGCGGTTACGCGGGCCGCCGAGCTGTTCTTGGAACATCACTTGTGGAGAACGACCAAGACGATGCAGCCCATTCACCGCGATTTCGGTCAATTGCATTGGCCCGCGTACTGGAGATATGACTTTCTTCAAGCGATGCGTGTCTTGGAGCCCCTTGGAGTGCTCTCTGACCCAAGGTGCGATGACGCATTCGAACTCTTGGTGAGCAAACGCAAAGCCGATGGTCGCTGGGGAGCGGACAAGCATTGGTGGTTCCCGCCGGGGTCCAAGGCGCGCGCTCGCTTCGAGGCGGTCGATTGGGAAATCGTTTCGGATCAAATGATTACGCTGAATGCCCTGCGCGCCGATCGTGCGCGTCGGAGAAAGAAAGGTGCACTTGCCCGTGGCCGCTGAGGCGTTGCACAAGTGATGATGGTCAAATTCAAGAGCGGTACGACCGCCCCTTGGCTTTTGGCTTGTTTCGAGTGCTTTGCTCGAGTTGCATACTGGGTTCGATGAATACAAGGCCGGAACTCGTTGGCACCTTCGGGGCAGTTTCGTCCAGCCATTGGCTTGCATCGGCGGCCGGGATGGCGGTTCTTGAAGGCGGCGGAAATGCAGTCGATGCCGCCGTCGCAGCCGGTTTTGTTCTGCAAGTTGTAGAACCACAGTCCTGTGGTCTAGGCGGCGACTTGTGCGCACTTGTGCACTCCGCAGCGTCCGGCGCGACCAGCGTCATTTGCGGACAGGGGCCGATGCCACACACGGCGACGCTAGAGGCGTTTGAGATGCTGGGTTTGTCGGCGATTCCGGGTTCCGGAATGCTGCCAGCCTGCGTGCCAGGAGCCTTCGGCGGGTGGCTGCGCATGCTCTTAGAGTTCGGAACAGTATCGTTAGATAGGGCTCTCGACGCCGCGATCTCGTACGCATGGTCGGGCTTCCCGCTTCCAGCCGACGCCGCGAAAGCCATTGACGTTCTCGCGCCTCTCTTCCGCGAGGAGTGGCCAGGATCGGGCGAGACCTTTCTCGACCGGGGGGATCCTCCACCGGCCGGCGCGATTGTTCGGAATCGGGTCCTCGCCGAGACAATGCGACGACTTCTTCGTGAGTCGACGACGACGGCCGACCGTGAAGCGGGGATCGAACGTGCGCTAAGCGCGTTCTACGCTGGCTTTGTCGCGGACCGTGTCGATGCCTTTGTGCGGACAAGCAACGTTCTTGATGCCACAGGAGAGCGTCATCGGGGCTTTCTGACCGGAGACGACATGGCGTCTTGGGTGGCAACCATTGAGGCTCCCGCGCGATTTACCCGCGGTCAATACGACGTCCTGAAGCCAGGCATCTGGACGCAGGGTCCAGTGTTCCTTCAGCAGCTGTCGTTGCTTGACGGCCGGGACTTGAACTCAATGGGCTTACTGAGTGGCGAATACATCCACACATTGGTCGAGGCGATCAAGCTCTCGACCGCGGATCGGGAAGCTTGGTACGGGGATTCGAGTTCGCGCGTGCTGACCGCTGACGATTTGCTAGAGATTGACTACTGTCGATCGCGGGCTGCCCTTATCGGGCAGACCGCATTGCGGGAACCGCCCGCTGGAAGTCCGCACGGGGAGCAGCCGTGGATCGTCAACCCAGCCCCGCCGCCCTCGCTGTCGGGCGAGCCCGGATGGATGCAGCAACTGCAAGCTGGAATTCCGACGGTTGTCATACAAGCGACACTCAAGGCGGGTGACACGTCGACGGTTTGCGTCGCCGACCGATGGGGGAATCTGGTAGCAGCCGTGCCTAGCGGCGGCTGGCTCAAGAGTTCACCCG
>Ga0307469_10000270_pt1 | contig 19989 bp, 13 predicted proteins | sample atmos_gasesAM2C__FD_203084 | JGI IMG/M metagenome (GOLD analysis project Ga0307469, IMG submission 203084) | Hardwood forest soil microbial communities from Morgan-Monroe State Forest, Indiana, United States - atmos_gasesAM2C_515 | ecosystem: Environmental > Terrestrial > Soil > Temperate...
GGACTCCGGCAGATACCCGCTGGATCCGCAACATCCGCAACGTGGTCTCCGGCGCTGAGAAACTGGAAGCGCCCGATACCGGCTTCTTCAATGCGGGCCAGAAGGTGCAATTCTGGGAGATCGTGATGGGCTGCGGTGTGTATCTCATCACCGGCTTCATTCTGTGGATCGGCGCGGATACGTTTGGACGCATTGCGGTCGCTGTCAGCTACGTGCTGCACGACATTTCGGCGCTGATCATGCTGGGCGGAATCTTCATTCACATCTATCTCAGCACGATCGGGGAGCCGGGAACGTTTCACTCCATGACCCGAGGCGCGGTCAGCGAAGCCTGGGCTTGGACCTTTCATCCGGCCTGGTATAAGGAGATGACGGGACGAGATCCCCGGCAGGCATACGAAGAAGCGCGGCAGCGCATGAGGGGTGCGCAAACGAAGCCCTGATTGCGCGACACAAGGACCAGCTGGCACCTCTGAAGTCGTGCCCTTACCGTTCATTTTTCCGTTCCAACTCAGCCCGCGGCCAATTACCAAGATTGGCTCCAGCCTCATAGGTGCTCTCCAGAAAGTCGAGCAACATGGTTCTTGGATTCGCCGATTTGCGCACATCGTCGTACATCAGAAGAAACTCTCCCAGCGGCGAGTAGAACGCCTGCCGGGGTTGCGCGCGAGCAGTTTTGTAGCCCTCCGGTTCGGGAGTGGCGTAGGCATAGAATGCGGCGCCCTTCACATCTCCTCCACCAGGCCAGAAACCTGCGCTGATCACTTCGTGTGAGTAAGCTTCGCGAGTAATGCGATCGGCGTCAGGACGCTCGGGCGCTCGGCGTCCGGAGAACCGCGTCGAGGCCAAGTCAAAGCTTCCCCAGAAGAAGTGGATGGGACTGTGCTTGCCAAGAAACCGTCCGCGAAATTCCTGGAATACGGGTTCGATCAAGGTCAGGATTCTCCAGAAGCGCTGTGCAGACTCGGCGTCGTACGGAGCATGCCGGGTGTCCTGATTGAAGCGGATGGGGTTGGGTATCTCGACCGGCATCGGCCAGATCGAAACCTCGATGCCGACCGAGCGTAAGGCTGCCATAAACTCCGTGTAAAACGCCGCCACCGATTGGGGTCCTAGAGGGAGAGTCTTGGTTTGCCCGTCGCTAGTCGAGATCACCAGCGTGTGCGTAAGAAAGTCGAAAGTGATCTCGAGAACTCGTTCCTCGTAGGGAATGGCGGAGGTGGTCAGGCCGCGGGAGTTCACATAGAGCGGAACCTGCCACCAGTGGTTGATGAGAGGGCTGAGGGCAAGCCGCACTTTCCCAACGATCTGGGTCCACATATGCAGTGTGGCATACGTCTCTTGCCACGCGCCAAGTTGGAGTTCGGGCCACACGGTTTGCAAGAATCACCTCCGGCAGCAAAGCCTTCATAGTAAACGTCTCCGCGACCTGAGGTGGGCGAAAACGGACGGCGGGATCTGCTGCCGGCTGGCCCAAAGCGACACGAAGATTACAAAATAACTCGTTAAGGGTATTCTCTTTAGCACTTCTTTTTGCGATGATATCCGGCACTCAATTTCTGCGCGGAGACCCCTATGCGTGCTGTCCTTGCGGGTGCGGTACTGTTGAGTGGTCTCACAATTTTTCCGCTGGCTTTCGGGCAATCCTCTGACGGTTCTCAAGGCGAGAGTGCTATCTGCGCGTTTGAAGATGGCAAGCAACTCACCGCGCGCTACAACCCGGTCGCGGCCGGACACGCCGACGGACCTCCCATCGGCAAAGTGCTGATTCCGGGCGGATCGGCGATCACCTTCTTTACCGAAACTGACCTCGTGCTCGGCGACTCCACCATTCCTACGGGCGGGTACACGATGTATCTGATTCCTGCCAAGAAGGAGTGGACTCTCATCGTGAGCAAGAACACTGCCGTGGATGCCAAGTACGACGAGAAGATGGATCTCGCCCGCGCGCAGATGGTGACGGGACAACTCAGTTCGCCGGCGGATAAATTGTCGCTTTACTTCGGCCACACCGGACCGAAGAAGTGCGAGATCAACGTCGACTACGGCAAGACGCGCGGCTGGGTGTCGTTCAAAGAGAAATAGCTTGGCCCGTTGTTCCCTGCCAGGCGTTTAGTCGAAGAGCGTGAGGCGGTCGCGGCCCTTCAATTCCCCAAAATTTGCAGGCGCTCGCGCATTTCAAAGACCGCAGATCGGCGTGGGGGCGGCATGGGGCGATCTCCCATGCGATCCTTCCACAGCATCTTGTTCAGTACAAAAGCACTCGAGGCGTCGGGTCGAGACAAGTCGAGTTCTGCGGTTTCAGGCGCGTCCTTTGTATTCACCTGGAAGATGAGCTGGTTTTCCCAATTGCTTCGATCGGCATCGTAGGCGGGTTGATCGCCTCGGCCTGTGAAGAGAGCGCTCATGAAGGCGGCGTGGGCATCGTTGTTGTTCATCGGAGGAACTCTCAGCAAGAGCTCCATCGTCCGCACCATGTTGACCGTGGTGTAGAACGTGGAGTCTATGAAGGGCACGGGCTTTCCGGAGTTGCTACGGCGCGGAGCGTACTTGCTTATGACAAGCGCAGTGCTGCGATGGGCGTCAACGTGGTCGGGACCGTCCTGCGCGTCGTCTTCAATGACAAATATCGCAGTGTCATCCCAATAGTCGCTATGCGAGACGGCTTCGACCACGCGGCCGAGCGCCAGATCATTGTCGGCTACCGAGGCGGAGGGCGTCGGATAGCCCTTCTTTACTCCTCCTGTGTGGTCATCGGGAAGATACAGAAGGATGAATTGCGGCATGGTGTCCCGTCCCTGTTTCCGCGAGGCAACGAACTCCTTGAACTCGTTCAGAAACTCATCGGCGCGCAACTGGTCGGGATAGCTGGTCTCGAAATCTGGATAGTGCGGGTCGTAATGCTCGCGGAGTTCAGGCTTCGTCGGGATCAATCGGGCAAAAATCGGCACTGGCCAGGGATACGGGCTGGGTGAGCCGTGCGGGGAACCGACGTTGGCGGGCAAGGAATCACCCGCGTACAGGAAACTTTTCGCGCAGGGATCGCCCTCCGGATGGGGCGGCCCCTCGGTGTGCGGATTCGTCCCGGGCGTTCCATTGCACCATTTCGTGGTGATGAACTCGCCGTAGATGCGATAGGACACCTTGCTTCTGGCGAAGTTCGTCCACAGGTAACCGCTCGACGGTTCATTGACGTCGGGGTTTCCATCTTCCAGGGGGATCTCGTTGAGAACTTCTCCCTGAAAGTCGTAGGTTCTCTCGTGCCCACGATAGTTCATCGGCCAGACCTTCTCGGTATAGTCGGTGACTGTCGCCGCCGTCGACCACATGTGGCCGTCGCCGGAAACATCGCCGCTGTCGTAGAAGTTGTCGAGGACGCCGAATTGCCGCGCCAGCTTGTGCTGGTTCGGGGTGACGCTTTCCCCGTACATGGTGAGCGATGGCTCACCGTTTCCCACGCCCAGGTCGCCCAGCACCTGGTCGTACGTGCGGTTTTCCTTGAGGACATAGATCACGTGGCGGATCGGCGGCAATTTCTGCGTTGCGAAGTTCATTCCCATTCGATTGCTGGCCAGGGCCTGCTGGGTATAGCGCGAAAGGTTGGCCTCCAGGCTGTCGAGGTGCACTCTGGACAGCGAACCGTGAATCATGGGGACCAGGTAGGGATAGTCGGGAACGCCATCCGTGCGGGTCAGCGGATTTGTGATGGGACCTGTGCTCGTGCCTTTGGCCGAGGCGATGAGCAGATCATTGCCGACAACGGCCAAGGCCGTAGGAAAGACTTGCGTCGGAATAAAGCCGACCGGCGTTAGTTCCGGGCGGGTGTCTTTAAGGTTGAACACTGCGACCGTATCGGAGATGGCATTGGCGACAAAAAGGCGGGAAGCATCGCGATCGAAAGCGAGCGCATTCGGTGCGCTGCCTTGAACCTGTTGGCCGGGAAGCTTGGTCGAAAGATGGCGAATGGCGGTGCCGCTGGCGCGATCGAGGACGACGACTTCGTCGGCGTTGGACAGGGCGACATAGAGCAACTTCTCGTCGGGTGAAAGCAACATCGCCGTGGGATGAGAGCCGGGAGCAACGGAGGATGGCGGGTTGGATAGCTCGATCATGCGCCGGACCTTCCCGCCGGTGAGATCAAGTTCTGTGATACGCGATCCATTCCAGAGAGAGACGAAGGCTGAGGAGCCATCCCTGGTCGCCACAACTCCGAACGGCAGGGATGAAGGGAGGCGCGGCCACACCGAGAGGTCGAAGCGCGCTTTCACTTGCCCATGGACATCGAGACGTACCGCTTCGTCCGATAGATTGTTGGCCACCAGCAGAGCAGCTCCGTCCTTGCCTGGAATTGCCGCCAACCCCGCGGGAAAGGTGACATCTTTCATGTCTTCCCGCTGTAGACGCCTGTTATTCGTTGGGGGGCGGGGCGGCATCTTCAGAAACGATCCTCGCGAGATCTTCCCGTTGTCAAAGTCGTAGACGAGGATTCCGTTTCCTATGTTTCCGGCTTTCTTCCCGAGTGGATCGGTGAGCGAGCCGACGGACGCGTACAGGTGTTTTCCGTCGCGGGAGAACACCATGCCATGAAAAAAAGTCTGCGCGGCGCCACTCGCCATCAAAGTCTCAGGGAAATCGATTATCTGGTTGCTGGCCAGGTTGAGAATGGCGATGGATTGCTTCTGATCGGAAGTATAGGAGCCGTAGCCATTGTTCAGCACGGCGACGAAACGGCCGTCCGGGCTGACTGCGAGAACGGTGGGCAGATTGTTCGTAAGCTGGGGATCTCCGGGAACATTCATGAGCAGGTGGCCGCTGGGCAGATTCTTTTGCTGGGCAGGTTTGAGCAGCAGAGTGATGAGCAGACTAGCGACTGGAATGCCGATCAGCGCAACCCAAATGACTTTTCTCATGAGCAGGTCCCCGGCGTGCGCGAACATATTAAATGGGCCGGCAAGTGAGTTGTGGTTTCATCTGGGGTGCAGCTATTCCGAGACCTGGATTTTTGTGCGGCGCGGCGTCATTCATCTCTGGGCGGCGCGAACAAGAAAGGGAAGAGCTTTGTGAAACTACCTTTTTTCCACGTCGACGCTTTCACCGACCAGGCGTTGTCAGGAAATCCCGCCGGCGTTTGCATGCTGGACCACTGGCTGGACGAAGGCACAATGCTTGCCATCGCTGCGGAAAATAATCTTTCGGAAACTGCCTTCTGCACGCGCGAAGGCGAACGTTACGCCCTCCGGTGGTTTGCGCCGGCTTCGGAAGTGCAACTCTGCGGCCACGCGACGCTGGCGACAGCTTTCGTAATCTTCAAGGTTTTGCGGCCGGGAACAACGAGGGTAGAGTTTCAAACGTGCAGCGGCATACTGCGAGTGGAACAGGATGGGGAACTGCTGGCCATGGACTTCCCGGCGATCCCGGCGGTTGCCTGTGATCCTCCGGCGGATTTAAGAAAAGGACTTGATCCCGCGCCGCGTGTGGTTCTGCAGAGCGGCAAAGGCGCCGCGGACCGAAATTATTTCGTGATCTACGAGAGTGAAGAGGAGGTTCGCCATGTGCGGCCTGACTTCGCTCAGTTGGGGCGCTTGCATCCTGCGGGTGTGTGCATCACCGCTCCGGGTCACGAAGCGGACTTTGTGTCGCGGTACTTCGCCCCCAGCTATGGAATTCCCGAAGATCCAGTTACTGGTTCCACGCACTGCACGCTGGCACTCTACTGGTCCGATCGGCTGGGGAAAAGCATCTTACACGCGCGCCAGACTTCCCGGCGGGGCGGAACTCTCATCGTAGAAGCGCGGGGCAGCCGAGTGCGCCTGAAAGGAAGCGCGGTGCTGTACTTGGCGGGAGAGATTACGCTCTAGGCTAATGCCACATAAGTATATGTAAATAAACGAGATATAGCAGGCGCACTGCGCTCCCAGAGCTTTATCTCCTTGCCCTTCTCATTCCAGAATTCGTCGCAAAACGCTTGAGCCTTTTGACGCCCGAAGGCATCTTACGGGGAGCGCTTGGTTGGGGTGGAATCCGCTCAAGGAGGCGATCCGTACATGCCTGTAGCTCAGCGACAGGTTGAGTCCCATTCTCTGCTCCTTGATCGACTGGCAGATGCCAGGGCGAATACCGACCAACTTTTTTCCATTGTGCAGCCGGATGCTTTGTATGACCGGCCAATTCCTGAAAGACACCGGATGGTTTTTTATATCGGGCACCTCGAGGCGTTCGACTGGAATTTGCTGCGCGAACGCGCGTTGGGTCGCGAGACGTTTCGTCCGGAATACGACCGCCTTTTTGCGTTTGGGATTGATCCCGTGGGGGGCGGTTTGCCGACCGATCGACCGGAGGATTGGCCCGCGATCGGCGATGTGCGCGACTACGTTGCGCGCGTGCGCGGTGCACTGGACGAGGGACTGCAGGAGCGCTGGTCGAAAGAAGGATCCTTTGGCCCCGAACTCACCCAGCTACTCGAGGTCGCCATCGAGCACCGCCTGATGCATGCGGAGACGCTGGCATATATGCTGCATCAGTTGCCGCTGGACCGGAAAATTCGCCCCGACGCCGGCCCGCAGATTGTGCACGCGACTGCCATACCGGACATGGTTGAGATTCCATCAGGCCGAGTGACCCTGGGCCAGCGGCGCAATGAGTCCTTTGGATGGGACAACGAATTTGAAGCGAACGTCGTCGATGTGCCGCGCTTTTCCATCGAGCGATACAAGGTGACGAACCGCCAATTCCTCGAGTTCCTCGCCGAGGGAGGCTACAACGACAACCGCCTGTGGTCAGAGTCCGCGTGGGCCTGGAGGCAGAAGCACGATATTTCTCATCCTGGATTCTGGCGCCAACAGGATGGGGTCTGGTTCCAGCGCACCATGTTCCACGAAGTCCGCCTTCCCATGGACTGGCCGGTCTATGTGAGCCACGCTGAAGCGAGTGCCTATGCGCGTTGGGCAGGGACGTCGCTGCCTACGGAAGCAGAATGGCAACGCGCGGCCTACGGCACGGCCGAAGGCACCGAACGACCCTATCCATGGGGCACGGAGCCACCCAGTCCCAAACGCGGGAACTTCGATTTTGAGCGCTGGGATCCCACACCGGTAGGAGCATTCCCGGAAGGGAAGAGCTCGTTTGGCGTGACCGATCTGGCAGGCAACGGCTGGGAGTGGACTTCGACGCTCTTCGCTCCACTCCCCGGCTTCGAACCGTTTCCGTTCTATCGCGGTTATTCCGCGGATTTCTTCGATAACAAGCACTTCGTCATGAAGGGCGGTTCGTCACGTACCGCCTCCTGTATGCTGCGCCGCTCGTTCCGGAACTGGTTTCAACCTCACTATCCATACGTTTACGCGGGATTCCGCTGCGTGAGCCACTAAGCCAGCTCGTAGACAAGGGAGCCAAGCATGCTGACACACGCAATTACCGCCCCGCCGGCACTGGAGTTTGCCGCCGACGTGCGGGACGGCCTCACCAAACCACAGAAGGAATTGCTGTCGAAGTATCTTTACGACGATGTGGGCTCTGCACTGTTTGAAGTGATCAGCGTGCTTCCAGAATACGGACTGACCAGGGCCGACGAGCGCGTCTTGAACCGGAACGCATACGACATCGTGGAGCGCTTGTCGCTGCCGCTGGTGGTGGCGGAACTGGGCAGTGGGAGCGGCAAAAAGACACGCTGGCTCTTGAAAGCTCTGGCGCGCCGGCAGCACACCGCGTATTGCCCGATCGAAATCTCGCCGACGGCTCTCGCCATGTGCAAGCGCGAGCTGGGCGATATCGACAGCATCAGCATTGTGGGCTTTGAGCGCGAGTATCTGGATGGTCTCGCAGAAGTGGCGGCCCGCCGCAAATCCAATCAGCATCTGCTGGTGTTGTTTCTGGGAAGCACCATCGGAAACTTCGATCGACCTGCCGGCATGCAGTTCCTGAGGGACATTCGAGCGACCTTACTCCCGGGTGATTCGCTGTTGCTGGGAACCGATTTGCTCAAGCCGATACCGCAGCTGCTGGAAGCCTACGCCGACCCGCTCGGAGTGACGGCGGCGTTCAACATGAATCTGCTGGCGCGGATCAATCACGATCTCGGAGCAGATTTCGAACTCGCGCACTTCGAGCACGTCGCCAGGTTCAACTCAAAAGCGCGCAGCGTAGAAATGCACCTGATGTCGAAGCGGGAACAAACCGTCACAATTCCGGGAGCAGGTTTCTCCGTCCGATTTGCGGCCGGGGAAACGATCTGGACCGAGAGCAGCCACAAGTACTCCAAGGATGAAGTGTTCCAGATGGCTACCGACTCGGGATTTCTCTGCGAGGCCCAGTGGGTCGACGTGGAATGGCCGTTTGCAGAGAGCTTGCTGGTTGCTCATTGAAAAGGGAGAGACCGGCTACTTCAGCAGCAGCTCGCGGGAAACGGATTTCGCCGCCAACGGCAGCTCGATGCGAAAGATGGAGCCCGCGCCCAGCGTGCTTTCGACCGTGATCTTGCCGTGGTGCTGCTGGACGATCCATTGCGCGATAGCGAGTCCGAGGCCCGCGCCTCCCATTTCGCGACTGCGGGCTTTATCGACGCGGTAAAAGCGCTCGAAAATCCGGGCGTGTTCTTCCTCCGCGATGCCAACTCCGTTGTCGCGTACGCTGACCACAGCGCGCCCTTCGATTTCCTCGGCCGACAGGCTGACCGTCCCTCCCGGTGCCGGCGTGTACTTGAAGGCGTTGTCGAGGAGGATGTCCACCACGCGACGGAGCGCAGCGGCATCGCCAAGCACTCGCAATTCCGCGTTCAATAGCCTCTCGCTGAACTGAAGGCCCCGGACATTCGCGACCTGGCGCCATCCGGAAGCAATTTCCTGCAATGCTTCGCGCAAGTCCATCGGCTGAATATCCAAAGCTTGACGTCCCGAATCCGCGCGGGCCAGCGCTAGCAACTCGCCAATCAGAGATGTGGTGCGCTCCGCTTCGAGAAGAATATGGCGCAAAGCCTCGCGATACTCCGCCTCGCCGCGGGACCGCCGCAGCGCCAGTTCGGCCTCGGTGCGAATCAGGGTGACGGGAGTGCGGAGTTCGTGGGAAGCGTCGGCCGTAAATTCGGTGACCCGATTGAAGGCAAGCTCGATGCGATCCAGCATTTCGTTCACGGTCTCGGTCAGCCGTTGGAGTTCGTCACCGGTGCGGAGTGGCTGGAGCCGGCGCCCAAGGGTTTGTCCGGTAATCGTACGTGCTGTGCGCGTTACGGCATCGACGGGCGAGAGGGCTTTGCGGCTCATTCCGTAGCCGACGATCCCCGCCACCAGAAGCAGAAACGGAGCGAATGCCAGCAGATAATTCCGAAAATTATTGAGGGTGGTGATCTCCTGATCGATATTGGCGCCGAATTGCACGAAGACCGCCCGTCCATGAACGTCTACTCGCTCATGGATGAACCGGAAAGATCTCTCCCCAAATCGGACTTCCTGAAATGTTGGCTTGCGAGGAACGGCCAAAGTTACAGGCGGGAACTCTTGTTTCGCCAACAGGGAAGACCGGTAAAGCCAACGGCCGTCGGAGTCTCGGATTTGCAGGTAATCCCCATCTGCTTCCGCGCTGTACTCTTCGGTGACGTCTTTCTGAAGGTCAGCGAACGCACGGTTTGCAGGTTGAGACTCCAGAAATCGGCTGACGTCCTCAACTTCTCCGGCCAGAGAGGACCTGGAGACCTGGTGTAGATTCTCGCGGAGGATGAGCCACATCCCAACGCCGAACACGAGTTGCGCCAGCGCAAAGATGCTGAGATACCACAGCGTCAAGCGCAGGCCGATCGAGAACCGCTTCACGCCTGGGCCTCCGGACGAATCATGTATCCGACCCCACGGACTGTGTGAATCAGCTTGTGTTCGTGGCCCGCTTCGATCTTCATGCGTAAGAGGCTCACGAACGCGTCGAGCGTGTTGTCCTCGATTTCGCGGTCGAGTCCCCAGATGGCCTCGATCAGGGCGCGTCGGGGAACCACTTTTCCAGAGCGATACATGAGACGCTCCAGCAGGTTGTACTCCGTGCGCGTGAGCGGGATCGGCGTGCCCGCGCGGGAAACCTCGCGGGTCGCGGGATCGAGAACCAGATCGGCGACCTGCAGTTTCGTGGATTGGACAACCGGCGCGCGGCGGCGAACTGCCCGTAGGCGAGCCAGGAGTTCCTCAAACGCAAAGGGCTTGGTCAGGTAATCATCGGCTCCTGCGTCCAGACCTTGCACCAGGTCGGGGACGGAGTCTTTCGCGGTCAGCATCAAGACCGGGGTGGAGACCTTTTCCCGGCGAAGGCGATGGGCCAGTTCGTAGCCGTTTAATTCGGGGAGCATGACGTCGAGGATGATGGCGTCGAAGTCGTGGTTCCGGGCGAGGTCAAAGCCTTCAGCGCCGTCGAAAGCGCAGACAACCGTGTGGCCTTCTTCGCCCAAACCCTTGCGCAGCAACTCGACCATGCGCATTTCGTCTTCAACCACCAGAAGCTTCAAGGTGTCCGCCTTCATGTTCGCCGGCCACGTCCGAGGCGAGCAGTCTTACCCACATCTCTAAAATCTTAACCCGGTTTTCGGACCCCCGCCGGCTATTGCAGGTATCGAAGGTCACTTGGGCAACGCCAGGGGAGATCGCGCCGTCTAAGGACTGGAGTTTCGCCATCCGACCGCGTAAAGGCTGCAAAACACAGTCCCGGGTGGGGGATGGAATAGAATATCTCGTTCCTGTTTTCAATCCAAACTTATGTTTTCCGCCGGGCGTGTGGTGGCGCATTGGAGTGCCCGGCCGAAGGAGCCCGAAACGGTGTTGACTAGAGTAAGTCTCGCGATGGTGGCGCTGGTTGGCGCGATCTCGCTGTGTGCGTGTGGTGGGAGCAAACGGCAGAACGCGTATGTCACAACGCCCCTCAATAATGGCGTAACCGCGTTCCGTGTCAACACAAACACAGGCGACCTCAGCCAGATCCTGGGCTCCCCGTACCCAACCGGCATTTCACCGACCTCAATCCGCGTGCACCCGTCCGGAAAGTTTGCCTATGTTTCCAACGCCGGGGAGGACACCGTTTCCCTCTATACCATCGGCAGCACGGGCGCGCTTACGGAAGTGACTCCGCGCACGGTCACCGGAGATCAGCCGTCCGACATTCTGATCGACCCCGCCGGCAAGTTTCTTTTTTCCGTCAATAGCGCAGGAAACAGCGTCTCTTCCTATTCGATCGGCAGTTCGGGCGCGCTCTCTCCCAATGGAAGTTCGGCGTATCCCACCTTCGGATTCACGCCGATCCGGGGAGCGATCACGCCCTCGGGCGCCTACCTGTATGTGGCGAACTCGAATAGTGCCACCATCTCTGGTTTTGCGATCGATTCCTCAGGAGTACTAACACAGGTCCCGCACTCGCCCATCACAGTAGGCAATGGTCCCAATTGGATCGCCATTGATCCCTCCGGAAAGTTTCTGTACGTTGCGGACCTGCAGGACGGGACGTTTTCGGGGTTCACGATTGATAGCGCGACCGGGACACTGCAAGCTATGGGCGGATCGCCTTTTGGCGTGTCAACGACCTCCACCACGGTCATACCGTTGAGTTCGCTGGTGGTGGATGCTTCGGGAAAGTATCTCTACGTGACCGCCCTGAATTCGGGCAACAACGTATATGGCTTTACGATCGAGGGCACCAGCGGCGTGCCCACGGCCTTCCAGACCAACAACCCGGTTCCGGCGGGCAGCGGTGCTGCCTTTGTCGTGAGCGACACGAGCGGCCAGCTCATCTTTGTCGGCAACCAGACGTCGAACAGCGTGTCAGGATTCAAGATCGACGCGGCTTCCGGCGCTCTGACTTTGATTTCGACCACCACTACGGGATCCGCCCCGACGTCGATGGTTTTCGTGAAGTAGAGCGTTGGGCTAGCGGACGCTGACTGCAGGACGCAGCGCGGTATCGGTCTGCAGGAATTCTACCGTCGCGTCATTATCCAGGAGAATGAAGACGTGGTCGTTGGGAATCTCGGCGGGCTTCCCGTTCACATCGAGGATGACCGAGTCCGGCGTAATCGCGGCGACGCTGCAATGGCGGAGTATCCGGACCTTCTTTTCGCGCTCAGCGGTCTCAATAAACTTGCGATTGCGTTCGGGCCCGCGCTGGAACTGGTCTCCTCGATAGCTCAAAGTCACCCGGTTGCGTTCCGCGTGACTCAGGGCGATCGCGGCATGAATGGCGGCATCTCCCCCGCCCACAATCAGAATGTCGCTGTCCTCATATCTCCCTGCGTCATCCAGACGGTACACGACTTTTGGTAATTCTTCCCCGGGAATACCCAATTGCTCCACCGGTTTTGCTTCTTCGCGAACGCGAGGTGGGAGGACGGTCGCTGCAGCGGGCTTGATGGTGATGGTCTGTTTCTCGGCGGCTTGCTGTTTGGCTTCCTGGCTGGCGTCATGGGTCATATCGCGGGCACCGAATCCTACCCCAATCTTCTTGAGAAAGTCATTGGGCGGAGTGCCGCCGGCGAAGATCCAGACGAAATCATTGGAGATTTCTCGCTGCTGACCGCCCACGTCGACGACAACAGATTGCTCTTTGAACTCGAGCGGGCTGGAGTTGAACAGGACTTCGACCTTCCCCGACTTCATGCTATCCGCAATGCGGGTCGCGTTGCGCTCTTTGATACGGCTGAATTGCCCTTGCCGATACGATAGCGTGACCTTGTTGCCAACCTGGTGGGCAAGACCCATGGCCGCTTCGACCGCACTATCGCCGCCGCCAACCACCAGAATCTTTTTGTTAACGTAGTGATCCGCCTCGATGAGGCGATACATCACCTTGGAAAGATCTTCTCCCTTGACGCCGAGTTTGCGTGGAGTTCCGGTACGTCCGAGGGCCAGGATGACCGCGTGCGATCGGTATTGAGAATCCTGTGTGCTGACAGTGAAGACGCCATCTGCGCCGGGTTTAATGTCTTCGACTTTTTGCCCAGTGCGCACTTTGAAATCGGCGCGATGCAGCACCTTGTCCCAGAAGGCAAGCAGGTTCTCTTTCGAGAGTTCCGTCTTCTTGAATTTGCCGTACATGGGGAACTCAACCGGGCTGGTCATCACCAGCTTCTGGCGAGGATATTTTGCAACCGTGCCGCCGATCTCGTCGCGTTCGAGCGTCAGATACTTGAGCTTGTGCTGGATGGCCCGTAGCGAGGCGGAAATACCGGCCGGACCCGCGCCAATGATGAGGACGTCGTACACATCCGTTAGCGTGCGGGCTGTTCCCCGTGCCGTGAAGCGGTTCAGGATGGTGTCGACGCACTCCCGGCCCTGGTTCACAGCATTCTTAATGAGCGCCAGCCCACCCAGTTCGCCGACGATAAAGAGGTTGGGAACGGTGGTCTCGAATTCGCCGCTCAAGGTCGGCATATCCGCCCCCATGCTGGGACTTGCCATCACCATGGTGATGGCGCCAACGGGGCAGGCATCCGCGCACAGACCGTGCCCAATACACTTGTAGCCGTTCACGATCACGGCTTTGCCACCCAGCATGGCGAGGACATCGCCTTCCGGGCACACATTCGTGCAGGTCGCGCAGCCGATGCAGTAGGCGTTGTCGATGTGGGGATGCTGGGCTTTCGGACCTTCAGAAAACAGCTTTCCCTTTTCGGCGGCGGCCCGGGCCAGGGCGTCCCGCTTCTTGAGTCCCTTAAAGTAGTTTCTTAGGAAAAAAACAGTAAGGGCAGCTGCGACGATGAAGGCAATCAGTGTATCCATACCGCATCACAGACTTTACCACCGAAAGCCCATCGAAAGAGCGAGGCCGATATGGAAGACGGCCAACAGCGCGAACGTGTAGCTAAACGGCTTGTGAACTACGTGCCACAGGTGGAAGACCTGCTCTGACCGCTTGAGAAAAAGAATTCGCTTGGTCAGCTTGGCGTCTTCGCGAGCCGCGCCGACGGCGCGTTCCACATTCGGGTTGCCGGTGCTGAAAAAGCCGCCAAACGTTCGGACCTTTTCTCCGAAGGGCAGGGCGTGACGACGAAGCCTGGCCACCCGGAACGCGCGGGCCATGTCGAGCGCGAACATGTAGCCCAAGGCCGAAATCATCGACATCTGGCGCACGCGCTCGGGGCTAGGCAATCTCAGCAGGGCACGCAGATCGCTTTCCGCCACCAGATTCTGCTGCTGTAATTGTCCAGCTAGCTTCTGATGAAACTCCTGCAGCTCCCGCTGCGTCATTTCCGCGGCTTTCAGATTCCGTGGAATTTGCCCGTAGAGATAGCGGCCGATGATGCCGCTCACCGATACGGCAAACATGATCCAGAAGGCCATGCCCGCGAACCCGCCGAACTTAAAGGACGAGTGAAAGGCGATCACGAACGGCGCGGCAATCCCAAGGATCACGTGATAGTCGAGCCAGTGGCGGGAATTGCCCTTCTTCATCAACCACGACCAGTGCTTGCGCAACGGGTAGAGGAAGATGATCAGGAACATGGCCACGCCCAGCCAACCCAACTTCAGGCCGATTGTGCCGCTGGGACGCAAAGCTGCCGACTTGGGAGAGAACGGGCGGTCGTTGGCGCCCAGGGTGTAATAGTCAAACCCGTAGACTGTCAGCGCAAGGATCAGGGTCGCAAAAAGAAAATATCCTGCAGCCACGCGGGAGCGATGGCCGCGTTCACGATCTCGAACCGGCGCAACCGCAGTGGCAATGGAAGCATTCGCACTCATTTCGAAGCAACTTTCTCTTCTGTGCTTACAGAGAATTGTTTGTAGTCCGTAAAATTATGGGTATTGCGCCAGTGCTGGCGCGGAGTCTCAACCTCAACGCTGGCCTGTGCCGGAAACCAGTAAACGTCCTTGGCATTCTTGAAGGGCACCGGCTGGAACTGAACCTCGGAGCGCATGGATTTCAAACCGATGTCTTCCATGCTGTTGGCGAGACCTGCATCAATTTTACCAATGATTCCGGTGGCCGGGTCGATCCATGCGACCCCGGCGAGATCGAGCGGATATTCACGTCCCCGCAGCGCCAAGGCCGCCGGCGAGCGCATCCCCGAAATATGCTTGAACTGAACCTTGTGGAAGGTGCGTCCCCCGATGACATCCTCGCCCAGATCGGTGAACTCGAAGCCCGAGGAATAGTAGGGATGGAACACCAGGAACAGGGTCGCGAATCCATTGCTCACCAGCATGGAAACGCCCTTTTTCTGCTCTTTTTTCTGCTCGTGGAGCGCCAAACGGGACTCGTCAAGGCTGATTTCGCCGCCGGAATTGGTAAGAATTACCAGGTAGTCATAGGTCGACTCTTCCTTGAGTTCGACCTTGCCATCGGCCTTGAATTTCTCCTGGGTTACGTGCTCGGTGCACTTGACGTCCGAGAACTTCTCGACAAACTTAGCCACTTGGTCGTTTGCGCGACCGATCATTTCCTGCAGGGAGTCGGTTTCAGCGCGGGAATACGAACTGAACACGCACAGCAGGATGACCAGAGGGAGTCTCACACACAAAGTCTTGCACGCAGCATGCCACTTCATTGCCCCTTGGCCCTCCGGGAGTCGAAGCGGTAGCCCATGCTGAACAGCCACTGGTCATAACTCTGGGTCAGCCCGCGGCTCACGGTAAATCCGCCTTGAAGGAAGTAGTGCGCCCCCATGTTCATTTCGAGGTTGCTGGTTACGAATTTCGAGTTGGTGTTGCTCGACAGCGGCGACACGAAATTCTGCTGCCCACCCAGCACTTCCAGGCGGAAACTGTCGCCGATGCTGCGCGAAAGCGACACTGACTGGTAGGTTCCGTTGCCAAACGAGCTGTTGAAGCGGGCGTAGTGGCCGTCCGCGCGGATGTGCACCCAGGGCAGCCGGTCGAAGGTCAACCCGTACAGCTCATTCAGGGAACTCGAGGTGTCGCCCGAGCGGTTGCTGCGGCCCAGGTTGGTATAGACCCAGATGCCCTTGATGGGTTCCAGCCGCACGCCACCGCTGAATCCCTGGAAAAGGTACTTGTCGAGCAGCGTGGTCGACACGAGCGTCGGATCGAACGTCGGTATGTCTCTTAAATAGCTGTAGTTAGCGTCGAACTCAACGCGCTCGTGGGGCTGGAAGCGAACGGTCAGGAAGTTTCGTGCAATCCCGGCTCCCGGTGACCCTCCTGCGGTGTAGCCGACGGGGCTATCTGCCTGCAGTGAGTCATAAATCGCCACATAGCGCTTGTAGTAAATGCCGTTCTCGAAGAAGACGAAGGGACGGTCGATCTTCCATTTCAGCGTGCTCAGTGCGATGCCCGAGGTGCTCGTGTAGCGGAGGTTGTCATAGTTTCCCCCCTCGAAATTTACGAAGACGCCACCGATGCGGCGGTCGGGGCTGTAGCTCCACGACGTCGGGTCAGGGGTGGATCCGGCAAAGACGCCGAGGGTTGCCGCATGCCCAACGCGCCGGCCAAAATACCCGCCGTCCAGCGTATCCAGACTGGTCGCCCACGGCAGATACATGCGCCCGAAACCCGCCACCCAGGGCGAGTTGGGATTGTCGTAGGTCATGCTCAGGTGGTAGGTGCGGTTGATCAGATCCTGAAGTGTCGAAGTGCCCGTGTAGTTGTTGGCGCTCAGACGTCCTCGCCAGTAGCCGCTCGCGTTCCAGTAAGTTCCGCCGATGCGCGTCATGTCGACGCGAGCCACGAGACCCAGATCCGTGTTCATCCCGCCAGTGGATCCGTGGAAGGATGTTCCCATGTAGTCGAGGCCGATGCGGCCGCGGGCGCGATTGACCGAAGGCATGGGCGGACGAGGAATTTGTACGCGCGCTTCTTCATCCAGCGTGTCGCCTTCGGTGAAGGAAATCACGGTGGGATACTTGCGGGTCGCGCTCAGCGTGCTCTGCGACACGAGCGATTGGGTGTCTTGCGACGAGAGGTAGGCGAGGTCGCCGGGTTTCACGTCGCGGTTCGGCGTATGGACGTCGCTGACCGCAGAGGCCTCCGCGACCGAGGTGACTTCAAGTTCCGCCACCAGGTGATCGGGGTTGCCATCGGCGGCCGCAGTAACCGCTCCGGTCGGAGTCTCGCGCACGACCAGCTTCATGCCAACCGCCAGGCCGGCGCTCCGGCCGCCGTCGAGATAGGCCGTTCCGGCGGCGACATATTTCACTTTAAATGCAGTCCGAAAATCCGGATGCGTCGCGCGCAGGGCGAGGGCTGTCGCAATGTCCGGCTCGGTGAACTTGGCCATGGCCGGGTTATTTACGGTCTCTTCAATTTTTCCGTCTTCTTGAATCAAAGGAACTTCAGGACCTTTTTGGACAGCGGCTTCTGGCTCGGCCGCTTCCGGTTCAATCACCGCAATTTCGGCCTTCTCGCCCGGTGCGAGTCCAAGGGGATTCGAGACGGTCGCTCCCTGCACTACTGGAACCGTCGGGGCCGGCGCGCTTGCCGCGGGGCTTTGTGCGACGCCCAGGGGATTGGAAACAGTTGTGCCCTGCGAAGCAGCGGGCGCGACATTGGCAGCAGTCGAGGTGCCGAGCGGGTTCGATACCGTTGCGCCCTGTGCCGCTGAAGCCGTCGACGCCGGGGCGGTTGATGCAACACCCTGGGCGAGGCCCAGCGGATTGGAGACGGTTGTGCCCTGCGGGGTCGCGGGCGACACACTGGCAGAAGCTTGTGTAGCTGGTGGATTGGCCACGGTCGGTGCGGGCGCCGCCGGCTTCGCAGCGTCAGTGCTCGAAGTCGTCGAAGCAGCTTGTTCCGGTGGATTGGCCACGGTCGGCGCAGGGGTTGCAGGCGCCGGCGCCGCCACCGTTGCCGTCAAAACCTTGGCTGTGATGTTCGGGGAACCTGCAGAACTCGGCGTCGAGGTCGTCGGCCCAGCCTTCGTGGTAGCGGCGGTAGCAGTCGCGCTGCCCTGACTCGTCGTGCTGGTGTGCTCTCCTGCGGAAGGGGCCGGCGTGACGGCTGGCTGTGTGCCCGCTGTCATGGGCTCTGCGGCCGGTCCTGCCGGAGCAACGGTTACACTCACAGATGACGGAACGCTATTGCCTTGCGGTGCGCTCGACGTGGGAACGGTCTTAACGGCGAATTCAGGGTTGGCCTTCGGCGCGCTGCTCGTAACAGGCGCCGGGGTCTGGGCAACTGGAACACTCCCGGCTCCGGGCGTTCCCATGCCAGGAAACACAGTTCCCTGTTGCAGGCTGCCGACTTTCGGATGAGTGGCGGAAGGCGCCGCAGCTGCACTGGTAGCAGTCTGCGGCGCGGCAGGGGCCTGTTTCTCCGGGAAATTGATCGGCGGAAACTTGGGTGGAACCGGAATGGGAGCCTGCGCCATGGTGGTGTCGGGGGCCGGCGGTTGAGGCTTCCGGCGGAATACTCCGATCAGGGGCGCACTTGCCGCGGGAGCAGGTCCGGTGTGCCGGACTACAACCTCGGCATTCTCGGAGGGCTGCACGCGCAGGGTAATGCTCTTGCCGTCGGTGCTGAGAGTGTACGGATGCGCGCTATCGAGGTCGACCACCACGCGCGTAACCGGCGGGTTCGCGCTGTTCAGCCCTAGACGTACGGCGCGCACGCCGTTGGCGTCGAGCGGGAAATGCTTTTGCTTTGCGTCTGAAATTGTGCCCGGAAGAACAAGCACCAGGCGATCCGGATTGATGGCAGTTTCGACGCTAGGCTTGATCGCGCCGGTCAGGATGACCTGGATGGTGACATCGGAGCCATCGCGTTTTACTTGTAGCTGCTCGATCTCGGCCGCGCCGCTTGCTGTGCTCTGCGCAGCGCCCAGCGAGCCCAATAGCAGGAGCACAGAAACTAGCCGCGTACGGTTCATCAGACCTCATAACTCACGGGCGTTCACCCGCAGGGGAAAAGTTATTTACTGATACTGCTGAACCGGACACTTCCGGCCCTTACCAACAACTCCTGCACGGCTCTAGCCACCGTTGCCGTTTTTATGACATTGCAAACAATTCACGCTGTTGTAAACGTACCCGCCCACGTTCGGATGATGGAAGTTGGCAGCGTTATTGTTGCCGTGGCAACCCGTGCACTGGAAGACCGAATAGTCGTTCGAGTTGGTGTGGCAGGTTGCGCAAACTCCATTCGCGTTGCCATGATTCACCGGGAAGTATGTGTGATTGAACGTTGCTCCCGTCCACGCCGTCGTCGTGTGGCAGGTGGCACAGGTGTTTGGGAAACCCGCGGACGCGTGGTTCGGATTAGTCGTGCCGTTGTAGTCGGACTGATGGCAACCCACGCACGCGGTGGGCAGCGTCGTGTAATTGTTGTTCACGTGGCAGTTGGTGCAGGCCACGGTGGTATGCGCGCCCGTCAGCGGGAACGTCGTCTTGCTGTGATCGAACGTCGCGCTGGTCCAGTTGGTCGTGCTGTGGCAGACATCGCAGGTTGTCGGGAAGCCGGCCGTAGCATGCGGCGGCGAATTCGTATTGTTGTAGTCGGTCTGGTGACACGAAATACAGGTCGTGTTCGCGCTGGTCAGGTTGTAGTTGCCGTTAGTGTGGCACTGCGCACAAGCGACCGAGGTGTGCGCCCCGGTCAAGGTAAAGCCGGTGGAGGCGTGGTCAAACGTCCCGTTACCCCAGTTCGTAGTGGTGTGGCACTGGTCGCAGGTCTGCGGAAAGCCGGCCGATACGTGATTGGGAGCAGTCGTGCCCTGGAAATCTTTCAGGTGGCACTGTACGCAGGCGCCGCTGCTCAGGTTGTACGCATTGTTCACATGGCAACTGGCGCACGCGACCGTCGTATGAGCCCCGGTTAGCGCAAATCCCGTCGTCGCGTGATTAAAGGTCGCCGATGTCCAATTGGTGGTGCTGTGGCACTGCTGGCAAGTCTGCGCGAAGCCCGCGGCGGCATGCGGCGGATTGTTGGTCGTCTGGAAGTCGTTCAGGTGGCAGCTGACGCAGGTCGTATTCGCTGCGGTCAGGTTGTAGTTGCCGTTCACATGGCACTGCGTGCACTGCAAGGCCGTATGCGCGCCGGTCAACGGGAAGCCCGTGGTCGCGTGGTCGAAGGTCGCATTCCCCCA
>Ga0307469_10000271_pt1 | contig 19935 bp, 11 predicted proteins | sample atmos_gasesAM2C__FD_203084 | JGI IMG/M metagenome (GOLD analysis project Ga0307469, IMG submission 203084) | Hardwood forest soil microbial communities from Morgan-Monroe State Forest, Indiana, United States - atmos_gasesAM2C_515 | ecosystem: Environmental > Terrestrial > Soil > Temperate...
TCGCTTCATCGTCGGAATCATGGGGGGCAGTCGCGGCCGAGGCGAGGTCTTTGCGGGAACATGTACAGGGATAAATCCAGTCATCGTCGCGCAGCCGCCTCCATGCTTCCAGATAACATGTCCGCCGCTCGCTCTGCGAATACGGAGCATGCGGGCCGCCACAGTCTGGACCCTCGCTCCAACTTATTCCCAGCCACCGTAAGTCCTCGTACATCGCGGCGACAAACTCAAGACGACAGCGTTGCGGATCGAGATCTTCATTCCGAAAAATCATGGTTCCACCGTGTTGGCGGGCACGCTCGGCGGCAATCCAGAAAGTGCGGGCATGCCCTAAGTGAAAGAACCCGGTCGGCGATGGCGCCAAACGGCCGCGGTAGAATGCCGCATTCGATGAGGAACTCACAACCGCATTTTAAAGGGAAGGTCAGGAGGTGGAGGAATTGCCTTCCGGCTGCGGTTGAGATGGAACAAGCTGCGGAAATTCGCCTTCCCATTTAGCGACCACGACAGTTGCCAGGCAGTTGCCCAGCACATTCACCGAGGTTCGCGCCATGTCCATCAGCTGATCAATCCCGAGTAGCACGAACACGGGCTCAACTGGCAAACCGAACGAGCCCACAGTTCCAAGAAGAATAACGATCGCTGCGCGAGACACACCCGCCACTCCCTTACTGGTCAGAAGGAGCGTGAGCATGATCAGTAGTTGTTGCCCCAGGCTGAGATGAATACCGGCCGCTTGCGCCACAAAGATCGAAGCAAGGGAGAGGTACAACGTGCTTCCGTCCAAGTTGAAGCTGTATCCGGCCGGCATTACGAAGGCCACGACCTCGCGCGGTACACCCATTCCCTCCATGGCCTCCATGGCGCGCGGCAGAGCGGCTTCCGAGTTGGCCGTTCCAAAAGCGATGGTCACGGGCTCTGCAACGGCAGCAATGAATTTCCTGAGAGGCACTCCGACGATGATTGCGATGGGCAGGAGCACGCCAAATATGAAGACCAACAACGCCACGTAGAGAGTGACCAGCAATCTTGCAAGGTTGAGCAGGATGCCCATGCCCGTGCTCCCCACCGTATACGCGATCGCCGCCCCCACACCGAAGGGCGCGAAGTACATGACGAGATTCGTAAACTTGAACATCGTCTCGGCCAGGCTCTCCGTGAAGTCCAGCATGGGCCGGCGACGCTCCTCTCTCACCTGGGCCAGGGCAATGCCGAACAGAATGCTAAAAACAACGACCTGAAGAATCTGTCCTTCCGCGACAGACTTGGCCAGGTTTTCAGGGAAAATGTGCAGAATCGTCTCACTGGCGGTGAGTTTCTGAACTTGCAGGGCTTCGGGATTCGGGGCCGGAACACTGGCACCGACGCCAGCCTTGCTTATGTTGATTGCGAGTAAGCCGACTACCAGTGCCAGCGTAGTGACAATCTCGAAGTAGACGATGGCCTTGATGCCCATCCGTCCCACTTTCTTAAGATTGGAGTGTCCAGCGATACCGCTGACCAGAGTCGCGAATAGAAGGGGCGCCACGATGGTGCGAATCAGCCGCAGGAAGATCAGGCCGAGTACGCGAAGATTGATGGCCACCTGCGGAAAATCGTGTCCAAGGACCGCCCCGGCGACCATGGCAATCAAAATCCACGTCGTGAGCGACCTTCTTGAAATTCCGTACCGAACAAGAGTGAGGATGGCAACCCAGCGAAATAGTAAGAGCACTCTTGGCGCAATGGGTGCGCCGTAGTGGCTGAATACACTCAGGATAGCGCTCAAAGTGACAGCTCCCAGGGCCAAGAACAGCCATTTCCCTTTCGACCCGACTGTCTCGAACTGATTCGTCATGTTCAGCAGCTTTCGTCCCCGGACCTAAGCGCGCCAACGCTGAGGCAACCAAGCGAGAGATTGTAGACAACGGATCGCATACCTCCAACGAAATACGATTGCCGGCGCGTTATTTTGCACCGAAATCCTAGCATTCAAATTGTTGGCTAGATTGCTCCGCGGAGTACGGAAATGAGCTAGAATGCCGAGGCCACTCAGGATGGCAACTGATCCAGCTACGATCTTGGCACCGCTTTGACGGTCGCGGCCCGATCCTGCCGCTCAGATGATTTGTTTTCTCAGAGGACTCCGTGGCGCCACGCCGACGTCCAACAACTAAGGAGGAAAGTCATGGTTACGGCTCTGCCGAATGTCCAACTGCAAGGCAAAGTTACCGAATTCATTTCCAAGCCCCGCAAGATGCTGATCAACGGGAAGTGGGTGGATGCAGCTTCCGGCAAGACATTCCCAACCTATGATCCTTCAACCGGCGAGGTCTTGGCTCGCATCGCGGAGGGCGATCGGGAAGACATCGATCGCGCGGTGAAGGCGGCTCGCGCAGCCTTTGAAACGGGTGCATGGCCGAAGCTCACCGCCTCTGAAAGGGGACGCCTCATTTGGAAACTTGCCGACCTCATCGAGCAACATCTGGAAGAATTCGCTGAACTGGAAACGCTCGACAATGGCAAGCCCCTCAAGGTCGCGCGCGCCGCTGACGTTCCGCTCGCCGTCGATCTGTTTCGCTATATGGCGGGGTGGGCTACCAAAATTGAAGGCACGACGATACCAATTTCAGTTCCCTACACGCCGGGCGCAAAGTATCTCGCATATACGTTGAGAGAACCGGTGGGCGTTGTCGGCCAGATCATTCCGTGGAATTTTCCGCTGTTGATGGCAGCGTGGAAGCTGGGTCCCGCGCTCGCGACCGGATGCACCGTCGTCATTAAGCCCGCCGAACAGACGCCGCTGACGTGTCTGCTGCTGGGTGAACTGGTGCAGGAAGCGGGCATCCCGGACGGAGTCGTCAATATTGTCCCGGGCTACGGGGAGACGGCTGGAGCCGCACTGGCTGCACATCCGGGCGTCGACAAAGTTGCTTTCACCGGATCGACCGAAGTGGGCAAGCTGATCCTGGCGGCGGCTGCAGGAAACTTGAAGAAGGTGTCGCTCGAATTGGGAGGAAAATCTCCCAATGTAGTCTTCGGTGATGTCGATATCGACGCGGCCGTGGCCGGTTCGTCGAGCGCGATCTTCTTCAATCACGGGCAGTGCTGCTGCGCCGGATCCCGTCTCTATGTCGAGAACGGAATTTTCGACAAAGTCGTGGAAGGCGTGTCGGCACGGGCCGAAAAGATTCGCGTCGGTCCGGGCATGGACGCTTCGACAGACATGGGTCCGCTAGTCTCAGAGGAGCAAATGAATCGGGTCTGCGGTTACCTCGAGTCAGGCTTCTCCGAGGGCGCAAAGGCCGTCGTTGGCGGCAAGCGGCAGGGCGACAAAGGCTACTTCGTCAAACCGACCGTACTCGTCAATACCCGCGACAACATGAAAGTCGTGCAGGAAGAAATCTTCGGACCTGTTGTGACCGCCATTCCCTTCAAAGACACGAACGAACTGGTCGCGAAGGCCAACGACAGCGTTTATGGGCTCGCGGCCGGCGTCTGGACGCGCGACATCTCAAAGGCTCATCGTCTGGCTTCGCAGCTACGAGCCGGCACGGTGTGGATCAACTGCTACAACATCTTCGACGCAGCGTTGCCGTTCGGCGGATACAAGCAGTCCGGTTGGGGACGCGAAATGGGACACGATGTCCTCGAACTGTACACAGAAGTGAAGGCGGTGTGCGCAGCTTTGTAGGTGAAGCGCTGGCCAAAAACCAAGGGGAGCTTCGGCTCCCCTTTTCGTGTGCCTATACCCGACAATCGCGGCGCGCCCGCTGGATGTCTTTCACATCCCCCATAGCGATAATGACCCACTCGCCCGGGACGACGGCGTTATCGGGCGGATTAATGACCAACTCCGTGCCGATCGGTTGAGCCGGGTTCTTCAGTCCGAGTACCAGGAGGTTGTACTCTCCCTTCAGATTCAGATCATGGAGCGCGGTTCCGGCCCACTTGGAAGAAGAGTTCACTTCGATCTCTTCCACGCGCAGCGTGCCTCCCTGCTGCTTCAGCATCTGATCTAGGAAACCCACCACTTGCGGACGAATCAGTTCGCTGGCCATGCGCAATCCACCGATCTGACTGGGTGAAACGGTGGCGTTGGCACCGGCGCGCGTCATGCGGTCCGCAAATTTCTTGTCGGTGGAGCGCGCCACGATCCGCATCTTCGGAAACCTTTGCCGCACAATCACCGTGATCACGAGATTGTCCTTGTCATTGGGCAGCGCAGCAATTAGACCGCGAGCGCGGTCAATGCTCGTTTTCTGAAGAATCTCCTCCTCCGTGGCGTCCCCGACTACATAGAGCATCTGGCCAAGAGATTCTGCATGGAGCTCACGCATCTTCTTGATGTTCTCTTCGGAAACATCGACGACCACGAATGGCGTGTCGGTCTTTTGAAGTTCCGCGACCACATGACGCCCCGTGTCGCCCAGACCGCAGACAATGAAATGATTGGTAAGTTCGTCGATGCGCTTCTGCATCCTGCGCCTCCAGAAAGGAGTGGTGACTTCCACTTCCACCAGGAAAGCCGCCACCACAGAGAATACGTAGACGGTGATTGCAACGCCGAACAGCACGATGCCGATGTTGAAGACGCGTAATGCGGGATTGTGACTGGTATCGACAATCTCCCCGTAGCCCACACCGGCCAGGGTGATCACGGCCATGTACAGCGCCTGCAGGAAAGATACCGACTCGCCGCCCAGCAACCGGTAACCCGCCACGCTCACAACGATCAAGGTGAGCAGTAGGGCAAGCGCGAACAGCAGGCGTTTTCGCAGCGCCATCAGCTCACCGCCGCCACTCGTCGATCAGATTGGCGACGAGGCCACTCCACCCCGTCTGATGGCTCGCACCCAGCCCCATGCCGGAATCTCCGTGGTAGTACTCGTTGAAGAGAAGGCAATCGCGCCAGTGCGGATCGTTCTGGAATTTGTCGTATCGCCCGAAACAGGCACGCTTCCCAGTCACGTCGCGACTGAAAATAGAGATCATTCGATTGGCGGCTTCTTCCGCCATTGCTTTCGGCGTAATCGGACGGCCGTTGCTGCCGCGTGTTGTCACGGCGGACGAGGCGCCGAGAGCTTGGTCAAAGCGCACGAACGAGTCAATCAGGAGATACGAAGTTGGGAACCATATCGGGCCGCGCCAGTTCGAGTTGCCACCTTTTAGTTTGACTTCGGCTTCGCCCGGTTCGTATCCCAGGGTGCGATCTCCGAATTGAAAAGGATGCTGCTGGTGGTACTGCGACAGGCTGCGAATCCCGTGCGCCGAGAGAAACTCGTCAGGGTCCCAGATGCGCTGCAGCAACCGCTTGAACTGGTTTGGATCAGCAATGGAGAGAACGTATCGCCGGTCGCCGTTGCCAACTGCGTAGCATGCATCTCCCACCAGATCGGACCGATTCTTAATGAACCACTCTACATCGCGCAGGAAGTTTGGATGGGATTGGAGTTCGTCATGTTCGAGCACCTCGATCGCATAGAGCGGGATCAGGCCCACTAGGGAACGTAGTCGAAACTTGTGAAACTCCCCGTTCGGGTGGCGCAGCACATCGTAGAAGAATCCATCGGTCTCATCCCAAAGCTGGTAGTTGCGCCCGCCCATTTTCTTCATAGCGGCGCCGATGTAGACGAAGTGCTCGAAAAACTTGGTCGCCACGCCCTCATACACTGGATTCTCTGCGGCTAGCTCCAGCGCGATGCGCATCAGGTAGAGGCAGAAGAAACCCATCCAGCCCGTAGCATCGGATTGCTCCAGCACGGCGCCATTCGGAAACTTCTCCCCACGATCGACGACCGCGATGTTGTCGAGTCCCAGAAACCCGCCTTCGAATACGTTGTTGCCGGCGCTGTCGACTCGATTGACCCACCAGGCAAAGTTCATCAAGAGCTTATGGAGACATTTCTCCAGAAACCCGCGGTCCCCTTTTCCGATGCGCTGTTTTTCAAGCTGGTAAACGCGCCAGCAGGCCCATGCGTGCACAGGCGGATTCATGTCGGAGAATTCCCACTCGTAGGCAGGGATCTGTCCGTTCGGGTGCTGGAATTGCTCAAACAATAAAATCCAAAGATTTTCCTTCGCGAATTCCGCGTCGACGAGCGCCAGCGTGATGCATTGAAATGCCAGGTCCCACGCCGCGAACCAGGGGAACTCCCATTTGTCGGGCATGGAAAGTACGCGCATGGAATTCAGGTGCCGCCAGTGGATGTTGCGCATGTGCTTGCGCGAGTCAGGCGGGGGGGATTTCGGATCATCTCCCTCCAGCCACAGATTCACGTCCCAGAGATAAATCTGCTTGCTCCACAGCATCCCTGCAAGAGCCTGGCGCTGGATCGCCTTCTCATCACTGCTCGCCCGCGGTGGATGCACGATGTTATAGAACTCGTCGGCCTCCGCTTTTCTCTGGTCGATAATCCGGTCCACGTCCGCCAGCGGATCGCCTTCTGCTTTTGGAGTGAGGCGCAGTCGCAATACAACTGAGTCATTGGATGGAACTTTGTAAGCGTATCGAATACAGGACTTGGTTCCCGTACGAGATGGATTTGTGCAATTCTCCCCATGAATCACACGCCGGTGAAAGGCATCCTTCACGGACGGCTTGCGATTCGCGGCACACCCGTAAAGTTTCACAGCGTTGCTTTCATTATCCGTAAACAAAGCTTCGCCCCCGCCAGGCGCAAACAAGTAACGCTTTCCTAGCGAGTACGGAAATTGCAGGTTGTGCAAAGCGGAAGTATTAGAATCGTCAGCTACGAGATCAACCCTATCCCTCTGCAAGCCTGCCAACTGGATCAGCGGTTCCTTGCCTGGCGGCTTGGTCCACGCCCAGGTATTGCGAAACCACAAGTGCGGTAACAGATGAAGAGTCGCCGCGTCCGGGCCGCGATTGAACGCTTCGATTCGGATACAAATATCCTCCGCATCGGCCTTCGCGTACTCGACGAAGACATCAAAATAGCGATCATCATCAAAGATCCCGGTATCGAGCAGTTCGTATTCGGGTGCGCCGACCTGCCCCCACCGTCGACGGTTTTCTTCGATCAACTGCGCATACGGAAACTCGCGGTGCGGGTATTTATAGAGCAGCTTCTGGTAGCTGTGGGTCGGTGTGTTGTCCAGATAAAACCAATATTCTTTGGCGTCTTCGCCGTGATTGCCTTCATTGCCGGAAAGGCCGAACATCCGCTCTTTCAGGATCGGGTCCTTGCCATTCCAAAGGGCTAGCGCAAACACCAGCAACTGGTAGCGGTCACAGAGCCCGGCGATTGCGTCTTCGCCCCAGCGATACGCTTTGCTGCGCGCCATGTCGTGAGTCAGAAATTCCCACGCGCACCCATCGGGACTGTAGTCCTCGCGCACACTGCCCCACGAGCGCTCACTGACGTAAGGTCCCCACTTGCGCCACGGAGCGATGAAGCCAGTGTACGGTTCCGCAAGACGCTCGTGTTCCCTGCTCAGGAATTTGCCCGTTGCAGTGGTCACCTTCACTGGCCCACTTTCTCATCGCGGCCAGTGCGAGAAAGAACGGCACTCAACTTTTGCATCTGGGCGGCAAACCGAGGAGCGTTGTAGGCAGAAGGGTTGTCGACTTGCTGAAAAAGGCCGTCAATGCACGTCCTTATCTCGGATTCGTTCGAAGCCTTCGTGTTTTGCTTGTAGGCGACGAAAAGCGAGTCAAGCGACATGGTCGCCTGCTCCGCGGCGCGTTGCCCGCGGGCGGAAATGGAGTCGCCATCCTCCGCGATCGACCGTATAACGCTTAACGTGAACCCCTGATCGTAAGACTTCCCGTTGAGCTGTTGTGCGAACTGCGCGGCAGTCGCGGCAGCCCGAGTAGCCGTAGCAGCAATTTCCTGGGGGTTGCCATTTCTGGCACCAAGCAATCGCGATAGTTTCGTTATATCGGCATCCAGTTGCAGGGCTCTGTCTGGGCTGATTCTCTTTGCGATGTGCTCGAAAGCCACATAGCGCGATTCGTTCCATGCCGGCACGCCCGGCTCTCTACCCGCGTATCCCTGTTCCTGCCGCCAGCTATCCTCTGGCTTCGTGAGGCTGTGGTGACAAGCGAAGCAGTCCAACTCCGCGTATTCCGGCCAGGAAGAACTGTTGGCGCGGCGAGCCAGGCGTTCCAATCCCTTTCGCAACTGCACAGCTTCTCCAACGCTCCAGACTTGTACGCCTCGCCAGGCATTGTCCGAAGACTCCTTCCAGTGGGCTGGCATGACCGAACTGAAAAGATTGAGCTCAAAGGTCAGGTCGGGATGCCCGGCCGCAATCATCTCGTGATCAACGAACTTCTCAGACGTGCCGAGATGGCAAGTGAGACAGCGCTCGCTACGCTTGATCAGATCGCGCGTGTCGTACATGCCCAACTGCACAGATTTTTCGTGAGGCCAGTCCTTGGTCGTGTGTGGCCCTAGCCATCCGGAAGCTGGCCCGTGACAACTTTCGCAACTCACCCCGTCGACGAGTTCGAAGCTCTCGGCGCGTTGTTCGTTGGGTACTGAGAGGGCGTGACAGGCAAGACATTTGGGCGCCTGCTCTGGCCGCCCGAGGTTGAGAATTTTTCCGATCCGCAGTGAAACCGGATTGGAGAGTACCTGATAGGCTCGCGCGTGTTTATCTCGACCAGCCCAGATGCTGTACTCGTTCTGTGCCACCCGAGTGACTTGTTTCGGCTGGATACTTCCGTGACAACTGCTGCTCGCACAACCGCCGGGGCCGTTGTACTTCCCGGTGGGCGCATTCTGGCCGAGAGCCGAGCTGGCCAATAGGAGACACACCACCGCGTGCCACGCCGGGTTGGCCTTTTTGCGCATTGCTCGTCTGGCGTCGGTTACGATTCCGCGCGTGATATTTTGGCAGCGGATTGGCCTTGCTTATACCTATTCTGGAGTTCGGAATCAATTGACAGTTTGGTACGTCGGGCGCACGAGCGTACAGGTCCTCTGGTCATTCGCGGTGCCAAGATCGGTATTCCCCGCAGTGAATCGTTGACGATAAGATTTCTGCAAATCTTTCCATCATCAAGCGTTTCCAAGGGGACACTAGCGCCTTGTTTGACCAACTCAGGGCGATCCAGCAGAGGTTCGGGTACCTGCCTGCCGATCAACTGCAGCAACTGGCTCTCCGGATCAATGTGCCGGTCAGCCAAATTCACACGGTGGCCAGCTTTTATCCGCACTTCCACCTCACCCCACCCCCCCGCGCTGAGGTCAAGGTTTGCGCTGACATGAGCTGCCATCTCCGCGGCGGTCCTGAACTGAAAGCTCACCTGGAGCAGTTTTTCCGAGGCAGCAGCCCGGACGACGTTTCCATACGCGATGTCTCCTGCCTGGGCCGCTGCGACAAGGCGCCCGGCTTCTCCGTCAATGACCGGATCTATTGCGGGCTGAAATCGGCCGATGCAGGCCCCATCGTTTCGGAGGCTCTCGCAAGTCGCCCACTTCCTCCCGAACCGCGAGACCGCCCGCAAGTGGCCGTCGTCTCGGATCCGTACAACGGAACCGCCGGTTATTCCGTGGTTCAGCGATTCATCGAAACCCGCGATTGGAATGGCACGATCGCGACCTTGAAGGCCAGCGGCTTGCGTGGCATGGGCGGAGCAGGGTTCCCGACCGGCAACAAATGGGAGATCGTGCGCAACGCTCCCGGAAAAGCGAAGTACATCATCTGCAACGCCGACGAGAGCGAACCGGGCACGATCAAGGACCGGTTCATCATGGAGTCTGTTCCCCACCTGGTCATCGAGGGCATGATCATCGCGGGCCTGGTGACCGGAGCTCACCACGGGATCCTCTACATCCGTCACGAATACGAGGAACCCAAGGAAGTTCTTCAAGAAGAAATTGAACGCTGCTATCGCGCCGGACTGCTGGGGAAAAAAGTCCTCGGCAGCGATCTGACGTTCGACCTCGAGATCTTCGTCAGCCCGGGCGGCTACATTTGTGGCGAAGAGAGTGCTCTATTGGAAGCCATCGAAGGCAAGCGATCCGAGCCCCGAAACAAGCCTCCGTTCCCCGGGACCAACGGCCTCTGGAACCAGCCCACCGTCATCAACAACGTCGAGACCTTCACCTTCGCAACCGCCATCCTCGCGCGCGGTGCCGACTGGTTTAAGGCGCAGGGAAAGAATGGCACGGCTGGGATGAAGTTTGTGGGCATCAGCGGCGACGTCGAGTCGCCCGGTGTTTTTGAAGTGCCCATGGGAACAAGCTATTCGGACCTCATCTACGGAAACGCTGGTGGGATTCTGGGATCGCGGAAACTGCTCGCATTCGCACCCTCCGGTCCATCGTCCGGTTATCTGCCGGCTTCGATGGTGGACCTGCCGCTCGACTGGAACGCAGTGGCCGCAGCCGGCTCGATGGTCGGATCCGGAGCAATCGTGGTCTGCGCGGAAGGCCGCTGCATGCTCGACATGGCGCTCAACGCCGTGCGCTTCTACCGAAACGAATCCTGCGGCAAATGTGTTCCCTGCCGTCTGGGCTCGCAAAAAATGGTTGAGATGCTGACCGGGTGGACCGAAGGCCGATCGGCAAGCACCGACCGCCTGGTGCTCGATGAATTGTCGAGCGCCATGAAGCTCACCTCGATTTGTGGGCTGGGCCAGGTTGTTCCAGTGCCAATCGCTTCAGTCTTGAAGCATTTCCCCGATGTTGTCGAGGAACACATTGCGACCCGTCACTGTTCAGCTGGCGTCTGCTTCTCCAAACGAGGCGCGGCATGAGCACAAAACCGGGGGCCGATATCCAATTCACCATCGACGGAACCAGCGTTTCTGTTCCGGCCGGCACCACAATCTTCGACGCGGCCCGGCTAAACGGCATTCCGATCCCGACCCTCTGTCACCAGCAAAACGAAACTCCTGTAGGCGTCTGCCGAGTTTGCGTCGTCGACATCGGCCAGCGCGTCTATGCCGCTTCCTGTATCCGCCAGGCTGAACCGGGCATGAACGTAAAAACCTGCTCCGAACCCGTCAAGGCGGCGCGCCACACGCTCATCGAACTGTTGATGTCGGATCACCCGAAGCCTTGCGCCCGCCAACAACACTCAGGTGACTGTGAACTGGAGCGACTGGCAGCCGCCACTGGCGTCGAGCAACCGCGATTCCCCAAGCGCACAACGCCACGCGGGAAAGACGACTCCTCCGCCGTCATATCGGTCGATCACGAGGCCTGCATTCTCTGTGACCGCTGCGTTCGCGGCTGTGACGACACAAGACACAACTGGGTACTGGCGCGGCGCGGCAAAGGCTACCAGGCAGGGATCGCGTTCGACACCAACCTGCCCATGGCCGAGTCTTCTTGCGTCTCCTGCGGCGAGTGCATGGTGTCGTGTCCAACGGGCGCGCTTACCAACAAGCGAGTCGTGGGCACGGAACTCGGAGAAGGCGAAGTCCTCGACCCGGCGGAACTCTTGCCCCTCCCCATCTTCCAGAATGTCTCCGGAACATTTCTCGAATTGAATCAAAAGGCGGTGGTCAAGCGCCATTATCGCGCTGGCGAAATCATTTGCCGCGAAGGAGATTTTGGCTCGACCGCGTTCTACATTCTGGAAGGCAAGGCAGAAGTATTTCTTGCCAGCCCCATGGCTCACGTCCAGACCGACGGAACCGGGCGGGGCTTCTTTCGCAAGCTCAAAAGCATGCTGAGCCCGCGCGAAGAACATCGGCGCAGCGAGGAGTCCGACCGTCCTTTCATTCCCATCGATGCGTCCGTTGATCTTCCGTACGATCGGCCCATCGCCGAACTCGCCCCCGACGACCTGTTCGGCGAGATGACCTGCATGAGCTACTACCCGCGCTCAGCTACCGTGCGGGCCAAGACCGATTGCGTCATGCTCGAGATGCTGCGCAATGTACTCGACATTCTGCAGCGCAACAAAACATTCCGCGCTCAACTGGAGCGCAACTACCGCGCGCGGGCACTCGACTCGCACTTGCGCAGCGTCCCTATTTTTTCCTCCCTTACCAAAGACTTCATCGATCACCTTCGCGATCGCGTGGAACTCATTCGCTTCAGCCCCGGCCAAGTCATCTGCCGGCAAGGCGAAACCGCCGACAGCTTCTATCTGGTGCGCATCGGATTCGTCAAAGTGTCGGAAGATCGTCCGGGTGGCGAATTGATCTTGGCTTACCTGGCCCGCGGCGGATATTTCGGCGAGATTGCGCTTCTGAGCGGCAATCCACGCACCGCGACCTGCACGGCGCTCGATCACGTGGAAGTCGTCAAAATAACGCACCCCGATTTCGAACTCATGCTCGAGCGGTTCCCCGAGGTCCGCGCGAAACTCGAGGCAATTGCGCAAGAGCGGGTCCAGGAAAATCGCAAGCGAACAAGCCAACTGCAAACTCTCCCGGTCGACCAGTTCCTCGCCAACGGACTAATGGAAGCCCAGAGCTTGCTCGTTCTCGATCTTGACCGCTGCACGCGCTGCGATCAATGCGTACGTGCTTGTGCCGACGCCCACGATGGCGTCAGCCGGTTGGTGCGTGAGGGCCTTCGTTTCGACAAGTACCTGGTAGCCACTTCCTGCCGCCAGTGTCGCGATCCGCTCTGCATGGTGGGTTGCCCAGTGGGATCGATACGCCGCCGAAATTCGCTCGAGGTGATCATCGAAGACTGGTGCATCGGATGCGGGCTATGCGCTACCAACTGCCCGTACGGCAATATCAATCTTCATCCGTTTCCGGTGGAGCTCGACGATCCCACTCATCCGGGAAGAAAGATTGCCAGTACCCGCGTCAAAGCCACTTCGTGCGATCTCTGCCACGATCATGCCGAGCCCAGCTGCGTCTATGCCTGCCCGCACGACGCGGCCCATCGTGTGAATCCACCTGAATTCTTTGCGGGGCTACTGAAGCAATGAATCTCACGGAGAGGATGGCCGCTTGCTGATCGATCACACGCATCGCAAGTGGTTCGTCGCCAGCGCGGGCATTCTCGCCATTGCTGTGGCCGCATACGTTCCCTACAGTCTCGGATCGCCGCAGGGACCTAAGGGCGGCAGCGCTTTGGGACTGATGTACGGCAGCGTTGGGTTTGCGTTCATGGTGTTCGCAGGCCTGCTGGGCCTGCGCAAGAAATTCCCGGTATGGCGAGTGGGACGCGCCCAGATCTGGATGCGCGGACACCTGTGGCTTGGCTTCTTGAGCTTCCCGTTGATCCTGCTGCACGGCGGATTCCATTTCGGCGGCCAGCTCACCCGCGTATTGATGTGGCTCTTTATCATCGTCTTCACCAGTGGCCTTCTGGGAGCGGCGCTGCAGCACTTCGTCCCTCGGCTTCATACCGCACAACTGCCGATGGAGACCATCTACGAACAAATCGATCGGGTGCGCGGGCAACTCGCCGACGAAGCTCGCAGATTGGTTCAGGAATGTTGTGCAGCCCTCGAAGGTGAAGTATCGAGCGCGACCGAACGTCAGAGAGCAGCCGCGGCGTCGGCAGGAGCCAATTGGGACGTAACCGTAGCTTCTGGCATGCAGGTGGATGAGCAAGCCAGCACCGAGCTGCAGCGGGTTCTTGCTGCGGAGATCGAGCCTTATCTGGAGCGGCCCGGAAGCCGTGGGGTCCGCATCGGCGCACCCGCGGCCTCTGCCGCTATGTTTCGTCAGCTGCGAGTGCTCCTACCACCCACTTTGCACTCCAACATTGACGATCTTGAAAACGTTTGCGAGGAGAAGCGCCAGCTCGATAAACAACGCAATTTTCACAGGGTTTTGCACGGATGGCTGCTAGTGCACGTTCCCTTATCTTATGCCCTGCTTCTGCTGGGGGCATGGCATGCCGTCATGGCGGTGAGGTTTTAAAGCGCGATGCTGCGACGGACACGTACTACCAAAAAGCTTGCACGGCGTATCGATCTTCAATATTTCACGCGCCCGCATGCGCTTAGACGCTGGCGTTTCTGGCTCTCGGTGGCAGTGCCCGTACTCGCACTCGGTTGGCTTCTGACCCAACGAGCCCAGGGCGGACAAAAAGCATATTCCAGCGGCCCCCTCTCCACCTCTCATGCAGTCTTTACGCAGCAATGCAGTCTCTGTCACGTGACGCAAGCGGGAGCGTTTTTCAAAGAGGTCAGCGACGAGGCATGCCTGACGTGTCACGATGCCCCAGTCCATCATGCGAGCCAGACTTTCACGCCCTCGTGCTCGTCCTGCCACCTGGAACATCGAGGTGCCCTCCGCCTCGCGGCCACGTCAGCGGCAAGTTGCACACAATGCCACGCGAGTCTTGAAGTGAAGGGCAGCGCGCCTCACTATGCGCCATCCATTTCAGGTTTTGACCAGAGTCATCCGGAGTTTTCGCCACTCACAAAGCATATTGGCGACCCGGGCAAGATTCGTTTGAACCACTACCTTCACATGCAAGCGAACCTGATGGGCCCGAACGGTACACGAGTGCAAATGGCTTGCGAGGATTGTCACCGGAGCCCTGCAGGGAAAGAACCAACGCCGTATACCGGAGAGTTTATAGGTACCGCCAAATCGGAAGGAACCCGCTTGATGCCTGCGATTCGCTCCCCGCACATGGCGCCGATCCAGTTTGCCAGTCAGTGCGCGGGATGTCACACTCTGCAATTCGATACGCGCTTCGGCAATCAGCAGGCTCCGCATGACAAGCCGGATGTGGTCCACGCCTTCCTCGTCCGACAATTCCAGGGATATATTGCCGCGAATCCCGGGGCCATCCATCAGATCGAACCGCCGAACCGCCAGGTACCTGGCCGGGAGAGAATCCCACGCGTCGCGCGGAGTTCCGCGGAGTGGGTTCAGTTCCGCGTCGACGATGCAGAGTGGCTGCTCTGGTCGAAAACCTGCAAACAATGCCACGCCCTGAACACAACAGGTAGTTCCCTGCCACAAATCGTCCCGTCTAGCATTCAAACGGGTTGGCTCGAACACGCAGAATTCGATCACCATGCGCATCGCATGATGTCCTGCATTGCGTGTCACACGACCGCGCCCGAAAGCCATGACACCACAGACGTCCTGCTGCCCAGCATCCAGACATGCCGGCAGTGCCATCGCGATTCGTCGTCTTCCAAAGAAGTTGCGGAAGGACGGTGCTTCGAATGTCACCAGTACCACGATTGGAGCCAGGCCCGGCGTCCGAAGAGTCGCTTCAGCATTCCTGAATTGCGCGGCACGGCACAACTACGCGCACCAGTTCGTTAAAGCTCAGTGGAAGTGTTCCTGTATCTACTTGTTGGCAGCACGACTTCCAGGTTGCGGCTGCGCAGGCGGATCATCATTCACGGTGAACACGCGCCCATCTCGAAGATACATCCGTTCCATCTCCTGACGGTTGAAAGGTCTCGCACCGCGCCTGCCGAAAACCGCCAACTGGTTGCCGCTCTCATCGACAGCCCGGTCACGGTCAATTCCCTTGGATACCGCCAGCGCCGGCCCGCGCGTGCGATATCCTGCGATCCATCTGGGGGTTGGTCGGGGACTGAAGCCGATGAACGCTGGGTTCTCCACGGGCGAAAATAGCTGCACGACCTGCAGGCCATTTTTTCCATCGGCGACGTATCCGAACAAGCTCGAACTCACCATGCCCAGTTTCACATCATTCGAATCATTCAACCGGCCACCCGCATTAAAGGTCTGATCGAGGTGTGGGGCTTCGGGGCGCTCGACATCGATAATCGCAAGCCCCTGCCGGCCCGCCGCCACATACGCGTAGGTCCGACCTACGTAGACATTACGCGCATCCTCGAGCGCGACGGTCGCTCCGGGAACACTCTTCGGCTGGTCGAGCTTCGTTACATCCAATACTTTCAGTCCTTCACGGTCCACCACAAATGCATAGCGGAACTGAATCGCGATCCCGCGCGGTTCGACCAGAACCGGCATAGCGATTTCCGCGGTCACTTTGGGGACCAAAGGATTATCAACATCCACCACCACCAGCCCGCGATCGCACAGAATGTAAGCATACGTGCCGGCAATCGCGATGCGCCGTGCCCCGTTCAAGACCCCATTCGGATTGAAGGCCAACGCGCGCTTCAGGAAATTATTCTGCGGATTGCCATCCAGAAGCGTTCCTACTCCGGGACTTTTGCTTTTGAGGTTCGGATCGCCAACGATCACGAGCCCTTCATACTTGTCCGCAACGTACAGGAAGCCATACATGAGGTGGACGCTCTGTTCCTCATTTTCCTTACGGTGTGTGCGTAACGGATCGACGCCCAGAGTCGTCGGCGTCGTCACCGCCATCGCATACTTCGTCGGCAAGTAGAAGCGTTGCCCGAGAGGTGATACAGGTGCGGTGACCAGACGCTCGGAAATATCCTTGTTATCGATGTTCGCGATGTCGAAGATACGCAAACCGCTCTTCCCCATCGCCGCGTAGAGGTACTCACCCCGTGCTTGCACATCGAGCACTTCCGGCCCGGCGTGCAAGTGTGCTTCCTGCAGTTCTCCACGACCTTCGACGTGCGCGTTGTAATCAGCCGGATACGCGATGTTATGAAAATCACTGCCCAGCACCGCAGGCGGTTCCTCGTGTTCGGTGACTGCCACGGCGGCAAATCCGCTCTTGCCGGTCGCCACGAACACATACCGCCCCATAAAATTCATGAAGTTCGTGCCCTGCATCAGCAACTGTGCGATCCACGCATTGTTGTCGTTATTCCGTGAGACGTGGCAATCGCTACAGCCCTTGGTTTCCTTCGCACGCACGGTATGCGGGACAAACGTGGAAAACGCCTGCCCACTGAAGCCCTCCGCCGAAATCGTCTGCTGCTGGTAGTAAAGCCAGTCCCGATCGCTATTCTGCGAGCTGACCACCACGGCGCACGCCGAACGCACCGGCGCCACCCGGTGTCCAGTCACCGTCCCATCAATTCCCAGCGTGTAGATGTCGTCGCGCAGGACTTGGAAGTTGTAGGAGGTCCAGTTGCGCGTCGTGAGGCCTTCGTTGTGCAGCATGGGAGTTTTCTGATTGGCGGTCATCGAAAGGTGGCACCCGTAACACGTGGGCGCCCACGAAGAATGGCACGTATAGCACGTCATGCGGCTGTTGGCATGAGCGAGCTTCGCGTCGGCAGCTGGATTTCCCCAAGTCTCACCATCCTGCTGGATGGTCTTCGCCAATCGAGACTTCTCGCTGTAGTGATCGTTGCCTGGCGTAATCGTGTCGAGCACCTGCACAACTTCCCATTCGGTCGCTTTTTCAAGCATGGACCGCTGATAGAGCCGGCCATCTTTCCAGTAAAAGCGCCTCTCTCTCCAGGGTGTTCGCAGCGCAGCCAGATTCGTGCCATTTTCCGGAGCAGCGGTTCCCGATGTGATCAGCGTCGATCGTTGCTGAATCGTTCCGTGGCAGTCCACGCAATCGATCTCAACGGCATTTCGCGTCTCTCCGTAAAGCTTGCCGTTCCCGTGGCTGTCTTGCTCGAAGTGACAATCGATGCAGTGCATCCCTTTCTCAAGGTGGATGTCTTTGAGGTGCACGGCCTTGTTGAACTTCTGTGGATCATCAAAAGCCACGGGCTTGTCGTCGGCGTCGAGCAGCGTGCCTTTGCGATCATGCTTGAAAACGGCGCGAAACAGCCAGCCATGGCTATGGATGTCGGCGAATTGGGTTCGGTCGAGTTGCTTGTTGAACTCAGGCGTGCCTGTCTTCTCCAAAAACCCTACGTCGGACCAAAGCCCGCGCACCGCTGAGCCTTCAGGATTGCGAGCTTCGATCTTGCTGCGCTCTGTCGCGTTTGGATTTTGTTGCTGTGCAGGCCACATGTACTTGCCGTCCACCTCGTTGTCCCACCAGGTGTAGCCCAAATAGGTGGCCACCATATTGGTGCCTGGATGGATGTGACAGACCATGCACTGGCTCGATGGAATGGACCTGGTGAATTGGTGGCGAATCGGGTGACCTGACTGATCGTGCGCAATCGTTGGATCTTGCGTTGCACTTTGCCCGAGATTTCCATAAGAAGCAAAGCTCGCCGAGTGCGCCGCCGACCGGTCGTTCGCGTAGACCACGTGACAAGCGCTGCAGCCACTGGCGCGGTAGTCTCCCGGCTGGTCATTGGTTCCAGGGAAAGACAGCAGCGGATCGAGCAATCGTGTCTTCTGCAGTCCAAGAAACACGGGATCCGTCCGCAACTCGGTTCCAAATCCTCGTTCACTCAGCTTGATCTCTGGTTTCCCCGGATCTTCTTCAAGGTCAGGGTTTCCAACTTCCGCTCGTTTCCGTGCGCCCCGCTCGAACACGCGCAGCACATTCCCCGGTTGCGAGATTTCCCAGCGTTGCAATGGTTCGAGCGAAGGCAGTACACCTTTCTTGTCGATTTCTTCCGCGGTGGGTGGCGGGAAAGTCAGTAACCGCTGTGGACGCCCGTCGGCCCCGTAGCTCTCTCCAAAGTGCGGGGTCTTAAGTGGATAGGCTCCGTTGTTGTAGAGGGCTGCTCCCCAAAGCATGGCCCCGTGCGTCATCATGCTGGTCTGCACTTTACGAACTTCGGTCGCGTGGCATCCGCTCGAACCACAAGTCTTCTCGGCGACACGCAGATCTCCGGGATTTACAAATCGGATGTAGTCCCAATCTTCGCGAAGCCAGTCGGTATAAACACGCACGGGATTCGCAGAGTTTCCTGAGTCGATCAACCGGCGAGACGGTGGGTGGGCCTGCCGCTTCAATTGCCCATACTCGGCTGACTTTGAATTCAGACCATCCGCGCGGACCTCGCTCTTGCCACCGTGACAATCGACACAACCCAAGCGCACCGTCCCTGACGGGTGCATGGTCGCGCTGTCGGTCGACGTGTGACACGTCACGCATCCACGCGATTTGCGGTCAGCATCCGCTTGGGATTGCTGCAGAAGTACGCTATCGGAGATTGATTGCGCGTGCGTAAGAACGCAGCAAGCCGTCACCAGCATGCTGAGCAGCAGCAACCCCCCGCTACATTTCCTCTCGATGATGAGCCCTTGCAATCGTTCCCCTAGAATTGAAACCGCACGTTCCCGAAAAGTGAAAACAGAGTCTGGCCGTTGTAAATTTGCTTCAACCCTTCTGCAGGCACCAAAGCCGATACACCGCCGCGTACGACGATGTTTTCGCTCAGAGGCGGACGATATTCCACACCCAAGCCAAAATCAGTCCCGATGCCATGATCGATTGGCCGCTGGAACAAAACCAATTCCAGAGGCTCCGTACGATCAAAGCGCAGATAGTTCGTGTTCACGAAGGCTCGCAATTTGGGAGTGACGTTGAAATCCGCCCCCAAATTAAAGAGCATCAGCCCCGGGTTCACGAAGTTGGCCTGTCCCTCTTCCTTGTTGGAACGCAAGCTCGGCAACAAACTCGCGGGACCGACCAGCGCCACGCCCGTGCTGGTCAGCCGAATGCCTTCGCTGTCCCAAAAGCTGAAGTCCGACCCGGCAAAGTGCGTGTCATCCACAATCGAATCGAACCCGTGAGCCGTTCCATCGGTGCGAGCCGCTCCTGCGCGGTTGCTGGAATCGCCAGACGCGTAGAAGAAAGAAGCACGGTAACGCGCCCAGTCTTTGTCAATCGAGAGTTCGAGCGCACCCATGCGGGCATTGATATCCACTCGCCGTCCGGCAAGCGTGTTGAAATCATCGTGACCAAGCGCCTGGTAGAAAGCGTGACTGATGTTGAACCGGCCGATGTGCCCGTTGCTGGCCCATCCCAGGTAGTAGGCGTGCACCTGGTGCGTGCGAATCGTGCCGTTGACCACGCCGCCAATCGGCGCCGGGCGCACCAGGAAGCCGTTGTCATCGAAGTGGATGCCCCCGTTGTCGCGGTTGTAATGAAAACTGAATTCCGTCGTGTACCCTTTAGCGAAAAAATCCTGGATGTACACGTTCGCGAGGTAGACCTGCTGTCCGCGATTTTCGAAGGTGTTCAAACCGCTGTTGGTATTTTTTTCGAGAAAGTTGAACCAGGCGAGGTTGTAGGCAATCCGATTCGAGCG
>Ga0307469_10000272_pt1 | contig 19925 bp, 19 predicted proteins | sample atmos_gasesAM2C__FD_203084 | JGI IMG/M metagenome (GOLD analysis project Ga0307469, IMG submission 203084) | Hardwood forest soil microbial communities from Morgan-Monroe State Forest, Indiana, United States - atmos_gasesAM2C_515 | ecosystem: Environmental > Terrestrial > Soil > Temperate...
GTGGGATACCTGCAAGGGCAGTACGACACTTACCTGGCCACGCTCCCGGACGGGCGGGGCAAACAGGACGGCATCGCCGTGGGCAAGGCCGCGGCGGATGCCATTCTCAGCCTGCGCGCGAATGATGGTTTCGGCAACATGGTGCATTACGACTGCAGTTCCTCTCCCCCGCCTCCGGGCGAGTTCGAGCCCAATGGCGGTTGTGGCACCCAGCCGGTCGACCAGATACTTGCCCAGGTAGCCCCGTTCACGACGATTGATCCCAGTTGTTTCCGGCCCGGTGGCCCGAATCCATTGACCTCCGGAACCTACACCAGGGACTTCATCGAAACCCGCGATTACGGTCGCGTTGACAGCACCATTCGTACGCCCGAGCAGACTGACATCGCCTACTTCTGGTCAGAACACGCGTATGCAGGTTGGAACCGCAATCTGATCACCTTAGCCATCAGCTACCGATTGAACATCCGGGAGACAGCCCGCCTGTTCGCGCTGGTGCACACCGCTGCCGCCGATGCGTTGATCGCAGGTTTTAACGCGAAGTACTTTTTCCGCTTTTGGAGACCCCGAACCGCGATTCCACGCGCGGATACCGATGGCAACCCGGATACCGATCCGGATCCAACATGGACTCCGCTGTTGACCGTGAACCATCCCGAGTATCCGTCCGCGCATGCGTTCTGGACCTCTGCCTTAACAGAGATCGTGGCGAGCTACTTCGGCAGGCGCAACGTCACGTGGACCTTAACGACGAGTAAGATTGCCGTGCCGCAACTGGTTCAGACCGAGCGAACCTATTACAACTTGGTGGCAATGAGAAACGAAGCAGGCGACGCGCGCGTTTGGGCAGGACTGCACTGGCGGCACTCGCTTGATGACGGTGACCAGATTGGCATTGGAGTCGCTAAGCGCGTCTATAACAACTACTTCCGTCCTGTGCACAGGCATGACTAGGGCATTCGCTCCACGAGTGTTCGGACAGAACCGGCACTCGAGGAGCAAAAACCACGACACTGTAGTAGTTCCATGCTCAAAACGTTGCAAATCCAGTTACAACCGATCAAAACATCGTTCCTTGTAAGCGGTTGAAGAATAGAGTAGGGTACAGAATTTTCATAACCAATCAGAACGATCCTGGGTACTCATAATCCTTTGGTCTGCTGCCCACACTGACAGGAAGCCATCCGGGTTCCCAGCGGCGGTATCACTCACGCAAAAGCATCAAAACTGCAAAACCGCAACATCTGTCATTCGTCCACTGTGCTTTCGTGACAATAGTATCTAGCCCCCAGCAGATTCGTATTAGTTTCATGTCTTCGGGGAAAGAGATGTTCTTGCCAAACAGGTGTCATCGCTTCGGGCTCAAAAACGGGGACTCTGACGCCTTGCACACCCTCGGGAACGGGCACGCATCATCTTTCCTGTCATTCCCCCACGGATAAGCGCGGCCATCACTACCTTGCGCCGCATATTGCCACTCCCACTCGTGGGGCAAACGCTTGCCTGTCCAGGCCGCGTAGGCGCGGGCGTCTTCAAGCGAGACCCATGTAACCGGTTTGCTCTCCCAGCCGGAGGGATAGTTTCCCTCCTTCCAGTCGCGGAGGAAGTTCAAATCATCTTGCGGATGGTAGTGGGTGGCATCAAGGAATTTCTTGAACTGAGCGTTGGTCACAGGATACTTGTCGATCCAGTATGGCTTCGTGTGCATGGGGTGGTCGTGAAAGCGGCGCGGCGAATTGTTCCCATGGGTACTGCACATCCACGCCGATGGCGTCGAATCCCTCAAGCTCAATGCCCACCACGTGAAAGTTGTAGGTCGCCTTCGGGAATCTTGACCATGTCCGTAGGCGATCCTGAAGGGGGCTTGGTGGCTACGATGGGCCCGATCTGCTGCGGCAAGGTTTCCCACTCGTGGGAATAGGTGGAGAGCGGAGTCGCGCTCATCTCCTTCATTCTTGACGTCAGCGACTGAACTTCAGCGTCCGGTGCTCCAGGAATGGCCAGCAGGGCTCCGTAGCCTTGGGCCTCGATGGTGAAGGTGAGTTGCACCCGGCCCACCTGATTCTTGACTGGCTGGAGTTCGACCCCATGATAGAGATCGAAATAGCGCATGCCGTTTTCAGATGGCAGTTCGATCTGCGGGCCTTCCACATCCTAGCCATTGCGATTCACGATCGTCCAGACGGCTGTGCGAGCGCAGGGAGAACGCTAGTTGCCTAGGGTTGGATTGGGTCTGGACGAAGTCCATCGGGGCTGAGGGAGGAGCTGGCTGCTGATCCTCATGGCATCGGCAACCGCGGGTGCGGTGTGGACCCGATGCTGGGTGTGATTAGGGCGGTTCGCTCAAGTTAGTCTCACCCAGGCAGGCAAGCTGGTCCTATCGGTTCGAACGACTTGTAGGTGAGCACGAACTCCTGGTGTCCGAGGCTCTCGGAGCAGCTTTGCGTCCCTGAGGCCACGTCCAATACTTTTCGATAGATTTCATCGCCGACTTCGTCCACGCTGGCTTCCAACCGCAGGATTTTCCCCGCATTGATGTCCATATCATCGCTCATGCGCTCATAGGTTTCCGGATTGGCGCAGATTTTTATGACGGGTGAGATCGCAGAGCCCACCACCGAGCCGCGTCCGGTCGTAAACAAAATCACGTGGGAACCGCACGCGATCAGTTCCGCAATTTCGGCATTGTCGTTAATGTTGGGAAATCCAAAACGCGGTTCTCCATCCGGAACGACATCCAACAGGTACAACCCACCATTTCGAGGAACGTCGCCGGGCTTTATGAGCCCGGAAATGGGGGAATCGCCACTTTTGCAATACGCTCCGATCGACTTTTCTTCAATTGTGGTCAGTCCACCTTCGGCGTTGCCTGGCGCAAAACTGGCGTGCCCCATTTGCTTGTAGTAGTGCGCTGCCTTTTCGACCGATGTTTTCAGTTCGTGGCCAAGCTCCGGGGTAATCGCGCGTGTCGACATGGCGTCTTCCAGTCCGATCATTTCACCGGTTTCCTCGAAGATCGTGACCGCGCCCTGCCTCACTAGTAGATCGAAAGCGCGTCCGACTGCAGGGTTGGCCGAGATTCCGCTTGTCGCATCCGAACCGCCGCACACAGTTCCTACCACCAATTCATTCACGTGCAGCGGAGCTCGTGGTACCTCCGCAATCTGCTGGAGCGCCCGCTCAACCCACACCTTGCCCGAGTCGATTGATTTCCTCGTTCCCCCGGTTTGCTGGATAACCACGGTTTCCACGGGACGGCCGGTCTTGGCAATGTGTTCTGCGAGGCGATGCCGATTGAAGCTCTCGCATCCCAAGGAAAGCAGCAGCGCACCTCCAACGTTCGGATGCGTACAAAGCGTATTCATCATCCGGTCAGCGTAGGCGTTGGGGTAGCATCCTCCAAAGCCGATCAGATGAACTGGTTGGCCCCGAAAAGCGTCTACGATCTCCCGAGCCACGTGGTGAGCGCATTCCACGAGGTAGGCGACAACGATGCAGTTTCGGATTCCTTTTCTCCCGTCCGAGCGAAGAAAGCCTTGCAGTGGGAGGACATTACTTGACGAAGACATGATCTTTGTCCAGGGTGTAAGTCGCGATGTAGTCGCTTTTCAGGTTATGCAGGTGAATGTGGCTTCCTGCAGGAATTCTCTCTTTGGCCGAACCAATCGGAACACCACACTTAAATATCTTTTCTCCTGTCTCAATATCCCGGACAGCAACCTTATGACCGATTGCAATGTTCTGAGTGAATACGACTTCGTGCCCATCAAGAATTTCTCGATCCCCAGGCCTTATAGGCGCGACGACGATCAGCACGTTGTCGTCGCGATGAATGCGCAGCAGCTTTCGTGATTTACCTTCGGTTTGCATCAAAATTTTCCGTACTGCAGGTATGCTTGAACCGGGTCAACGCCTTGCAGAATCGCCTTGCGCACGAGATTTTCCTTACGCAGGACTTCTTCAGTCTCTTGCACTACGTCTGAAGCAATTGCACCGGGGATGATCACGATTCCGTCGCGGTCGGCAAGAACATAGTCGCCCGTGGAAAGGGTCACCTCGCCGATCTGAATGGGCTCGCCCAAAGACGTGACTGCCCATTTGCTAACCACGTCCACCGGAGTGAAATACTTACAGAACACCGGGAAACCTAAGCTCTCGATGAATGCCGAATCGCGGCATCCGCCATCCACGATATAGCCTAGCACCTTCTTGTGAAGGAGGGTCTCGGCTGAGAGTTCTCCCATGTACGCCAGGGTGTGGTCATTGGGCTGACAGACCAACACCGCGTTCGGCGGCGCTTTGGACAAAAGTTTACACCAACGCAGAAGGCTCTCGTGCGCATCCAACGAATTATCCCGCCTCCCCTCGATCGTAAATACGGGGCCAGCAAGCTTCTGCTGCAGATTCAAAGGGCGGATGTATTGTGGAAGGGTCTGCTGGGGAAGGCCTTTTGCTCTCAGCACGTCAAACACGGCACCGCTGTAGCAGCCTCGTAATCGTTCAGCGAGTGATCCTGGTTGCGTCATAAGGACATGCTTTACTTCTGCGGCAGTTGATTCTTGAAATTCGCAGGGTGGCGATACTTCACGGTCTGCAAGTGCTCGCAATATAGAACCAATTCTCCTGGCATCTTGAAGACTTCGTAGGAGACCCTTACCATCCCCATTTCAGGGTACTTCGGCAGTTTTTCCATTTGCGTGCGAAGCGTGTAAATGGTATCGCCCACGAAAACTGGTTTAATGAAGCGCAACCTGTCGTATCCGTAGCTAAAGGTATGAATGTTGTTGTGCGCCATAAGTCCCAATCCCAGACTAAATACCATGGCGCCGGCCACCAGGCGCTTTCCAAAAACACCCTCTTCTTTTGCGAAGACATCGTCGGCCACGTAGGGATGCATGTCGAGAACCAGCGCATTGAACAACATGCTCTCGCCCTCAGAAACCGTGCGGCGAATCGAACGTGCACGCTTACCCACCTCGAAGTCCTCGTACAACCAATCTTCGGCATTCCAGATGGGAATTTCTTTGTGCTTCGCGGGATCGGGATTCGGGTTTTTCATCAGGTGCCCCTTTTTTCGCTACGCGATTCGGCGTGCTGCCAATCTCTGGCTGGCGTAGTGGTCGTTAAGGCATCGGATCAGCGCCACATCCTTGACTTCTCCGCGTAGACAGCGATTGATCTCGATTCCTGCGACCTCAAAGAACCGAACAAATCCATCGAAACGGGGTCGCACGTAGGCGGTCTGCAAAGTCTGCAGCGTGCCGGCAAAGAAATCGTCCGAAGCCGCATTCAAGGAAGAGTCGGCCCACGCAGCCAGGCTGGCGGGTTGACCTCCTTCACTGAAATAAATGCCTCGCTGGTGTTCGGGACTGGCAAGCCACTTGGCATAGGCGATGGCTTCCAACTGATGTGCGCTGAACCTGCTGACGGCAATGCCAGTCCCTCCCAGCATCGTTCCCGCGCATCCACGCTCGCTTGCGCTGGGAGCATTCGTGAATTTCAATCGCACCGAGTGATTCGCTCGCGAGTAGTTGGAGTAACCAAAGCCGTAAGGACAGTAGACCGCGTCGGAAGTGCTGCACATGAAATCATAAACGTGGATCGGGTTCCATTCGACCGACTTGGGATGCGCAACGGCTATGAGCGCGTGAAGCCGAGCGAGCACGTCTGCCGCGACGGAGTCTTCCACGAACAGTTCACGTTCCTCGGGGATGGGATAGCCAAGAGTAGCGCTGAGTGTGAAGAAAAGACTGATCGCATCTGTCGGACAGGCGGGCACGGCAATGCATTTCCCAGTTTTGCGAGCTTGTGCTCCTAATTCCAGGACACCGTCAAAGGTGCCAGGCACAGACTGGGTAGGCAAAAGATCAGGTCGATAGGATGCGACTTGCGTCGCAGCGTCGATGGGGAACGCCCAAAGGCCACCGCCGTACCAATACGATTCCCAAGAAGGACCTACGGAGTCTTCGGCAAAATGACGTTTCTCGACTTCGCTGAGCGAGGGCGCGAGGTCGACGAGTGCTCTATGAGCGGCGGCGAAGCCGACGAATGGATGATCTACGACGAGCAGGTCATGCCGATCCAGATATTGCTCTATGGGGGCCTCGCCAAACTCGCGCAAGCTGCGCCGGTCCCACTGGATATCGATTTCAGGATGTTGCGTCTTATATTCGGGAACGCCTCCAAGCAAGGGGGCATAGCCGCGGGGATGATCCCAGGTGAGCCCTCTCAGAGTGATTCCCACACCATCCTCCCACTTCCGAAAAATACATGTCGCCCATCAAGCGGCCGGGCGCTTCTCCGCCAGCAGAATGTGTTCGCAATACAGGACTACTTCATCGTGCTGGTTGAGCACCTCGCAAGCCTCCACGACGCGGCCCAAGCCCTTCCGTTTAAGATCTTCTTGCTTTTCCTTGACGGTGACGCGAGTCCGGAGCGTGTCTCCGATGAAGACCGGCTTTGGAAATCGCAATCGGTCGTACCCGTAGGTGAACGCGACAGGGTTAACCTGACTGGCCGTGAGGCCGATGCCGATGGCAAAGGTCATCGTGCCGTGGGCAATCCGCTGGCCGAATGGTGTTCTCCGGGCGAATTCCGCATCAACGTGGTGCGGGAAGTAGTCTCCCGTATGACCTGCATGAACAACTACGTCGGTCTCGGTAATCGTCCGTCCCGAGGTGACACGCTGCGTGCCGATTACGTAGTCTTCGAAATATTCAGTTCTCATCATGGCTGCACACTGCCGGATGAAAGCTCCAGCCTCTTACCGCCAATGGCTAAGGAAAGCGCACGCGATGCCAGGCTCAGCGCCTCCTTAACCTGGGGTGGTCCCTTGCTGTCTCCGATGCGAGCGAGAAATGGCACAGTCATCGCCGCAATCGCCTCTCCGTGTTGATTCAATACTGGATAGCTGATGTTCACGACTCCGTGAACCTGATAGCTGGCCAGTTCCTCATAACCACGCTGGCGAATCTGCTGCAGGTGGCGGGAAAGGCCGGGGGGAATCGCCTTTTTCGAACGCAGGCGCCAGGCTCCCAGAGCGCGAGCACGCACTTCCTCGCTCTGAAACGCGAGGATGACGTGTCCGGAGGCGGTGTTCAAAAGGTCGATATTCGCTCCGAGACGGACGGAGAAACCCATGTTCCCTGGCGCGTCAGACTGCGCTACCAGGACCACCTCTGCATTGTTCAGCATGGCCAGATGGCAGGATTGTCCGGTTTCGCTCGCCACCTGCTGCACCAGCGGGCGCGCCTGATTTATCAGACGCTGCAGTGGACGATGCTGGTGGATGATCTCGAACAGCTTTAGCGTAAGTTGATACCGCTCATCCGCACCCGTCCGCGAAAGGTAGCCCCGCTCTTCGAGACACACCAACATGCGAAAGACCTCGGTTACGGTCCGTCCCAATCGGCTCGCAATCTCGCTATGCGTCAAAGACTCCGAGACCGAAGCCAATAGCTCGAGGATGTCCAGCCCCTTTTCCAGAGCTGGAGCAGCGTAGCGGATTCTCCGTGAAGTGAGTCGCCGCCGGGGCGTGCGCCGCGAGGTCATAAGAGAGTTTTAGCCTACTACGGTATTTTTCTAATGAAAACATTATTTTATGGATAGAATTTAAATCGCATCGTGCCTCAGTCGGGGCGTCCTCAGCGGCACGGAATTCGGGCGACGCCTGCCCGTCGCAGCCAGGAGCTTCTCCGTGACTATTTCGCAAGTTCGCCGCGATCCGAAGACAGGAAGACCCCTCCAGGGTGTGCTGGTGCTGGATTTTAGCCAGTTTCTTTCCGGTTCGCTGGCCACCCTTCGCCTGGCAGATATGGGCGCTCGCGTGATCAAGATTGAACGACCAGGGACGGGAGATCTGGGGCGCACGCTCTACCTGAGTGACACCGACGTGCATGGCGAGAACACACTCTTTCACGCCATCAATCGCAACAAGGAAAGCTACGCGGCAGACCTGAAGAATCCATCGGACCTGCAAAAGCTACGCCAATTGATTGCGCGCGCCGATGTGATGGTGCAGAACTTCCGTCCTGGGGTAATGGAGAGATTGGGACTTGGTTACGACAGCGCGTCGCAGATAAACAGCCGGTTGGTGTACGGAATCGTATCTGGTTATGGGAATGCTGAGGCATGGCGGGATCGACCGGGTCAGGACCTGCTGGCACAGGCGCGTTCCGGGATCATGTGGCTGAGCGGCAACGAGGGCGATCCCCCTACGCCCATGGCCCTGGCCATCGCCGACATGCTTGCGGGGCATAGCCTGTGCGAGGGAATCCTGGCTTGTCTCGTGCGACGTGGTGTGACGGGCCAAGGTGGACTCGTCGAAACCAGCCTGATCGAGGCCTTACTGGACTTCCAGTTTGAAGTGCTCACAACGCACTTGAATGACGGACGACGGCCCCCGCGGAGGAGTGCATTTCGCAACGCGCATGCCTACCTGGCCGCGCCCTACGGTGTCTACGACACGGCGAACGGTTATCTAGCTCTTGCAATGACGCATCTTCCGACGCTCGGCAAACTGCTGGATCTACCTGCGCTCCAGAACATTTCAAACTCCCTCGAGGGGTTCCAACGTCGCGACGAGATTAAGAGAGTTATCGCCCAGCGTCTAAAGGAGCACTCCACCGAGCACTGGCTCGAGATTCTGAACGCCGCTGACATATGGTGCGCGGAAGTTCTGGATTGGCCCAAGCTTTGCTCGAGCAAAGCTTTCGAGGAACTTGCCATGGTACAAACTCTCACCGACGGACGAGGGATCGAGATCCTGACCACACGACTTCCGATTCGCTTGGACGGATCTCTTCTGACCAGTGCGGGGCTTGCCCCTAGAGTGGGAGAGCACACTGCGGCCATTCAGGGCGAGTTTGGGCTTTAGCTTAGCCGGTATACGCGGATGGCATTGTCGTAGAACAGCTGTTTCTGGTTGGTCTCGCCTGCTTCGTGCGTGAGTGCCTGCAATGCTTCTACCCATTGTCGATAGCTGGCGGAAAGCGTGCACACGGGCCAGTCGCTCCCGAAAAGGACGCGATCCCAGCCGAAGGCGGCGATCACATGTTCGACAAAAGGGCTGAGGTCTTCAGCAGTCCAGCGCTCTGAATCCGCATATGCCACCAGGCCTGAGATTTTGCACGAGACATTTGGAAACCTGGCAATCTCCGTGATGTACGAGCGCCAAGGGTCGAGATGCTTCTCTTTTACTTGGGGCACGCCACAGTGGTCGAGGATAAAAACAACATCCGGGCATTGAGAGACCAGATTGATCGCTATAGGAAGCTGCCGAGCGAGAACGCAGACATCGAAGGAAAGACCGTACTCCGAAAGCGCTGCCACGTTCTTGAGGAAAGTCGCTCCCTGGCCCACCGCGTCCGGCTGGGTATGGAGCACGCGACGAATTCCTTTTACCCTGGGATACGCCGCGATCTTGTCCAAATAGGATTTGAAATCCTCCCTCTCGGGCCGGCCGCACGCCACAATTCCTTCGAGAGGATTGTCGGCCCGTTCAGCGAGTGCAAGCAGATGCCGGGTCTCATCGAGCATGTAAGGCTCGTCGACGTCGGCCTCCAGGTGTACGGACTTCACCACGTTCAGTCCTTGAACGGCTGAAAGATAGTCGGCCATTCGGAAAGACCGGTTAAGTTGGGGAACGGAGTCAAGCCAGGAGTATCGAAAGAGGTCTATGTCCCAGAGGTGCTGGTGTGTATCCACGATCTGCATAAGGCCGTTTAGCCGGACCGGAACTCTAGCGTCGAACTTGAGGTCTGTCAAATCAGTCGCAATGAAACACTTCTTCCATATTGGCCCACCACTCGCCCTGGGCACGTGTCTCGAGGGGCGTCTGCATCGGCATCATAACCGCCCACCATTCCTGGGTCTTCGGATCAGCGGCCATCTTTGCCATGTCGGCCGCATAGTCGGTTCCGTGATATTCGAAGTATCCGAAGAGCACGTCGTCTTTCAGATAGATGGAATAGTTTCGTATGTTGCATTTCCGGATCATGGCGAGGACCTCCGGCCACACGGCCGCGTGATATTTCTTGTAGGCCTCGAGTGATTCAGGCCTCACTTTGATCACCGAACCGTAACGCCTCATATCATCGTCCTTTCACGATTGCCTGGCCTTAAGACCATACTTCGAGAATGAACGCCTTGCGCTCGCTGAAGGCGCCCTACTATATTCGATGCCTTCGAAATGTGGCTATAGTTTTCGTAAGCCGAGGCCACCAGCCTCCTATCAGGTGAAATGACACAATTTCGGATAACCTCTCTGGAAACGCGCGACGTTCGCTTTCCGCTGGAGCAAGGTGCGGGCAGCGATGCAGTGCACTCAGGTGCCGAATACGCATTTGCCACGACTCTGCTCGGCTCCCAAGAAAAGGTCTTCGGCAGTGGCATCGTGCTTACGCTTGGTTTGGGCAATCAATTGGTCTGTGAAGCGATTGAATGGCTTGGCCAGGAACTGATTGGACGGGAAATCGAAGAATTGATGTCGGATTTCGGAGCGACTGCACAGCGACTTGCGCAGCACCCTCAGCTTCGCTGGTTGGGCCCTCATAAGGGCGTCGTTCACCTGGCGCTCGCCTCGCTCACCAACGCGTGTTTCGATTTGTGGGCGAAGAGTCGAGGCGTGCCATTGTGGCGGCTTCTCCTGGATCTTGATGCACAAAAGATTGTGGACCTCCTCGATTTGAGCTATCTCGAAGACGTCCTCACGAAGAAGGAAGCCGCAACGATGTTGCGTTGCCAGGCAGATTCCCGCTGCGAGCGGGAGAGCATCTTAAGCAGTGGATACCCCGGATACGACACATCAGTCGGGTGGTTCCAGTATGAAGACGAGCAAGTGAAGGATCTGACGCAGCAGGCTATAGCTAAGGGTTTTCACGCTTTCAAGCTGAAGGTCGGCTCCCGTGATGGAGAGCGCGACGTGCGGCGTGCCTTCATGTTGCGCGAGCTGGCTGGAGGAGATGCGCTGATCATGCTCGACGCGAACCAGCAGTGGACACTGCCACGGGCACTCGAAATGTGCGAGAAGCTTCGAAAGATGGCTCCGTTTTTTGTTGAAGAACCGACCCACCCTGACGATATTCGCGCCCACCGCACGCTTGCCGAGGCGATTCAGCCCATCCCCATCGCGTTAGGAGAGCACGTTCCGAACCGCATTATGTTCAAGAATTTCATGCAGGCGGCAGCCGTTCATATTGTGCAAGTGGACTGCACGCGGGTGGCTGGCATTTCTGAGTTCATCACGGTCAGCTTACTGGCTCGAAAATTCGGCCTGCGAGTCATTCCTCACGTGGGCGACATGGGACAAATTCACCAGCACCTGGTGCTGTTCAATCACATTGCGCTGGGGCATGAAGCCGTATTTCTCGAGTGTATTCCCCATCTGCAGCCACATTTCGTGAATCCGGCTCAGATCGAGAATGGCAGGTATGTGACCTCACAGGTCCCCGGGTGTTCTTCAGATTTGAAGGGCATACATCTCGCTGGATAGCGCCCTTTCATGCGTTGATTTCAGCCGGGCGTACGGCTCGCTTTTCTCTCATGGAGCGGTACTCGGCGAACACCACTTGCAACGTGCGCAGGTTGTCGCGCCCCCCGGTCTCGGGCTCCGACCCACTCTCGATGGACCGCATCAGTGACGCCATCGGCCCGACGAACGCATCCGGAATCCACATGCTATCGAGGCGCGCCGAGAACCAATAGCCGAGATTGCGTTTGGACATGAACTCCAGGGTGTCGGGGCGGCCAGTCGGGTAGTTGTACATCAGACCAATGGTTCCTTTGATTACTCCTTCAGTGCCCTCGAAACGAAAGATGGCATAGGGATCGTCGTGCCACGTGCTGTGGCAGACATCGATCAGTACCTGCAGGCCAGACTTGTACTCCCACGTAGTCAGGGTCTTGGTCTCGGCTTCGGTGGTTTCGCCGGGTGCCCGGGCTCCGCTGGTGAAAACATAAGCCGGATCGCCCAGCAGATAGCGCAGGGAATCGATGTAGTGGATGCTGTGAAACATGATTTCGACGTGCTTGCCTTGATAGATCCAAGGCCAGAGACTCCAGTCGGTCTTGCAATGAACCTGAATCGCACCGTAGGTGGGGACTCCGAGCCAGCCATCATCCATCAAAAGGCGCGCGCAACGGATGCCAGCGTCCCAGCGCATCTGTTGGTTGACCGCAATCTTCACCTTGGCGCGCTCCGCGAGTTCCACGCTGCGAACCGCTTTTGAATACTCATCGGCAAAAGGCTTCTGGCACAGCAAATGCTTGCCGCCTGTAGTGGCCTTCTCGACTATAAAGATCTGCTCAGAAGGATAGACGGCTATGTCGACGATCTCGACCTCGGGTTGACCGAGCAACTCGTCGACACTGGCACACACTTTCCTGATTCCGTGCTCTTTGGCGGTACGTTCCGCCTTTTCGCGATCTCGGTCGGTGATGCACACGACCTTAAATCCAGCTTTCTTGTAGGCGGGCAGATGCCCATAGTTGACGATTCCTCCGGCACCGATAATGCCGATCCCGTGGTCCAATCGTTGCGGTAATTTCGGTTTGTAATCCAGATGAGGAAAGATGTCATTCATGTTGAGGTCCATTCGCTTGTGCAACGGCAAACTCTAGCAGCAACCGTAAAGTGTGAAAACCATTTTGTGTTCGTATGCTGTGTGTCGATAGGCGAGAGTTTTACTCTGTGAAACTCTGCCGTTCTGCAGCGAACAACTCCATCGCGGGCTTGCGCTCGTGCATCTGTTCAATTACGATCCGCCTTTTTTGTGGTGAACTACTTTGAGCGTGACAGGGCATGAAAGGACGGCCGGAAGGAAATGAAGCTAATCCGATTTGGCGAGGCGGGCAAAGAGAGCCCAGGAATTATCTTGCAAGACTCCACGCGTCTGGACGTGTCCGGCTTCACGCGAGACTATGACGAGGCCTTCTTCGCGGAGGGCGGGCTGGCGGGCCTCGAACAGTGGCTGAGTGGCCATACTCCATCAGCGCCGCGTGTGGCGCAATCGGTTCGCCTGGGACCGTCGATTGCCCGCCCCAGCAAGATCATCTGCATCGGGTTGAACTTTCGCGACCACGCGCAAGAAAGCAAAATGGAGATCCCCAAAGAACCTGTGATATTTTTCAAGGCCACCACATCGCTGGTTGGGCCGAATGACGATCTGGTCATTCCGAAAAACGGGTCAGAGGTTGATTGGGAAGTGGAACTGGCTGCTGTTATAGGCAAGAAAGCCAGTTACGTCGAGCCAGGTGACGCGCTCCAGTATGTAGCCGGTTATGTCTTGCACAACGATTATTCCGAGCGCGTCTTTCAATTGCAGCGCGGTGGTCAATGGGTCAAGGGGAAGAGCGCCGATAGCTTTGCCCCATTGGGTCCATTTCTGGCGACCCGCGATGAAATCCCGAACACAAAGCGTCTGGGTATGTGGTTGAAAGTGAATGGTGCGTTCCGACAACGGAGTTCCACCAGCGAGATGATTTTTGATGTGCCCACTCTGATCAGCTACGTCAGCCAGTTCATGACGTTATTACCGGGGGATGTCATCAGCACGGGCACTCCTGCCGGCGTCGGTTTGGGGATGCGGCCGCCACAATACTTGAAGGCGGGCGATGTAGTGGAGCTGGGGATTGATCAACTGGGCGAATCGCGGCAGACAGTGGTTGCCTGGCGGCCAGCCTCCGCAGGGTAGCTCCACACGCGGGGATGCCAACCCACTGTGTGCTTTAGAATAGCGGCGTGATCCGGTTCGCCGATCTCAAAAAGTCCGCACCCCTTCTATTCTTCGGAATGTTTTCACTTCTGTCGCCCTGCCTGGCCGCTCAAGCGCCCGCGCCCGTGAAGACGCTTTCCCAAAAGGTAAAACCGAGCGACGTTCACTTCGAAGATCTCGCCCACAAAGTAGGGCTGGACATCCAGAACGTGTACGGCGGCGACACTCACAAGGAATTCATCATCGAGACTACCGGCAACGGTGCGATCATCTTCGACTACGATAACGACGGATGGCCCGACATCTACCTTCCCAACGGCTCGACGGTCGAAGGATTCCCCAAAGAGCAGGCCCCAACCGGAAACCTGTTTCATAACAATCAGGATGGCACGTTTAGCGACGTTACTCAGCGTTCCGGTCTTGCGCGCGTTGGCTGGGGGCAGGGCGGTTGCGTCGGCGACTACGACAATGACGGTTACCTCGATTTGCTGGTCACCTACTGGGGACAGAACGCTTTGTACCACAACAACGGCGATGGCACTTTCACCGACGTGACAGCCAAAGCAGGGCTCAAGACCACGCGAGATGAATGGAGTACGGGCTGCAGCTTTGTCGACTACGACCACGACGGCAAGGTTGACATTCTCCTCGTGCGCTACGTGGATTTCTCCTATGACTCCGTGCCGCGGCCGGGCCAGGGACGGTGGTGCCAGTGGAAAGGGATCAACGTGATGTGCGGACCACGCGGCCTCAAACCGGGGAGCAACGCGCTTTATCACAACAATGGGGATGGCACATTCACTGACGTCACACAAAAATCCGGCATTCTTCAGGCCAAGGGATGTTACGGATTCACTTCGCTAGCAGCGGACTTCGATCAGGATGGCTGGCCAGACATTTACGTCGCCTGCGACTCCACTGCCAGCCTTCTCTATCACAACAATCATGACGGGACGTTCAGCGAGATTGGGAAGAAGGCTGGAGTAGCGTTCAACGAAGACGGGTTTGAGCAGGCAGGCATGGGCCTCTCGGCCGACGACTTCACGCACAGTGGGTATCAGGACATCGTGAAGACGAACTTCAGTGACGACACTCCGACGCTCTACCGTAATCGCGGCGACGACAACTTTGACGATGTCACTTACCGCGCCGGTCTGGGCAAAATCAAGAACCTTCTCGGCTGGGGAGTGCAATTTTACGACTTCGACAACAGCGGGTGGCCGGGAATCTTGATAGCGAATGGGCATGTTTATCCGGAAGTAGATGGCAAAGCTCTCGGTACGAGTTACCGGGAACCGAAGGTCGCTTACTACAACCTACGTGACGGCACATTCGACAACATAACAGCCCACGCCGGATCCGTTCTCTCCGAGCCTCATTCCGGACGCGGCATGGCCCTGAGTGATCTGTTCAACGATGGCCACCTGGAAGCGTTGGTGAACAATATGAACGAGAGGCCATCTCTCTACTACAACACCGGGCCAGTCGAGAACTGGATCACCCTGCAACTGGTGGGTGTGAAATCGAATCGCGCCGCGTTAGGCACTTCTGTGACTCTGGAGCAGGGTGACGATAAGCGCCAACAGGAGGTGCGTAGCGGGGACGGTTACATCTCGCAGAGCGACCTTCGACTGCATTTCGGATTGGGCAAGTCAGAAAAGGCGAAGAAGCTCATAATTCGTTGGCCCAGCGGGCTGGTCGAAACGCTTTCCGATCTTCCCGCGAATCACTACTACCTTGTGCGGGAGGGCCGGGGCGTTGACGCGAGCAAAACTCGTGGAGTCAGTTCGGTTCAGGTCAATCGGCGAGGCGCAAATGTCAAGTAGTGTGCTTAGAACAATTGAACCGGGCTTACGCCGCATTACCCACGGAGATGACTGCGATCGCGACCAGTAAGATCGCGACTCCGACCCAGTTGTAAGCGAGCGCGCGCCGACTCACACCCTTCCATTCGCCGGTCACAACACCCCAGAACAGCGCAGCGATGATATCGATGGTCATGAACATAGGCCAACCTACGATTCCACCGAGTGTCCCCAGGGAAATCGCACCCACTCCGTACATCATTGTGCCGCCGAACCACAGCAGTCCCATCGAGACACCGAGCGGCCAATTCGCGATCGAGTGGCTGTTGTGGAATGACGCCCACGTACGATTCTTGTTCAGAAGTCGCACGCAGTAGATGAAATTCGCGACGAAGCCTCCGGTCACAGTAAGAGCCCAGATCGGGTTTGCGGCCATCGTGGGGCTTGCCCCCAACTCAAGCGCTCGCAGTCTCAGCTCCTCTCCAAACACGAAACTGAAATTCAGCATCGAGGAGAAGACTCCGGAAAAGACGCAGATGATGAGCCCGACGGTAAAGCCCGACCGGGCATCGCTACCGGTCGCGGCCTCACGCTCGCGGGCACGCCCAGCAAATGCAAGAAAGACGAGCCCCAAAGTCATGACCAAGGTACCGGCGATCAGAGCTAGCCCGCGTTTCGTCAACAGCTGTTCGGAGTGAAGAATGGCGAGGGGAAGCAGAGAGCCGAAGGATGCCGTGATGCCCAGGATCAAAGCGAAGCCCAGCGCTAAGCCGACCCGGCTGATCCCGAGACCGAACAGCGTAGCGCCCACGCCCCAGAGGAGCCCGAACAGTACCACTTTTACCAAGGTCGAGGGTGAGGCTCCTGCGTATGTGCTGGCGAGTCGTGGCACGGTGGCGATGGTGATCGTCCACGGGAGCACCAGGAGGCCGGACAGCGCGAACACCAACCAACTGTTTTCCCATTGCCAGCCGGTTATTCGCTTCATGGGTGCAGCGAAGCTTCCATTGAGCATGCCGGCAACAACGACCACCAGAAGTCCCCATAGAACATGCTCGGTCATAGGCTGTCCGGAGATTGGATCATCGCGAGTATCCTCACATTGGTGCAGAAGAGCGAGCGGAGAAAATGAACCATCTCGGTAACCCAGGTCAAGGAAAATCTGCCACCAATAGAGACTGGTCGTTCGTTGACAGGCAGAAACGCATTGGATACAGTCACGACGTTTTTTGATGGTATCGAGGTAAGCTGCCCAGGAGCACACATTGCATATCCGTTCTGTTGAGGTCCGTGTCTGTAGCAACCCCCGCGAGACAACATCGCAAGGCGGCATGCGGTCGGGCGGGAACTCCAACTTCGAGTTCCTGATCGTCTCCATGAAAACGGACTCCGGCATCGAGGGTCACTCTTTAGGATTCGCGGGTCGCGGTGCGAACATGGCGGGCGCAATTGCGGCGTCAGCCCTCAAGCCTTTCTTCGAAGGAAAGGACCCTCTCTTCCGCGAGCAGCTATGGCAGGATTTTCGCAACTACGATCGCTGGTGGAATCACGTTCCGATCTACTCCTACGGTCCGTTTGACATCTGCCTGTGGGATATTGCCGGGAAGAGGTGCGGATTGCCCCTGTACAAGCTCCTCGGCGCTTACCGCGAGAAGGTCCCGGTCTACGCCAGCTCCTTCGTGCTGGATACCCCGGAAGACTATGCGAGGCAGGCGTTGGAGGCGAAAACACAAAAGTGGCACGCCTACAAACTGCATCCGCCCGGCAGAGTAGATTTTGATCTTGCGGCCTATCGCGCATGCCGAGAAGCCGTCGGTCCCGATTTCAAGTTGATGGCAGACCCGGTAGCCGCGTACTCGTACGAGGACGCGTTGCGGGTGGGCCGGGAGCTGGAGCGATTGAATTATTACTGGTTTGAGGAGCCGCTCCCAGACAGCAACTTCCATGGACTCCGAAAACTTGCAGCCGCACTCGATATTCCTATTTGCGGCACCGAGGTTCTGCCCGGTTCACACTATTCAACCGCGCAATGTATTTCGGAATCTATTGTCGATATCGTGCGAACCGACGTCTCGTGGAAGGGCGGCGTGACGCCCGTTATGAAAACTGCTCACCTGGCGGAATCTTTCGGCGTGCACTGCGAGGTGCACACCGCGATCTATCATGCCCTTGAGATTGTGAACCTGCATTGCTGCGCGGCAATTTCGAACTGCGAGTTTCTCGAACTTCTGTACCCCATTTCGGCCATGAACTTCGGCATGAAGCGCGCCATCGACATCGATGCCAGTGGTTATGCTCACCCGCCGGAAGGTCCCGGAATCGGCGTGGAGTGGGACTGGGACTTCATCGAGAATTGCACCATGAAGGTGCTATGAAGCCCTGTGAGCAAGTCCGCAACCGATGGGAATGCACCTCAAGAAGAACCGTCTCAGGTCGAGTAGTGCAACTCGCCGGAGAGTTGCTGCTGGCCTGCGTGATCCTCCCCGGCGCCTTCCCGCAAAGAGCCGTACCGGACCAGTCGGGTGCGCAGGCCGAGGACGGTTACATAGGATCACGCGCCTGCGCGAAGTGTCACCCCAGCATCTACGAATCGTTCTCACGTACCGACATGGGGCGATCAATGTCGGAAGCAACTGGGGAATTACTCGCGAGGATCCCCCAGACAGCCAGTGTCGCAGCCCCCGGTCTTAATCGCCGCTACGAGGTCTACACAAAAGACGGAAAACTCTACCAGAGCGAATTCGCAGCCACAGCCGCAGGCAAAGAGGTTTTTCGCGAAACGCATAAGTTGGACTATTTGATCGGATCGGGCGCGAATGGCATGGGCGCGGTCGTGAAGCAGGGCGTATACCTCTTCGAAGCGCCACTCTCGTTTTACGCGAAGCCGGGCCAATGGGCGCTATCACCTGGTTACGAATTTGGCGACTATGGCTTCAATCGGCCCATTCTTACGGGATGCATTGCCTGCCATAGCGGGCGAGCGCGCGTCGCTGGAGCCGAGAGTGGACGGTTTCAGGAGCCGCCCTTCGCGGAACTCGCCATCGGTTGCGAGAACTGCCACGGTCCCGGTGAAGCACACGTAGTCGCAGCCGACACGGGGTCATTGCCCGGATCAATCGTGAATCCTGCCAAACTGTCACCCTGGCTGACCAATAACATATGCATGTCATGCCACCAAACCGGGGATGCGCGTGTCCTGCAGCCGGGAAAAACCTTCCGCGATTTTCGTCCTGGAGCGCCCCTACACGACACTCTCAGCATCTTCCTGGTTCCTTTCGGCCGAGAGTCAACCCCAAAGGATGACCTGCTGGAGCATTACCTCTCCATGCGGTTGAGTAGGTGTTACTTGAACAGTGCCGGCCGACTGACTTGCATCAGCTGCCACGATCCCCACGTGCAGCCGAGTCATCAGGAAGCCCCGGAGTACTTTCGACGAAAATGCCTGAGCTGCCACACCGAGAAAAGCTGCGCGGTGCCGGTATCCTTGAGACAGCACAAGACGCCACCGGACGACTGTGCGGGCTGCCACATGCCGAAGAGGGATGTAAACGTCATATCCCATTCGGTTCTGACCAACCATCGCATTCTCGCGGAAGCCGAAGAACCATTCCCCGACGTTGCCTTTCATTTGACCACGACTCAACTTCCCGACCTGGTGAATCTCACCGCTGACCCCGCAACGAGCGAGACCTTGTCGCCCCTTGTACGGTTGCAGGCGTACGCCCAGGTTGTGCTGGCACACTCCGAATATCGGCCGCGCTACTGGTCGTTGGCAACTCAACTCAAGACGAGCCATCCGGAGAATGTCGATGTGCTCGAAGCGCTCGCTGACGAAGCCGTGCAGAAACACAGTGCTGAAGGCTCTTCACAGGCAGTGCAATATCTTCAGCAGGCCATCCGCCACGGTGCAACGAACCCGGTGACCTTTGAGGAGCTTGCAAAGCTGTTAGCGGCGGCCAACCGTGATTCCGAAGCTCTCGATGTTCTTCACAAGGGAATCAAGTTGGCCCCATACGACGCCGAACTGTATCGGGCCAGCATTAAGATTCTGGTTGCCAGAAACGAGATGCGCGGGGCATGTGATGTTGCGGCTGAAGGACAGCGGAAGTTCCCGCAGGATGATGTGCTGCGAGCTCTTCTGCCCCGCTGTGACAACTTTCTCGCGCCGGATAAGGAGAGCAAGTGACGGAAGCCCGCCGGCGGAGCAGTTAGAATTGCGCGGGAACGCTCTTTCTCCCCCGCTTAGGATTTTCGGTCTTGAAGTCGTGTTGCGAGAAACCCATCGCGGCGGAAATGGCGCCAGCGGCAGAGGTCACGGCCCCAGCCAGCGCGTTCACGAGGTTGGGACTGACTCTGGTAACTGGGCCAGAGACACTGACTGCGGCAATCGGTTCGCCGGCAGAGTTCA
>Ga0307469_10000273_pt1 | contig 19840 bp, 15 predicted proteins | sample atmos_gasesAM2C__FD_203084 | JGI IMG/M metagenome (GOLD analysis project Ga0307469, IMG submission 203084) | Hardwood forest soil microbial communities from Morgan-Monroe State Forest, Indiana, United States - atmos_gasesAM2C_515 | ecosystem: Environmental > Terrestrial > Soil > Temperate...
ACGGCGCCACGTGGATCAACACCCACTTCGCCACGGTGAGCGAGATGCCGCACGGGGGCTTCAAGCGCTCGGGCTACGGCAAGGATCTCTCGGTGTATGCGCTCGAGGACTACACCGTGGTGCGGCATGTGATGGTGAAGCTGTAGTGCATCCGGGCGGGCGCGCCGCTTGCGCGGCGCTGCTCGGCACGGCTGTTCTCGCCGGCTGCGGCGGCGGCGCGCACCGCGGCGGCGAGCAGCCGGTGCTCCACATCTACAACTGGGCGGACTACATCGGTAAGGACACCATCGCCGAGTTCGAGCGCACCACGGGCATTCGCGTCGAGTACGACACCTACGACTCTGACGAGACCCTCGAGGCCAAGCTGATGGCGGGCGACTCGGGCTACGACGTCGTCAGCACCTCGCCCGACTGGTTCGCACGCCAGATCAAGGCCGGCGTCTACGAGCCCCTCGACCGCGGCAAGCTGTCGAACTGGGGCAACCTCGACCCGCACGTGCTGGCGATCGAGGCCGCGGCCGATCCCGGCAATCGCTACGCCATGCCCTACCTGCACGCGATCAACGGCTTCGCCTACAACGTCGACCAGATCAGGGCACGCATGCCCGATGCCCCGGTCGACAGCCTCGACCTGATCTTCAAGCCCGCGATACTCGCCCGCTTCGCTGACTGCGGCGTCTCGTTCCTCGACTCCCCCGAGGACGTGCTGCAGCTGGCGCTCAACTACCTGCACCTCAATCCCAACACGCAGAGCGCCGCCGACTATGCCCAGGCGGAGAAGCTGCTGCGCACGGTCCGCCCGTACGTCAAGGCCTTCGATTCCTCCGAGTACATGAACGGGCTCATCAACGCCGAGTTCTGCGTCTCGATGTCCTGGTCGGCCGACTACTCGACCGCGCGGGCGCGCGCCCGGGCCGCCGGGGTCGACGTGCATCTCGCCTTCACGGTGCCGAAGGAAGGCGCCGACGGCAGCTTCAACGCGCTGCTGATCCCGGCCGGCGCGCCGCACCGCGAGAACGCGCACCGCTTTCTCAACTTCATACTCGAGCCGAAGGTGATCGCAGCCATCACCAACGAGATTCACTACGGCAACGACAATCGCGCCGCCGATCCGTACGTCGATCCGCAGATCCTGCACGACCCGACGATCTACCCGACGCCCGAGATCGAGGCGCGGCTCTACTACTCCCAGGAGGTCGGGCCGCAGCTCGAGCGGCTGCGGACGCGCACCTGGACCCGCATCAAGACTGATCTGTAGCGATTGGCGCCACGGCGAGGCCTGTGCGCCTCACTGGTCCGCGAGCTGCGTCTCGAGCCGCCGGCGGCGTTCGGCGCGCCCCATGAGCCACCCGGCGCTGAGGATGACGACGCCCACGGCGCAGACGATGAGACTCGCGAGCGCGTTGACGTCCGGACTCACGCCGAGCTTCACCTTCGAGTAGATCACCATCGGCAGCGTGCTCGCGCCCGGGCCGGAGACGAAGCTCGAGATCACGAGATCATCGAGCGACAGGGTGAAGCACAGCAGCCAGCTCGAGACGAGCGCCGGAGCGATGATCGGCAGCGTGATCTCGAGAAAGGCGCGCGCCGGATGGGCGCCGAGGTCCATGGCGGCCTCCTCGAGCGAGCGGTCGGCGCTCGCGAGGCGCGCCTGCACGGTGATCGTGACGTAGGCGGTGCAGAAGGTGACGTGCGAGATGACGATGGTGGTGAAGCCGCGGTGCGGCCAGGACAGCAGCTGCATCATCGCGACGAACAGCAGCAGCTGCGTGATGCCGGTGATGATCTCGGGCATGACGAGCGGCGCGTTGACCATCCCGGTGAGCAGCAGCCGGCCGGGAAATCTCGCGAAACGCACCAGCGCGAGCGCCGCCAGGGTGCCGAGGATCACCGCGCCGGTGGAGGCGCTCACCGCGACTTCCAGCGACAGCAAGGCGGCTTCGAGCAGCTGGCGGTTGTGCCACAGCTGGGCGTACCAGGTGGTGGAGAAGCCGCCCCATACGTTGACGAGTGGCGAGGCGTTGAACGAGTAGCCGATCAGCACCAGGATCGGGATGTAGAGGATGGCGATGCCGAAGCACAGCGCCGACAGGAGCCACAGCGAGCCGCGCCGTTCCATGCTTGTCTCAAGCCTCGAGCTGACGCACGTTGTAGTACTGGTAGATCGCGATCGGACCTACCAGCAGCAGCAGGAACGCGATCGCGACCGCGGCGGCCACCGGCCAGTCGTGGTTGCCGAAGAACTCGTCCCACAGCACCCGCCCGATCATCAGGTTGTTAGGGCCGCCGAGGAGCGAGGGAATGACGAATTCGCCCACCGCCGGGATGAACACCAGCATCGACCCGGCTATCATCCCCGGCACCGACAGCGGCAGCGTGACGTCGAGGAATGCGCGCCACGGAGTGCTGCCGAGATCGGCGGCTGCCTCGAGCAGCGTCGGATCGAGCTTCTCGAGCGTCGCGAACAGCGGCAGCACCATGAAGGGCAGGTAGGAGTAGATGATGCCGAGGTAAACGGCGAGGTTGGTGCGCATGATGCGCAGCGGCTGATCAATCAGCCCGAGGTGAAGGAGCAGGGTGTTGAGGAGGCCGTTGTCGCGGATGATGCCCTCGAGGGCGTAGACGCGCAGCAGGAACGAGGTCCAGAAGGGCAGCATGATGACGAGCAGCAGCACGCTCTGGGTCGCGCGCGGGGCGCGGGCGATCGCGTACGCCATCGGGTAGCCGAGCGCGAGGCAGACGAGCGTGGAGAAAAAGGCGGTGCGCAGCGAGAACAGGTAGGCGACGCCGTAGACCTCGTCGGTGAGCAGGTAGCGGTAGTTAGCGAGCGTCGCGGCGAGCCGCCAATGGTGGTCGGGCGTCACCTGCAGAACGTCGGTGTATGGCGGGACGTGCGCCGCGGTCTCGGCGAAGCTGATCTTGAACGCGAAGGCGAACGGGATGAGGAAGAACACCAGCAGGAAGACGAGCGGCGGCAGGATGATCAGCCAGCGCCCCGGACTGCCGGTGAGTCTCATGATGAGGGGCTATTGTGCGGGATAAACCGCGCGCCCGGTAGGACGTCTGTGCACTGGTGACGGACGAACCGGCGGCGCGCTCAGCGCCCGCGCCGCGCCCGCTGCGGTGCGGGCGCGGGAAACTGTCCCGGGAATACCGAGCGCAGGTAGGCGAGGGCGCGCGCCACCAGCGCACGCCGGTTGAGGCTCGCCTCGCTCTGGAACGCGATGCCTTGCCAGAGCACTTCCAGGACTCCGATGAGGCCGAGAGCCACGCCGTCGGCGTCGAGATGGCGGGCGCCGGTCTGCGCGATCAACGTGGCAGTCAGCTCGTGCACCAGGGCGGCGAAGTCCTCGTCCTTCTGGCCGCAGATGTCGAGGTATTCCTGGCGCGAGCTCGCCTCGCCCCAGAACGAGTACCACACCGACACCTTGCGCGGGCTGGCGATCCCAGGATCGAGGTAGAGCTCGACCATGAGTCCGAGCGCCACGACCGGTGAATGCTTGAGGGCGGCGACCGGCTTCAGCACCCGCTCCTCGAACTCGGCGGCGAGATGCTCGAGTGCCGCGACCAGCATCGCCGCCTTGGAGTTGAAATAGAACCGCACGATGCCGGGCGAGAGCCCGGCGATCGCCACCACGCGGCTCACCGTGGTGCGCGACGGCCCGTGGATGTGCAACGCGGAGATGGTGGCCTCGATCAGGCGCTGCCGCGCGCGCACCCTCCCCGGGCGGGAGTCAGCGGGATCGGCCGCTGCGCCGGTGACCGAGGAGGCGCTGGAGGTCGACAGGGCCCGCGTCCCCGCCCTAACTGAAGCGCGCCGGCGCACTGGGCAGGCGCACTTCCGGGATCCGCGCGCGCAGCAGATTGTGGAACTCGAGCATCCAGGTCTCGATCTGCGAGAGCGGTCCCGGGCGGTAGTGACTGTCGGCGATGCCGCGCTGCAGGCGCTCGCACAGCTGCCGGTCCTCGTCGTTGACCTGCATGTTGATGCGGTTGCCGAGCCAGCGGATGAGGCGCATCTCGCGCCGCTCGTCGGGCAGGCCGAAGGAGGCGCTGCGGATCAGCGCCTTGCCGGGTCCGCGCGGCAGCACCTGAAAGAAATCCATCTGCTCGGGGAAGATGTCGATACCGTGATTCGGCAGGTAGCTGTAGAAGCGCCAGCTGCGGCGCTCGCGCTCCGGCAGATGCGGCGCCATCACTTCGCCGACGTACTTCTGATAAACGCGCTCGCTCCAGCGGGGCGAGGGCGCCTCGCGCATCCAGCTGATGCCGCGCCCGATGCCGGGAACGCCGCGCTGATCCTCGTAGTCGGGCGTGAACATGCGGTTGAGGCCGGGATGACCGATCGGGACGTGATACGACTCGAGATAGTTGTCCATCGCGATCTTCCAGTCGACCTCCCACTCCTCGCGGAACAGCGGCGCCGTCGGCACGAGCTCCTCGAGCCGGTATGGAGCCAGCTCTTCCATGAGAGGCGCCCAGGCCTGCGAGGGCGGAGGGGGCGCGTCCGCGGCGAGGCACACCCAGACGAAACCCAGCGCGACCTCGAAGCGCACCGCGGCGAGCCCGTGCTCGCGCAGGTCGAGATCGGGAAAGCTGTCGCGCGCGGGAGTCGCGAGCAGCGAGCCGTCATAGCGGTAAGTCCAGCCGTGGTAGGGGCAGGTGATGCGCCCCGGGCAGCGGCCCGCGCCCTCGAGCAGCCGCGTGCCGCGATGGCGGCAGGTGTTGGCATGCGCACGGATCGCGCCGCTCGCCTGGCGCAGCACGATCACGCTGTCGCTTCCCAGCTCGAAGGTGACGTAGTCCCCGGCGCGCGGGATCTGACTGACGTGACAGGCGATCTGCCAGCTCGGCCTGAGGATCCGCTCCAGCTCCAGCCGGGTCATTTCCGGGTGGTTGTAGACCCAGGCCGGCAGCGAGCGGGGGGCGGCGGTCGGGCCGGCTTCGAGCGTGCGGGGCATGGGCGAGCTCATGATGGCGTTTCCCGGCTGCGTTTATACGACTGTTTAATTTTAACCCAAAAAACTATATGATCATATAGTCCGCTGCCGCAGTGCGGACGCCCGTCCGGCCAGGGTCACAACAGGAGCTCAGCGCCATGGCGAGAACCATGACGAAGAATCACGAGCACTTCCGGCGCGCCCTCACGCGGCTGCCGCTCGGGGTCGCCTCGAATTTCCGCTACTGGGGCGAGGAGCGGACCATTTACGTGAAGGAGGGCCGGGGCGCGCGCGTCACCGACCTCGACGGCAACGTCTACGTCGACTACCGCATGGGCTACGGGCCCTCGATTCTCGGCTATGCCGATGAGCGGGTCGACGCGGCGGCGCGCGAGGGCATGAAGGTCGGCGGGGTGTTCGCGCTCTCGACCGAAGCCGAGTACGAGGTGGCCGCGCGCATCGCGCAGATGGTGCCCGCGGCCGAGCTGGTGCGCTTCTCCAACTCCGGCACCGAGGCGGTGATGGCGGCGTTGCGCCTGGCGCGCGCCTACACCGGGCGCGACGACTACGTGATCCTCGAGGGCAGCTACCACGGGCTGTTCGATGCGGCCATGTGGTACACGCCGATGGACAAGTGGCAGCAGGTGGGCGACCCCGAGGTGCATCCCTACAGCGAGGGCGTGCCGCTCTCGACGCGCCACTTCGCCCACTTCGTGCAGGCGAACGACGCCAATCAGCTCGAGGACGTCCTCAAGCGCCACGGCGACCGCATCGCCTGTCTCCTGGTCGAGCCGATCATGGGCAACTGCCTGGGGATCGCCGCCGAGCCCGGCTATGTGCGCGCGGCGCGCGAGCTCTGCGACCGCTACGGGGTCGTGATGATCATCGACGAGGTGAAGACCGGCTTTCGCGTGGCGCGCGGGGGAGTGCAGGAGCTCTACGGCGTGCGCGCCGACCTCTGCACCTTCGCCAAGGCGCTCGCCAACGGCTATCCGATCTCGGTGCTCGCCGGACGTGAGAACATCATGCGCAAGCTCGGCAAGGGCGTGGCCCACGGAGGCACCTACACCGCGCACCCGGTGTCGCTGGCGGCCGCCGCCAGGACTCTCGAGATCCTCCAGGAGACCGACGCCCTCGCATCGCTCGCCGCCTATGGCACGCGCCTGCGCGGCGGTATGAGTCAGATCCTCAAGAGCCGCGGCATCGCCCACAGCTTCGTCGGCCATCCGTCGATGAGTGGACTCTATTTCGCTCACGATCCGCCGCGGACCTATCGCGACTGGAAGGGGAGCGATTACACCTTCTACGATGCGACCGCGAAGGTGCTGCACGACGAGTGCATCCTGTGCGAGCCCGACTCGCGCGAGCCGTGGTTCGTCTCGGCGGCGCACGATGATTCGTGTCTCGCCGACACGCTGGGTGCCTTCGAGCTGGCGATCGACCGCACGCTCGATGCACTCCCCGGGACGCGGCGCGGACGGCAGTTCGGACTCATGCGCGGGGAACCGGCCGCGTGAGCGGCGGCGATCGCCGCCGCCACGACGCCCTCGTGGTGGGCGCCGGGCACAACGGGCTGGTCGCAGCCTGCTACCTGGCGCGCGCCGGCCTCGACGTGCTGGTGCTGGAGCGCAACGCCTACATCGGCGGCGCGGCGGTGAGCCGGCGCCTCTACGACGGCTTCACCTACTCGAACTGCTCCTACGTCTGCAGCCTGCTGCGGACCGAGATCATTCGCGCGCTCGAGCTGCCGCGCTTCGGTCTGCAGATCATTCCCTACGAGGGCGGCTGCACCCTGATGCGCGGCGGCGGGCACCTGGCGCTCTACGACAATCACGACGCGCTGCGGCGCGAGATCGCACGCCATTCGCGCCGCGACGCGGAAGGCTATGACCGCTTCGTGCGCGACATGTTGCGGCACTGCCGTGTCATCAAGCCACTGCTGTTGCGCACGCCGCCCGATCCGGCCTCCTTCAGGCCACGCGACCTCGGGGAGCTCCTCTGGCTCGGCCGGCACTTCAACCGCCTGGGGGAGGAGCGCCTGTACGACACGCTGCGCTTCTTCACCATGAGTTGCGCCGACATGCTGGACGAGTACTTCGAGAGCGAGATCGTCAAGGCGCACCTCGCGGGCAGCTCCATCATCGGCACCGCGCTCGGCCCGCGCTCGCCCGGCAGCGCCTACGTGCTGCTGCACCACTACATGGGCAGCATCGACGGCGCGGTCGGGGCGTGGGGCTTCGCGCGCGGGGGCATGGGGGCGATCACGCGGGCGCTGGCCGCATCGCTCGAGGCGAGCGGCGGCAGCGTGCGCGCGGAGGCGGAGGTGGAGCAGATCCAGGTGCGCAACGGACGTGCCACCGGCGTCACGCTCGCGGGCGGGGAGGAGATCGCAGCGCCCATCGTGGTCTCGAATCTCGACGTCAGGCGCACGTTTTTGGAGAGCATCGATCCGAAAGTGTTGCCCGCGGAATTCCTCGAGCAGGTGCGCCGTTTCAAGATTCGCGGCTCCTCCGGGAAGCTCAACATCGCGCTCGACGGGCTGCCGCAGTTTCCGGCGATCCCGCAGGGCTCGCCCTGCATCCGCGGCGACCTGCACGTCACCGACACGCTCGACATGCTCGAGCGCGGCTATGACGACTGGAAGGAGGGGCGCTGGTCGCGCTCACCTTACGTCGACATGCTGATCCCCTCGCAGATCGATCCCACCATGGCGCCCGATGGCAAACACTACATGTCGGTGTTCGTGCAGTACTGCCCGTACCGGCTCGCCGACGGCGAGTGGACCGCGCAGAAGCGCGCGGCCTTCGGTGACACGGTGATCGAGGCGATCGCGCGCCACAGCCCGAACTTCCGCGATCTGATCCTGCACGCCGAGATCCGCACGCCGCAGGATATCGAGAACGAGGTGGGACTCACCGAGGGCAACATCTTCCAGGGCGAGCTCACCTTCGATCAGTTGCTGTTCAACCGTCCGATCCCGGGCTATGCCCAGTACCGCGCTCCGCTCGCCGGCCTCTACATGTGCGGCGCCAGCACCCACCCCGGTGGCGGCGTCATGGGAGCGCCGGGCGCCAACGCCGCGAGCGAGATCCTGCGTGATCTCGGCAGGCGCTCATGAGCCGCTACGACTCGATCGTCATCGGCGGCGGCCACAACGGGCTCACCTGCGCGGCGTATCTCGCGCGTGCCGGGCGCTCGGTGCTGGTGCTCGAGGCCGCCGGGCGGCTGGGGGGCGCGGCGGTGACACGGGAGTTCGCGCCGGGATTTCGCGTCTCGGCCTGCGCACACCTGCTGTATCTCATGCCGGGCTCTCTGATGGCCGAGCTGAAACTGGCTTCTCACGGACTCGAGCTCCCCGCCGAGGGCATGGCGACCATCGCGCTCTCGGCCGACGACGCGCATCTGCGGGTGGGAGATGGCGCGGCACTCGCGGCACAGTCGGCTGCAGACGCTGCCGCCTGGCCCGCCTGGAGCGCGCGGCTGACGCGGCTCGCGGCGGCGCTGCGGCCGGTGCTCAGCACCACGCCGCCGCGGCTCGCCGCTTCCGCCTGGAGGGATCGCGCCGCGCTTCTTCAGCTCGGGTGGCGGCTGCGCGCCCTCGGCAGGCGCGACATGCGCGAGCTCCTGCGTATCGGCGCCATGTGCGTGCAGGACCTGCTCGACGAGCACTTCGAGTCACCGCTCCTGAAGGGTGCGCTCGCCTTCGACGCCGTGCTCGGTACCAACTACGGTCCACGCTCCCCGGGCACGGTCTTTACGCTCCTCTATCGCCTGGCGGCCGCGGCGGGCGAGGGCGGCGGGCTCGCGCAGCCGGCGGGCGGGCTGGGTGCGCTGTCGGAGGCTCTGGCCAGGGCGGCCACCGCCGCCGGCGCCGAGATCCGCACCGGGGCGGCCGTCAGGCGCATCCTGGTGCGTGACGACCGGGCGGCCGGAGTCGTGTTGGAAACCGGTGAAGAACTGACCGCGCGAACGGTGGTCTCGAGCGCCGATCCCAAGACGACCTTCCTCGGCCTGCTGGGGAGCGAGCATCTCGATGCCGGCTTCGTGCGCCGCATCGTGCACCTGCGCTCGCGCGGCCTCGCGGCAAAGCTGCACGTCGCGCTCGACGCGCCGCCGCAGTTCGCCGGGCTCGAGCCGGCGGCGCTGCGCGGGCGGCTGCTGTGGGCGCCGTCGCCGGATCACATCGAGCGCGCCTACAACCACGCCAAGTACGGCGAGTTCTCCGCGGCGCCGATGCTCGAGATCACGGTTCCGACGATGGCGGATGCGGCGCTCGCGCCCCCCGGCAGGCACGTGCTCTCGGTGGTGGCACAGTACGCACCCTATGCGCTCTGCGGAGGCTGGGAGGCCGGCCGGGAACGATTCACCGACCTCCTCATCGACACCCTCTCGACGCTGGCCCCGGGACTGCGGTCGCAGCTCCGGCACGCGGAGCTGCTCACTCCCGCGGATATCGAGAGGGAGTTCCGCATCACCGGCGGCCACTGGCATCACGCGGAGCTGGCGCTCGATCAGTTCTTCATGCTGCGGCCGGTTCCGGGCGTCGCCCAGTACCGTGCTCCCGTCGGCGGTCTCTATCTTTGTGGCGCGGGCTGTCATCCGGGCGGGGGCGTAATGGGGATCGCCGGGCGCAACGCCGCGCGCGAGGTCGTGAGAGAGGCGGCCTGAAGATGCTCACCGAGAGCGAACCGCACTATCGCCGGCCGCTGCTGCCGACCCCGTTCCACGAGCGCTCGCGCGCTCTGAGTCAGGTCGACAGCTTCATCCCCTGGGCGGGCTACACCACGGTCGACGTGTTCACGACCGTCGAGCAGGAATACTTCGCGATCCGCAACGCCGCCTCGGTCTACGATCTGACGCCGATGGTGAAGTACCGGATCGCGGGGGCCGACGCCCTCCGTTTCCTCAGCCGCCTGGTGACGCGCGACATCGCGAAGCTCCGCCCGGGCCGGGTGGCCTACTGCGTGTGGTGCAACGACGCCGGGCACCTGATCGACGACGGTACGGTGTTCTGTCTCGGCGAGGGGGAATACCGCCTGTGCACCGCCGAGCGGCAGCTCGACTGGCTGCTCGACTCGGCCGTCGGCTTCGACGTCGCGATCAGCGAGGTGACCGAGGACGTCGCGGCGCTCGCGCTGCAGGGCCCGACCTCGTACTCGGTGCTGCGCAAGGCGGGCGTCGCCGGCGTCGAGCTTCTCAAGCCTTTCGAGCTCGGGACCTTCATTCTGCCCGCGGCGGCCGAGGCGCCTCTCATGGTGTCGCGCACCGGCTTCACGGGCGATCTCGGCTACGAGCTGTGGATGGAGCCGAAGGACGCCGAGCGCGTGTGGGATGCGCTGTTCGAGGCTGGCCGGACGCGCGGCATCCGTCCGATCGGTTCGCGCGCCCTCAACATCGCGCGCATCGAGGCGGGCTTCCTCCTGCCGAACGTCGACTTCGTACCGGGCGAGCACACCGTCTTCATCGGCACCGGGCGCTCGCCGCTCGAGCTCGGGCTCGCCTGGCTGGTGGACTTCAGCAAGGGCCATTTCACCGGACGCCGGGCGCTGCTCGCCGAGCACGGACGCGGCTCGCGGCGCCGCCTGGTCGGTCTCGACGTCGAGGGCACCAAGCCCGCGCACAACGCGCTGCTCTACGCCGAGCGGAGCCTGCGCCGCCAGGCGGGCAGCGTGACTTCCGCGGCCTGGTCGCCGACCACCAAGCGCAACCTCGCGCTCGCCCTGGTGGACGCGCCGCATTTCGGCACGGGCAGCACGTTGTGGGCGGAGATCTATCTCAGCCGCGAGCTCGTGTGGGAGAGGCGCGTGGTCCGCGCGCGGGTGGTCGAGCGCCCGTTCTTTGCGCCGGAGCGCCGGCGCGCCACGCCTCCTGGCGAGTATTGAGTAAGGAGCCGGCATGATCGCCAGCCAGGAGAAGCAGAGCGCCGACCGCCCCTGGCTCGACCCGAGCGCCACTCCCCAGATCGTGCTCGAGGGGGTGAGCAAGACGTACGACGGTTTCACCGCGGTCGACGACGTCAGCCTCCGCATCTTCAAGGGTGAGATGTTCGCGCTCGTCGGGGCCTCGGGCTGCGGCAAGACGACGCTGCTGCGCATGCTGGCCGGCTTCGCCGAGCCCAGCAGCGGCCGCATTCTCATCGACGGCGCGCCGATGAGCGGGGTGCCGCCGTACGAGCGGCCCGTCAACATGATGTTCCAGTCCTACGCGCTCTTTCCGCACATGACCGTGGAGCGCAACGTCGGCTACGGCATCAGCCGCATGAGGATGGATGCCGCGACGCGCCGGAGCCGCATCCACGAAGCGCTCGAGATGGTCCAGCTCGCGCAGGTCGCGGCCCGCAAGCCCCATCAGCTCTCCGGCGGCCAACGCCAGCGCGTGGCGCTGGCGCGCGCGCTCATCCGCCGCCCGAAGGTGCTGCTGCTGGACGAGCCGCTGTCGGCGCTCGACAAGAAGCTGCGCGAGCAGACGCAGTTCGAGCTGATGGACCTGCAGTACAAGGTCGGCATCACCTTCATCGTGGTGACGCACGACCAGGACGAGGCGATGGCGCTCGCCACGCGTATCGCGGTCATGGACCACGGCAAGGTGGTCCAGGTAGGTACCCCGTCGCAGATCTACGAGTTCCCGGCCAGCCGCTTCGTCGCCGACTTCGTCGGCACCACCAATCTCTTCGAGGGAACCGTCGTCAGCTGCGAGCCGGGCCTCATCACGGTGCATTGCCCCGAGACCGGCTGCGACCTGCTGGTGGACGAGGACGGGCGCTTCGCCCCGGGCCAGCGGGTGTGGGTGTCGCTGCGGCCGGAGAAGATCCGGCTCGGCAAGGAGCCCCCGGGCGGCGCGCGCGTCAACCAGCTGCGCGGCATGGTGTGGGAGCTCGGGTATCTGGGGAACCGCTCGACTTACCGGATCCGGACCACGAGCGGCAAGCTCGTCACCGCTTTCTCGCAGAACGAACGGCGCACCTCGGAATGGGCGATCGACTGGAGTGACGAGGTATTCGTCAGCTGGGACGCAGATGCCGCCGTGTTATTGCAATCGTAGACTTCCGCGCTTGAGGGGGAGAACACACATGATGAAGTCAACTCACTTGCCGGGCGCGCTGGCGCTCGCGCTGTTTACCGTGGCGGCGCTTCCGCAGCCGGGACTACGGGCCGATGAGAGCGCCGCGGCGGCCGAGGGGCCGGCACCGGGGCCCGCCGCCAAAGCGGCGCCCGCCGAGACCGAACGAGGGACGCTGCAGGAGGTCGTGGTGACCGCCAACCGCCGCGAGGAGTCGCTCAGCAAGGTGCCGATCAGCGTCTCGGCCCTCACGCAGGACGCCATGGACGACCGCGGCATCAAGGACTTTCAGGACCTCGCGCGTTTCATTCCCGGTGTGTCGATCGACACCTCCGGCACCAATGCCATCTCGATCCGCGGCATCTCCTCGTCGGCGGGCGCCGGGACCACCGGCGTCTACATCGACGACACGCCGATCCAGATGCGCAGCGTCGGCTTCAACCCCGACGACACGCTGCCGAAGACCTTCGATCTGCAGCGCGTCGAGGTGCTGCGCGGCCCGCAGGGGACGCTGTTCGGCTCCGGTTCCGAGGGCGGCACGGTGCGCTACATCCTGACGCAGCCGAGCGTCAACGGCTCGAGCACCTACCTGCGCAGCGAAGCCTCCTGGACCCAATACGGCCAGCCGAGCTACGAGCTCGGCATTGCCCACGGGCAGCCGCTCGTCGACGGTGTATTCGGCTGGCGAGCCAGCGCCTGGTACCGCTGGGACGGCGGCTGGGTCGATCGGGTCGACCCGACGACCGGCGCGACGCTCGAGCACAACGTCGACCGCTCGAGCGCGCTCGTGCTGCGCCTCGCGGGGTTGTGGCAGGCGGCCTCGAACTTCAGCGTGACGCCCAGCTTCCTCTTTCAGAATCGGCAGAAGCACGACCAGGGGACTTACTGGCCGGCGTATTCCAACCCGGGCGCGGGTCAGTTCAACACCGCGACCCCGGAGCGCACCCCCGATCCGGACCGGTACTACCTGCCGGCGCTCAAGCTCCAGTGGGACCTCGGCGGGAGCCAGGTGATCGCCAACGCCTCCTATTACCACCGCAAGGAGCTCACGGGCTACCAGGGCACGGTGTACGACCTCGCCTACTACCAGAGCCTCGGATGGGCTGCCAACCCGAATACCGGCGGACTGGGCTGCGGGCCGACGTCCGTGGCGCCGGTACCGCCCTGCGACTGGTATCCGCTGCTCGATGGCAACGGCATCCACCTGCCGGCCGGGTTCACCAACGAACAGACGCCCAACGTCATCACCAACGCCCAGGACAGCTACGTCGGGGAGCTGCGCTGGCAGTCGAGCGATGACAGCTCGCGCTGGCGCTGGACCGTCGGCACCTTCTGGCAGCTCGCCAGGGAGCGCAGCATCGAGGAGCTGAAGGACGTGCAGATCGATCCGTTCTTCAACTACCTGTACGGCGTCCCGGCGACGTCGTTGTTCTTCTTCACCGACCCCAATGGCAACGTCGTCGTTCCCTACGGCTGCAACGGCAACGGCAGCTACACGGCGATTCCCGCCTGCGACATCTATTACAACAACAACCTGGTCTTCGACCGGCAGATCGCCGGCTACGGCGAGCTGAGCTATGCGCTGACCGACAAGCTGCGACTCACCGTGGGCGAGCGTGTGGCGCACACCACGTTCGAGATCGACACCTACGCCGACGGACTGGAGAACTTCGGTCCGACTCCCGTGACGGTCAACGGCGTCGAAGTGCAGATTCCCGGCCTCGGCCGGCGCGCCTCGACCTCCTCGAACCCGAACACTCCCAGGGCGCAGCTCAGCTACCAGATCGACCCGGCGAACATGGTGTACGCGAGCTACTCCAAGGGGTTCCGCGTCGGCGGCGGCAACGCGCAGCTGCCCGCGTACTGCGACTTCGATCTCGCCGCCGCCGGCTACCCGAACGGCGCCCCGCTCATCTATCGGCCGGACTCGACGCAGAACTACGAGGTGGGCTCGAAGAACGCCTTCGGCCCGCTGCGGCTCGCGACCAGCGTCTATTACATCGAGTGGAACAACATTCAGCAGAACGTGTATATCGCCGGCGCCTGCGCGCTGCAGTTCACCGACAACCTCGGCACCGCCGCCGCCAAGGGCTTCGATCTGCAGGCGGAGCTGGCGCTCGGCCAGCTCTTCATGGAGCTCGCGGTCGGCTACACGGACGCGCGTTTCACCCGTAATGCCTACCCGGCCGGCAATCCCACTCTGCCGCGGCTGGTGAGCGCCGGCGATGCGATCTCCGGTCAGGCGGCCATCGATTACTCCCCGGGCACCAATCCGCCGTGGACGGTGGCCTTCGGACCCGAGTACCGCTTCAAGGTGGGGGTGCACGATGCGTTCGTGCGCCTCGACTACGAGTACGAGAGCCGCAACCCCTGGCTCGCAGGAGTGCAGGACCCGCAGTCGTCGCAGTTCATCCCCGGGAGCTACAAGTTGCCCGCGACGTCCTTCACATCCCTGCGCGGAGGCATCAACCTGGGCGACTGGCTGATCACTCCGTTCATCGACAACCTGTTCGACACGCACACGGTGACCAACTTCGCGCTCGGTCAGACCGACCCCTACAACCCTGCAGGCTCGCCCAGCCAGCAGCAGAACCAGTACACCTTCCGCCCGCGCACTTTCGGCGTCACGGTCACCTGGCACGGGCCCGGATAGCTGGAGTTGAGGCCGGCGCGGATGCTACCGTGACGGCCGCATGCCAGCAGGCAATACACCCGGGGACGACGACCGGGACGAGCCCGACTCACGCGCCGAGCGGCTGAACACCCGGGCCGCGGGCGTCGTCGGGCTCGCAGTGCTCTGCAGCCGGGTGCTCGGCCTCGCGCGCGAGCAGATCTTTGCGGCGCTGTTCGGCGGCGGCCGCGTCATGGACGCGTTCACCATCGCGTTCCGGATCCCGAACCTGCTGCGCGACCTGTTCGCCGAGGGCGCACTCTCGACCGCCTTCGTCACCACCTTCAGCAAGACCGTCGCGACCGACGGCGAGGCGGCCGCCTGGCGGCTCGCCAACAAGGTGGCGACGCTCACCGCGGTGACCCTGAGCGCGATCACCGTGCTCGGCATCGTATTTGCCCCGTGGCTGGTGGCGGTGCTGGCGCCAGGCTTCGAGGGCGAGAAGGCCGCACTCACCGTGACGCTGACGCGCGTCATGTATCCCTTCATCCTGCTGGTATCGCTCGCGGCGCTGGTGATGGGCATGTTGAACGCGCGCAACGTGTTCGGCGTGCCGGCGATGGCCTCGAGTTTCTTCAACCTCGGCTCGATCATCGCCGGGGTGGTGCTCGGATACTGGCTCGATCCCCTCTTCGGCACCCGCGCGATCCTCGGTCTCGCGATCGGGACGCTCATCGGCGGCGCGCTGCAGCTCACCGTGCAGCTGCCGGCGCTGGCACGGCTGGGGTATCGCCCGCATCCCGACTTCCGCTGGCGCGATCCGGGGGTCGGCTCGATCCTGCGCCTGATGGGCCCGTCGGTGATCGCGGCCAGCACCACCCAGGTCAACGTCCTTGTCAACTCGGTGTTCGCCTCCGAGCTCGGCAACGGCCCCACCTTCTGGCTGACGGTAGCTTTCCGCCTCATGCAGCTGCCGCTCGGCATCTTCGGCGTGGCGCTCGGCACGGTGGCGCTGCCGCTGCTCGCCCGCATGGCCGCCACCGGCCAGCACGGCGCTTTTCGCAGCGAGCTCGCCCGGGGGATGCGCCTCGCGTTTCTCATGACCATCCCGGCGAGCATCGGCCTCATCGTGCTCGCCGAGCCCATCATCTCGGTCCTCTACCAGCACGGCAGATTCGGTGCGTATGAGACGGCGCAGTCGGCCGGCGCGCTGCGCTTCTATGCCCTCGGCCTGTGCGGCTACGCGGCGCTCAAGGTGCTCGTCAACGCCTTCTACGCGATCGAGCGGCGCAAGACCCCGATGGTCGTGAGCATCGTCGCCGTGGGGCTCAACCTGGCGCTCAACTGGATCTTCACCCTTCAGCTCGGCTGGGGCCATCGCGGTCTCGCCTTCTCGACCGCCTGCGTCGCGACCAGCAACTTCCTCATTCTCTATCTCCTCATGCGCGCGCACTTGGGGAGACTCGAGTCACGCGCCATGGGCGTGCTGCTCGCGCGCGTGGCGATCGCCTCGGGGGTGCTGCTCGCCATTGCCTGGGGCGGCGATCACCTGCTGCTCGCCGACTGGGCGGAGCAGCGCTTCTGGCCGAAGCTCGCGAGTCTCACGCTTGTCATCGTCTGCGCCGCCGCTGCGTTCTTCCTCTGTGCCTCGGCGCTCGGGATCAGCGAGGTGCAGGAGCTCAGACAGGCCGTGCGGCGCAGGTTGCGGCGCGCCCGCTGAGTCCCCGCACTGCCGCTGCGCGCGTGGCTGCGGTCGCGCGCGGCAACCAATCTGCCTCTCGCGTGTCCAAAGCTCCGCGCGCGGCCTTTGCGCTGCGAGGGGAGCATTCAGGCAGGATTCAGCGAAAGGACCCGATCATGGAGCGCATGAACTCACGTACACGGATTCTCGCGGCCCTGGTGTCGGTCGGCTGTGTGGCGGGCGCCGCCCCGGCGTTCGCGCAGGGCTACTACCCGCGGAATGCGGCGGACCGTCCGGTGCAGTGGTATGTCAACGGTGGTGCGGCCATCACCGAGAGTGACACCAACACCAATTTCAACAACGGCTGGACCTTCGGCGGTGGCCTCAACATAAAGCCGGCGCCGGGACCGTTCATGCTGCGACTGGGCCTCGATTACAGTTATTTCGATGCCAGCGATCAGCTGATCGCCGCCAACCCGACCGCCAACTACGGCTACATGGAGACCCTGACCGGCTACGCCGACGGCGTGCTCGAGGTGCCCTTCAACCCCTGGACGCGCTTTTACGTCATGGCGGGACCGGGCTTCGGCTGGCGTGGCGTGTATCTCACGAATGCCGGCGTCTACTGCACGCCGTACTTCTGCAGCGGGGGTTACGGGCCGGGGGCCCTCGTCGCCCGCGATACCAGCAACAACTTCGCCTGGAACGCCGGGGTCGGGATCGACTTCGCCCTCCCGGGGGGGCAGTCCTGGTTCCTGGAAGCGCGCTATGAGCGGATCGACACTTCTCCCGCGCCCACCGAGTTCATCCCGATCCGCGTCGGATTCCGGTTTTAGCTCTTAGCTAGCGGCTATCCGCCGCAAACTCCAGGCACGCCGTCAGCACGCGCCGGAGCACGGCGCGCAGCGGCGCGGCGACCGTGTCGTCGTAGGCGCACGGCCAGTCGGCCTCGGTGACCCGGCCTCCCGGCTCGCGCAGGTAGCCGCGGCAGGCGAGTTCCATCTGCACCGCGTGCACGCCGGCCGCCGGACTTCCGTAGTGGCGCGTGGTGTAGCCGCCCTTGAAGCGCCCGTTGGTGACCCGCGAGAACCCGGAATCGCTGCACGCTGCCTCGATCCGGGCCGCGAGCCCCGGCGCGCAGCTCGCACCGGAGTGGGTGCCGAGGTTGAGGTTCGGGAGCACACCGGCGAACAACCGCGGGATCTGCGAGCGGATCGAGTGGCAGTCGTAGAGCAGCACCACGGGATGCCGCTGCCTCAGCCGCGCGATCTCGGCGTCGATCGCGCGGTGGTAGGGGTCGAACCAGGTCGTGCGGCGCAGCGCGATCTCCTCCGGATCCGGCCCCCGCAAACCGCGATACAGGAGCTCGCCGTCGAAGGTCGTAGTGGGGCAGAGCTCGGTGGTGGCCTGTCCCGGGTAGAGCGACGCCCCGGTAGGGTCACGGTTGGGGTCGATCACGGTGCGCGACATGCGGGTGCGGACCACGGTTGCGCCGAGGCCCGGAGCGAAGTCGTACAGTCTCTCGATCCACCAGTCGGTGTCCTTGCGGGCGAGCCACGGCGAAGCGAGTCGCGGCTCGAGCTCGGCGGGGATCTCGGTGCCCGTGTGCGGCATCGACACTACGAGCGGCGCTCCGCCGCGCGTGATTTGCAGCCATGGGGTCGTGTCCGCAGGACTCATCAATATAATGTACGCCATGGCGAGGCTGTGGTTTGAGTCGGCGCTCCTGCCTGGGGGCTGGACCCGGGACGTGCGTCTGACCGGGGCAGACGGGCGCATCGAGAGCGTGGTGAGCGGCGTCGCGCCCGAGGGCGCCGACGAGCGCTACGGCGTCGGTCTTCCGGGGCTCGCGAACCTCCACAGCCACGCGTTCCAGCGCGGTCTCGCCGGCCTCACCGAGCGGCGCGGCGCCGAGGGGGACACCTTCTGGACCTGGCGCGATCTCATGTACCGCTTCCTCGAGCGCGTGGGCCCCGAGGAGCTCGAGGCGCTCGCCGCGCTCGCCTTCGCCGAGATGCTGGAGGCGGGCTTCACCCGCGTCGGCGAGTTCCATTACCTGCACCACGATCGCAGCGGCAGCGCCTACGCTGACCCGGGCGAGCTCGCCTCGCGCCTGGCTGCCGCCGCCTCCCGGACCGGCATCGCGCTCACGCTGCTGCCGACTTTCTATGCGCACGGGGGCTTTGGCGGCGCGCCTCCCGGTGAGCGGCAGCGTCGCTTCATCAACGACCCGCAGCGCTTCGCGCGCATCGTGGAGGCGAGCCGCAGCGCGGTGGCCGCACTGCCCGATGCGAGCGTCGGAGTCGCCGCACACAGCCTGCGCGCGGTCACGCCACCGGAGCTCTCCGAGGTAGCCACGCTGGCCCGCGGCGGCGTCATCCACATTCATATCGCCGAGCAGCTGCGCGAAGTCGACGACTGCCTGGCATGGAGCGGGCAGCGCCCGGTGCAATGGCTGCTCGATAACGCCCCCGTGGACGAGCGCTGGTGCCTGGTGCACGCGACTCACGCCACGGCCGCCGAGCTCCAGGGCGTGGCGGCCCGCCGCGCCGTGGTGGGCCTGTGCCCGGTGACCGAGTCGAGTCTCGGCGACGGCATCTTCCCCGCCGCGGGGTTCCTCGCCTCCGGCGGGCGCTGCGGGATCGGCACCGACTCCAACATCCGCATCGACGCGGCGGAGGAGCTGCGCACACTCGAGTATTCCCAGCGGCTCGCTCACCGGGCCCGCAATGTGCTCGCCGCCGCGCCGGGCGCTTCGACGGGACGGAGCCTGTTCGATGCGGCCTTCGCCGGGGGTCTGCAGGCGCTGCGCCCGCCGGCCCCGGGGCCGGCCGGCCTCGCTCCCGGTGCGCCGCTCGATGTGCTGACGCTGGCGCGCGATCATCCCTCTATGATCGGCCGCCATGCGGACGAGATCCTCGACAGCTGGGTCTTCGCCGGCGACCGTGGGCTCATCGACTGTGTGTGGCGCGCCGGGGTCAAGGTCGTGAGCGGCGGGCGGCACCGTGATCGGGATGCGATCGAGCGACGCTACGCCGCGGCGCTGCGCACGGTGCTTGGGTAGCGCGCCGCTCCGCTCGGATAATAATCAACGCTGTAGAAACGGCTTACCCGCCGTGTGAAAGGGCAGACATGTATCTCCACCGCTGTGCCGTCATCCTCGCCGGCTGCGCGCTCGCTTTCCTCTCGACGATCGCGGCCGCCGACACCCTCGACCCGGCTCTCTTCGGGGCGCTGAAGTGGCGCAGCATCGGCCCCTATCGCGGCGGCCGGGCACTCGCGGTCGCCGGCATCCCCGGCGACCCGGAGACGTTCTATTTCGGGGCCGTGGCGGGCGGCGTCTGGAAGACGACCGACGGGGGCGCCACCTGGGAGCCGCTCACCGACGGCACGCCGATCTCCTCGGTCGGTGCGCTGGGCGTTGCGCCATCCGATCACAAGGTGATTTACGTCGGCACCGGCGAGGCCGCACCGCGTGGCGACATGACCTACGGCGACGGCGTCTACAGGTCGGTCGACGGCGGCAAGACCTGGAGCCACATCGGGCTC
>Ga0307469_10000274_pt1 | contig 19825 bp, 20 predicted proteins | sample atmos_gasesAM2C__FD_203084 | JGI IMG/M metagenome (GOLD analysis project Ga0307469, IMG submission 203084) | Hardwood forest soil microbial communities from Morgan-Monroe State Forest, Indiana, United States - atmos_gasesAM2C_515 | ecosystem: Environmental > Terrestrial > Soil > Temperate...
GGTTGAGCATGATCGAGTCCTGCAGCGAATGTGTGCCGAGCGCGATCATGGCGTACTCGCTCCGTCCGATGATCTCGTTGACGTACACGTAGTCCATGAACGGCAGGCCACCGCCGCCGATCTCCTTCGGATGGCCGAGGGCCCAGAGGCCTTCGTCCTTCGCGCGCTGCATGAGGTCGCCGATGAGCGCAAGCGCTTCCGGCCCGCCCTCGTCGAGCTGCGGCTCGATGGGATAGATGTTGTCCTCGATGAAGCTACGGACCTTCGCGCGGAGGTCTACGACGTGATCGGGAACGGTGAAGTCCATGACCGGATGCTAGCTCGCCCGGATGCGCGCCTTCCGCATCCGGGCGAGCCGCTCCGTAGGGAGGGGACCTTCGACGCTTGTTATGCGATCGCTGCTTCGAGCCCGCGCAGCGCGAGCCCGGCGAGGATCTCCATCTGTCTCAGCTCACTGCGGCGGAACCGCATGCCGGGCCAGCGTCCGGCGATGAGGCAACGCGTGGGTGAGCCGAGGGGGACCGCGCCGAGCTCGAACCGTGACATCCTCCATTGCTGGGGGAGCCATTCCCCGCCGATCAACCGGCGTGGAGCTTCGAGCGGCAGCCATGGCGTCTCGAGCACGCCGGGGATCGGTGCGTTCTCGCTCGACGCGATCACCTCGACTTCGTTGACGAATTCGAATGCGATGGCCCATGCGGCCGGCAGTGCGTCCGGGATCCCCGCTGTCAGCGCTTCCAACGGGTCGCCGATGCGGCGTGAGAGTTGGTCGGCGAGGACGAGACCCGCGAGCGGGTCCGGCTCCTTCGCGACACGGCGGACGCATTCGACGGCAACGCCCGGGATCGCCTGCGCGGCGGCCCGCAGCTCCTCGGGCGACGCGCCCTCCGCTTCGAGGACGACCTCGTCGACGGCATATTCACCGTCGTGCTCGACGACACGGAGCGTGACGATGCTCGCGGGGACGTGGCTGAGCGATGTCGCGACGGATCCAAGCGCACCCGGACGATCCACCAGCGAGAACCGCATCGTGTACAACATGCTTTCCCTCCTCGGTTCGGCTCGCTCACTATGGCCTCCGGACGGTTTCCGGCAGGCAAAATCGGGTTTCGGTTGTGTAAATCGTGAGTGACGTCCTCGCAGAGCTCTCAGACCAGGTGGCCGCGCGGCTGACGGAACGCCGCCCGCCCCACGTTGTCGGTATCGGCGGGCCCGTCGCCGTCGGGAAGTCGACGATCGCCGAAGGGCTCGCTAGCGCGATGGTCGACCGTGGACGCCGCGTTCGCATCGTCGCGACCGACTGCTTCCTGTTGACGAACGAGGTACTCGCGGACCGAGGCCTCACCTTCTTGAAGGGGTTCCCTGAGAGTTTCGATCTGCGCGCAGTCACGCGATTCGTCCAGGACGTGAAGGAGCGCGCGCCGCGCATCGAGATTCCGGTGTACTCGCACGCGCTGTACGACGTGATGCCGGACGAGAAGGTCGTGATCGAGGGAGCCGACCTCGTCATCCTCGAAGGTGTGGTGACGCTGCAGGCACCTGTCGTGCGGTTGCTCGATGCGGGGATCTACGTCGACGCCGACGAGGACACCGTGAAGTCGTGGTTCGTGGAGAGGTTCGTCCGGTTGACGGAGCGCGCGAAGCGCGATCCGACCTCGTTCTACGCGAGCTTCGCGGATCTGAGCGACGCGCGCCTCATCGAGCTCGCGAACGCGACGTGGGACTCGATCAACGGCGTGAACCTGCGGCAGCACATCGCACCCTCGAAGCGCAACGCAGACTTCATCGTGACGAAGGCGATGGATCACTCGCTAGTGCGCTTGTCGCCGAACTCGTAGTTCCCAGGCGTTGCCTCGTCGGCCATCTATCCGCGCGCGAAACTGCGACGTATCGTCGGGTGAACGACGAGCGAGAGGAGAAGACATGGCTCAGATGACCCGCAAGAGCCTCGACAGTCCCGAAGAGGTCCGTCCGTTCCAGGACGGCATGGGCCAGCTGGAGCTCGTCAACGTGGACGGCGGCGCAGTCGGTCGCGCGACGTTCCAGCCGGGCTGGAAGTGGTCGAAGCATGTGAAGCCGATCGCGAAGACCGACAGTTGCCAGGCCGCGCACACGGGGTACTGCATCTCCGGAAGGATGAAGGTCGTCATGAACGACGGCGAAGAGATGGAGTTTGGCCCCGGCGACTTCACGATCATCCCGCCCGGCCACGATGCGTGGATCGTCGGCGACGAACCGTGCGTCCTGATCGACTGGCAGGGCTTCGGCAACTACGCCAAGCCGTCCTGACGAGAAGCAGACACGCGCTGTTCCGCGTCAGTTCCGTAGTGTAAGGACGTGGGAGAGATCGCCGAGGTCTTCGCGGACATCGTCGGGGCGGGAAACGTCCTCGTCGGCGACGCGATCAACGACGATTACACGCACGACGAAGCGCTGAGCGCGTTACCGCGGCGCCCGCTGTGCGTCGTCCTGCCGGCGGACGCCGACGAAGTCTCTGCCGTCGTCAAGGCGGCGGCCGAGCAGCAGATCCCGCTGACGGCGCGGGGTGCGGGGACCGGGATGTCCGGCGCATGCATCCCGCGCGAGGACGGCGTCCTGGTCGCCTTCGACCGGATGGACGCCATCGTCGAGATGGACCTCGAGAACCACGTCGCCGTCGTGCAACCCGGCGTCACGCTCGAACAACTCGACGCGGCGACGGCCGAACACGGCCTCGTCTATCCGGTGTTCCCCGGCGAGAGCTCCGCGTCGCTCGGCGGCAACGTCGCGACGAACGCCGGCGGCTTGCGCGCGATCAAGTACGGGGTGACGCGTCACCAGGTGCTCGGTCTTCAAGCCGTGACGGGCACCGGCGACGTGATCCGCACCGGTGGGCGCTACGTGAAGTCGTCCTCGGGATACGACCTCACGCAACTGATCATCGGTTCCGAAGGAACGCTCGCGATCGTGACGGAAGCGACGCTGAAGCTGTATCCCCGCCCGGCGCACGCGACGACGCTCCTCGCGCCCTTCCGCACGCTGGACGAGATCACCGACGCCGTCCCGACCATCGTGCGCAGCGGCATCGACCCGCTGATGCTCGAATACATCGACCTCGTGTCGATGGCGGGGATCCTCTCGAACGCGAGTCTCGATCTCGGCATCCCGCAGGACATCAAAGACACGGCGCTCGCGTACCTCATCATCGTGCTCGAGAACGCGCATGCCGACCGGCTCGATCAGGACGTCGAGACCGCGGCGACGCTCGTGACGGAGCTCGGGGCGCTCGACGTGTACGTCCTGCCGGCGCACGCCGGGACGCAGCTCATCTCGGCGCGCGAGCGCGCGTTCTGGGCGGCGAAGGCCGCCGGTGCGGACGACATCGTCGACATGGTCGTGCCGCGGGCGAAGATCGGAACCTACATGGCCGCGGTTTCGGAGATCGGCACGCGTACCGGAACGTGGATCACCGGATGCGGCCACGTCGGTGACGGCAACGTCCACCTCTCGATCTTCCAGGGCGATGCGGACGTGCGGAAGCAGGTCTTGCACGACATCTTCGCGGCCGGCGCCGCGATCGGCGGAGCCGTGTCCGGAGAGCATGGCATCGGGACGGCGAAGCGCTCGTACTACATGGAACTCGAAGACCCGGCGAAGCTCGAGCTGATGCGTCGTATCAAGGAAGCGTTCGATCCCGCGGGGATCCTGAATCCGGGAGTGATCTTTTAGATGAACGGGGGCCAAGCGCTGATCCGTACGCTCGTCAATTCGGGCGTCGACGTCTGCTTCATGAATCCGGGAACGTCCGAGATGCACTTCGTTGCCGCGCTCGACGACGTTCCGGAGATGCGTGGTGTGCTCGGGCTGTTCGAAGGCGCCGTCACGGGAGCCGCCGACGGGTACGCGCGCATGGCGGACCAACCTGCAGCCACGTTGTTGCACCTCGGTCCGGGCCTCGGGAACGGCGTAGCGAACCTTCACAACGCGCGCAAGGCGAAGACACCGATCGTGAACATCGTCGGCGACCACGCGACCTACCACAAGCAGTACGACGCGCAGCTCGAATCGGACATCGAAGCGATCGCACGCAACGTGTCGCCGGGGTTCGTCCGGTGGTGCAAGGAGCCGGGGCACGTCGGCGAGGACGCCGTCGAGACGGTGCGCGCGGCGTACGGTCCTCCCGGTCAGGTCGCGACCCTCATCCTTCCTGCCGACGTCTCCTGGACCGAAGGCGCGACGCCCGCGGACGGAGCAACGCGCCCCGTCCGGCGTGAGCCGTCGAGCGAGAGCGTCGAACTTGTCGCGAAGGCGATGCGATCCGGCGAACCGACGGGGATCCTGATCGGAGGGTCGGCGTGCCGGCGGGCAGCGCTCGAGCTCGTCGCGCGGTTGTCGGCGTCGACGGGCTGCAAGGTCTTGTGCGAGACGTTCCCGTCGAGGCTCGAGCGCGGGGCGGGGATCCCGCCCGTCGAGCGCATCGCGTATCTCGCGGAGTTCGCGATGACACAGCTCGATGGGTTGCAGCATCTCGTGCTCGTCGACGCGAAGGCGCCGGTGTCGTTCTTCGCCTATCCGGAGAAGCCGTCGTACCTCGTTCCGGACGGTTGCGAGGTGCACGTGCTCGCCGATCCGAGTGAGGACGCGGTCCGCGCGCTCGAAGCGCTGTGCGATGCGGTGGGTGCGTCCGGTGATGGAGTTCGCGCTGCGGCGTCGCGACCGGGTCGTCCGTCGGGTGCACTCAGTGCGCAAGGCGTGTGCGAAGCGCTGGGGGCGCTGCTCCCCGAGGGGGCGATCGTTTCGGACGAAGGGAACACGTCCGGATTGTTCGCGTCGCGCGCGACGGAGGGGGCGCCGCCACACGACTGGCTATGTCTGACGGGCGGCGCGATCGGACAGGGACTTCCCGTCGCCGTCGGCGCGGCCGTGGCGTGTCCCGATCGCCGTGTTGTGTCCATCGAGGCGGACGGATCCGCGATGTACACGCTCCAGTCCCTCTGGACGATGGCGCGCGAAGGTCTCGACGTGACGACGATCGTGTTCGCCAACCGTTCGTATGCGGTGCTGAATATGGAGCTGAACCGCGTCGGCGCGTCGAGCGGGGGAGCGAAGGCGAAGGAGATGCTCGACATCTCGCGTCCGGACATCGACTTCGTGTCGCTCGCGAAGGGCATGGGCGTGCCGGCGGTTCGTCCGGATGATTTGGAGTCATTCACTACAGAACTTGAACGCGCGTTGAACACGCCGGGCCCGAGCCTGTTGCACGCCGAGATCCCATCGCTGATGTAGGGTCACGGTTTTCCGGTGCGTAGAGGGGGAGCGATGAAAGAGTGGTCGCGGCTCGTCGGGTGCCTGGTCCTTCGTTGTTGGGCTCACCTGCGGAGGGATGACCCACGCTTCGGCTGCGACGTCGGCGGATAACGCCCCGGCGTCATTCCAGTTGATCCGGGGCCGGAATGCGGTGGGAGGGGCCGCGGAACTGGCTTCCGTCGACAGCAGTTACCTCTCGATCGATTCCGTGAGAAAGAGACCCGGCGTCCGCAAACGCATCGTGGTGTGGAACGTCGAGTTCGACGGGGTTCCGACAACTCTCCCGAGCAGCGGCGCGTTCGAGTTCTTTTGGAATGCGGTACCAGGACAGAACGTCACGATCTCATTCGTCGATCCGACCACGGGGGCTCCGGTCAGCCCGCCGCTCACGTCGGCAACGACAGGCACAGGGGGCATCGACCATCTGGACGTGAACAGCACCGCGAACCCATACATCTCGTCGGGCGGCGTGCTCAAATTCCAGATCAGATCGGTGCTGAAGCGCTCATTCACGAGCCGGACGGACCGGATCCATCTGACGTATCAGACGAGCTAAGCGTTCGCCCTCGCTCAGAACGTTTGTTCACGGGCGGTCGCGCGCCTCAGACGAGGTGATCGTCCTTGACCGCTACGGTCCCTGGGTGGACCACGTAGGTAGCCTCCCGGATCCCAAGAGCGCTGTAGAGCTCTCCTGCCGGGAGGACGACGGGCTTCGGGATCGTCACACCGGGGGCCCCTGGATGAGGCAGAGGATACGCGGTGCACGTTGCCGCGTGGAAGGTGATGTTTCCTTCGGTCTTGCTCATCAGCTGATGCACGTGTCCATTGAGGCAGGTCACCGATCCGAAGCGCCGCATATTGCTTAGCGCCTCGATCGAATCGTGCGTGAACCACCCCCATTTGCGATACATGGCGAACAACGGGATGTGGCTGAACACGACAAGTGGCGTGTCGGACGAACGGCCGGCGAGATCCTTCTTGATGAAGTCAAGTTGGTCAGTGCCGAGGACGCCGAGATTCTCGACGCCGCTCGTGTTGACAAGGAAGAGGAAGTGGACGCCGTTCAGATCGAAGCTGTAGTAGCCCTTCCCGCGACTGTTCTTGCCGAAGGCCTTGAGATACGACTGATTTGCGGTGTCGCCGATCGCGTCGTGCTCGCCTGGGATCGTGTGCACCTCCGGTGTCTTCAGCGTGCCGAGCAGTTGTTTGACGGTGTCGAATTCGCCCGCCTGGGTCAGATGGGTGAGGTCACCGGTGTGGGCAACAAAGGCCGGCCGATGAGGCAATGCATTGACCTGTGCGATGGCGTGACTGAAGGTGCCGGTCACATCGGGGTTCGCGGCTCCCTTGAAGCCGATGTGGCTATCGCTGATCTGGACGAAATACAAGTCCTTCGTGTGCGGGGCAGCCTTCTGGATCCCGCAGGAAGTCAGCAGTCCGCCGGAGATGGTCCAGACCGTCGCTGTGCCGGCCCAGGCCATGCACTTCAAGAAGCCACGCCGGTCGATCCCGTCGGGCTCTGTTGTCGGCTCGACCGATGCCGCATCCGATGTTGATGGCTCCATCTCTTCCTCCTTGATTGGCTCAGGCGTGGACGATGACCTCACCGACCATGTACGGGTGGATCGAGCAGTGATACTTGAACGTCCCGGCAGTGCCGAACACATGTCGGTACGACTCACCGTTCTGGAAACCCTTGGAGCCCGATCCGTCGGCGTAGAAGGTCACGGTGTGCGCGTCGGTGTCGTTGTTGGTCCACGTGACCTCGGCTCCGGTCTTGACCACGATCACCTGCGGTTTGAAGGAGAAGTTGATGATGGACACGCTTGTCGCCGCGACTGGGGCGGCAAGCGTCGGGGACGGCGAGGCAGCGGGCATCGTCATCGCGGGCGCGGCATGTGAGTGACTCGCAGACGGACCTGCGCATGCGGAGAGGGACAAGGTCGAAGCTGCGGCAAGCGCAGCGATGTGTCGTGCTCGCATGAAGTCGACTTCGCTTTCGGGTTCTGGGGGTGTTCTTCTCATGAGTACGCCGAGATCGGGATCCTGGATCGACTGATCCAAACGGCCCTCGTTGGCGTATCAATAAGGAGTGAGCTCGCCCATCTTCGACGAGACCGATTGCCGAAGCGACGAGGACCTGGTCCGACAGCTGGCAGACGGAGACCAGCGCGCGCTGGGTCTGCTCTACGCCCGGTTTGCGCCGCTCATCTTCAACCTGGCCGTCCAGTCGTTGGACCGTTCCGGAGCAGAGGAGATCGTGCAAGACGTCTTTCTCTCGGTATGGAGAAAGGCCGCTCTCTTCGACCCGGAGCGGGGCGTCTTTCGGAGCTGGATCCTCCAGATAGGGCACTTCGCCGTCATCAACGAGCTTCGTCGTAGGGGCCGTCGTCCGAGGATCGAGTGGAACCCGGACGTCGTCACGCTGAGCAACGTCCCCGATCCCGCACCCGAGCCACCCGAAGTTGCGTGGGACGAGTACCGGCGCAGCGTGATCCGGTCCGCGGTGGACGCATTGCCGCCGGCGCAGAGCCACGCTCTGGGACTCGCCTTTTTCGAAGACCTCACGCACCAACAGGTCGCGGAAGTCCTGGACCTCCCGCTCGGCACCGTGAAGAGCCGCATCCGCGCGGGCGTGCGCGGATTACGCACCCGGCTGGTTGCCCTCGCGCTCGTTCTGCTCATCGGTCTGGTCGCCATCGGGGTCAACCGGTATCAACGCGACCGGGAAGCGGCGAGGCTGGACGAGCAGGCGCTCTCACTCACCACGAACAGGCAGACGCAGGTTCTTCGCCTCCTTCCGCCCGCTTCGAACAGCCAGGCGGCTGCAGCTCAAGGCGTATACCGGTACCGTTCCGGTTTCCCCGTCGCGGTCGCTACGGCCGATCTGCCACGTCGTCCGAATGGTCGCATCTACCGACTCTGGCTCTTGGTCAAAGACCTGCGGGGGCCCGGTAACACGGACGGGTCAAGATGGGTTGCCGTCGGCACCTGTCATCCCGATGCGACCGGCCACGCCCGCCTTATCGCCCAAGGCGCCGACTACAAGCGTCCACCGCAAGCCGTCGAGATAACCCTGGAGCCGAAGGCGAGCAGCCGTGTCCCGACGGGGCCCGTCGTCGTGAGCTGGCGCTCTCCGTAGCGGGGCTGTCGCGCGCCCGGCAGGACTCGAACCTGCGGCCCCTGGGTCCGGAACCCAGTGCTCTATCCGCTGAGCTACGGGCGCGGAACCACCACTCTACGGCCAGCCGGCCCTAACCCGTACTCTGTAGCGATGGCGCGTGTGCTCGTAGTCGACGACGACCCCCAGGTCCTGACGCTGCTGCGAGTGAACTTCGAGCTCGAGGGCTACGAGGTGCTCTCCGCCTCCGACGGCGAGCAGGCCCTCGAGATCGCGTGGGACGAGCTCCCGGACGCCGTCGTGTGCGACGTCATGATGCCCGGCACGGACGGCCTGACCGTCCTGCGCCAGCTCCGCGCCAGCCCGAAGACGAAGACCATCCCCTTCGTTGTCGTCAGCGCCAAGGCGCAACGAGCGGACATCAAAGCGGCGATCGAGATGGGCGCCGACAAGTACGTCACGAAGCCCTTCGACCCCCAGGAACTGCTCGACGCCGTCGCGGAACTGCTGAGCCGAAAGTGATCGAGCGGGATCTCCGGGCTCTTGTCCGGGAAGCTGTCGCGCATGCGCATAACGCGGGCGACCTCGCGACCGCCGAGCCGCCGCTCGTCACCGTGACGCAGCCGCAGCGGCGCGAGCACGGCGACTGGACGACCAACGTCGCGATGACGCTCGCCAAGGGCGAGGGCAAAAACCCGCGTGAGATCGCTGAGGCGATCGTGAAGCACATGCCCCCACGCGAGTGGGTGCACAACGTCGACATCGCGGGCGCGGGTTTCATCAACTTCCATCTCTCGAACGCGTGGCTGCACGACACGGTCGTCCGCGTGCTGGACGAAGCCGACAGGTTCGGTGCTTCGTCCGAAGGTGAGGGAACGCGCGTCAACGTCGAGTTCGTCTCGATCAATCCGACGGGACCGCTCCACCTCGGCTCGGCCCGGAACGCCGCGCTCGGCGACTGCATCGCACGGCTGCTCGAGTTCCACTCGTTCGATGTCACGCGTGAGTACTACTTCAACGACACGGGCGGGCAGATGACGAATTTCGGTCTGTCCGTCGCGGCACGCTACCTGGAACTCCTGGGCAAGCCCGCTGAGATCGGCGAGGACGGCTACAAGGGCGAGTACGTCAAGGAGTACGCGCAGCAGATCCTCGACTCCGACGGCGACAAGTACGCCGAGCTGACCTTCGAGGAACTCGGCGAGGTGATGCGCGAGCGGGCCGTCCCGCTCGTCAAAGAGCGCATCCGCGTATCGCTCGAACGATTCCGCGTCCACATGGACGTGTGGTTCAACGAGCGCGACCTCTACGAAGCGGGCAAGGTCGCCGAGGTGATCGACATGCTCGACGCAGCGGGCTACGTCTACGAGCAGGACGGAGCCAAGTGGCTCAAGGCGACCGAGCTCGGTGACTCGCGCGATCGTGTGCTCGTCCGGTCGTTCGGTGCGAAGCAGCCGACGTACCTCGTCCCCGATTTCGCGTACCACCTCGACAAGGCGTCGCGGTCGGATCAGATGATCGTCGTCCTCGGCGCCGATCACCACGGACAGGGCCCGTCGCTCAAGGCCGGCATGAAGGTGCTCGGCGTCGATCCCGAGCGCATCGAGGTGCTGATCTACCAGTGGGTGCACATGATGCGGGACGGCGTCGAGGTGTCGATGGGGAAGCGCGCGGGCACGTTCGAATCGCTCGACGGATTCGTCGACGAGGTGGGCGTGGACGCTGCACGGTACACGCTCGTTGCGACGTCGTCGGACACGACCCTCAAGTTCGACGTCGAGGATGTGAAGCGTCGCACGCTCGAGAACCCCGTCTACTACGTGCAGTACGGCCACGCGCGTATCGCGTCGATCCTGCGCCACGCGGCCGAACAGGGCGTCGTGGAGGGCGAGATCGTATGGGACGACCTCCATCAGGAGGCGGAGGTCGAGCTGATGCGCGAGATCGCGAACTTCGAGGAGGTCGCGGTCGTCGCGATGCGTCAGCGAGCGCCGTACCGCGTGGCGAAGTACGCCGAGGATCTTGCCCGGCACTTCCACCGCTTCTACACCGACTGCCGGGTCGTCACCTCGGACGAACGCCTGACTAGCGCGCGGCTCGCGCTTTCACGTGCGACGAAGCAGATCCTCGCGAACGCCCTCGGCCTTCTCGGCGTCGAAGCCCCAGACAAGATGGAGCGTGCCGATGAGCTGGAGTGAGTTCCAGAAGGTCCTCCCGCAGACGGCCCGTGTGGGCAAGACCGGCGCGCTCGAGATCGGCGAATGCGACATGATCCAGCTGGCGCACAACTTCGGGACACCGCTGTTCGTCATGGATCTCGCCGAGGTCCGCGACCGGCTCCGGCGCTACCGCGACGCGTTCGGTCCGTCCAACGTGCATTACGCGTCGAAGGTCTTCTTGACGAAAGGCTTCGCGCAGATCGTCGCCGAGGAAGACGTCGGGATGGAGTGCGTCGCAGGTGGCGAGCTCTATGTCGCGCTGACGGCGGGGTTCCCGGCCGAGCGGATCGCCGTCCACGGCAACAACAAGTCGCGTCAGGAACTGATCGAAGCGCTCGATGCCGGCGTCGGAGAGATCGTCGTCGATTCATTCCGCGAGCTGGAGCTCTTGCGCGAGCTGACGACGGAGTTGGGCAAGATCGCGCGCATCGTCCTGCGCGTCACGCCGGGCGTCGAGGCGCACACGCACGACTACCTCGTGACGGGCGTCGAGGACACGAAGTTCGGCTTCACCATCGGGGAGACCGCGATGCAAGCCATCGACCTCGTCGCGCGGACCGAAGACTTCGAGCTCGTCGGCCTCCACTCGCACATCGGCTCGCAGATCCTCGACCTCCGGCCCTTCGACGAGGCCGCGCGCAAGATGGTGCAGTTCCTCGCGCACGCGCGGCGGACGACGGCGCTCGAGATCCCGTCCCTGACGCTCGGCGGCGGGCTCGGCATCGCCTATCTGCCGACCGACGAAGCCCACTCCATCGAGGATCTGGCGAAGGTGCTCCACGAGGCGGTCGTCTCGGAGGCCGAAACCGTGAGCACACCGGTGCCGCACGTCAAGGTTGAGCCGGGACGTTCGATCGTCGGGCCGTCGATGCTCACGCTGTACACCGTCGGCACGATCAAGGACCTTCCCAACGCGCGGCGCTACGTCTCGGTGGACGGTGGGATGTCCGACAACATCCGGCCCGCGCTCTACCAGGCCCGATACACGTTCATGTCTGCGCTCCGTCCGGACGAACCACACGATCGTCCGTGCACGATCGCCGGCAAACTCTGCGAGACGGGCGACATCCTCGCGCACGACGCGCTGCTCCCGGAGGTCGAGCCGGGTGAGATCGTCGCCTGCGCGGGAACAGGCGCGTACGCGTACGTGATGTCGTCCAACTACAACAAGCAGCCGAAGCCGGCCGTCGTCGCGGTATTCGGGGGGGAGACACGCGTGCTCGCGCGTCGCGAGACCTACGAAGACCTGCTGAGGCTCGACTGATGCGTCCACCGACAGCGACCCCGGAGAACACGTCAGTCACGTTCCACGGCGACAGCCGTCCGGACGAGTACGCGTGGCTGCGTCAGAAGGAAGAGCCGCGCGTCCTCGAGTACCTGAAGGCCGAGAACGCGTATACCGACGAGGTGATGTCGGGGACCGAGGAGCTGCAACAAGACCTCTACGACGAGATCCTCGGACACATCAAGGAGACGGACACGTCCGCGCCGATGCACTGGGGTCCGTACGAGTACTACACGCGGACCGAGGAGGGCAAGCAGTACGGCATCCATTGCCGCAGCCTCGACGGCATCGAGGAGATCCTGCTCGACGGCAACGAGCGCGGAGCAGGCAAGCAGTATTACGCCATCGGCGTGTACGACGTGCGCGACGACCACGCGCTCCTCGCGTTCGGTGAAGACACGACCGGTGGCGAGTCGTACACGATCCGTTTCAAGGACCTCGCCACCGGCGAACTCCTGCCGGACGAGATCACGGGCGCCTACTACTCGTCGGCCTGGACGAACGACGGAACGGCCTTCTACTACACGACGCACGACGAGCAGATGCGTCCGTACCGCCTGTATCTCCACAGACTCGGAACGTCGCAGTCCGACGATGTGCTCGTCCGCGAGGAGGGCGACGAGCGATTCTTCCTGGAGGTCTCGAAGTGGGGGACGAAGCGATTCATCACGATCACGCTCGAGAGTGCGGTGACCTCCGAGCAGTGGATCGCCGACGCCGATGTACCGACAACCGACTTCCGCGTCATCGAGCCGAGGCAGCAGGAGATCGAGTACTACGCGGTCCATCACGAGGACCGGTTCCTCATCCGCGTGAACGACACCGGCCGGAACTTCCGGCTCGTCGAGGCGCCGGTGGACGATCCGTCCCGCGCGAACTGGAAAGAGCTCATCCCGGACCGCACCGACGTGAAGCTCGAAGCGGTCATCCCGTTCAAGCATTTCCTCGTGCGCTACGAGCGTGCCGATGCGCTGCCGCGCATGATCGTGACAACGACGGACACGGGGGCCGAGCACGAGATGGAGATGCCCGACCCGGTGTACACGGCCTCGCCGGCCGAGAACGCCGAGTACGAGACGAGCGTCTTCCGATTCGTCTACACCTCGCTCACGACGCCGACGTCGTCCTATGACTACGACGTCGACAGGCGCGAGCGGATGCTCATCAAGCAGCAGCCCGTCCTCGGCGATTTCGACGTCGCGAACTACGAGAGCGAGCGCATCTGGGCGACGGCTCCCGATGGCGTTAAGGTCCCGATCTCGATCGTATGGCGGAAGGGAACACCGCGGGACGGCACGGCTCCGTGCATGCTGTACGGGTACGGCTCGTACGGCATCCCGATGAACGTGTCGTTCGCCGTGAACCGGCTCGCGCTTCTCGATCGCGGGTTCTTCTACGCGATCGCACATGTCCGCGGCGGCGGCGACTTGGGCAAACCCTGGCACGACGACGGGCGCTTGCTCAACAAGCGCAACACCTTCACCGACTTCATCGCGTGCGCCGAGCATCTGGTGGCGGAGAGATACACCACACCGCAGCGACTCGCGACCTACGGTGGCAGTGCGGGAGGCCTGTTGATGGGCGCGATCGCGAACATGCGGCCCGACCTCTTCCACGCCGTGGTCGCGGACGTCCCATTCGTCGACGCACTCAACACGATCCTCGACCCCACGCTTCCACTGACGGCGACGGAGTGGGAGGAGTGGGGGAACCCCATCGAGAGCGAAGAGGTCTACCGCTACATGAAGAGCTACGCGCCCTACGACAACGTCGAGGCGAAGGACTACCCGCACATCCTCGCCCTTGCGGGCCTGAACGACCCGCGCGTCAGCTACTGGGAGCCGGCGAAGTGGGTCGCGCGTCTCCGCGCGAAGAAGACGGACACGAACACCCTCCTCCTGAAGACCAGGCTCGACTCCGGACACGGCGGTCCGTCCGGCCGCTACGAAGCGTTTAGAGAGGTGGCCTTCGTCTACGCCTTCATCCTGGACAGCCTCGAGAAGGCGCGCTCGTAGCGCCGCGTCCAATCGAAGACGTCGAGGTCCGGATCGTCGAAGTGCCGTTGGAGGAATCGCCTGTATCGCTCCGCATCGCCCGTCGGTAGCAGGGGATCCGGCCGGCGTGTGATCGTCACGACCGCCGCATCGGTCGACGGCACTGGACGGAACCCCGTCGCCGGGATGCGGCGCGTGATCGTGAGCTCGAACCACGGGGCCCACGACATCGAGAGCATCGTGCTCGGACGCTGCGAGCACCGCTTCACAGCGAAGCCCCAGCCGACGATGACGTCGGCACGTAGGAGCGCCACCTGCGGGTCGTCCAGCAGGTGCTTCAGGATCGGCGTCGTATGCGCGAACGGGAGATTCGCGACAACACGGAACGGCGCCCGCGGCCAGCGGAAGTCGAGCGCGTCGATGTGCAGCGCGCCGATCTTGCGCGCGGCGTGCTCGTCGAGCTCGATGGCGATGACCCGGCGCGCGCGGGCGCGAAGCTCACGCGTGATGACGCCGTTGCCGGCTCCGATCTCGACGACGAAGTCGCCGCTGGTGACACCGGCGTTGCGGACGAGGTCAGCGGCGAGACGCGGTGCGAGGTAGTGCCGGCCGCGCGGCTGCGAGCGTACGGAGTGCTCGCCCACGGACCATCACCATGACGCAGGTCATACGGTTCCTCTCTCGCTACGGAGCCGACAGTCTAAGCGCGGCCGCGGAGGAGCGAAACCTTGAACCGACGGAGCTCTCCGGTCGCGAACCCTTCGGCGATCGTCGGGTCGCCGGTCATGACGTCGAGCGCTGCGGCTTCGTCCGGCGCTTCGAAGACGCAGATCCCGGTGTTGCGAGGCCGAGTGTCGGGCCCACCAGGATGATCGAGCCGTCGGCGTGGAGCTGCTGGAGGCGCGCCCAGTGCCGGCCCCAGCACTCCTGCTCCGCGTCCGTCATCGTGGCAGCGAAGTTCTCGCGCTGAGGGTGGATGAAGTAGATCCATTCAGCCATCGTTTGCCGCCGGATCGAAGCGGACCGCATGCCATGTTCGGCCACCATCGTCGGTCAACGCGATGGCGGCACTCTCGGGGGGGGAGTCGACGGCAACGCAAAGCCGTGGTTCTGATCGGTGAAGCCGACCGATGTCCAATCTTCGACTTGGAGACTCGCCCCCGCTGGATCCTTGACCGGGACGCGCTTCCAGGTTCGACCACCGTCATGAGTCATCGTGACCGCTCCGCTCCCTCGTTCGATCCCGAACGCCAGATCCTCCGCCGAAGCGGCGGAAAGCGAGTCGATGTAACCGAAGTCGTCCGGCGCCGTTCGCGGCAGCCAGTGCGCTCCGCCGTCGAGTGACACGAAGAACGACTTGGGTTCCTCCCCGAGGCCAGCCGGCGCCCCACAGATCAATGCGAGCCCCGAGTCGCTCCACGCGGTGAGAGCCGACGGTCCGCTGCACGGCGCACGCACGGGGGAGAAATGCCGCCCGTCGATGCTGCGCCAAACCCTTCCGTCCAAGCTGTCGACGACGCTCACGGTACGGCCATGGAGAACGAGGATGTCTCCGTCGACACTGGGAACGCGAACCAATGTCGGGTCGGCGGTTGTTGCGGAGAATAGTCCGTGTTTCGGGCCCGCGATGAGGGCGAAGAGCTTCCCGTCGGAGACCTCGAGCGAGTCGACGAAGCCCGGCGTTGACTTCGTCGCCCATGTCGTTCCTCCGTCGTGCGTCACATACAGCTTGTCGCCGTAGATGAAGCCGTCCTTCGCGTTGGCAAATCGGACGCCGCTGAAGTGGTTGGCCGAGTACGAATTACGGCTAGGCGCCCCCGGCACGAGGTGCCAGGTGCGTCCGCGGTCCTTCGTCTCAGCCAGTTCCGCCTGAGGGCTTCCGAACGGGACCGCGCAGCGAGGCGACCCGTAGACCCACCCGTGAGCGGGGGAGATGAACGTCGCGGACTGCGGATGGAGCGTGGAGAGCGCCAACGGGTCGGGAGATGGGCACGGGATTTGTTCAGGCGGAAGGGAAGAGGTTGCCGTCGTCGAAGGAGAACCAAAGGATGGGCTCGGGCGCGGCGTCGTGTGTCCCGTTGAGCATGCTGACGCCGCGACCACGACGAACAGCGCTATCCCCAGCGATCGCACAGCTAGAGCGTGAGCCTCGCTCGGCCCCCGGGCAAACCCCTTTACCCTGGTGCCTATGGCCAAGGATTCCATAGGCGTTGGATTGCTCGGGTGCGGCATCGTCGGGTCCGGTGCCGCGCGGCACCTGCTCGCCGAGGCCGACGCCGTCGCACGCGCCGTCGGCGTCCCCGTTGAGATCCGGCGGGTGGCGGTCCGGAACCTCGCCAAGAAGCGGGACGTCGACCTCGACCCGTCCCTCTACACGCATAGCGTCGATGAGGTCGTCAACGACCCGGACATCGACGTCGTCGTCGAGGTGATCGGCGGCATCGAACCTGCTCGCACGTGCATCGCCAACGCGATCGAGCTCGGCAAGCCCGTGGTCAGCGCGAACAAGGAGCTCCTGTCGACCCTCGGCCAGGAACTCTTCCAAGCCGCCGACGAGAGAGGGACGGACCTCTTCTTCGAGGCCGCCGTGTGCGGCGGGATCCCGTTGATCCGTCCATTGAAGGAATCGCTCGCGGCCGAAGGGATCAAGCAGATCATCGGCATCGTCAACGGGACGACCAACTTCATCCTCACGCGGATGTCCGAGAGCGGCATGTCGTTCTCGGAGGCGCTCGCTGAGGCCGAAGCCCTCGGCTACGCCGAAGAGGACCCGACCGCGGACATCGAAGGCTTCGATGCCGCCGCGAAGGCTGCGATCCTCGCGAGCGTCGCGTTCCGTTCGCGCGTCGTCGCCGGACAGGTCTACCGCGAGGGCATCTCGCAGGTCACGCATCGCGACATCGAATACGCGCAGCGCCTGGGCTACACGATCAAGCTCGTCGCCATCGCCGAGGAGATCGACGGAGAGATCGCCGTGCGCGTCCATCCCGCGATGCTTCCGAACGCGCACCCGCTCGCGTCCGTGCGCGACTCGTTCAACGCGGTGTTCGTCGAAGGTGCGTCCGTCGGGAACCTGATGTTCTACGGCAGGGGAGCGGGGAGCGACCCGACGGGCTCGGCCGTGGTCGGGGACATCGTCGCGGCCGCGCGCAACCTCCGCACCGGCGGACGCGGCCTCGGCTGCACCTGCTATTTCGACAAGCGTGTGCTCCCGATCGACGAGATGGAGTCGCAGTACTACATGCTGCTGTCCGTCGCCGATAAGCCGGGTGTGCTCGCGCAGGTGGCGTCCGCGTTCGGCGACCACGACATCTCGATCCGTTCCGTCTGGCAGGAGGGTTTCGGGGACCAAGCCCAGCTCGTGCTCGTCACGCACCGCGGGAAGGAAGCCAACCTGCAAGCGACCGTCGACGACCTCGGTGAGCTCGACTCCGTGACGAAGGTCGTCTCGGTCCTGCGCGTCGAAGGCGAAGAAGAGTAATCCCATGCCGCTCTGGCGCGGAGTGATCGAGGAGTACCGCGACCGTTTGCCGGTCACGGACAAGACGCCGGTCATCACGTTGCAGGAGGGCGGGACGCCGCTCGTGCACGCCGATGCTTTGTCCGGACGCCTCGGCCTCGAGGTCTGGCTGAAGTACGAGGGCGCGAATCCCACCGGCTCATTCAAGGACCGCGGTATGTGCGTCGCGATCGCGAAGGCGATCGAGGAAGGCGCGCGAGCCGTGTGCTGTGCTTCCACCGGGAACACGTCGGCGTCGGCCGCTGCATACGCGGCGCGCGCGGGGCTGCGGTGCATCGTCCTGGTGCCTCATGGAGGCATCACGATGGGCAAGCTCGCTCAGGCTTTGGTGCACGGCGCCGAGGTCCTCGAGCTCGAGACGAACTTCGACGGTTCGCTCACCGTCGCGCGCGAGCTGAGCGGCGAGCACCCGGTCGCGCTCGTGAACTCCGTGAACCCGTACCGCATCGAAGGACAGAAGACGTGTGCGTTCGAGATCGTCGACAACCTCGGACACGCTCCGGATTACCACGTCATGCCCGTCGGGAATGCGGGCAACATCACCGCGCAGTGGAAGGGCTATTGCGAATACGGACCGGATCGTCCGGTGATGTTCGGCATCCAGGCCGAGGGAGCGGCGCCGCTCGTCTACGGCAAACCGGTGGGCGATCCGTCGACGCTCGCGTCGGCGATCCGCATCGGGAACCCGGCGTCCTGGGAGGGAGCGGTGAAGGCGACGTCCGAATCCGGCGGTGCGTTCCTTGCGGTCTCGGACGCCGACATCCTCGAGGCCTATCACGTGCTCGCCGAAGAAGAAGGTCTGTTCTGCGAGCCGGCGTCGGCCGCGTCGCTCGCCGGACTGTTCAAGCTCGTCGAGGCCGAGCGGCTCGAGCGCGGCAAGACCGTCGTGCTGATCCTCACCGGACACGGCCTGAAGGACCCGGACCGCGCGCTCGCCGAAGCGCCGTCCACGAAACGCGTTCCCGCGGACACGGAAACCGTCGCGCACCTCCTCGGCTGGTAGATGGGAGTTATCCGGGTTCCCGCATCGACGTCGAACCTCGGCCCGGGGTTCGACTGCGTCGGGGGCGCGCTCGGGATCGGCCTCGAGCTGACCTTCAGCGAAGGCGAGCCGTCGTGGACCTACTCGCACGGCGGACTCGGTCCGAAGCACGACGCACCGGACGCATCACTCGTCCTGTCCGCCGCTGCGCGTGTGCTCGGCGAGACGCCGTCCGTCGCGCTCGAGATGCGAAGTGACATCCCGATGGGGTGCGGCCTCGGTTCGTCCGCGTCGGCGATCGCCGCAGGTCTCCTGCTCGCGTGCGCGCTTGCGAACAAGGATCCCGAGCCGCAGGAGCTCCTTCGCATCGGAACACCGCTCGAAGGTCACGCCGACAACCTCGCGCCCGCGCTGCTCGGCGGCGTCACGCTCGTGCTGCCCGAGTTCGACGGGACCGACGTGCTGCGCTTCGAGCCCGATCCGTCCATCGTGCCGATCATCTTGTTGCCGCAAGTGACGCTCGCGACGAGTGAAGCGCGCAGAGCGCTCCCGGACACGGTCGACCGCATCGACGCCGTGAAGAACATCGCGCGGTCGTCGGGACTGGTCGCGTTGCTGAGCGGCACGACGCCGCCGACGACGGCGCTGCTGCACGAGTGCACGGAGGACCTGTTACATCAGCCGTATCGCGCACCGCTCATGCCGGACACCGCACGCGCGATCGAGAAGCTCCGTGCGGCCGGCGTACCGGCTGCCGTGTCCGGGGCCGGTCCTTCCATCGTGTGTCTGTTGATCCGAGGCGAGCAGGACGAGGCCCGCCGGCAGTTCGACGCGTTAGACGACTGGTCCGTCCTCGACGTGGGTTGGGACCTCGAGGGGGCCCGGGTCACCTAGGCGAGAGCGTGTGACCGTTGATGAAGAACGTGATGTTGGCCGCTCCGGATGCCGTCGGTCCACGTGTGCAGCCGACGTTCAGCCCGTTGTTGGGATCGTCGTACAGCGTCACTTGCTGGCCGGCCACGTAAACATCGTTCCCACTCGTGTCCGTTCCCGTGAACGTCGGCACAACGGCGTACGGCTGCGTGTTCCCCGCGACCGTCGTCGAGACATCTGCCCTCAAGAGCTTCTGACCAGACGGAAGCGTGGCTCTCACCGAGACGTAATCGACGACGATGCGCTTCCCGGCCGGCAGTGCGGTGCTCCCACCACCGAACGCGACGGTGTCGGCGAGGTCGCAGGAGACCTGGACCGAGAACGGGTGCCGTCCGGGCTCGTCGACGTTCTTCATGAGCTGGACGCCGGCGGCGACGGCCGTGCCGCCGAGGAGGAGGACGGCTAGCACGATCGCGACCGCCCAGCCGGACGAGATGCGCTTGCGGTCGCTCACGCCTCAGCCTAACCACGGTCGGTCCCAGCGG
>Ga0307469_10000275_pt1 | contig 19773 bp, 16 predicted proteins | sample atmos_gasesAM2C__FD_203084 | JGI IMG/M metagenome (GOLD analysis project Ga0307469, IMG submission 203084) | Hardwood forest soil microbial communities from Morgan-Monroe State Forest, Indiana, United States - atmos_gasesAM2C_515 | ecosystem: Environmental > Terrestrial > Soil > Temperate...
CCGATCACCACCGCATGACGGCCGGCGAGGATGACGCCGGCGTGCTCGATGAGCCGCATCACGGCGGCCGGCGTGCAGGGCACGAGCTTCGGCTGCCCGGCGACGAGGGCGCCGAGATTCTCGAAATGGAAACCGTCGATGTCTTTCGCCGGCGCGACCGCTTCGAGTACGCGCCGGGCATTGATCCGCCCCGGCAGCGGAAGCTGCACGAGGATGCCGTGCACGCCGGGGTCGGCGTTCAGTGCTGCGATGCGATCGAGCAGCGCGCGCTCGGTGACGTCTGCGCCGTACCGATGCACCTCGGAGCGCACGCCGGTCTCCTCGCACGCACGCGCCTTGTTGCGCACATAGACCGCGGACGCCGGGTTGTCCCCTGCCAGGATCACCGCAAGGCCGGGGCGGACACCGCGCGCCGCGAGCCGTGCCACAGTCTCCTTGACCGAAGCGCGCACCGCAGCGGCGAGAGCCTTCCCGTCGAGGATGCGCGCGGCCATGGAGGGCGGGCAGTCTACCACTTGAGCCACCCGGTTCCCCGTATTAAGCTTGGGGCGCACTCCCTCCGCGCTCGCAAGGCGCAATAGCAGACTTCCAAAAAGCGAACCCCATCATGTCCGCGCTCCCTCAATTTCCGGCCGCGAACGATCCCGACGCGCTAGAGACGCAGGAATGGCTCGACGCGCTCGAGGCGGTGCTCGAGCGTGAGGGTCCGGAGCGCGCGCACTACCTGCTCGAGAAACTGATCGAGAAGGCGCGCCGCTCCGGCGCCTACATTCCGTTCTCGCCGAACACCGCGTACATCAACACCATTCCTCCGCACATGGAGGAGCGCACCCCCGGGGACGTGCCGCTCGAGGAGCGCATCCGCTCGATCTGCCGCTGGAACGCGATCGCGATGGTGGTGCGTGCGAATAAAAGCGACGACGAGCTCGGCGGCCATATTGCGAGCTTCGCCTCGGTCGGCACGCTGTTCGGCACCGGGCAGCAGCATTTCTGGCACGCGCCGCACGACGGCCACGGCGGCGATCTCATCTACTTCCAGGGGCATTCCTCGCCGGGTGTGTACGCGCGCTCGCTCATGGAGGGACGGCTTTCCGAGGACCGGTTGCTCAACTTCCGCCGTGAGGTCGACGGCAGGGGCGTGTCCTCGTATCCGCACCCGTGGCTGATGGCGGACTACTGGCAGTTCCCCACCGTGTCGATGGGGCTCGGCCCGATCCAGGCGATCTACATGGCGCGCTATCTCAAGTACCTCGAGGCGCGCGGCCTCGCGCAGACCGCTAACCGCAAGGTATGGGTGTTCTGCGGCGACGGCGAGATGGACGAGCCCGAATCGCTCGGCGCGATCGGCCTCGCGGCGCGCGAGAAGCTCGACAACCTGGTGTTCGTCGTCAACTGCAACCTGCAACGCCTCGACGGCCCGGTGCGCGGCAACGGCAAGATCATCCAGGAGCTCGAGGGCGATTTCAGGGGCGCGGGCTGGAACGTGATCAAGGTGATCTGGGGCTCGTACTGGGACCCGCTCATCGCCAAGGACAAGGACGGCATCCTGCTGCGCATCATGGAGGAGACCGTCGACGGTGAATACCAGAACTACAAGGCGAACGACGGCGCGTTCGTGCGCAAGCATTTCTTCGGCAAGCACCCGCAGGCGCTCGAGATGGTCGCCAACATGTCGGACGAGGACATCTGGCGGCTCAATCGCGGCGGACACGATCCGCACAAGGTGTACGCCGCGTATGCCGCGGCCGCGAAGCACAAGGGGCAGCCGACCGTGGTCCTCGCCAAGACGATCAAGGGCTATGGCCTGGGCAAGGCCGGCCAGGCGAAGAACCCGACCCACCAGCTCAAGAAGGTCGACCTGGAGACCCTGAAGGAAGTGCGCGACCAGCTGCGCATCCCGATCCCCGACGACAAGCTCGACGAGCTGCCGTTCTACATCCCGCCGGCCGACGCACCCGAAATGAAGTATCTGCACGAGCGCAGGAAAGCGCTCGGCGGCTACCTGCCGCAGCGCCGCCGCAAGGCCGACAAAGTCCCGGCAGTACCGCCGCTCTCGGCTTTCGACGCGGTGCTGAAGGGCTCGGGCGAGGGCCGCGAGATCTCCACCACGATGGCGTTCGTGCGCACGCTCACGGCGCTGGTGCGCGACAAGGAGATCGGCAAGCGCATCGTGCCCATCGTGCCGGACGAGGCGCGCACCTTCGGCATGGAGGGGATGTTCCGCCAGCTCGGCATCTTTGCCGCCGAGGGCCAGAAGTACGAGCCGGTCGACAAGGACCAGGTGATGTTCTACCGCGAGGACAGGCAGGGCCAGATCCTCGAGGAGGGCATCAACGAGGCTGGCGCCTTTTCCTCGTGGATCGCGGCGGCGACCTCGTACAGCCATTCCAACGAAGTGACGGTGCCGTTCTACATCTTCTACTCGATGTTCGGCATGCAGCGCATCGGCGATCTCGCCTGGGCCGCGGCCGACCAGCGCGCGCGCGGCTTCCTGCTCGGCGCGACCGCGGGCCGCACCACGCTGAACGGCGAAGGCCTGCAGCACGAGGACGGCCATTCGCACGTCTTCTCGTCGGTGATTCCGAACTGCATCTCGTTCGATCCGACCTACGGCTACGAGGTCGCCGTGATCGTGCACGACGGCCTGCGCCGCATGGTGACCGACCAGGAGGATGTCTATTACTACATCACCCTGATGAACGAGAACTACGAGCATCCGGCGATGCCGCCGGGGGTCGAGCAGGGAATCCTCAAAGGAATGTATTTACTTAGAGAAACAAAAACGAAAAATAAACTGCGAGTGCAATTGCTCGGCTCGGGCACCATCCTGCGCGAAGTGCTTGCCGCGGCCGATCTGCTCGAAGCCGACTGGGGTGTCGCCGCGGACGTGTGGAGCGCGACCAGCTTTACCGAGCTGCGCCGCGACGGGCTTGCCGCCGATCGCTGGAACCTGCTGCATCCCGAGGCGAAGCCGCGCGTGCCCTACGTAACCAAAGTTCTGGAAGGAAAAGCCGGTCCCGTGATCGCGGCGAGCGACTACATGAAGACCTTCGCCGACCAGATCCGGCCGTTCATCCCGAAGGATCGCGCCTACCGGGTGCTCGGCACCGACGGGTTCGGACGCTCCGACTCGCGCGCCAAGCTGCGCCATTTCTTCGAGGTCAATCGCTACTTCGTGGCCATCGCCGCGCTGAAGGCGCTCGCGGACCAGGGCGAGGGCAAGGCGAAGAGCGTCGCCGACGCGATCAAGAAGTACGGCATCGATCCCGACAAGGCGGACCCAACCACCGTATGAGCCAGGTTGTCGTTCCCGACATCGGCGACTTCAAGGACGTCGAGGTCATCGAGGTATTGGTGAAGCCCGGCGACGCCGTTTCGAAGGAGCAGTCGCTCATCACGCTGGAGTCGGACAAGGCGACGATGGAGATTCCGTCGCCGGCGGCGGGCGTGGTGAAGGAACTGAAGGTAAAGATGGGCGACAAAGTCTCCCAGGGAACGCTGATCCTGGTGCTGGATTCGAAAGCGGAACCCGCGGCGAAGGAAGCGCCCAAGCCCGAGCAGAAGGCGCCGCCGGCTGCCTCGAGCGCCCATACCGTGCCGGTTCCCGATATCGGGGACTTCAAGGAGGTCGAGGTCATCGAGGTGCTGGTCAAGCCCGGCGATACGGTGACCAAGGAGCAGTCTCTGATCACGCTCGAATCGGACAAGGCGACGATGGAAATCCCATCGCCGTCAGCCGGGGTGGTGAAGGACGTGAAGGTCAAGGTCGGCGACAAGGTGGCCAAGGGCACACCGATCCTGGTGCTCGAGTCGAAAGACGAGGCCGCAAGCGAAACAAGAGCCGAGGCGCCGAAGCCTTCCCCCCCCAAGGCGGCGGCGGCGCCTGCGTCAGCCCCGGCGCCGATCGCCGCGGCTCCCGCGCCGCGACCGGTGCCGCGCGAACCGCAGGAAGAGGCCGCGACCAAGCCTCACGCCTCTCCTTCCGTGCGCAAGTTCGCGCGCGAGCTCGGCGTCGATCTGACCAAGCTGCGCGGCAGCGGGCCGAAAGGCCGCATCCTGCATTCCGACGTGCAAGCCTTCGTGAAAGGCGTGCTGCAAGGCGCGCCGGCGTCCGCGCCCGCGGCAAAGGCGGGCGGCGCGCTGCCCTTCAACCTTCCCCCCTGGCCGGAAATCGATTTCGCGAAGTTCGGCCCCGTCGAGGTGAAGCCGCTGTCGCGCATCCAGAAGCTGTCGGGGCCCTACCTGCATCGCAACTGGATCTCGATCCCGCACATCACGCAATTCGACGAGGCCGACATCACCGATCTCGAAGCGTTCCGCAAGGCACAGACCGTCGAGACCGAGAAAAAGGGCTTCAAGCTGACGATGCTCGCCTTCATGATCAAGGCCTGCGTCACCGCGCTGCGCCAGTACCCGGTGTTCAACTCCTCGCTCGACAAGTCGGGCGAAAGCATCGTCATCAAGAAGTACTTTCACATCGGCGTGGCGGTCGATACGCCGGGCGGACTGGTGGTGCCGGTGGTGCGCGATGCGGACCGCAAGGGCGTGTTCGACCTCGCGCGCGAGCTGTCCGACATCTCCAAGCTGGCGCGCGACGGCAAGCTCAAGCCCGGCGACATGCAGGGCGGCACGTTCTCGATCTCGAGCCTCGGCGGCATCGGCGGCACCGCCTTCACGCCGATCATCAACGCGCCGGAGGTGGCGATCCTCGGCGTGTCGCGGTCCGCATTCCGTCCCGTATTTGCCGGGAAGGACGAGAAGGACAAAGACAGCTTCAAAGCCCGGTTGATGCTGCCGCTATCGCTTTCGTATGATCATCGCGTCATCGATGGCGCGACCGCCGCCCGCTTCTCCAGCTACCTCGTGTCGGTGCTCTCGGACATCAGAAAGTTGATTCTCTAGATGGCCACGGCGGGATGGTGATGCGCGAGGTGAAGGTCCCCGACATCGGGGACTTCAAGGACGTCGAGGTCATCGAGGTCCTGGTCAAGCCCGGCGACGCCGTGGCGAAGGAGCAGTCCCTCGTCACGCTCGAGTCCGACAAGGCGACGATGGAGATTCCGTCGCCCGGCGCCGGCGTGGTGAAGGAGCTGAGAATCAAGCTCGGCGACAAGGTCTCGCAGGGCTCGGTCATCCTGGTCCTGGATTCGGCTCAAGCCGCTCAAGCCGCACCGAAGACGACCCCCGCGCCGGCCGCGGCGCCGTCGCCCTCGGCCGCTGCAGATCTGGAATGCGACATCGTCGTCCTGGGCGCCGGTCCGGGCGGCTATTCGGCGGCGTTTCGTGCCGCCGACCTCGGACTGAAGACGGTGCTGGTCGAGCGCTATCCGACGCTGGGCGGGGTGTGCCTCAATGTCGGCTGCATCCCCTCGAAGGCGCTCCTGCATACGGCGGCGGTCATGGACGCGGCGCGCGATCTCGCCGACCACGGCGTCGCGTTTGGCCAGCCGAAGCTCGACCTCGCCAAGCTGCGCGCGTTCAAGGACAAGGTGGTCGGCAAGCTCACCGGCGGGCTCGCCGCGATGGCGAAGATGCGCAAGGTCACCGTGCTGCAGGGTGTCGGTCTTTTCACCGATCCGCATTACCTTTCAGTCGAGGGCAAGGACGGCAGGAAAACCGTGCGCTTCGCATCAGCCATCATCGCGGCCGGCTCGCAGGCGGCGAAGCTTCCCTTCCTCCCCGACGACCCGCGCATCGTCGATTCCACGGCGGCGCTGGAGCTCAGGGGCGTGCCGAAAAAGATGCTGGTGATCGGCGGCGGCATCATCGGCCTGGAAATGGGCACCGTCTACTCGACGCTCGGCGCGCGGCTCGACGTGGTCGAGATGATGGATGGGCTGATGCTCGGCGCCGACCGCGATCTGGTCGCGGTGTGGCAGAAATTCAATGCCGGCCGCTTCGACGACGTGATGCTGAAGACCAAGACGACCAAAGCGGAAGCAGCAAAAGAGGGTATCAAGGTTTCTTTCGACGGCAAGGACGCGAAGACCTACGACTTGGTCCTCGTCTCCGTCGGCCGGGTGCCGAACGGCAGGAAGATCGGCGCCGACAAGGCCGGAGTCCAGGTGGATGAGCGCGGCTTCATTCCGGTGGATGGTCAAATGAGGACAAACGTCGCGCACATCTACGCGATCGGTGATATCGCCCGCAACCCGATGCTCGCGCACAAGGCGGTGCACGAGGGCCATGTCGCAGCCGAGGCGGCCGCCGGCCAGAAAGCGCACTTCGACGCGCGCGTCATTCCCTCGGTCGCCTTCACGGACCCCGAAATCGCCTGGGCCGGCGTTACCGAGGACGAGGCGAAAAGCAGCGGCATGCAGATCGGCGTCGCCAAATTCCCGTGGCTGGCCTCGGGGCGGGCGATTGCCAACGCGCGCGATGAAGGCTTCACCAAGCTGATCTTCGACGGCGAGACGCACCGCATCGTCGGCGGCGGCATCGTCGGCACCGGCGCCGGCGACCTGATCAGCGAGGTTGCGCACGCGGTCGAGATGGGATCGGACGCGACCGACATCGGCAAGACCATCCATCCGCATCCGACGCTCAGCGAGTCCGTCGGGATGGCGGCGGAATTGTTCGAGGGGGTGTGCACCGATTTGCCGCCGCAGCGCAAGAAATGAATCAGGATGAGTTGAAAAAACTTGTTGCGCACGCGGCGCTGAAGCACGTGGTGGAGGACCGTGTGGTCGGCGTCGGTTCCGGCTCGACCGTCAACTTCTTCATCGACGCGCTCGCCGCGATCAAGGGCCGCATCGAAGGCGCGGTGGCCGCCTCCGAGGCGAGCGCCGAACGCCTGCGAAAGCACGGCATTCGCGTGTTCGACCTGAATAGCGTCGACGAGCTGCCGGTCTACGTCGACGGCGCCGACGAGGTGACCGAGCACCTGTACATGATCAAGGGCGGCGGCGGCGCGCTGACGCGCGAGAAGATCGTCGCCGCGGTGGCGCGCAAGTTCGTCTGCATCTGCGACGCCTCCAAGCTCGTGCCGGTGCTCGGCAGGTTCCCGCTGCCGCTCGAGGTGATCCCGCTGGCGCGCAGCTACGTCGGCCGCGAGATGCTGAAGCGGGGCGCGCAGCCGGTGCTGCGCGAGAACTTCAAGACCGACAACGGCAACCTGATCATCGATTGCCACGGCCTGACGCTGCTGGATCCGCCGAGGCTCGAGGCCGAGCTCAATAATGTCGCCGGGCTGGTGAGCAACGGCATCTTCGCGCGGCGGCCGGCCGACGTGCTGCTGCTCGGGGAAGCTTCGGGTGTCAAAACGTTGACCGCCCGAAAATAGCGTCTGTCCCTGTTTTCCCTATTTCTTCTCCGGGGGAACGTAACCGGAGGCCACCTCGGCGCCTTCGCCGAAGAAGTGGCGCTCGGTCTGCTCCATCAGGTACTTGCGGGCCTTGGGATCGGCGAGGTTGAGCCGGTTCTCGTTCACCAGCATGGTCTGGTGCTTCAGCCATTGCTGCCAGGCTTCCTTCGACACGTTTTCCCAGATCCGCTGGCCGAGTGCCCCGGGGTAGGGCGGGAAATTGAGCCCTTCGGCCTCGCGGCCGAGCTTCACGCACTTCACCATTCGCGCCATGGCGTGAATTATATTCTCTTGAGGAACACCTTCGAGCCGCGGCGCCAGTTGTAGAGCGCCTGGCGGCGCTGCGGCAGGGCCGACACGTCGGCGGCGCGGAACCCCTGCTCGAGGAACCAGTGGGCGGCGCTGGTGGTGAGCGCGAAAAGCCGCCGCAGGCGCAGCGCCTTGGCACGCTCCTCGCAAGCCTTGAGCAGCCGCTCGCCGTAGCCCGCGTCGCGGTACTCCCCGGCGACGGCCAGGCAGGCGAATTCCGCGCTCTTGTCCTCGGCGATCGGATACAGCGCCGCGCAGCCCACGATCGTGCCGTCGTGATCCACCACCAGGAAGTTGCCGATCTCGGCCTCCAGCAGCTCGCGGCTGCGCTTCACCAGCGTGCCGTCGGCCTCCAGCGGCTCGATCAGCTCGAGCATGCCGCGCACGTCCTCGATGCGCGCCGGGCGCAGCTTCTCCACCGCATCCGCCGTGATCATCGTGCCCACGCCGGTGCGGGTAAACAGCTCGAGCAGCAGCGCCCCCCGCACGCTGCGCGTGATCACGTGCGCGCGCCCGACGCCGCCGCCGACGGCACGCACGGCGTGCTCGATGGCGCGGGCGCTCTGCGGCGTGAGCGGAGCTTTCTTCGCGAGCGTTTCGGCTTCGCGCGCCGTCAGCTCGCCCAGCACCTCGCCCTTTCGGTTCGTGGGCAGCCGGTCGGTGTACAGAAGCAGCTTGTCGGCTTTGAGCGAGACGGCGACGTTTTCGGCGATGTCCTCCCACGCCAGATTGAAGACCTCGCCGGTCGGCGAGTAGCCGATGTGCGGCACCAGCACCACTTCGCCGGCGTCGAGCCGCCGCGCGATGGCGGCGGCGTCGACCTTGCGCACCGTTCCCGTGTACTGGAAATCCGTCCCCTTCAGCACGCCGATGGGGCGCGCGGTGATGAAGTTGCCCGAGGCGACCCGAATCTGCGCGCCGGCCATCGGCGAGCCCGGCAGTCCTTGCGAGAGCTGGGCCTCGAGCTCCACGCGCAGCACGCCGGCGGCGTGCTTTACCGCCATCAGAGCCGCATCGTCCGTGATCCTCAGGCCCTGCGCGTAGCGCGAGCGCAGGCCCTTCGCCTTCAGTTCGGCCTCGATCTGCGGCCGGGCGCCGGGCACCAGCACCAGCCGGATGCCGAGGGCGGCGAGCAGATTCACGTCGTGAATGAAGCTCGCAAAGCGCGCGCGCTCGGCGAACATCTCGCCGCCGAAGCCGACGATGAAAGTGCGCCCCCGGAACGCGTGCACGTAGGGCGTGACCTGGCGCAGCCAGCGCACGAAAGCTTCCGGGTGTTGCGGTACCGCCACGGGTTCCCCGCGTTGTGATTTTTTTAGATTTTAACTAAAAGTCTCCCCGCAGCGCGCCGAGCGCCGCGAGCGCGGCGAGCGCCGCGGTCTCGGTCCGCAGGACGCGCGGACCGAGCCTGGCCGGCACGAAGCCGCTGTCCAGAAAGGCGGCTTCCTCCTGTGCATTGAATCCCGCCTCCGGCCCCGCGGCGATCGTCACGGCCCGCTCGATTCCTACTTTCGACAGCGCGAGCTCGGCGCGCGGCGACAGCAGGATTCTTGTCCCTTCGCCGTATTCGCGGTACTCGGCCGCGTTCACCATCGGGTGCACCGCGGGCACCCGGTTGCGCCCGCATTGCTCGCAGGCGGCGATCGCGACTCTTTGCCAGTGGACATGGCGCGCCGCGGCGCGCTCGCCCTTTGGCCGCGCCACGGACGCCGCCGCGAGCACCGGCCTGATCTCGGCCACGCCCAGCTCGACGGCCTTGCGCACCGTAAAGTCCATGCGCTCGCCGGAGGAGACGCCCTGCACGAGCACCAGGCGCAGCGGCGACTCGCGCTCGATGGCGTGATGCGCCAGCACGTCGACGCGAATGCGCAGGCGCTCGATGGCGGCAACGCGAGCGGCATACTCTCCGCCGCGACCGTCGAAGAGCGTGATCGCGTCACCGGCGCGCACGCGCAGCACGCGCACCGCGTGGTGCGCCGCGTCCTCGGGCAGCACGCAAGCGCCGCCGGCGCGCAGCGCAGCGTCCACATAAAAGCGCGGGGCGCGCGGGACCGTATCCTTCATGCTAGGATTTTTGCATGAAGGCGCCGCAGTTCGATCTGCTGGGCGTTGACGGCAAGCGGCACGGCATCGACGCCGTGCGCGGCCCGAACGGGCTGGTGGTGATGTTCATCTGCAACCATTGTCCGTACGTCAAGGCGGTGATCGATCGCATCGTCCGCGACTGCGGGGAGCTCTCGGCGCACGGTGTCGGCTCGGTGGCGGTGATGTCGAACGATCCCACCGAGTATCCGGAGGACTCCTTCGAGAACATGAAGCGCATCGCCCGCGCGAAGAGTTTTCCGTTTCCGTACCTTCTCGACGAGACGCAGGATGTGGCGCGCGCTTACGGCGCGGCGTGCACGCCGGATTTCTTCGGCTTCAATGCGGGGCTCGAGCTGCAATACCGGGGCCGGCTCGACGCTTCGCGCCGCGATCCGGTGCCGAACGCGCGCCGCGAGCTCTTCGAAGCCATGCTGCAGATCGCAAAGACGGGCAGCGGCCCAAAGGAGCAGATCGCGTCGATCGGCTGCTCCATCAAATGGAAGAGATGAGGTCGGCGGCTTGCAGCATGATCACCTCTTCAGTGGGTGGCCGGGCATCAGCTCATAAGGGTGCACCCAGCCGGGAAGCGTGCGAACACGCTCCAGCCAGGCGCCGACATGCGGGTAATCCGACCAGGAGACGCCGAACTCATCGGGCCAGTAGAGATAGCCGCACAGGGATAAATCGGCAATGGTCGGTCGGTCGCCGATCACAAAGCTTCTATTCTGCAAATGAGAATCCAGTATGCCCAGCGAGGTCTTCATGCGCCCGCGCAGGAAGTCGTGCACCTGGGGCTCGCCGACCTTCGCCAGGTGCACCATGTAGCGCAGCGTGGCGATGTAGCTGGTGAGCTTGTGGTTGTCCCAGAACATCCAGCGCAGGATCTCGCGTCGCTCGTCCTCGTTGCCGCCGGCGAATTTGCCGAAGTGCGCGGCAAGGTAATGCAGGATCACGCCCGACTGGCTCAGGCGCTTGCCGCGATGCTCGAGCACCGGCACCTCGCCCATTTCGTTGACCGCGCGGTACTCGGGCGTTCGGGTCTCGCCGCCGAAGAAATCCACCAGCCGCGGCTCCCACTTCGCGCCGCACAGGTTGAGCATCAGCGCGACCTTGAACGCGTTGCCCGACTGCGCGAAGCAATGCAGCCTGAATTCTGCCATCAATGATTATCGCGCGGCACGAAGGCACCGCTCTTGCCGACGAGGAAATCGAGGTCGGCGCCTTCGCTCGCCTGCAGCACGTGGTCGAAGTACAGCTTCCAGTAGCCGCGCTCGAGCGGCGGCGGCGGCAGCTTCCAGATCTTCCTTCTCTTGAGCAGGACGTCTTCCGCCACCAGCAGCACCAGCCTGCGCTTTTCGACGTCCAGCTCGATCATGTCGCCGTTCTCGACCAGCGCCAGCGCGCCCCCCGCCGCAGCTTCGGGGCACACGTGCAGCACCACGGTGCCGTAAGCCGTCCCGCTCATGCGCGCGTCCGAGATGCGCACCATGTCGGTGACGCCCTTCTTCAGCAGCTTGGGCGGCAGCGGCATGTTGCCGACCTCGGCCATGCCGGGGTAGCCCTTGGGCCCGCAGTTCTTGAGCACCATCATGCAGTTCTCGTCGATGTCGAGCTTGGGGTCGTCGATGCGGCGGTGGAAGTCCTCGATGTTCTCGAACACCACCGCGCGGGCGCGGTGCGTCATGAGCTTCGGCGTCGCCGCGGAAGGCTTGATGATGGCGCCCTCGGGGCACAGGTTGCCGCGCAGCACCGCGATGCCGGCGTCTTTCTTGAACGGCGACTTGAAGCCGTGGATCACGTCGCGATTCCAGCACGGCGCGTCCTGGTTGTTCTGCCAGATCGTCTTGCCGTTGACCGTGAGCGCGTCGCGGTGCAGCAGGTTGTTCTCGCCAAGCTCGCGCAGCACAGCCGGCAGGCCGCCGGCGTAGTAGAAATCCTCCATCAGGTACTTGCCCGAGGGCATCAGATTGACCAGCGTATGCACGCCGCGGCCGAGCCGGTCGAAGTCGTCGAGGTCCAGATCGACGCCGATGCGGCGCGCGATGGCGGTCAGGTGAATGACCGCGTTGGTGGATCCGCCGATGGCCGCCAGGGCGCGGATCGCGTTCTCGAACGCTTCCCGGGTGAGGATCCTGGAAACGGAAATCTTCTCCTTCACCAGCTCGACGATGCGTCGGCCGGCCATGCGCGCGAGAACGTACCGGCGCGCGTCCACCGCTGGAATCGCCGCGTTGCCCGGCATGCCGACGCCCAGCGCCTCGATCATCGACGCCATCGTCGAGGCGGTGCCCATCGTCATGCAGTGGCCGTGCGAGCGGTGCATGCAGGACTCGGCCTCGTGGAACTCCTCGAGCGTGATCTTGCCGGCGCGCAGATCTTCCGACATCGACCAGGTATTGGTCCCCGAGCCGATGTCCTTGCCGTGGTACTTGCCGGAGAGCATCGGCCCGCCCGAGACGAGGATGGAGGGCAGGTCAACGCTGCACGCGCCCATGAGAGTGGCGGGCGTGGTCTTGTCGCAGCCGGCGAGCAGGACCACGCCGTCGAGCGGATTGGCGCGGATCGACTCCTCGACGTCCATGCTGGCGAGATTGCGGTAAAGCATCGCGGTAGGGCGCAGCAGCGTCTCGCCGAGCGACATGACCGGGAACTCGAGCGGAAAGCCCCCGGCGTCGAGCACGCCGTGGCGCACGTGGTCGGCGAGGACGCGGAAGTGAGTGTTGCAGGGAGTCAGCTCGGACCAGGTATTGCAGATGCCGATCACGGGGCGGCCGTCGAACATGTCTTGCGGCACGCCGCGGTTCTTCATCCAGCTGCGGTAGATGAAGCCGTAGATGTCCTGGCGAGCGAACCACTGGATCGAACGCAGCTTGGAATTGGACTTTTTCATTCAGTAGGTGGCCCTGCCGCCGGAGATGTCGAACACCGCGCCGGTTGAAAAGGAGCAGTCCGCGGAGGCGAGCCAGCACACGAGCGCCGCGATCTCCTCGACGTGCACGAAGCGGCCGATCGGGATCTTGGACAGCATGTACTGGATGTGCGTCTCGGTCATCTGGTCGAAGATGGCGGTCTTCGCCGCCGCCGGCGTCACGCAGTTCACCAGCACGCCCGATTGCGCCAGCTCCTTGCCGAGCGACTTGGTGAGCGAGATGACCCCGGCCTTGGACGCAGAATACGCCACCGCGTTGGGATTGCCTTCCTTGCCGGCGATCGAGGCGATGTTGACGATGCGGCCGTAGCCCGCCTTGACCATGTGCGGCGCGACCGCGCGGCAGCAGAGGAACTGGCTGGTGAGATTGACTCGCAGTACCCGGTCCCACTCCTCGATCGGATAGTCCACCGTGGGGACGTTCTTCCCGGCGATGCCTGCGTTGTTCACGAGGACGTCGATTCTGCCGAGCTCTTGCAGTGCGTTTTCAGCGGCCTTTTTTACTGAAGCAGCATCGGAGACGTCGACTTTTGGCGAGCCGTCGAGATCCCACACGCGCACTTTCGCCCCGGAGGCCTCCAGTCGCTTCACGATCGCCGCGCCGATGCCCTGCATGCCGCCGGTGACGATCGCCGTGCGCCCCTTGAAGTCGAGTTGGTTCATCCGCGAGGGCGTGTATCGTGCCGTATAATTTTGCTTCCCTCAAGGCGAGTTTCCATGGCGGGCAGGCTGGCAGGAAAGACCGCGTTCATCACCGCGGCCGCGCAGGGCATGGGCCGCGCCGCGGCGCTCGCCTTCGCGCGCGAAGGCGCCCGCGTCTGGGCGACCGACCTCAACGCGAAAACGCTCGCGCAGATCGAGGGCAAGGACGGCATCCGCACGCGCGCGCTCGATGTCACGGACCCGGCGGGGATCGCGAAAGCGGCCCAGGAGGCGGGCGAGGTCAACGTGCTGTTCAACTGCGCGGGGATCGTGCAGCACGGCACCCTCCTTGATTGCACCGTCGAGCAGTGGAACCTGGCCTTCAGGGTCAACGTCACGTCGATGTTCCTGGCGACGAGGGCTTTTCTCCCGGGGATGCTGCGCAACGGCGGCGGCTCGATCATCAACATGGCCTCGGTCGCCTCCTCGGTCCGCGGCCTGCCCAACCGCTTCGCCTACGGCTCGAGCAAGGCGGCCGTGATCGGCCTCACCAAGTCGATCGCCGCCGACTTCGTGCGGCAAGGCATCCGCTGCAACGCCGTCTGCCCGGGCACCGTGGACACGCCTTCGCTGCAGGAACGAATCAACGCCCTGCCCGACCCGGTGCAGGCGCGCAAGGATTTCATCGCGCGCCAGCCCATGGGGCGGCTCGGCACGGTGGACGACATCACCGGATTGCTGATCTTCCTGGCTTCCGACGAGTCGCTGTTCGCCACGGGCAACGCCTATCCGATCGACGGAGGAATGACGATATGAAGCTGTGCCGCTACGGCAAGCCGGGCTACGAGAAGCCGGGGCTGGTGGACGCCGACGGGCGCGTGCGCGACCTCTCGAAAATCGTCGACAACATCGGCCCCAACGAGATTTCTCCGCGCGGGCTGAATATGCTCACCAAGCACAAGCCCGAGTCGCTGCCGCTGGTAAACGCCGCCCCGAGGTTCGGCGTGCCCTACGTGGGGATCGGCAAGTTCGTCGCCATCGGGCTCAACTACTCCGACCACGCCAGGGAAGCCGGGCTGCCGATTCCCTCGGAGCCGATCGTGTTCATGAAGGCCACGACCTGCATCAGCGGCCCGCACGACGACGTCATCCAGCCGAAAAATTCCACCAAACTCGACTGGGAGGTGGAGCTTGGCGTGGTCATCGGCACACCGGCCAGGTATGTCGAGGAGGCAGCCGCGCTCGGCCATGTCGCCGGGTACTGCGTGGTGAACGACGTCTCGGAACGCGCCTTCCAGATGGCGACCAGCCAGTGGGACAAGGGCAAGGGCTTCGACAGCGCGGGCCCGATCGGGCCGTGGCTCGTCACCAGCGACGAGATTCGCGACCCGCAGAACCTCGACATGTGGCTCGAGGTCAACGGCAAGCGCATGCAGACCGGAAACACGCGCACCATGATCTTCAACGTGGCGAAAATCATCTCCCATGTGAGCCACTACATGACGCTGCTGCCCGGCGACATCATTGCCACCGGCACCCCGCCGGGCGTCGGCCTGGGGATCAAGCCGACCCCGGTATTCCTCAAACCCGGCGACGTCATGACGCTGCGGATACAAGGGCTGGGCGAACAACGCCAGAAAGTCGTGGCCTACGCGGCCTAGGGCATTCTGCACTTGCCGCAAGGGGGGCTTGGAGTAAGCTTAAGGCCATGAATAAGCGCGCCGAATTCGTTGCAGGGCTGGAGCAGTCGGCCTTCTGGATGCCGTATACCGCCAACCGGCAGTTCAAGAAGGCGCCGCGCCTGCTTGCCCGTGCCGAGGGCATGTATTACTGGACCCCCGAAGGCCGCCAGGTCCTCGACGGGTGTGCAGGCCTGTGGTGCGTGAACGCCGGGCACTCCCGGCCGAAGATCGTGGAAGCCGTCAGGCGCCAGGTGGCGACGATGGACTTCGCGCCGACCTTCCAGATGGGGCATCCGATCGCATTCGAGTTCGCCGACCGGCTGGCGCGCATCGCACCGCCGGGCCTGTCACGCGTGTTCTTTACCAACTCCGGCTCCGAAGCGGTCGACACCGCGCTCAAGATCGCCCTGGCGTACCAGCGCGCCCGTGGCGAGGGCCAGCGCTTCCGGCTGATCGGCCGCGAGCGCGGCTATCACGGCGTGAACTTCGGCGGCATGTCCGTGGGCGGCATTCCCTTCAACCGCAAGACTTTCGGGCCCGGCGTCGCCGGGGTCGACCACATCCGCCATACGCACGACCCGGCGCGCAATGCATTCTCGCGGGGCCAGCCGGCGCACGGCGCCGAGCTCGCCGACGATCTGGAACGCGTTTGCCAGCTGCACGATCCCTCGAGCATCGCGGCGGTGATCGTGGAGCCGGTCGCCGGATCGACCGGGGTGCTGATCCCGCCGCAGGGCTATCTCGAGCGCCTGCGCGAAATCTGCACCAGGCACGGCATCCTGCTCATCTTCGACGAAGTCATCACCGGTTTCGGTCGCCTCGGCAAGGCGTTCGCTTCCCAGCGCTTCGGCGTCACGCCGGATCTGTGCACGGCGGCGAAGGGGCTCACCAACGGCACGGTGCCCATGGGCGCGGTGTTCGTGCGGGATACGATCTACGACGCTTTCATGCAGGGACCCGAGGGCATCGAGCTGTTCCACGGCTACACCTACTCGGGGCATCCGCTCGCCTGTGCCGCGGGCCTGGGCACGCTGGAGACTTTCGCGGACGAAGGCTTGTTCGAGCGTGCCGCTTCCCTGGACCCCTACTGGCAGGACGCCGCCCACGCGCTCAAGGACGCGCGCCACGTGGTCGACATCCGCAACCTCGGGCTGGTCGCCGGCATCGAGCTCGAGCCTCGCCGCGGCGCGCCCGGACGCCGCGCCTACGAGACGTTCGTCAAGAGCTTCGAGGCCGGGGTTCTGATCCGCTATACCGGCGACACGATCGCCTTCTCGCCGCCGCTGATCATCGAGAAACCGCAGATCGACCGCATCTTCCAGACGGCGCGCGAAATCCTCGCGGCCATCGATTGACTACTTCGCCGCGGCGCTGACGACCCCCAGCCGGCGCCCGCGCGCCGGCTGCTTCAGGCGTGCAGGGGTCACCAGGTCGCGCACGTAGTTGGGCAGCGCGAACACGCCCTCGTGCGTCTCGCCGTTGTAGTACTTCAGCTCCTGGAGCTTGCGCGCGTCGATGCGGCGGTCGATCTCGTCGGCGGTGAATGCCTTGGGATCGAGCTTGTCGGAGCATACCGCCATCGACCACAGCGAGCCGTAGAGCGGGATGTACACGATGTACACCCGCACGATGCGGAACACGCTGTTCAGGCGCTGCGCGAGCTCGGCGACGCGCTGCGGCTGCGCCACCGGCGAGCCCAGATGCAGCGTGAGCGCCCCCCCGGGCGCCAGCGTCTGGCGCAGCTGCTGGAAGAATTCGCTCGAGTAGAGCGCAGCCGCCGGCCCCACCGGGTCGTTCAGGTCCAGCGTGACGAGGTCGAACTTCTCCTGCGTGTCGCGGACGAACTTCATCCCGTCCTCGACCAGCACGCGCAGCTTCGGATTGCCGAACACGCCGTTGTGCACCGCCTGGAAGTGCTGTTTCGCCACGTCGATGACGTCGGCATCAATCTCGACCATCGTCACCTGCTCGACCGAGGGATGCTTGAGCGCCTCCTCGGAGGATCCGCCGTCGCCGCCGCCGATGATCAGCACGCGCCTGGGCGCGGCGTGAGCGGTGAGAGCGGGATGCACGAGGTTCTCGTGATAGACGAACTCCTCCTTCTCGGAGGTCATGTTGAACCCGTCGAGCCTGAAGAGCTTGCCGTAGTGCGGCGTGTCGTAGATCTGCATCTTCTGGAAGCGCGTCTGCCATTCGCCGAGCTGACGCGATGCCTTGATGTAAAAGCCGGTGGAGGCATTGAGCGGCTCGGTCAGCAGGTGCTCGCCGCGGTCGACCTCGTGCCGCGCCACGTCGGTCGGCTTGAAGTACGCGATGATCGAGTCGAACAGCTTTCTCGCCTTGGCGGAATTGTCGGCGCTGTAGTTGCAGACGTAGACGTCGAGCGTCAGCCCCTGGCGCTCGGGCCACGTATGGATCGCGAGGTGGGACTCGGCGAGCATCAGGCAGCCCGTGAAGCCCGAGCCCTCGAACTGATGGAAGCTCACGCCGACGGTGGTGAGACCGGACGCCTCCACCAGCTCGACGCACTTGGCGCGGAATTTCTCGCCCTCGAGAAGGAGCTGCGGATCGCAGCGGCAGCCGGTCAGGTCGCCGATAAGATGCAGACCGTTCATCTACGTCCCCCCCAAAATGCGAAGGCGCAGCCTGCGGAGTCTAGGCCACGCCTCCCATCCGCGCCTTGCGGCGCACAGCGCTCTTCGATCGCGCTCAACTCGTGCAAAACCTCCTAAACGTCGTTCGTTTTGCCGCCTTGATCGACTAACTCCTTGACAATTGCATCGATCAATCTGCGAGCGATCGAGATTTTGCTTGGAAGTTTAGGCAATTGCAATACTTCGAACCACTTTGCGTCGGCAATTTCCGCCGGCTGCAGCCGGATCTCGCCGCTCGCCCATTCGCAGACGAAGGCGATCATCAGCGAATGCGGGAACGGCCACGGCTGGCTCGCGAAGTAGCGGATGTTGCTTATCTGCACCCCGACTTCCTCGGCGACTTCGCGCGCCAGACACTGCTCCAGCGACTCGCCGGGCTCGACGAAGCCCGCCAGCGCGCTGTACAGGCCGGGGGGGAAATGCGGGCTGCGCGCGAGGAGCAGCTCGCGGCCGCGGCGCACCAGCGCCATCACCGCGGGCGCCACTCTGGGATAGGCAGCCAGCTTGCAGGCGGGACAGACGCGCACGCGCTCGTCGCGCCTGGGCTCGGTGGGCGTGCCGCAGCGCCCGCAGTACTGGTGCGTGCGGTCCCATTCGACGAGCTGCAGCGCCCGGCCGGCCAGCGCGAAGTGCGCATCGTCGAGCACCGAGAACAACGTCCGCAGTCCCTCCCAGGCCATTCCTGCGGGCGCCGCGGCCTCGGGCGCCGCCTCGGCGGCCCAGCAGTCGACTCCCCGCAACCGGCCTAGATATAGCGTTCTGAGCGGCGAGGCCCCCAACCAGTTGTGGCTTTTCTGCAACGGCAGCCGGGCCCACGACGGCCGCTGCCGCACCCGCGGATCGTCGCTCGGGCGCGGATCGGGCGGCCCCAGCTCGACCAGCAGGTCGCTGCCGCGGAACACGAACCAGTGTCCGCCGCCCGGCGCCTGCGCCGAAACCAGGGGCTCGTAATCCACCGGGCGGCTGAACGGGAGCAGCATCATGCGCCGAGTATAATTTGCGGCCTCCGATGAATCCCCCTGCATCTGAAGGCGAGCTCGCCAACTCGATTCGCGCGCTCGCGATGGATGCCGTGGAGGCGGCGAAGTCCGGCCATCCCGGCATGCCCATGGGAATGGCGGAGATCGCGGTGGCGCTCTGGAAGCGCCACCTGCGCCACAACCCGGCCAACCCCGCCTGGCCCGATCGCGATCGCTTCGTGCTGTCCAACGGACACGGCTCGATGCTGCTGTACAGCCTGCTGCATCTCACAGGCTACGCCCTGCCCATGGACGAGCTGCGGCGCTTCCGGCAGCTCCATTCCAGGACGCCGGGCCATCCGGAGCGTGGCCTGACGCCGGGGGTCGAAACCACCACCGGGCCGCTCGGGCAGGGAATCGCGAACGCCGTCGGCATGGCGCTGGCCGAGCGCCTGATGGCTGCCGAGTTCAACCGGCCGGGCCACGCGATCGTCGACCACCGCACCTATGTCTTCATGGGCGACGGCTGCATGATGGAAGGCCTTTCGCACGAGGCCTGCTCGCTCGCCGGCACTCTCGGGCTGGGCAAGCTGATCGCCGTTTACGACGACAACGGCATCTCGATCGACTCGGACAAGGGCCAGATCAAGCAGTGGTTCACCGACGACGTGCGGCGGCGCTTCGAGGCGTACGGCTGGCAGGTGATCCCGGACGTCGACGGCCACGACCTGGAGGCGGTCGACCGCGCGCTGCGCAGAGCGAAGCGCGAAAAGTCGCGCCCGACGCTGATCTGCGCCAGGACCGTCATCGCGAAGGGCGCTCCGACCAAGGCCAGCACCGGCGCGGCGCACGGCGCGCCGCTCGGCGACAAGGAGGTTGCCGCCACCCGGCAGGCGCTCGGCTGGAGCCATCCCCCTTTCGAGATTCCCGACAACGTGTACCGAGGCTGGGACGCCCGCGAGGCAGGCAAGCGCGCCGAGCGGCGCTGGAACCGGCTGTTTGCCGCGTACGAGAAGCAGTACCCGGCCGAGGCCGCGGAATTCAAGCGCCGGATGGCAGGCCAGCTGCCCGGTGATTTCGACGCGAAGCTTGCGTCGCTCCTGAAGGAAGCGAGCGAGAAGGCCGAGACCATGGCGACCCGCAAGGCCTCGCAGGGGGTGCTCGAGGTGCTGGTGCCCGCGCTGCCGGAGCTGCTCGGCGGCTCGGCCGA